>Ga0210003_1000388_pt1 | contig 39910 bp, 63 predicted proteins | sample LantaG_FD_182804 | JGI IMG/M metagenome (GOLD analysis project Ga0210003, IMG submission 182804) | Deep subsurface microbial communities from Baltic Sea to uncover new lineages of life (NeLLi) - Landsort_02402 metaG (SPAdes) (version 2) | ecosystem: Environmental > Aquatic > Marine > Oceanic >...
CTTTGGACTAAATATAAAAAGTGGCAACCTCAGCCTTTAATTATAGCTGCAAAAGATAAACGCAAAGCTGAATTAAGTAAATAGCCATGGCATACTCAAAAGAACAACACCTCCAAGAGAGGGAATACCAACAGCACGAAAACAACGAACGTGAAATTTTGCAGAAGCATTACGGACTAAACGAAGTAAATGGGACTGCTCGAGATAAAAAAGTAAAAACTAAAAAACAAAAACTATGAAAATTAGATGCTCATCTATCGGTAAAATAATGGCCGATGCAAAAGGAACCGGAATTACAGCAAACCAATTGAAGAACCTTGCTGAACTGGAAGAAAAGAAAAAGCTGAAAGGCCTGACTAAAGTGCAACAAAAAACACTCGACGGTTTAATTTTAAAAAGGGCAGCTCCCCCGGAATTGTCACAAGGAGGTAAAACCTACATTAAAAGCTTAGTCAATCAGGAAGTATTCGGTTACAAATCGAGAGTGTACACACCTGAAATGCAAAAAGGCCACCAAGTAGAAGACGAAAGTATCGAACTATTCAATGAGGTATTTGGATCCACATTTGAAAAGCATAATGGTAAGATGGAAAACGATTACATTCAAGGCGAGTGCGACTGTGTTGACAAGGAAGAACTAAACATTGTTGTTGATATTAAAAGTCCCTGGAGCATTGAAACCTTCCCGACCATTGGAATAGATGGAAAGGACTCCGATTACGAGTGGCAGCTTAGAGGGTACATGTGGCTTTATGATTGCGACCTTGCTACACTTGCTTATTGTATGGTTGACACCCCGGAGGACTTACGCAGGCCTTGGGAGTCACTTTACCTGCATGAAGTATCTCATATTGAACCAAGGCTAAGAGTAACAACTATTGATTTTCAACGCGACAAAGCTCTTGAAGATAAGATTGCCGAAAAGGTAAAGCTTGCACGAGTATATTACGAAGAGTATAAAACGTTATTACTTAACAAGAATCAATAATGAAGGATCCAAGGGATTATTTGGAAGATAATAAAGTATGGTGGGGGATATTATTCTTCGCCATACTTCTTTTGTTTTTTATCTACCAGTACGAAGAATTAATAAAAGGTTAAATAAGTGCCTTTATGCTTGCGTGTGTAATAGTTGTCATGTATATTAGACTCAACTAAAAAACAAACAACTATGAGTAACTTAAAAAATTCAAAAATTTACAGCAAGGTGGTAACGGACATCGCCTTAAAAAGAAAAGGAATAAAAGCTGAAAAGGAAAGCGAACTAACAAAAAAGAACTGGAAAGTGCTAATTGAAAACGCAGGAGGCGACAGAACAATAGCGGAACTATCAGTTGAAGGATACTTTAACGGAAACGGCTCGGAAGCTTTGGAAGAATACTTAGGAGAATAAATAACATAGGGGTGTAAAAACCCCTTTTTTAATAACTAAAAAACAAAACTATGTCAAAAGCATCAAAAGAAACACATTTATTACAGCAGGAATTTGGCAACATACAAACTGCAAAACAAATAATCGAAAACTATCTAAAATTTAAAGCCGGAATGTCAAGCGCAGACCTAAGCGATACACTCGGGATGGTTTACTCTACATTTTGCGCGAGACTTTCGGAACTGGTGGACGAGGGAAAGGTATATTACAAAGGAACGGAAGAGTTCTTTGACCGTAAAAACTCTAAAATATACTTCGAACACAACGAGGAAAAGCAAAAGGAAAGAGCAAAAGAAGTAAAAAGAGCCAAATTCCAAAAGACTTTGAGAAGGTTGAAAAACGACTTTGAAGACCTAATGACGGTTGACATGGTAATAATCATCGACACAGAGCTTGCCTAATGCCAATTACAAAGAAACCATCAAGCCTACTGACAAAGGAGCAAAAGGAAATAATCGCCTTCCTTTATGGAACTGAACTTAAAGGATTAGTTTTAGTTCAAAAAAAAACCGGAGTCCGAAGAGCTTTGATCCAACGTTACCTTATAGAAGTTGGAATATACAGACACCGTTACGGTTCTGTATATTACTTTCCTGAACCTGAAAACAGAATGTGGAGCAAACATGAAGAGCATTATGGCCGTAACGGAGCGAATTTAAAATACACATGGGACGGCCTAAGCGAAACCGAGCAGGCAATGGTTGACGAAAAGAACCACGACGAATTGAAACAATTTTAAAACTATATTATGACACCAATAGAGTATTACATCAAAAACCACGGAGACTTTAAACCTGATATTACTATAATAGAAATGACTGTTTGTAAGGCAATGGGTATTACAAGAAAAATGTTGAAGAGCAAATCCCGACAGCAACCAATACCCATGTCGAGGTATTTATGCTTCAGGTTTGCGAAAAATAATAATCTTTTTAGATCCCTTCAAAAGATAGGAGAGATTTATGGAAAAGACCACGCAACTGTTCTGCATGGTTTCAGAGAGATAGAAAACAGAATTGAGACAGACAAAGAGTTTGCTTCTTTATACGATAAACTTTTAATGGAATTAGGATGAAGGATCTAATAATTGAATTTATAACGGTTGACTTTTGGGGCAGGGCGGTGTTCAAACTTCAAGATAAAGAGGTTTATTTTGGAGGATTGGACTCATTATTCCCGGACCCGGCAAAAGCACCAAACGGCACAAAAGAAGAGATAGAGGATTATTTCAGGGAAAATACTGATGAAATCGTACTATTCGGCAGCGAGATAGATTGCGATCCTGATGGAAGAAGAAGTGAAAAATGGAACTTTATTATAAATTAAGTGTTATGTTTAGACCAACTAAAAAACAAAACTATGGCAGACAATAAAAAATCATTCGTGGCATATTGCGACTGGGGAGACATATTCGATGAACTCTCCGACGAAGAAGCAGGAGTTTTGGTTAAACACTTATTCGACTATGTTCGGGATAAGGATCCAACACCAAAAGACAAACTGACAAAACTCATGTTTATACAAATACAGCAATCACTAAAGCGCGATTTGTTAAAATACGAGAATTACTTGAAAAAACAGTCGGACAACGGTAAAAAAGGAGGAAGGCCAAAAAACCCACCGGTTAACCAAAAAACCCAACCCTTTAATAAAGAACCCAAAAAAGCTGACAGTGTTAATGTTAATGTAACTGATAATGGTAATGTAAATGATAATGATAATGATAATGTTATAATGGAAAGTAGTAAGCAAGCTTACCACAAGCATATTTATCAATGTTATGATTATTTACTTCAATACTTCGATGAGCATTTACACCCTAAAACGGAAAGCCAAAAGAATAAGTGGTTAGATACAATCGAAAAATTGAGAAGGCTTGATAAAATACCTTATAAAACTATTGTTGAAATAGTGCAGAAAACACGGGCCGACAGTTTTTGGGGTAAGCACTTCTTATCTTTAACCAAGCTTCGAAAAACAAACAAGGACGGTGTAAAATATGTAATAGTATTCAACGAACAAATCAAATCAAATGGAAAAGGACAACAAACAAACGGGCAGCAGTATAGTAAAGAGTGGCTCGACCAACTTGCCGAAGACCTTAAGTAACGAGGTTCAGGAAATAGAGAACAAATATCTGCAGAGTTTAAGCGCACATGATCAAAGGATTGTCGCGGAGGTTCCATACAAGCGGTTTTGTGAAATATGGAACATAAACGAAACGAAGCTTTTATTACGTAAAATTTCATTTGTAGGAGATTCAATCAAAGCGGAAACCCCCTCCATTGGCTTAATATCCCGGCTGTATGGCTCGAAAAGAATAAAAGCGTACATAAAGCTGTGGGTTGCAGACTTGATCAACACGACGAACGTAAAGCGCAAACCGACGGAATCACAAATCGACATGATTGCTGAATACATAGTTCAGGATTACCGGAACCTGACAATTTCGGATGTGTTCTTAGTATTTAAGGATGTAAGCCTTGGGAAGTATGGAGAAATGTTTGAGAATATCGACGCGATGAAAGTACTCGGATGGTTTACGACGTACTCCGTAGAACGGACACAAGCGTTTATTATGAAAAGGGAAAGCGACCACTCACAACACAAGTCGGAGTCCAGGAGCAAAGTAGAAGGGGACCTTTTCCAAAAAATAGGAGGTATGAGTGACGCCATGAATGTAATGTCAATGAATCACAAAAAGAAAAATAAATGAAAGCAAAGAAGATTGGATGGTTTAGCTGCGGAGTAACTTCTGCTGTTTCTTGTAAATTAGCAATTGAAAAATACGGCAAAGAAAACGTCGAGCTTTATTACATGGGTATAAAAACAGCGCATGAGGATAATGTTAGATTCATGAAAGATTGTGAGGAATGGTATGGAATGAAAATAAAAACAGTTACATCCGATAAATACACGGATCAATTCGATGTAATTGAAAAGACTGGTTATGTAAATGGAGTTGCAGGAGCAAGGTGTACATTGGAATTGAAAAAGAAGGTGCGCTACCGTATAGAGGAAGAGGTAAAATATGACGGTCAAATATTCGGATTTGAGTTTGTTAAAAAGGAGATAAACAGAGCGATAAGGTTTTCACAGCAATTTCCTAATTCTAAACCAATCTATCCTTTAATCGATAGGAAAATAAACAAACCTCAAGCTGCAGAGTTGCTTTTGTATAATGGAATAAAACTCCCGAAAATGTATGAGTTAGGATTCCACAACAACAACTGCATAATGTGTGTTAAAGGAGGAAAAGGTTATGCAAACCATGTTAGGAAACACTTTCCAGACCATTTTAAAAGAATGTCTAAGCTTGAGCGAAAGGTCGGTAATTCATGTATCAAAGGAGTGTTTTTAGATGAGCTGAGTCCAACTGCAGGAAAACATGAACCACCAATAGTACCTGATTGTGGCACTTTTTGCGAGATAGAATTTGCAGACATATTGGATCCGAACACGGAGAAAGTACTTGCAGGCTACAAAACAATGAAACAACTTAATTTATTTTAAACAATAAGACTATGACGAAAGAAGAAATAAACGAAGCAATCAGCAAAGGGCTTTACAATCGTTTAGGCGATGAATGCTTAAAACTAGACCAACAAAACAAAGAACTAACAGAAGAAGTTTCTAAATTAGAAAATACTCTAAGAGTTCAAGGAAATGTTATTTTGAAGTTAACCGATGCAGAAAGAGAAATAACCCAACTTAAAACCAAGTTAGAAGAAGCTAATAAGGAAGTGGAGAGGTTTAAGGAGTTTTGTGAATACGTAAAAGAACACCACGATGGGGTAGGAATTGCATTAGGTTATAATTCTGATAAGATGCTTGACGAACTACTTAAACACTAACAAATAAAACAAAGATGAAAGAACTAAAAGGTAAAGCGAAAATAGATTTTAATAAGTGGATGAAACCTAACCCATTAGAACACGGAAGATACGGACAACTAATAACAAACACTTTTGACAATATGCCTTTTGCATTACAAAGCGGTGTTATATTAGAGTGGTTGGATAGTGTAGGAGTTTATATTATAATCGAGCCAATGAACCCCGATAGATTCAAATATGAACTTTGGACTTTAGATAATTACTATGATGGTTTTATAGAGCCAATAACAAGACAAGAAGCCTTAAAAGAAGCAATTAAAAAAGCAGTAGAAATTTATAATAAAGATTAGTTATGTTATTAGACACATCAAAACCATTTGAAGCAAAGAAAGCTCAAACCCGGCTCGACTTCCTAATTGGGAAAGGAGCAAAAATAGACATTACTGAAAAGCGACCACCTCGAAGTGTAAGACAGAACTCATACCAACATGCATTGTTTTCATTGTTTGCTTTGGAGTTTGGCTATACTGAAAAGGAAGTGAAACAAAATATATTCAAAAAAGATGTAAACGAGCAGTTGTTCAAAATCGAATTTACCAATAAAGAGACTGGGGAAGTTTCCGACGATTGGAGAAGCTCTTCAGATTTAGACACCAAAGAAACAACACTCGCTATTGAAAGATTCCGTAATTATAGTGCGCAGCATGGATTGTATTTGCTAACTTCGGACGAGTACATTGAACAAAAGTTTTATATTGATCAACAAATACAAGAAAACAAACAGTACTTATGAAAATTTACATTAGTGGAAAGATTACCGGAATTGAAGAACAAGCACCGTCTATTTTTAATATTGCAGAAAGAACGCTGCAAGAGGAAGGACACGAAACTGTCAACCCTATGACGTTAAACCATAACCACGACAAGTCATGGAAAAGCTACATGAAAGAGGATGTAAAAGCCATGATGGATTGCGATGCTATTTACATGATAAGCAACTGGAAAGAAAGCAAAGGCGCAAAAATAGAATTAGAGATTGCAATACTAATGGAGCTTGATGTTATATTTGAATAATGGCAAAGAAAAAGGCAAATAGAACGTGCAAGCATTGTAAAAAGAAATTCGAGCCACAATACTCAAGTGTGCAGATGTGCTGCACTCCAACTTGCGCTTATGCATACTCGAAAGCTCAGGACGAGAAGAAGCGAAAAGCTAAAAGCAAAGCCAAAACAAAGGAAATGCGCGAAGCATTGAAAACGAAGTCTGACTATGAAAAGGAGCTTGAAAAGGTAGTCAATGAATACGTGCGTCTCCGGGATAGAAACCAACCATGTATTTCGTGCGATGCTCCTGCAGGAACTTACACTGATTCGGCCGGGCATTATTTTCCGCAAGGATCCAATAAGAACATCCGGTTCGATTTAGATAACATACACAGCCAATGTTGGTATAATTGCAATAAAAAGAAATCAGGAAACCTCTCGGAATATTTACCAAGGCTTATTAAAAAAATAGGACAGCAGGCTTTCGATGAATTGGTTGACCGAAAGAACAGACCGAGCCATTACTCAATCCCGGAACTAATCGAAATGAAAGTGAAGTTTAAGGACATGGTTAAGGAGTTAAAAAGGCAGATTAGTTAAATATTATGTGTATGTTTAAACAACTAAAAAACAAACAATGATTAAAGTAGGAAGCGACTTTTCAGGAGTCGGAGCATTTGACCAAGCTTTAAAACGGTTAAAAATAGATTACAAAACAGTTTTTTCTTGTGATTGGGATAAATACGCAAGGCAAACATACATCGAAAACTATGGACAACCAGACTATTATCCACATGACGTTTACGAGCGTGAAATACCAAAGGAGAGTATTGATATTTACATGACCTCTCCACCTTGCCAAGCATTTAGTTTAGCAGGAAATAGAAAAGGAGAGAGTGAAGAAAGAGGAGTTTTATTTTATAATAGTCATGAGTTTATAGTAAAGAACAAACCACGCTTTTTTATATTTGAGAATGTTAAAGGATTACTTTCAGATGATGGAGGCAGAACCTTTCAAAGATGGATTGATTATTTAGCTAAATCGGTAAATGGAACACCTCTTGTATTTCCACACGAAGAATCTGCAAATTATCATGTCTATCATAAGGTGCTAAACTCCAAAGAACATGGTGTGCCTCAAAATAGAGAACGAATCTTTATAATAGGCATTCGAGATGATGCCGACAATAACTTCACCTTCCCTCCGAAAGAGCATTTGAAAAAAGGGTTAAAGGATGTTTTAGAAGATGATGTTGATGAAAAGTACTTTTTAAGTGAGAAAATGCTCAAAGGATTAATGAAATCTAACGAAAACAACGACTTCAAAGGTAAGTTCGAGCCATTACTCGGAACGGAAGAACATGCTAAATGTATCACTACTGCAGCTGGGAGCAGAAAAACAGATAACTTCATAAAGGTTGGGTACATAAACAAAGACACTCAAGGAGGGCAGGTGTTTTCATACAGAGGTATTTCTCCAACGCTATCTGCAGGAACACATGGATACGCTAATGGCTATGTTCAAATAAAATCAGCAACTTCAAAAGGTTATGAAACGGCAAAAATAGGAGACTCAATAAACTTCAGTCAACCAAACTCCGAAACTCGAAGAGGAAGAGTAGGTAAAGGAGTTGCACAAACATTAGATACAGCATGTAATCAAGCCACAATAACACACGAAAGAATAAGAAGGTTAACACCTAGAGAGTGCTTTAGACTCCAGGACTTCCCCGATACTTTCAAAATGCCTTGTTCAGATTCTCAGATGTATAAACAAGCGGGCAACTCCATCCCGGTGGGATTATTGGTAAAAATACTCGAAAGGCTACCTTTGTAATCGAATAATTATTATATTTACAGCAGACTAAAACAAACGATTGAAACAATTCTTCATAAAAACACGAGCCGGACACTTCACAACAATGATGGTTTTAGGCATGGCAGGATGGTCATTAGCATGGTATTGCTTTGATGGATCCACCTTTCAATATATTATTGGCCTTCCATTTGTTGTTGTTTACTCATTAATGGCAGCATTGTTTTGTGATTGTGATAAATGGATTTAAATTTGAATTATGAATAACGCACAGATTAAGCAGGTACAAGACATGACAATTAAACAACTGGACGGTTTAAAAACATTGGTTGAGAACACTTTAGTTGAGTGGAATGAGACGAACATACCATTAAACTTTTTACATAAGGCAATTGTAGAGGCAAAAATTAACCCGAGAAAGCAAAACATAAAAGCAGCTCGTGATTATTTCTTACAGTTTAACAAAACCTTATCCGTATTAGAGAAGCTTTGCAAAAAAAATGCAGAAAGCATGAATGTAAAACACATACCTTTGACTGTATTTAATAAGTTTGTCGACCATATTAAAACAGTATTCTTGGAATCATCAAATAAAAACATGGACTAATGACATCAAAACAAAAAAAAGCACTAAAAGAATTATTTGTAGCAATACCAGTATCCGCAATCGCATTAGCATCTGTCGTACCGGCATGCATTTATGTTATTAAATATTGCGTATGGATGTGGACAATGATAATGAATTAACGGCATTAGATTTAAAGATAATCGATTGGCTAAACAATGAAACAACCCGGTTTTATAAATACGAATTGGAATGTGGGTGCGGTTATGCTAAAATAGACCGTTACACGCTAAGTAAAGCACAAAAGGAACGATGGACAATAGAACAGAAGAACAAAAACAGCCAGTAGTTAAGGATAAAATAAGCAAAGTATCAGGCCGACCTGACTTGGTTTATACCTCAATTAAACGAGGACTGTATAAAAAGCGAATTGCTCCAAAAGGAGGAACGTTCTTAATAGTAAAAATAAAGCACGAGAAGAATCAAGCGACATACTCTTCGCACCATCTCATTCCAGTTGATACAAAACCTGAACAAATCGAAGCGTTGGAAACTGCGTTAATAAACAACTTAAGGAGCAAATACGAAATATAATGGAGATACTAATCAAAGCACTAATAATAAGCCTTTTTTGTGTAGGCTTGAGAATAATATCAGGTCCGGGAATGCTTCTCTACTTTTTGAGGATGCCTTACGAGTATTACAAAAACTATGGTGTATGGGCAAAACACTTTGAGATGAATGAAAGTTTTGAGTTGCCACAGAGCGCAATAAGAAGATACAATCTTGCATCATACCTACTTAAGCCAATAATCGGTTGTGGCACTTGCATGGCCTCTGTTTGGACTATTGTAATCGAACTCGGATATTATAACACATTCACGATTCAATCAGTAATCATTGCTTTTGTAGTGGCTGCATTGAACTCTATTATTCACGCTTATTACGAGAAACTAACAAAATAAATATGGATCTAATAGTAATAGAAGAAATTGATAAGTCGGACGACGAAAAACAAGTAATCGGTGTAGCTTCGACGGTAGAATATGCAGAAATAATGATTCAGCGATTTTACGGAGGGGTTAACAAGTTTGTTATAAACTCAAAAAAACAAATCCAAGAGTCAGGTTTGGAGTATTCTATGGAGATAACAGTACTTGAAGAAGAAAACTTTGAGGAATTTGATGCAATAATTGTATTAAGAAAGTTTAAACTAAACGAATAAAAACTTGGAAAGTAAGGAGCTGCCATGATTAGACAGAAGGGGTCATGAAGGTAGCTCCTGCTTATCCACTAAAACAAATAAAATGGCAGAAATTACAGCAGAACCAAAACAACCAATTAAAGTGCGCATAGTAAGAAATCCTTACACCGGGAGAAACGTTGTTCACTATGTGGATCAATACGGAAGAACACGTCAAGCAGCATTGAAAAACAGATAATAATCATTACATTTGAATCATGGCAAAGACAACCAATTTCAATTTAACAGAACTAAAACCGAACCTTGACAATCCGAGGTTTATCTCCGACGAAAAGCTCGAAGAACTAAAGACATCTATTACCAAATTCAAAAGAATGATGGAGTTGCGTCCTATCATTTACGATGAAGACATGGTAATCCTTGGGGGTAATATGCGTTACACAGCTTTGATGGCTTTGAAGCGACACAAAGTACCACCTGAATGGGTTAAGCAAGTAGTCGGACTAACAGCCGAAGAGAAGCGCGAGTTTATTATAAAGGATAACGTCGGCTTTGGAGAGTGGGATTGGGAAGTTCTACATGGAGATTGGGACACAGAAAAACTAGGAGAGTGGGGACTTGATGTTGTGCCATTTGAAGAGGACACTGTATTGGAAGGAAAAGAGGACGACTTCGACGTGCCAGTTGGAGGAAGCGAAACAGATATTGTACTCGGAGACCTTATTGAAATCGGCCACCATAGATTACTATGCGGAAGCTCAACCGAAACCGACACATGGGAAAAGGTAATGGACGGAAAACTGTGCGACCTTGTCGTTACGGATCCACCATACAATGTAGATTACACCGGGAAAACAAAAGACTCCCTTAAAATCGAAAACGATAAGAAGGAAGACAGCGACTTTTACCAATTCCTTTATGACTTCTACACAGCACTCGGAGCATACACAAAAAAAGGTGGCGCATGGTACGTTTGGCATGCTGACTCCGAAGGAGCGAATTTTCGAAGCGCAATGGCTAACTCCGGGATAATGGTTAAACAATGTCTTATTTGGGTTAAAAACTCCATGGTAATGGGACGACAAGATTACCATTGGCAACACGAACCTTGCCTTTACGGATGGAAAGAAGGTGCAGCACACTCATGGTTTACTGATAGGAAACAGACAACTGTCATGAACTTCGATAGACCATCAAGGAATACGGAACACCCAACAATGAAACCAATCCCTTTAATCTCATACCAAATAACAAACTCATCCAAACAAGGAGACTTAGTTTGCGACGGCTTTTTAGGGAGTGGAACTACTATGGTTGCAGCACACCAATTAGAAAGAACATGCTTTGGAATGGAGCTTGATCCAAAATACTGCCAAGTGATAGTTGACCGTATGATGAAACTAGACGCTGACCTTGTCGTAAAGATTAACGGGAAGAAGTACAAAAAGAAGTAATTATGAAAAGTACAGATTTAAGAATAGGGGATTATGTTAATGTAGAACTACACATTCCAATACCTCTAAGAATAGAAGCTATAACCGGGAGTAGTGTTAGTGTTACGGGATTAGAGAAAAACAGATACACTCCATTTACCTTGGATAGAGTTAAACCAATACCACTAACAGAGGAATGGTTATTGAAGTTTGGGTTTGAGACTAAGCCATCAAAAAACACAATTTCATCATTTGAAAAGGGTAAGCTATCAATAGTTTTGGAGGATAATTTCCAATACAAAGATGGGCGTACTTATTTTAATTCATGGTGTGTAATTGAGAGCCAGCCAAAACACGTACACCAACTACAAAACCTTTACCACGCTTTAACTGGGGAAGAACTAACAATTAAAGAACTTGATCAAGAAGGTCAACCGATACAATATTGGGGTGGTAAGAACTAAAAAAACCTTCACGAAATCTCACACATAAAAAAGATGGCAAAGAAAAACACCAAAAACGAAGAGCAAAAGGAAGACCAAGAACGCACGAAAAAGGCGAAGGAGTCCATGTTGGTTGCGTTGGAATCTACTCTTGGAGTGGTAACCCCTGCGTGTAAGTCTGTTGGTATAAGCCGTCGAACGTTTTACACTTGGAAGTTAGAGGACAATGACTTCAAAAAGGCTGTGGAGGATATTGAGAACATTGCTCTTGATTTTGCTGAAAGCCACCTGCATAAGAATATAAAAAAAGGTAAGGAATCGTCAACCATATTCTATTTAAAAACTAAAGGCCGTGGCCGAGGTTACATTGAGAAAAAGGAAATGGACGTTACTACTGGTGGAGAGAAGATAAACCAAACTGTCGACCTTACTAAATTAGACACCGAAACATTACGAGCATTAAAAGAAGCTGCAAAGAACGATGAAGATAACAACTGATGAAGTACTGATTGAATTATCGAGACGTCATCTGTTGGACTATACACACCAAACGATGGTGGAGTTTCAGGCAACACGCTTTCATAAAACATACTATGAGGTGTTAAACCTATTTGCTGAGAAGAAGATAAAAAACCTAATGGTTACTATTCCACCTCAACATGGAAAGAGTACCGGCTCAACAATACAGCTCCCTTCTTACATACTCGGCAAGTCTCCAAACACCAAAATAGCAGTTGGTTCGTACTCATCCACATTTGCAAAGAAGTTCAATAGGCAAATACAAAGGATAATTGACACCAAAACTTATCACGACATATTCCCGGGAACAACCCTTAACCAATCAAACGTCGTAACTGTATCATCAAACTATTTAAGAAACTCTGAAGAGTTCGAAATAGTAAATCGTAGAGGCTCGCTAAAAGCGGTGGGACGTGGTGGCCCGTTAACTGGAAACCCGGTTGATGTTATGATAATGGATGATTTATACAAGGACGCAGCCGAGGGCAACAGCCCGATTGTAAGGGCTTCTGTTTGGGATTGGTACTCTTCCGTTGTAACTAAACGTTTGCACAATGATAGTCAACAGCTTATTGTATTCACTAGGTGGCATGAGGACGACCTTATTGGTATGCTCGAGAAGAAGGACGAGGTAATTACCATTGAATCACTAGAGGAAATTGAAGACCTTGAGGAAGGTTTCGACGGTTGGATAAAGATAAACTTCGAAGCAATAAAGGTTAGTGAAGCAACAGAGCTTGATCCAAGAGAGGAAGGAGAGCCATTATACCCTGAGAAACATGGATTGAAGAAGCTTGAAAAGGAACGCGAAATGGATCCTGAAAAGTTTGAGTGCATGAACCAAGGTAACCCAACATCACAAGAAGGACTTTTATACCATCCCTTCAAAACGTATGGCCGAGTGCCTGAATTACGAGAACGCAAAAATTATACGGACTCGGCTGATAGTGGTCAGGATTACTTATGCTCAATCAACTATGGCATGCCCTTGGATGAAGCGGACAACAATATTTATGTAACGGACGTGCTTTATACACAAAAGGGTGTTGAACACACAGAGCCTTGGATGATAGATTTACTATTGAAAGGAAAGATTGGTGTTGCAGATATTGAACGCGCTCCAGGGACAAGGCTATGGGCCGAGGCAATCACAAGCGCAGTCGAAAAATACTGCTCTGTTAACGTATTCAGTCAAACGCAAAACAAAGAAGCAAGAATATACACGAACAGCGCAACGGTAAACCGAAGGTTAGTATTCCCGGAGGACTGGCACATACGTTGGCCCGAATTTTACAACCACGTTAGGTTATACAAGAAGCTGTTCAAGGCCAACAAAAACGACGACTCTGCAGATACATTGACCGGGGTAATTGAAATGGCAAGCGAGGGAGATTTCTTTGTATTCTGATGAATTAAAAAAAAACATTAAATTTGTACAAACATTATTTCAATGGGTAAGATTCAAAACTTTTTTTCAGGACTCTTCAGCGAAAACAAATTACATCGTTACGAAGTCTACCAAATAGGTGACCCTCGTGCGTTCGATTTCGGAGGTCATAGTTCAACGATAAACCATGCTTACAACCGAAATAGTGACGTCTATTCCATCATTAAAAGACTGTCAACGAACGCTTCAAAGATACCAAGACAACTATGGAAGGAAGCAAGAAACGGAGAGTGGGAGCAAGTACATGAAGGGGACCTTTGGGAGATAGTTACTAAGCAGCCAAACCCAACACAAAACATTTATGACTACGTAGAAGAGTCGATTACCAACCTACTTCTTAGAGGCGAGGTATTCAGAAAAGGAAGAAAGCTTGTAGGTTTTGGAGATACATTTCAGGAGCTTTATGTGTTAAATAACGCAATGATTAAAGTAGATAGTGAAATTATTGGTTACAGAGCGCAGCCAACAAAATATTGTATTACAATTGACGGTAAAGACATACCGATTGAATTAGACGAAATAAACCACGTGCTGTATTATAACCCTTCTTCACTAGCAATGAAACAGTATAGAGGACTGTCTCCATTGGAGGCAGGAATATTACCTTTGATTTCATCCACCGAGAACAAGACAGCGCAGTCTGTTATGGTAAAAAACGGTGCGCCTCGTGGCATTTTATCTTCGAGAGGTAACAGAGGAATGACTGAAAACCAAGGAAAACAATTGCAAGAAGCAAACGACCAACGTATGTTAGGCTCTGAGAAATTCGGAAAACCAATCATTACGAGTGCAGACGTTGACTTTGTAAAAATGGGATTGGATCCAACTCAGTTAAAAATATTAGAATCGTCTGTAATGAGCAAGCGAGACTTGTGCGATTTGTATGGTGTTGACAGTTCATTGTTTAATGATCCTGCAAATAAGACTTATAACAATCGCAAGGAAGCTGAGAAAGCAATGTGGACAAACGCAGTTATCCCGGCAAACGAAAAAGATATTCGTGGCCAATCGGAGTGGCTTCTTCCTGCATACAACAAACGCGACAAGACCACTTATCAAGTAAGGCAGGATTTATCTTTATTGCCAGTACTTCACGAGGACGAAGCAAGAAAAGCAGTAGGTCAAGAACGTGTCAGTAAAATAATAATTAGTACATTAGTGGCAGATTTATCGAGAACGCAGAAGATAAACACGCTGATGCACACATTAAATTTGTCGGAAGACGACGCAACAAACTTAGTTGGTAATGCCTAAAAACGTTAAAATAGAACAATTGAAAGAGAAGATTAAGTCTATCAAAGAAGACGATCCAAGGAAGGCTGCGATACTAAAAGACCTCAAGAAAAAAGAACAAAAAAGTGTTACCAAATGATTAAAGCAATAGAGTTTCCAAACAGAGAGTTTTCAACAAAAGCGGAGTTGTTTAAACACCTACATGAAAACCACGACAAAATTGTGTCGGTTAAAAGCGCATCATTAAAAAACACTGATAGCTTAAAGTTGCTGCCTATCGGTAACAAGGTTAACTCAATCAAAGGGGTTGACGTTCCTGAAGGTTCTGTAATGGCTGTTATCAACACTACCAAGTACATGGATAGTCATAACGACGTTCACTTGGATGGCATTTGGAATAAGACAGTTAAGGACCAACAAGGCAAAATATTCTACATCGCTGACCACAAACTAGAGCTTACATCTATCATTGCATTTCCGAAAGACGTACACATGTCGATTCAGGAGATAGCATGGAAAGACCTCGGTGCGGATTACTCCGGGAATACTGAAGCTTTAATATTTACAGTTGATACTTCAAACATCGAGTTGGATCAAGCGAGAAAGGTTATTGATAAGAACATCGACATCGACCACAGCGTTCGCATGCAATACATCAAGTATGACTTAGCAATGAACTCTGACGACGCAGAGCATAAAGAATTTAAAAAGTTATGGGACAGCACAATCAGTTCTGTAGCAAACAAAAAGCAGGCCGAAGAGCAAGGTTATTTTTGGGCTGTTAAAGAAGCAAGAGTATTCAAAGAAGGAAGCATGGTGTTGGCAGGATCCAACGACATAACTCCAATGTTAACTTCTGATAAACATATTGAGCCGTCAGACGACACTCATAAAACCGAGCCGGAGGATTCCACTCAAAACGAACACGAATCATTTTTCAAAAATTTAAGTTAAACTAACGTCGAGCTGAGACAGAAAATTAGCAACAAAATGCAAAAAAGAAAAACAAAAACAAACAAACGAATGAAACAAGTTAAGAGCTTCAATGGAAGAGTGCTTGGATTTTTCGCCCTTGTTGTTGGGATGGTATTATTCGCAGCGACTGGAAGTGCTATGGACTACATGGAAATGGCAGGATTAAACATTAGTGAAGGAGTTGAGACTATCGTAGGAGGTATGTCTTGGGCATCTGTTCCATTGATGGTAACTATTAAAGGTGTGTCAGGTATTACTGACGGGACCTTATTTGATGTAACGAAAGGTTTTGAAGGCTTTAAACAAGCAAAAGGAATCAACGAAGCTGCATTTAGTGAAATGACTGCAAAGGATGTGGCCAACTTATACAGTGAGTATATTGGTTTAACTGTTCAAGCAGGTATTGAAAACGCAACCAAAACGGACACAGAAACCAAAGAAGCGTTGGAGATAATGAAAAAAGAAATGAACCACACAATGAATGAATTAGTTAAATCTAATCAGGATGTGCTTAAAACTATGGCGAGCGAATTGACTGCGATGGTTGAGAAAGCTAAGACTGAAGGATCAACTAAAGGTGGGTTTCAAACTAGATTGAAGGAAGCTTTCGATGCAAAGAAAGAAGAGTTCGAATCTGCATTAGCTCAAAACAAATCTACAGTTTCAATGGTAGTTGAGAAAGCAACTCAAACTTATGGAGACATTACTGATGGAGAAGACTTCGCGCAAATGCGTCCTGGAGTAACTGACTCACCAGTTAGACGTCCAAGAGTAAGAAGTTTATTTTCTACTATTCCATTACAAACTGAGTTTTACAAGTATGTTGAACAAGAAACAGTTATTCGTGACGCTCAAAACGTTGCAAAATGTGCTGCTGTTGTATCTACTACTAAAGAAACTTTAATTGTAAGAGACATGCACACGAAAGTAATTAAGGACATGATCGACTTCTGTCGTTTATTTATCTCTGATTACCCATTCATGCAATCAAGAATCAATAAGTTATTGAACGAGTCTGTTGCTTTGAGAGAAGATAGTCAGTTACTTTTAGGTACTGGTTTAGGAGAGGAAACTTTCTCAATCGATTCTTATTCTTCTGAGTTCTCTGCAGCTAACCCTGCTTGTGTTCTTACAGCGAAGATTCAAGATGCTTCTATGGTTGATTTGATCTTAGGAATGAGAACTCAAATTGAAATCTTAGGAGAGCAAGAAGCGTTCATGCCGAATGTAGTATTAGTTAACCTTTGCGATTGGTTCTTAGGAGTTGAGTCTAGAAAAGACTTAAACAACAACTACTTGGATTCAAGAGTAACTGTTGTTAATGGTGTACCTTACATCGCAGGAATGATGGTTATTCCATTGCAGAACGTTGCAGCAAATTCTCTTTATGTGTTTGACTCTACTAAAGCTGAGGTTTTGGATAGAATGACATTTGAAGTTGAGATTGCTTTCCAAAATAAAGACAACTGGGAGAAGGAAATCGCGACAATCAAAGGTTTATGTAGAGTAAACTTATGGTGTCCAGTAAACTGGCAAAACGCTTTCATGAAGTGTTCTGACATTACTACTGCTGTTGTAGCGATTGACAAACCATAGTCAATACTCTAAAAATATAGAAGCGCACTTCCTCCGGGTTGTGCGCTTTTGTAGGTAAAAACAAACTCATTATGAAAGTAGAATTTATAAAAGACCATCCATCAGGTATTAAGAAAGGAGAGAAGTTTGACTTCCCGGAAGAACACGTTGCTCGACTAACTAAAGGCGGTTACCTGAAAGAAAAAGGACCCAAGGATTCTGACGAAAAGAAGTCGTCAACAAAAAAGTAATTACCCAATTTTTCAAAAACCTATTTAACAATTAAAGTGTTATGGCAATCGTGCAAATTTCCGATTTTAAAGATAACCCGACATACAACATCGCGTTAACTAGAAGAGCGCAAAAACAACTGCCTGCTTTGATTGATCAAATAGAGAAGGACGATCTGCAAGAACTATTGGGGTGTGAACTATACGATTTATTTATAGCAGACCTTACTGTGGCAACACCACAAGTACCACAAGCACAAATTTATTTAGACATATTCAATCCTTTTTGTAAGGACGACTCTATCTATTGCGGAGAGAGAAGCTTCGGAATGAAAGATATGCTTATGGGATTTATTTACATGGCTTGGCAATCATACGCTTTTACACAAGATACTGCAGGAGGGATGGTTTCAATTGATAACGAGAACTCCTTATTGTCAACTCCTGACGCAGCAGGGTTATACATAAAGCAAAACAGAGCAGTTGAATCTTACACTGCAATACAACGTTACATTTGTACAAACATGTCTGTGTACCCTACATTTGAGGGTATGAGAAAAAACTATTCAGGAATAATATGAGCAATCCAAAAACAATAACATTCTTATTTGGTGACGGTGCTGTTCACGATGCGAGTGTTTCAGAGGCATCAATATCTCAATTAGTATGCTTTCAATATGGTTGGAGCCTTGCACCATTGTCTGCAGGCCTTGGTGGTGGAGCAACTCCTGAATATACAATTGAAGTGTCAAACAACGACATAGATTTTGCGCCTTATTCTTCTGAAACAACAGCAGCAGACATTGATCAACCGTTCGATGATACTCACATGGTTTGGAAGTATGTCCGAATAAATTATGATGCTAAAACTAACGCAACCGGGACAGTAGAGTTCGAAATGACACTTAAACAGTAAACATGACACTCAAGCCAGTAATACACTTAGATAGATCCGGACAAGCTCCCTTTATTGGTTGGGCAGGAGAAGTAAATACGTTTGCTGAATTGCCACCTGCAATCGACAATGTAGGTTTGTTTTACATGGTTTTAAACGCTACTGGTACACGTTTTTTACTTAATTATAAAGCATCAGGCCTTTACCGTTCGGAAGGTGGCTCGTGGATCAAGAAAAACGACGTCGGCCTATACTTAAACGACGACCAATTTGCGGTTTATAATGCTGCAGATAACTCAAAAATGATTTCATTCGATGTTTCAGGGATAACAACCGGGACAAAAAGAACGGCAACATGGCAAAACTCTGACGGTTTAGTTGCGTGGCTTTCGGACATTATAACCTCTCACAACGCATTATCAGGTATTCAAGGTGGCGCAGCTGCTGATTATAACCATTTGACAACTGCTGAACTTACAGTCGTTCAAGCAATCGACCAAGTTTATACACTTGCAGAAAAGAACAAATTAAGCGGAATACAAGCACTTGCACAAGTCAATGTTCAATCAGATTGGAATGCAGTATCAGGTGATGCTTTTATTTTAAATAAACCGACAATTCCAACAGTATTAAAAACAAAATCTGGTATTGTTGCAGCAGTAACTTTTGTGGGTAATCCATTAAGAGCAACAGTAACTTTTACAACACCTTTTGCTGATGCAAATTATTCTATTTCATTAATAGAAACAACGAACGCAAACCGCAACTTCAACATGAAGGTTGATAGTGCGCCAACTGCAGCAGGGTTTACAATAAGTATGGGTTCAGAAAACAACAATAATTTAGTTGATGTTCGTTGGATTGCAATTAAAAACGGAGAAAATTAATCATGAGTTTAGCAACGGAAAGCATATTATTTGACAGCTTGACAGTAGATCCTGCAACACCACCTGATGGTTTGGTTTGGTATAGGTCAGACTTGAATCAATTTAGACAACGAGCAAACGGAGTTACAACAACACTTGGCGGTGGTGGTTCTTCTGAAAAGATAATTTCTTTGGCTTGGGGGTTCGATGGTGTTTATGGTCATTCGGGAAATTCTTATGTTGCTTTTATTTTTAATGTTATTATTCCAAAACTTGCAGACGTTGGAACATTTACAAAGGTCGAAGCAAAATTTGTAATCGATTATGAAACTGAAGGCTCAGCACAAATGAAAGCCGAGTTATTCGATTACACCAACTTTGTAGCTATTGCAGGAACAGAAGTTACATTTCCAAACCAAACTTGGGGACATGGTGCGAGTGGATGGATTGACTTAACTTCAAATGAAGGACATTCAATAAGATTAAGAAACAAAAGATTTGGTGGCGGTGGAACAAACAACGTAAAGGTAGAGGGTGCAACATTATTATTAAAATATACTTAGGATGAAAAGAATTTTTGGCGATACATTCAGAGCAACTGGTAATTCAAACGACCCTTCAGTTATCAACTTTAATATATTAGGGTTGCACAAGAAGGAGTATTTCGATACTAAAGGAGATTTAATAAAGATTGAACTTTACAAGTCATACGATGAAGAAACAAGCATATTCACAAATCTTGCAATTACAGACGAAAGAACTTACACAAGAAGTCCACAAACTGGATTAATAATAAAAAGAGATACTGTAATAACTTGGTACTATGAAGGTGGAGAAGTCGGACACACAACCTCAACAATCGAAAAATATTATTCAGCAAAGAAAGGTTTTGTTGCAAATAAGAGAGCAAGACGTAATGTAATTGACCAAGCTTCAATGTATTTGTATTCTCAATTATTAGCAAATGATGCTGTAAACGCAGATTCAAATGTTGATGATTTTGAAAGCTTAACAAATTCAGCACAATCGAAATACATTAATTCTAATATTCAACCTTTGCTTGACATCATTACAAATTCAACAGACAATACAAAAGACGAATACAGAGATTACATAACCGCAGCGATGCAAACAGTTTTACTTGGAATACTAACAATAAATTATAAATAATGAATTGGAAGAAAGAATTAAAACCGATTAGTGAATTGATTGCAGCCTTGTTGCTTTCCTTCATTTTAGTCCTTGGATTTATTTATAATGTATCAAAGCCATTGTGGGATTACAGAAAGCTTTCATTGGTTGGCCGTTTTGAAGCCACTCTTCAATGGTATGAGGACATGATTATACAGACTGTTTATGTATTATTTTATGTATTAAGGCACGTATTAGTGTCGGTGTTTTACTTCGTGACATTTAGATTTTGGAAAGCGATTAAACACTTGTTTCATGAAGTTGCAAGAGGCATTGATTTGCTTGGAAACGTACTTGCAGGAGAAATGATTGAGGACTTTATTACACCGGTTGAAAAGACTTACTTCGGCCTTGGTAAAATTACCATTAGTGCTGCGACTGGTTACGTTGAGCATTTGGCTTCTTCGGATCCAAAAGCAATGAATAAATTTGGTTGGTTTATAACCCGATCATTGAATAAATCGTTTAACGAAGAGAAGCATTCGATTTGGAGTTGGGAGCGAGAGATAAAGGACCATCCTTTGTATGGTAGAACAGATTATTTTGATTTAAGCATTTAAGAAAGTATTATGACTGACAAATTAATAGGCGAGTTTTTGAATTACGGTGTAGCAGGGTTGATGATAATTACCTTGCTTGTTTTTATTCGATTCCTAATTGTTTACATAAATAAACTTGACACCAATCATTCCCAAGAGCGTGAAGATTGGAAAAAAGAAAGCAACCGTCATGTAGAGAAGTTTGCTGAGGTGGTTGAGAAAAGCACAGAAGCGTTAACAACTATGAATGGCAAAATTAAGGGCCACCATGACACCTTAAAACGTATTGAGGACAAAATCAGCTGACATGAGCAAACTCCAGGACATAGCTAAAAAACACATCGTCACACTAATTGTTGGAGCAATTGCAGTAATATCACCTTTTGTTAAGGACGTTTTTATTACCGGGACAAAAGTAAAAACCAAGGAAGCTTTTATTTCTATGCTAAAGTCGAAAGAGGGAAGAGAGTTTATTTACCTCGTTTCAGATTCAGCTATAAATGTTACAATGAATGATCCAATGACATGGAACTTTGTCTTTGATAACGACCTTTTTAACGGCTATGTTGACAATAAAACAGTCGAATTTACCGGAAGAATGGACTTACAGATAGAGCAAGTGTATAAATCAATGTTTAACAAGGTCGATAGTGTTGCAAAGGATGTTGGAATAAGAACAGATGAATTAATCCCTTTAGTAACGCAAATGGCAAAGGCCTTTAAACGAGGAGATTTTGAAGTTAGATTTGTAAGAGCTGATTTTTAATGTGCCTAGATTATTATAAAACAAAAAAAAGAAATAACTTTAACCAATGTTTAACACAATCGACTACATGAGAGGAATCGTTGGAAGCATGACTTTCAATCAAGCCATTTCAAACATCAATTACGATGCTGTTAATAAAACGACCACTTTCGATACTTGCAAAACATACTGGGTGTTTCCTTGCTACATAATAAATATTGGAGGTGTTGATTACGAAGTCGTTACTTCCGAGGTAAATATGAGCATTACTGTAAAAGAAGAAGTGCCGATTACAGAAACAGAATATTCAATTGCAGCACCTAAATTCTTTCATGGAACACCAATGCAAGCGACAATTGAAATGGGAGCAGAGTCAGATTGGTTGGATAAACTTCCATTCGTTTACATCATAGAGCCGATGAAAGAGGTTAGGGACTTAAGGCCCTTACGTGTTCTTGAACGCACAAGCGAACTTGAAATATTGTTCATGCTACCTGCAGAATTAGAAGAGCCACTTGATTTACAAGTTGAGACAGCAATAAAACCTGCAGATAACATGGTTTGGGAGTTCGAAAATAAAGTAATGAGGGATCCAAATATTGCAGACTTAGAAAAAGCAGAATCAAGAAATCGGATCAATTATGGAGTATGGGTACTAAGAAAGGATAAAAATAAACCTTCAAAGCCTGATAACATGCGGAGATTACTTCCCGAAGCTATCTCGGGGATTGATTATGCAATAAAAATACCATTTAAAAGGTCTGTTTGCGACATCAATGCTCGCTGCAAAAACTGATTTATTTTATTCTTATTATATTTGTATCAAAGAAATTTAAACAATTAAAAACTTTGTATTATGGCAGCAGATAATTGCGCACCAAAATTAGCCAACACCGGTAAGCCGGGTTGCATTACAATAGCAGATGTGACAACGTTTGCTTATTTCGATATGGCAAAAGACTCAGCAGGTCTGCCAAAGGAAAGACCGAATACTGATTTAACAACACTCGCAGGAGTCGAAGCAGCTATTAATGCAGCGGATCCAAGAGACAGACTTTATCCAATTGGGAAGTTTGAGAACGTTGATCAAGTAAGGTCAGAGTCAGTTTTTTGGACTGCAAACTCAGGAAAGAAAGCGAAACTACGTGACGGATTTAAAGACTTCGTTGGTTACATCGTTAATCCTCCAAGAGAACTTGCAGATAAATTAAACGAGAATGGAAAGCAGCAATTCGGTTGGCACTTCTTAGATGATTCTAATCACGCGGTTACAAAGAAAGGTTCTACAACTTCATTGTGTAAGCCAATCTTAATTGACAACGACACTTTTGACGCTGTTTATCTTGAGAAAACAGATGCTGCTCCTGCAATGTTGATGATTGCTTTCCAATGGAAGTCTACAGAAGAGGACTCAGATGTAAAAGTTCTTACTGGACTTGATTACACCGGAAGCGACATTAATGGTTTGTTAGATGCAGATGCGATATTCTCTAACGAGACTATTAACGGTTTCACAGCAACAATCACAACTACTTGTTATGGAGACGCTGTTGAAGGAATGGTTCTTGGAGATTTTTCTCTTGAAGAAATTACTCCAACACCGGGAGACGTTACTGGAAACATTGCTTCTGTTACAGAAAGCGCACCGGGAGTTTATGACTTCGTATTTACTGCGCCTGAAACATTAGGAGACGTGTTAAGATTAACCGGTACTTATGCAGGTTATGACCTTTCAGCAATGTCAGATGGAACGAACGACATTACTATTTAGTAATTAATTATTATAATAAAAGCTCGCTTTCTCAGGATTGCGAGCTTTTATAGGTATAATCTAAAAAGTATTATCATGTCAAAAACAAAAGCAACAAGCGTTATCGTTTCAGGAGTTGAGTTTCAACTACCATTCAAAATGAAAAAAGCACGTTTCACTAAATTATACGGTGGGAAGTTTGGAGAAAAAATAGATGAGGTATTCGAAGCCTTAAAAAAATAATAAGGCAACAGCCTAAATGGAAAAGCCTTGCAATTTGTAAGGCTTTTTTTGTAATATGGAAGCATTAAAAAGATTAGCAAAGAACTTCATTGCCTTGGACGTGGATAAAATCATGTTCAAAACAATGACCGACAATCCAATATTGGAGAAGCTTGCCATTCAACTAAACCAAAAGCGACAGTTGAAGTTCGGTTTAACAGCTAATAATGATTTTCTCGGGGAGTATGCTGATGGTTCAGGTCCAATTGAGTTACATGATACTGGCGCATTTTATGATTCCTTTGAAGTGATCCTTGAAGAGGGTGGTTTCTTTATTGATGCGGACGGTCAAAAAGACGATAAGAATCTATTTACAGAGTACGGTCAAGACATCACCGGACTGAACGAAGAAAATTTAACTATCTTTATCGGACGATTAATACCTTTAGTGCAAAAAACAATTTTAAAAATGATGTTCAAAAATGTTTTATAAGAAGATTGAAATATACAAGAACATTGATGAAATGCCGATTTGGAATTTTAAAAAGATACTTGAATCGGGGGACCTTTCATACATGTTGTCTACCGGGGTGCTAAAGCAAAAGGTAAGAAAGAAAACGGCAAAAGCATTAGACGAGGCTTGGATAAGTGTTTATAATCAATACTTGCAAACTTTCGGATTGAACAAACTTTATATTCAGATATTAGAGCAGGAAGAGAAGATTGCTTTCCTGAAAATACAAATGTGGACTCGAGGGAAGAAAGGATTAAGCGCGATCATAAAAGCAGAGGAAAAAAGACTCGCAGACATGATAATACCAAACAAAGGTAATAAACAGTCATTTGAGCAGGATTTAGTTGTAATACAAAAGCACAATGGTTTCTTGATTGAAGCAAAACAAACATCAGTTCGCATGTTCTATACTTATGTTAAGACAATGGAAAAAGAAGCGGACGAAATACGAATGAGAAATGCCAGAGAAAATAGATAATAATGATGTGTTTAGCAGTGATTTTCTCGAACCACAGAAAAAGTCGTTCAGGGAAATCATCGAATTGGTTAAACTTTTCGAATCTGAGCTTAAGGATGTTCTTGAAGTTCAAAGGGAGATTTTAAAAACTTCTGATAAAAAGAGTGTTGAGTCACTTGAAAAAAGGAAGAAGGCTGTTACAAAGGTCAATCAAGTGAGTAAAGAAATGCTTAAACTTGAAAAGCAAAGAAAAACATTGTCTTCTCAATTGGCTATTTCTGAAAGTCAGCAAGCAAAAGAAGTTCAAAGGCTGCGTGTTGAAAAGCAGTTAAAAACTAAAGCTTCAAAACAAGAGATACTTATTGAAAAGGGATTGATTGGAGAGTATAAAAAGCAATCAATTGAACTTGAAAAGCTGAGAACTAAATACAAGAATCTTGCCGCATCCGAAAGAGGAAGTTCAAAAGAAGCCAAGAAGCTGTTGAGCGACATTACAAGACTTGATAAGAAACTCAAAAAGATTGACGGTGCTGCAGGACAATTTGGACGTCAAGTAGGAAACTATCCAAAGGTATTTGGAAAGGCTGCAGGTGCGCTCCGTTCTTTTGGTTTGGCTATTGGTGGCCTTGCTATCATGCGTAATATTTTTGGAATCGTTAAAGACTTCGAACAAGCACAAGCTGACCTTGCTTCGGTACTTGGAGTGAACGTGGATGAAATGGCAGAACTTACGGATCAAGCAAGAGAGCTTGGTGCAGCCACTCGTTTTACTGCAGGAGAAGTTTCAGGACTTCAAAAGGAATTTGCAAAGCTTGGTTTTGATCAAACCGAAATAAAACAAATGACTGAATCGACACTTGCCTTGGCAGGAGCAACCGGGACAGAACTCGCAAGAGCTGCAGAAGTAACCGGATCCACTCTTAGGGGGTTTGGTTTAGACGCATCCGAAACACAAAGAGTTGTTGACGTAATGGCCAAGTCGTTTAGTTCATCTTCATTAGACATGGAGAAGTTCGCAACGGCAATGTCAAGTGTTGCACCAGTAGCTAAGACAGCAGGATTGGATATTGAAAAAACCACAGCTTTATTAGGAACATTAACAGACAGAGGGATCGATGCTTCCACAGCAGGGACTGGATTGAGGAACGTATTTTTAGAACTATCTAACAAAGGCATTACTTTCGAGGAAGCGATGCAAAAAATTAACTCTGCTACAGATAAGAACGCTGCAGCATTGGATTTATTCGGCAAAAGAGGTGCCACAATTGGTGTCATACTTTCTGAGACTGCAGGCGATGTTGCAAACCTAGAGGCTAAGTTAAATGACGCAGGTGGAGCTGCACAAGAAATGGCCGACAAGCAATTGAATACTTTAAACGGTCAATTGGATTTGTTAAAGTCAGCATGGGAAGGTTTTATATTGGACCTTGAAGAGGGAACTGGTGCATTCGCAGGATTGAAAGATGTAATCGGATTTGTTGCTGCAAACCTAACTACTATTATAAAAGTAATTACAGTCGCAGCCTCAGCAATGCTATCTTATAAAGCTGTTATGTTGGCATCATCTGTTGCAACAAAAGCTTACTCAGCAGCAACAATTGGTTTTACAATCGTTCAAGCATTGTTAACTGGTGGGCTTAAAAAGGCAACAGCAGCAATGAGATTATTTAACATTGTTGTAAAACTTAACCCTATTGGACTATTAATAACTGTAATTGGAGCAGCAGTAACAGCGATTGCTTTATTTTCAGACACAACTTCTAATGCAGAGAAAGCACAAAAAGCCTTTAATGATGCTATTCAAAAAGGTAAAGACGACACAAAAGAGTTGACGCAAGCGTTGAAAGACCAAATAATTGAAGAAGAGAGGTTGATTGATTTACAATTGAAGCGTGGAGAAATAACAAGTGAAGAAGCTGACAAATTAAGAATAAAGTCTATTAAGGATCAAAAGAAAGAACTTCGTGAATTAATAAGAACAGAGGTTGATAGACAAGACAATATTGAACAAGCATTTAGAAGAGAAAAAGCAAGATTGAATGAAGCTAAATCAGGAATATTAGGATTTGGTTCAGGTGGTGGTGTTCTTGAACAAGGGATATTAGATTTAAACATCCAATTAAATGAAGCTTTAGGAAATAGAGAGGGAGCGATTAGAGAGTTAGAGGAACAATATGATAACCTTGTTAAAAAAGAACAAGAAATTGCTGCAGAAGAAATTGCAATTGAAATCGACAAGAACGAGAAGATTGAAGAAGAGAGAAAGCGAGCGAGAGAAAAACGAGCAAAAGAACTGCAACTTTTAAGAGATAGATTGGAGGATTTGGACGACGAAGCAATTGTTGATGATGAACAAAGGCAAATTGAAACGTTAAAAACAAAGTCAAGAAGAGAGATAGAGGCTATTAAAGGCAACTCAGAGGTTGAAATTCAACTTAGAAATGAATTAAAACTAAAAGAACTGAGAGAAATTGCAGCAATAGAAGACGACTTCAGAAAGCAAAGAGAAGCAGATGCGTTCAAAACGGTTCAAGTAATTGGACAACAAGAGCAGGAGCAACTTGCCGAGCAAATAAAACTTAAAGAAATCGCAGCACAAAAGGAGCTTGATATTCAACTGGAACTTGCCGAAAAGAAACCCGAGGACGTTGACGTTGATAAATTAGAAGACTTATTAAACCAACGTTACGACCTTATCAAACGTGCATTGGAAGACGAAAGGGATTTATTGCTTATGAATGAAGAACTTACCGATGAAGAGCGTGAGTTAATAAACATACAATTCAACAATAGACTGGCTGAGAATGAAAGAAAAAGAGTGGATAATATTGACAATGCAAATAACCAAATTATTGATGCTCAAATCGACACATCAAATAAACTTCATGACATAGAAGAAAAGAAACGTGAGGATGAGGCTGCTGCCGAGAAGAAATACTTACAAGAAAGGCTTGATGCATTGAAAGGGTTTGCTGAAAAAGCCATTGAAATTGCAGACGCGAAAACTGACAAGCAAATAGAGAACATCGACAAGGAGTTAGAGGCAAGTAGAAACAGAGAACAACAACTCCAGGAGCTTGCAGCAAAAGGCAATCTTGCAGCGGATCAATCTGTAACTGCTGAGATAAGAAGACAAGCGGAACTGGAACGACAAAAAGAAGAATTGGAGAAAAAGAAAGCACGTCGACAAATTATACTTGAAGGGTTGGACCTACTATCTGCTAAAATTGATGCAGGAGAAAAGGACGCAGTTACATCAACGCTTAATGACATGACACGTTTATTAAGCGCATTGGCTTTCCTGCCGGGATTTATTAACGGAACAGAAACAACTGTTGGTGCTGCATTAGGTAGTCCAAACATTCAAACGAATGATCAGGATAAGTATGCAATTAGAGTAAACGGAAAGGAGAAAATATTAAACCCTTATTTATCAGGGAGAACCGGGAACGCAACCACAACAGAGATTGTTGACGGTTATTTACGTGACCAGTCGAACCTTCCTGATGCATCTGCATTAATACGGCCACAAATCGCAGCTTTACATGCTCCATTCCAAGATCAAACGCAAATATTAAAAAGGCTTGAAGACGTGTCAAGAGCAATACAAGACAAACCTATTCTTTCAGACTTGAAGTTTAACGATTTAGAAAAAGTGTTCACTATTACAAGAGAACAAGCAGGCAATCTGTATAAAACGCATTACAACTTAAAAGACTAATGGCAATTGAAGTAATACTTAATGGAGACAACGAGTCGGCAATTAAAGAGTTGCACGACTTGGAAATTATCGCAAGCGTTGAAAAGGGAAACGTCAACGCAAGGATTACAACGGAGCAAATAACTCTCGTTAATCAGTACGCACAATTAGTTCGTAACTATATTTCAGGAGGTGCGAATGGAACAACAAACGGAATTTTTGAAGGTTTGGATTTGCAGATGAACGAAAACGGTGTTAATGTATTTGATGGTTATCTTGACTTTTTAAACGACTTTGAAATTGTGGATCCGACAACGGTAAAAGCAAGAATAAAAAAACATAATGGTAATAATAATTTTCAAGATCAAGCGAACGGTTTAACCTATGGTTTCTTAGCTTCAATTAATGTTATCGGAAATAACGACTACATAAACATCCCTTACATAAATGAGAAGGAATTTAACTTCATTGAATTTGCTTTTTTAGTGAAGTCTATTTATGATGTAACAAGGGAATTAGAGTCTTTACTTAAAGACATCCCTGAATTAGCTGCAGATTTAGTTGCTCATATTACTGGAGGTGTCACCGGAACTGCAGCAGGAGCTGTGTGGTCCGCTGCAAGATTGGCAATTAACATCACTTTTGCTGCATTGATGGTTGTTCTTTTAATTAACTTAATAACTGAATTAGTACGCTATATTATCTCTCCAATAAAGTATCACAAAGGGATTAAATTAAATAGATTGATTGAAATAGGAGTTAACTTTTTGGGCCTTCAATACAACACATCAATTGCTGATTTGCCGGAGATAGGAATAATGCCAAGCAAAACTGGAATTGATAAAGACGTTCAACAAAATAAATTGATAAATGGAATTGTTATTAATCAACCCGGTGTTGGCCACCCATCAACAGCAGACTTCGGTTATACTGTAGGAGAGGCTCTTGAATTAATAAACAGTACTTTTTATGCGGAGTGGACAATTAAGAACAATACGCTTGAACAACACAAAGTAAATGCTCCATGGTGGACTCAAAACAGTCCATACGTACTAACAGACATTTTGCAGGAATCAATCGTTCACAACGCGAGTGAGCTTGTTTCTGATAAGGTAATTGTATTTAAAACGGATCCAAAAGACGTTAATTCTTTGGAGAATTTTAGAGGGCATACTTACGAAATAAGAACTCGTCCAATAAACGTTAATGATTCTCGCAATATTTTAATGAATGGATTTGACAGAGTTGATATTCCTTACACTTTAGGGAACAGAAAGAACGCTTTAAATAATTTCGAGAGGCTTGCATTAAAGTTATTTCAAAAAATAGACTCTTTAATCAATCAATTTGGTGGAAGTTCAAACACGACTAACATAATAACAAGCAGAATTGGAGTTAATTTATTAGAGACAGATTACGTGAACATTCCCAAAATGATGAGGTTAGACTCCAATAATAGACTTCCTGCCAATTCAAGAGCAACATGGTCAGCTAAGTATCTTTACGACATTTATCACAACGAGGGTTCATTTGTCCTTAACAATTTTGGAGGGCAATATCTACTTTATAAAAACGTGAGAGTGCCATTCGGATTTTCAGATTTTAATCAATTAACTCAAAATTCGTATTTTAGCGACTCAAATGGGAGGCTTTGTAAGTTAGAGCAAATTGTGTGGAATGTGAGTCAAGATTTTGCGCTTATTGATTACAGAGTTAAACAAAAATACACTTCTAATTTGCAGGAAACTTATATTGAAGAAGCATGATGACAGATAAGACTCAGATATTAAAAACATTTCAAGAAAAAGCAGACAAATTACTTGATAGTATGTCAAGCTTTAAGCCGAGTATTGACGCCATTGAAGAGTTGGCTGTTGAAGGTCTTAATGATTCAGGCAAACAAGTGCTTGATCAATTTAAAAAAGAAAGCTCAAATATTAAAACCCCAAGTGAATTAATCGCTTTGAGAGACAATTATTTACAAAAACTAGAGGATGCCAGAAAGTAAATCCATAGGAACTAAATATTACAACCAATTTAATAACGGTGAGAACTTTGATCAAAACTTAGCTGACTACACCTATAATTTAGTTGGAAATGTTGGAGATAGAATTAAAGTTATTCAACAAGTTGCAGTTTGGTGGATTTCAGACAGTGATGCTGTTAATCCTTTTGAAATAACTCTCGCAGGAAATACGCTGCAAAGGAGTGCAGGGAGTTTTGTGAATGATGGCTTTATTGTTGGCGACATTATTGAGCTTCGTGATATTGGCGGTGCTTCAAACATATTTGTTGACCGTAACATAGTGTCAATGACTGCCACAGAGATTACTTTTGATGGTGCTGCAGTTGGATTAGGTTCTTACACCAACGCGAGACTTTATGGAAAGACGCCATTAACTTCATGTCGTTTTAAATTTGGCCTGATTGAAAACTCGGAGCCTACAAACTTTGTATCTAAAATAGATGGAATTGCAGAGCAAGCATACACAAACGCAGCAATTACTGGTGTAGCACAACCAATGGATGCCTTAACCGGGGTTAACTCATGGAAAGAATCAAGCGATTCTGTTACAATTAAATCTTTAGGCGCACCTGCACCACAAAATCAAAACTATGCACAATCTTTCGAGATTGAGCACATATTCATGATATTGCCATACTATTTGGATGGAGAGCTTACAAATCTCCAAACATTAGTTGCTCCAGTTTTATTTACGACCACAAATTCATTGAAATATGTATTTAGTTGTGATTTCAATACTTCTCTGTCTAATCCAAATGGCACGAAGGACATAACTGTTGATGATGTTCTTGGAAGTGTTGGTTGGTACAATGAAAGTTTAAACGGTAATGCAAACTTTTACAATGTGCGTTCATTGGTTTACACAAACCAAGACACGTTACAAGTAGTGAGTCAAATAAACTCACAACAAAAAACAAAAGTTGAATTTGATGTGACGAGCGCTCAAGCTACATTTACAGCCAATACTAACTTGGTTGTTTCTATTTCTTTGCTTCCTGATTTGGCAGAATATCAACAAAACAACAACACCATTGATGAAAACTTCCTACTTGATGATGCTTATACAACAGTTGACACACCTTTCGTTGATAGTTCAATTATAACAAATTATACTGCAGTTCTTAATAATGCAGCAGAAATATCAGTTGCTTTTGATGTTGATTATTTACTAGCAGATCAACCAAGGCTTGAAAACCATTACTATGTAATATCTGTTTCAACTTGTGACGAAGCTTTGTCCGGGCAAAATACAGACAGAGTCAATCAGAAGGTGGATGTGCAACTATTCGAATACAATCCTGACATTACAGACTTGATATGGATTGATAAAATTAACCATTTTGCACATGACGTTGATGATACGGATCCTGCAAATGCTTTTGACAATTATGTCGGATGGATAGAAGACGGATTTGAAATAAAAGTTCCTTTTGAATTGAACAATGATTTAAACGCTAAATTGAAAATATTAAAAGTTCATTTATCAGCATTCAATCCAACAACGGACAACAGATTTGATTTACAAACTTATAACTTCAATCTTTCAGGAGGAGTTTTAATAAACCAAGCACCCCTGAATCCATACATAGCATTTAATCTTCAAACAACAAGAGGTTTTGAACTCGTAAATGGCAGTCAATTCAATAAAGCAGAATTGGTTACTTTAGGTCCAGGACTTAGAGGGCCAATAAATGTTGATCAATACGAGTTGACTTTAGGGTTAAAAGCCAACATGGAAGAGTGGATTGCTCAACCAGATGCGGACACCGTTTTTTATGATGTAAACGAGCCTGAAAATGGCTTAAATAAGAAGGCTTCGAGGTATTCTCTCCAAGAAGGGTATGAAATAGTTGTTACTGTAGAAGCAGATGTTCAAGTTGGATTTGGGTTTTTCAATATTAATCCAATAATAACTAATTATTTATTTCTTTCTCAGCCTCATTCTTATTATGATTATGATTTAGACAACAACGGAACGCCTGCATGGTCTGTCAATATTGTTACTTTTGATGAAAGCGGAGCGAATACAAGTGGAATATTAAAAACAACAGAGAACACAACAGTAAAAGCAACTTTCACTCCTTTAAGTGGAGTAACAAGTTTGGTGGATCCATACGCGATAATTAGATTAAACCCGGTCGGAGGGAACATCAACACAATACTGGAGCTTAGTTCATTACGAGAAAGTATTATTGGAAACATATTAATTCCATTGGCAGGAGAAAGCTACACGAAAATAACTGATGATGGATTGACAGTATTGGTTGAGTGTTTAATTGACGGCACTCTTTTAGATGATTCTATTGATTATTTATTGACTGCTGAATTGCGCGATAGTTCAATAGTGGATGGAATAATAACAGAGTTAGGAATATTGATAACAACCGAAAATGACGATGTATTAATAATTGAGTAAATTTGTAACAAATGAGTATTAAATATAGTGAAATATTAGCAGCGGATGAAGTTTTATCAGCAGGCGCAAATGACATTATTGTATTAGCAATTGTTGATGGTGGTGCGCCAACTGGCTACACAACTAAAGCCATAAAGGTAACAAACTTTTTGAGCGGTGTAACACCAAACCTTCAAACAGTAGCAACAGCAGGTTCAAGTGCAAACATAACAACAAGCTTTAATGTTTTTGTTACTGATAACACCGTTGAATTATATTCTGTTAATGGTACAACTGGAGATACTGCTGCAATCATTATGGACTCAACCTCCAATTCAGGGTTTACTTATGCAGATGGTACATTTGGAGAATCTACTTTTATTATTAACGCTTCTATAATGCAAATTGGAGATAGCCTTAATTTACAAGGATTAAGTTATCTTGCTGATTATTCTGCTCAAGGTATTATAGCCTATGGTGATAGATGGATTCCTGACAAAGGTTATGTTGATTCTGTTGCGGGAGGTGATGGTAATGGTATTTTTGACGTTGCAAATGATGGTGGGACAATTCCAATATCCTATGAAGCAGATTTAACTGACACATTAAATATTGGTGCTAATACTTTTTTTATTAGTAAAGCAATAGGTGGAGTTGGTATAAACACAACTGCTGTTACTGGAGGTTCATTTAGGGTTCATGGTTTAAATGGTGGGCAAATCGCATCATTTAGAAATCATTTAGGAACTACACAAGTAATGTATATTGAAAATGATAGTACAGTAAGAATTGATGCTTTAAATGCTGATTCTTATTTTTCTATTGGTAATACATTAAGCACTTTAATTAAACTTAGAGTAAAAGGAAAGTCGGGTGATACTTGGCTAACAAGAATGGAAAGAAACACTGGTTCAATTGCTTTTGAAGTTCTTGATAGTGGTAATGTTGCAGCGAGAACTTCAGCCGGAAATCCTTTATTCAACACAGATGCAACTGGTGTGGCGGTGGCTTTTGGACATGGTACACCAACAGCCGGAACAGTTCATTTTAAGGACATTGATTTATTAGTTGAAGGTGGAACGGATTTAAACCTTTTAAATATTGACGAAAGTACAAATCAATTTGCAGTTGGATCAACACCATTTGCAAACGTAAAAGCATCATTTACTAATAATGGCGCACTTACTTATTCGTTTCTTGTTTTAAATTCAGATACAACAAAGAACTTTCAAGTAATGGAAACTGGAGTTGTTGCAACTAACGGTCAGATTTTGGTAAATTTGGGTGTAACTCCAACTTCTGCTTCTGCAATTAATTGCTTTGGAGATATTGAAATTCCAACTGCAAAATGGCATTATTTTGGTGATCCAACAACAGACGGTTCTTATAGAATGGGTGCTGATGGAATTGGAAACCTTGTTATTGAAGAAAGAATTGCGACAGTTTGGACTAATTTACAAACTTGGTAGTATAATAATTAAAAATAAAAACAATGAAATTACAAAGCAATATTGATTTGACTTATTCTTTTGGAAATGTAAACGGATCCACAGAAGTTGGAGTTGTTGAAGGGTTTATTAATAGAACACAAACAGATTTGGAAGGAAACAAAAACTTTCTTTTTTCTTATAAAACTCCTGAAGGTGTTGCTATTAAAACTGATTGGTTAAAAGATTCAATAACAAAAGAACAAGCAGATGCACTTTATTCTGCTGTTGCTTCAAGCCTTCCTGACATTTCAGTTGTTGGTTACTCTGCTTGGAATGATTCCCTTTTAATGGAGGCTTTTCGTGTTGAAATGGCTGCGACATTTGGTGTTGAAGTTGCAGATATTGATATTATTACATAAATTCGTGATAAATCAATATAAAAATCATGGCAAAAGAAACTAACAAAGACCAAGCAGCAAAGGAAAAAGAAGTGGTTGATCAACAATTTCAGAATAATTTGGAACAAGTTTTCACACTAGCAAGATTGCAATTAGTGACATCAAGCCCAAATGATAAAAAAGCTTTAATTGATTTAATCAACTTTGAAACACAAGCTATGAAAAGAATAATTTAAATGTCGATACTTCAAAGAATACCGGGCGCAAATTTAATGCCTCTTTCAGGTATGTCAAGTCAGTTAGAGACTAAAACATACGTTGAAGGGGCCGGGACTCCAGTAACTCTTTTCAAGGAGTGTATTGGTTCTGTTACGGTATTTGGAGATTTAACAGACAATGATCCACTTCACAATGACTTCAGCTCATTTTTAGCTTTTCAATTTCCGGGGACAACTGTAGAGTACATCTTAATGAACGGATCATGTAACGAGATTGCTGTTTTAAACGACAATACTTATGGGACGTATTATCCACAAGGCTTTCTTTTAATTGCAAGTGGGTTTACTTTTATACAAAACCTTTATCTTGGTTATAAGGTCGACTGGCAAAAAGTTCTGCAATTGCATGGAGATGGACTTTATCAGATTAAAAAGAAGATAACAAATGGCCTAAATATTACAGAAACGAAGAGTTGTTTGTTTGATTTATGCCAGTATTCAGATGCAAGAGCAGACGAAACAGTAAGAATTGAGACTATTCAAAACGGCAAGACCGGGTTCGGCATAGATTACAGAGGCGTTAATTGGGATCAACAAATAAGATTCCCGGGGTTCTTTGGAAATAAACAAAGAAGATTAGAGCAGGACGATTACCTTGACAAGAACAGAAGGGTTACTCAAATTCAAGACACTTTGATCCACGAGTTCACTTTAGAGCCATATTTATTACCTCATTGCATGCGTGAGTTTATTGATGAGATACTTCTTGCGAATAACATATTGATTTCGGACTATAATCAGTTAAACACAGACAACCTTAAAAATATTAATGTTAAGCCACTTTCAATTGACACAGAATACTTCGGTAAAACGAGAAAGGCTGCAGATGAAATCAAGTTTGAAGAAAGGATCCAAAACCGAGTTAAAAGAAATGTAAGATGATATTGACAAGACAACCCCAAAACGGCAAGAACACAATCGGAATATTAGACTTCGAAGGGCATCAATTGGCAACGGTTGAGCTTGCATGGAACGATAATAAACGAGGTAAAAGCTGCATTCCTCCTACTATTATTATGGTAGATGGTAAAGAAAAACGAGTTAGACCTCCTTATAAGGTAAAACCTCGAACGTCTGCAAAGTTTAAAAAACACTTTATTATCTGTGACACTACTCCAAGAGAGTATGTATTATTTCACCCTGCTAACTTTTCTTACCAATTACGAGGCTGCATTGCTCCTGGACTTGGCCACAAAGATATTGACAAAGACGGCTTGATTGATGTTTATAGTAGTAAGCCTGCCATGAATATACTTCTTGACAAGTTCCCAGACGGATTTGAATTTGACATTATACAATCATGAGTTTAGGAATAAAAACAATAACAGCAATAGGTAAAGCCTTCAAAGACAGCAAGGGGAACACTTCATTAATGAGGTGGTTAGCACTTTTTGTTGTTGCAACTGGGTTAATTTACCCATTTACTGTTGAGGTTTTATCCATAGTTGATGCAGGGCTTTCAACATCGCTTGTAACTTTAGGCCTTGGAGGGAAGTACATGCAAAAGAAAGTCGAAGAAAAATGAAACTACCATTCACACCACATCAACTTGTAAACTTAGTGCTAATTACAGCCCTATTGCTTGTTACGTTATGCTCTAAGCCAACCGTAATTGTAAACAAAGGAATAAGTCCGCAGGAGTTAAATAATGCCTTAGAGAAGCAGAAAGAGCAAATGCTCCAAGATATTGACCTTAAAATAGAACAAAATGCGTTTAAAAAAATTACAGTTATTGATAGCCTTATGTCTGTTAAGCACCTTCGGGACAGTTTACGGTCAGTCGCACTCGGTAGATTTAGGAGATAGCATCAAATATTCTGCTTATGAAGATAGTCTTTCAATAGATTGTCTGCTTAAACAAAAAGAAAAGGACACAATTATCGCATCACGAGGCAGAAGAGTTGAGAGCCTTTTGCGTGTTGCGGTAATTGACTCCTCAACTATCTCAAACCTTGGAATTGAAAACGGGATCCTGCAGAAGGATAACGACGACATGAACATTAAACTTAAAAAAACTCCTAAGAAACTTTTGATTGTTGGAGTATTAGGGTTTATATTTGGAGTTCTTATACCATAAGCGCAGTTCTTTGCGCTCATAGTTTGGATTTTAGTTAGAAAAGCCGAGGGTTGTTCCTTGGCTTTTCGCTTTTTATAAAATAAAAGTACATTATTATGCCTTTATGCTTGCGTGTTAACATGAAGCACCTTATATTAGACCTAACTAAAAAACAAACAAAAACAATATGGCAACTTATACGAACAAAGCAACCGGAGAAACTTACAAAATGGGAGGAGTAAAAAACTTAGAACAAGCATGGAACCTTGCCGAATTTGTATGCAATAGAAAAAACTGGAATTTTGAAATGTTTTGCAACGACGTAAAAGTAACCTTCAAATAATGACCTTCAAGTACTGCAAAAAATGTATAACAATGACACCCCACCAAAACGGAGTGTGCAAATATTGTAAAAAATGAAAGAACTAATTCAAACACTATTAACCAAGAAGTCCACCTTTATAGAAGGCCACCTCCAAGACGGAGTTGTAAACGTAAGCGTTCAATACACGCCTTATAATTTTAGTATAGAACTAACTTTTGAAGACGACAATTTAACCAACGTCGGATTGTCTGATGATATTGGAGGAACCGTTATTTTATACGGCCAACTTATAGGAACGCACCAACTGGTAATGTTCGAATTGGAGCAAAGTATTAACATGGACACAATTAACTACAGTAAATTAATAAGCTAAAAAACAAAAACTATGAAAAAGAAGATTCAAGAAGTGCATGACTATTTTAGAAATAAGATTGCAGCAGGAAAGTACGAAGTGAAAGAAGTTGATGAATATACAATAAGGATAATTGTCGACAAAATCTACACTTTTAACATTTGGATAGCAAACGGAAGAGATTACATAATAATGTATGATGGCAAAGAAAACTACATGGAGGTTCAATTTGAAAAAATAGACCAAAATGCCATTTGGAAACGAATCCAAAAAATAAAATCAAAGCACTATGAGGATGTTGTAAAGGTTCAAAAGCTTAAACAATTTGAAAGCTTGAAAAAGGAGTTAGGAATTAAATGCGAAGGGTAATGAGAGTATCTAAAACAATAAGTCCTGCAAGCCCAGTTCCTTACAATGAGCTGCAGGCATTTTACAGAAACGTGAGGAATCGAATTTATGGAATAACAAGAAGTCAACCGGTACGTTCACAGTTCCCGGTTGGCGACCACCGGGATAATAAATTTAAAGCGAAATAGAATGAAGATAGGAGATAAAATACAAGAACTAAAAGACGAGCAGAAAGTAAAGCGCGACCATATTGCTTCAGATACTGGATTGCATAAGCATACGATCAAGAAAGTTGAAGACGAAAACGACGGAAAGCTGTCCGTTATAAAACAGATACTTGGATCCTTGGGCTTGAACAAAATGGAAATAGTCGCGTGGAAAGAAACCCCCGGAGGGAGGAAGTCTAAAACAACAAAAATAAAAGTATAATAAAGTGCCTTTTAACTTGCGTGTTAGCATTGGATGGTTTACTTTAGACTCAACTAAAAAACTAAACGGTATGACTACGCAAGGATTGACAACAACACTAGAACAAGGATTTGAAAGAAGAACACTAACATGCTTCTTTTCCGACGGCCAAGGATGGAAAACAAAATGTTTCACAACTTGGAAGGGAGAGGATAGCGGAGAACTAAGCTTTTCAGATAGCACTTGGTTTTCTACTCTAGAAGAGTGCGAAGAAGACCTTAAGAAAAGAGAGCAAGGATTTAAAGACCTTGGTTGGAAATAATAACAAGCTAAAATCAAAAACAAATGAAACTAATCCCGCCATCAGTAAAACAAGAACTGGAGATACTTAAAACGCAGGACGAGGCTCCTTATGTATTTCTAAACGACAAGATTGAATTTTGTGTCAAACTGTACTCGCCAAATTATAAGGAGCTAAAGAAGTATGATGTGTTTAACATAAAACAAAGGTTCCCACAGCTGATAGACCATAACCACCTCAGCCCGGAGCAAATAGACTTCTTATTCGAACAGTACACTTACGCAGTAGAAAGTATTTAATAACTAAAATCAAAACAAATGCAAAAAATTAGTAAAGCCATTATCGAGGTAATGAAGGAAGTAAAAGGCATGGAGAAGAACTCCACAGTCGGAACCGGGAACCATTCTTATTCCGGGACAAAGGATGCGGACGTAAAACAAGTGTTTAACGATACGCTAACGAAACACGGCCTTTGTATTTTACCAATAGGAATTGAAGAAGAGACAGAAATAACAAAGTGGGTGGATCCACAATATCAAAAGCAAAAGCAATCGGTATTCACTAAAGTCAAAACGAAATACTTACTTCTTCACGAATCAGGGGAGAGCATTGAACTTGCAGGGTATGGTCATGGAGTCGACACCCAAGACAAGGGAGCAGGAAAAGCGACAACTTATGCTTTAAAGAACTGCTTACTATACACCTTTTTAACCCCAGTAGGGAAAATAGACGACACCGACAACGACCACTCGGATGAAATAAAGCAACCACCAACAGAGTTTGAGATTGCTCTTGAAGAGTTTAAAAATGCACCGAATAAAGAAGTACTGGGTGCACTTTGGACTAAATATAAAAAGTGGCAACCTCAGCCTTTAATTATAGCTGCAAAAGATAAACGCAAAGCTGAATTAAGTAAATAGCCATGGCATACTCAAAAGAACAACACCTCCAAGAGAGGGAATA
>Ga0210003_1000389_pt1 | contig 39889 bp, 35 predicted proteins | sample LantaG_FD_182804 | JGI IMG/M metagenome (GOLD analysis project Ga0210003, IMG submission 182804) | Deep subsurface microbial communities from Baltic Sea to uncover new lineages of life (NeLLi) - Landsort_02402 metaG (SPAdes) (version 2) | ecosystem: Environmental > Aquatic > Marine > Oceanic >...
CCGTTCCGTCGGGTCCTGATTCCCTGCTTTGGCGGGGAATTGTGACCTGACGGCCTTTTATCTCGTACCGGGAAAAGGTCTAACGGGAAGCAGGCCGCCTCTGTTTTTACAGAGACGGCCCGGTTTAAGGTAGCACCCCTTTTTTTGCAGGTCTTTATCCCCTTATGAAATGCCGGGGCAGAAGATACCGTCGGCCCCCGTATTCAATCTCCACCAGCTCCTTTTCCTCGAGCAGGCGTTCGACCGTGCCCGGCTCCGAAAACTTTTTCTCTATCGCTTTCGCCTGCTCCGCCCGTAACGGGTGCCTCGAGCCGATTTCAATTATCGCCTGCCGGGCGTCGTTCAAGCCAGCGAAATCTAACTCGCCGGTTTCGATATTGGTTACCGTCACTGCCCGGCCGATAATTTCCTGGGCCATGATGATACTCTGCGGCTCCGGCGGTGCCACCCAGCTTTCCGCCGGCGGCCGGATAGGCGCCATTATGTATACCCGGTCGGGTTTGATCTCGTCCACCGCCCGGCGCAACGCCTCCAGCTCTTGTCGGGAATCGTTCACGCCCTTGACCAGCATGATTTCCAGCCACAACTGCCCGGCGAATTCCTCGCGGAACGCGATCTGGCCCTTCAGGATGGTACTGAACTCGAGGCTGCTGTGCGGCCGGTTGAGTGCGCGAAACGTTTTGCGGATGCCCGAGTCGAGCGACGGTATCACGACATCGGCCCGCTCCAAATCCTGCCGCACATCCTTGCGGTATAAAAGCGAGCCGTTGGTAATAACGGCCACCGGAAATTCGAGATTATCCTTGATACTGCGAATTAACCAGCCCAGGTGACGAAACAGCGTCGGCTCGCCGTCGCCGACAATCGTGATATAATCCACGGCTGTTACCTTGGCTTTGGCGATAATTTCCTCGAGAATATCTTCCTTCGGATAAAAATCCTCGCGCTTGGTCTGAAAATGATTGGTGCGTCCCAGCTGGCAGTAAACACAGTTGAAAGAGCAGGTTTTGGCCGGAATCGGGCTGACTCCCAGCGAGCGGCCCAGGCGGCGCGACGGTACCGGTCCGTAAACGTACATTACTCGTCTCCCCCGAATACCGATTCTCGCCACCGCCGCCGGCTCGAAGACGGTACTTCGTCAGTCTCAAGGGAATCCTCTTTCACTACCATTTGCGCGACATCCTCGACCGACATGGACCTCGCGGGAAATTTACCGATTTCAAAATGGGTGTCGGCCATGCCGTGTTCGAAAGTCTTTTTTCCGGAAATGATAATATCCGCCGCCTCGGAATCGGTTCGGTTAAGACGGTCGATAACTTCGAAACTGTGGTCGCCCGTATCGTAAATAATCCAGTAATGTGGTTCGGCCGAACCCAGTTCCAGCGGGCTGGTGATATCGGGACCTTTGGAAGATATTGCTATTTTCATGATATAACCTCGTTTCTTGATATACTGTTAAACAAAAAGTATGCCACCAGTCTTTTCTTCAACCTTAAGGTATCGCGGATATCCGGGGACGCAAATTTAAAATCAGAATTGAGGCGTGATTTAATCCTGTTTACTGTCAGATAAGTAATTGTACGGGAAACAATTAAAAGTGTTAATATAGACTAAAGAGAAATTATTAGTGATTGTTTTGGTATTTTAAAAAAACGACTCGGGCGAATCGCCGGGATTTATTTTGAAATAAATTCGCACGATTGATATTTCAAAATGCAAGACCCATTTGATTAAAATGAAAGAGGTGCTATTAATTTTCTTTTTTAAGTTTACGCCATAAAGTCGAGGGACTGATACCCAGAATCCGGGCTGCGTGAGTCTGATTATTACCGGTTGCTTGTAACACCCGCCGGATATAATCCTGCTCCACCTGCTCTAACGATTTCTGGAGAGGGCCGCCTTCGGCCTGGTCGACTGAAACTTGCTTTTGGATGTGGGGCGGCAGGTATTCCGGCAACATCACCCCATCGGGACTCAGCACGGCGGCGCGCTCGATAGCGTTTTCAAGCTCCCGGACATTGCCGGGCCAGGCGTAATGTTGCAGGTAATTGACACAGGAAGGGTCCAGACGAAGATTGGGCAGGTTGAGTTTTTTACTCAGGCGGATGGTAAAATAGCGCACCAGAGGTAAAATGTCCTCCCGGCGTTCGCGCAGGGGAGGGATTTCTATCTCAATCACCCGCAGACGGTAAAGCAGGTCATCGCGGAATTTCCCTTCCTCCACGCCTTTATCCAGGTCCCGGTTGGTGGCCGCGATTATCCGGACATCGACCTTTCGCGGCTTGTTTTCCCCGACCCGGAGAATTTCCTTTTCCTGGAGGACCCGTAATATTTTCAATTGGATCGCCGGTGAGATATCGCCGATTTCGTCTAGAAAAATCGTCCCTTTTTCGGCCTGTTCCAGAAGCCCCGAACGGTCGTGGCTGGCCCCGGTGAAAGACCCGGCCTTATGGCCGAAAAGCTCGCTTTCCAGGAGCGTTTCCGGCAGGGCTGCGCAATTGATGGTCACGAAAGCCCTGTTGGCCCGGGGTGAATTTTCATGTATGAAGCGCGCCATGACTTCCTTGCCGACCCCCGTCTCGCCGGTGATGAGCACCGAGGAATCGAACTTGGCCACCCGCTCGGAGACATCGAGAACCTGCTCCAGTGCCTTGCTGCGGACCTCGGCGAATGAAGCCAAGCCTTTCCTTTTCCATATTTTCAGCTCTTTGCGTTGCTGAGCCAGTTCCTTCATTTTCTTTTTTAATTCTTTGGTGAGGTTCTCGACATTACTTTTGATATCCTCGGCTTCGAAATATTGAAGGTACGGTTTCAATTCCTCGCCCCACGACGCCTGGTCCTTGCCGACCGCTAAGCAGAAATCATCCCCCTTGGCCCGGCATTCTTTTTCAATGAAATAAACGCTTTTACCCAGGCAGAAAGAAACCAGACCGCTGGCGAAACCGACCAGCTTCCAGCAAATGGGTTCCTCCGCCCAGCCGACCTCGACCAGGTGCTCCTCGGCTTCGCCCGAATCGCGCCACACGACTTCAATATCGACCCGGTTATTTTCCGAATCTATCTCCAGGCGTTTTATTTCGGGAGTGGCTATGCCCTCCAAGTTCTGCATCTTGAAACCGGCTCGGATAAGCTCGAGCGGGTCGTCCCAATCCAGGATACGTTTTAAAGCGGCGGCGTCGGCCTGTCCCCAGAAAAACCCGAACCGGGTGAAAACCCGGCGGGTATGTTCCGGCCCAAGCATATCCAGAAGGTCCTTGCGGAATTGCCCGAAAGCATGGATAGAATGCAGGACCAGGCGACGTCCCTGCAAATTGAGATTGCCTTCGGAAAAATCAATAAGTTCCTGTAAATGGAGATCTTCAGCTTTCATAGCCACCCTTTCATTTTGAAATACCAGTCTTGCATAATAAAACAATTTTTAAAAAAGTCAAGTTATTTCATGGTTCCGTAATTGTCTGTATAACTGTGACTTACAAGTAAGTGTGAGTTGTGGCTTGATTATTGCTTAATAACTTATTTGAAGAGGAATATGTTTTAACCAGGGTTATGGTCTGAAATATTTTTATTGGAGGAAGATAAAATGCCGCAAGAAAAAAGACTTTTGGTAGATGTAGGTATGAAAAAGATGCCTTTCCCTATGAAGGTAACTTCGCATGCCTATCCCGAGGGTCAGTTCACGGTGGGGGATATTTCCATCAACGCCCGCATCACCAGTGAATTTGAAGCCCGCTGGATTGACAAATTCATTCAGATTATTCACAAACATCGCGACCGTATCGGGACTAAAAACCTGCGCGATAATATCCTTGATTACATGAACGAACTGAAAGCCGCCAGCGTCCGGATTAACTATGATTACCCCATTTTCGTGGAAAAACTGACCCCGGTTTCAAAGGAAAAATGCCTGATGCGATACCTGTGCACCTATTCGGCGAAGATTTCCTCGACCGACGAGACCCCGAAAGTCGTTTTCAAAATCGATATCCCCGCAATAACGACCGACCCGGCCTCGGCTTCGGATAAAGCCGGCGGTTTGTTCGGCCAGTTGAGCATGGTTTCGCTCGAAGTTAACGCTCCCAATGACATTTTTCCCGAAGACCTGGTGGATATAGTCGATAAGCACTCCCTGTCACCGGTTTATTCGTTTTTGACGGCCGAAGACCAGTTGCATATCATTCAGAAAGTCCACCGCGAGAAAAAATCCAGCGTGGTCATGACGGACGAAATCAAAGAAGAGTTGGCCCGCCGTCCCGAAATCGACTGGTTCTCGGCGCACTGTTTCAATTTCAGTATGCTGCACTCGTTCAGCACCATGGTGGGTATAGAGAAAGGCATGTGGGTGCCCTTCACCGGTTACGACAGCGACGAGATATAATAATTGCCAAATCAGAAGGTTTGCCCTTTATTGTACTTTTCCGCTCCGGGCGAGTATAAACATTAAAGACACCTTTTGATGGGGATTATTTATGGCGCGACTGACATTTCTGGGTGCCGCCGGGACCGTAACCGGCTCGCGGTATCTTCTTGATATTCGAGGGAAAAAACTTCTGATTGACTGCGGGATGTTCCAGGGGCCCAAGGAAAACCGGCTTAAAAATTGGGACCCCTTTCCGGTACCGCCGGAGGAGATCGACCGGGTTTTTCTGACCCATGCCCATATCGACCATACCGGCTACCTGCCGCGCTTTTGCCGCAAGGGGTTTACCGGAAAAATACACAGCACCGACGCCACTCATGAATTATGCCAGATTCTCCTTCGCGACAGCGCCCATCTCCAGGAAGAAGACGCCTACTGGGCCAACAAGAAAGGATTTTCCAAGCATAAACCGGCGCTGCCGCTGTTTACGTTGGCCGATGCCGAGCAGGCTCTGAAATATTTTTCCCCGCTGCATTACGGCGAGGAATTGTATCTTGATGAAGACTTTCGGGTCAAGTTCAAGGACGCCGGCCATATCCTGGGGTCCTCCCTGGTGGATATGAAAATACTCAACGGGAACGATTCCAAAAAAATAGTTTTCAGCGGCGACCTGGGGCAGCCGGGCAACGCCATTTTGCGCGATATGACCCAGGTGTACAATGTCGATTACCTGGTGGTTGAATCGACCTACGGCGACCGCCTCCACGATGACTTGAGCACCGCCGATGAGTTGGCCCGGGTGATAAACGAAAGCGTCAAAAAAGGGGGAGTGCTTCTGATTCCCTCCTTCGCCGTGGAACGCACCCAGGTGGTGCTGTATTATATACGGAAGCTCGAAGAAGAGGGGAAAATTCCCATTCTACCGGTTCTGGCCGATTCCCCGATGGCCATCGAGGCGACCGAAGTTTTTGAAAAACGCCTGGCTGACCAGAACCTTCGCACCCGCATGTTGAAGCTGGAAGGAAAAAAAATATTCTATCCTGAGAAGCTGCAGTTTTGCCGGTCCCGGGAAGATTCCAAAGCTATTAACAAATACAAAGACGGCGCCATTATTATCTCGGCCAGCGGTATGGCCACCGGCGGCCGTATTTTGCACCATCTGGCGCTGCGGCTGCCGGAAGCGAAAAACACCGTCCTCTTTGTCGGTTATCAGGCGATGGGCACCCGGGGAAGACTGCTGGTCGAGGGGCGGCCGGATGTTAAAATTCACGGTCAGCAAATTCCGGTAAAGGCAAGTATCGAGAGTATTGCCGGCTTTTCCGGTCACGCCGATTATCATGCTATCCAGGCCTGGTTGATGGCGTTCAACCGACCCCCGAAAAAGACCTTTATCGTTCACGGCGAACCGGAAGCATCGGCCTCGCTGGCCGAGAAAATCAGAAGCCGTTTCGGCTGGGATGTGGAAATTCCACAGTTGGGCGAAGTCAAAGAGTTGGACTTGTAAACGCCCGCTCGATTTTTAACAGGAACGGTTTTACAAGATATTTGTAGAATTATTTAGACACTCTTTTATGAGTCGGCTGGTTGGATAAAGTTGGGTGATAATAATTTTTAAGAAGGAGACTTTACCATGCCGGTCAACGAACAATCCTTTAAAAAAAATCAAACGATTTGGGCCAGCCTTATTCTCGGGCTGGCTTTGATAACCTGCGCCGTTGTTGTCAGCGCCGGTTTTGTCCGCATCAAGGGGTACGGGCGGACCGTATCGGTAACCGGGGCCGCTTTCAAGGCGATAACCTCCAATTACGCCGTCTGGGAGGGGAATATATCAGTGACCGCCCCGACGATGGAAGCCGCCTACGACGAGCTTAAAAACGGCCGCCGCAAAACAGAAACTTTTCTCGAAAAGGAGGCCATCGACCCGGAAATTATCGAGTTCAAACCGGTCAACATCTATAAAAATTATGACCGCGACCGGGTTCTCACCGGGTACTCGTTGAACCAGACGGTGAAAGTCGAGATGTCCGACGTCAGCCGCGTGACCCGCCTGGCCAAGAACGCTTCGGTTTTAATCGAGCAGGGCGTCGAATTCAACTCGCGGCCGCCGCAATATCTGTTCACCGGCCTAGATTCCCTGAAGCTGGAGATGATACAGGTCGCCACCGAAAACGCCAAACTTCGCGCCGAACAACTGGCGCATACCACCGAACGTTCGGTTGGAGCGCCGACCTCGGCCCGCGTGGGGGTTTTTCAGATTAGACCCCGGCACTCACAGGATGTTTCCGGGATGGGAATCAGTGACGTTTCCTCGATCGAGAAAGAAATCGTATCGACGGTACATATAAGTTTTATAATAGAATAGGTATTGATCTTTAAATGAAATAGCCTCTTTTATCTGAAATTTATCGTAAAAGACGGTTCCATCTATTCTTCAGTTAAAATCTGTTTATTAGTTGAACAAGGGATTCTTCGGGTCGAGAGGTATGTAACCGTCGAGGTTTGATACAAAAGAAAAAAAACAAAAAACATCCGCTTCCAGTTCTTTTCCCTAAGTCAAGATTTGCTAATAGATTATAGGGGACGCCTTTTCTCTTAGCGTTTTATTCGCGTTGATAATTTTTATCAATATTCGTTATGAATGACATCAGGTGGATAATCATGTCCGGAATTCTTTAACGGCCAAGAGGTCGGTCGGATGTTGTCTCGCGTAATCTATTGTCTAATAGTGGCTTGTGAGAATTTTCGGCCTGTTCAGTCAATTCTTTTTCTCTGTACTCCGGTCTAAATACTTTCCCGCACTTACCGATAATTTCACTAATGTGGATAAAGCATAACTCATTTAACTTTTAATTAAAGGGGGAATGATATGAAGAAGCGTAACGTTTTTTTAACGATTACCATCTTTATGATGTTCCTGCTGGCTTCAGGGTCGTTCGGTGCCGAAGCACCGTCGTTTGACCTTGATTGGTATGGTTATTTTAAGTTGGATGGTTCTTTGGATCAGAACCTCACCAGTCACGGCAATTTCGTCATGTGGGTCAATCAGAAAAGCTACGTGGCAGATGACCAGCAATTCAACATGACGGCCAACCAGACTCGTTTCGGAGTTAAACTCGACAGCAAGAATTACAAGAATGCCGTTGTTTCCGGAAAATTGGAATTTGATTTATACGCCGGCGTTACCGGCGCCAGCATTGCCGAGAACAAGGCTATGCTGCAGCTTCGTCATGCTTATTTCAGCGTGGAGAAGAACAGCTGGACTTTGACCGCCGGTCAGACGTCCGACCTGCTCTCACCTCTGAATCCCGCCACCCTGAACTACCCGGTTTTGTGGGGTTGCGGTAACATCGGCTATCGCCGTCCCCAGGTAAGTCTGAAATATACTCTTAAACCCAGTGAACAGACCAATGTTTCCCTGGCCACCGGTATTTTCAGGACTATCGGCAGCGATTTGACGCCGACTTTTTCCCTGGCTACCGGAGAGACTTCGGAAGGCAGCGATGACGGCACCGACGCCGCTATCCCGTCCGTCCAGGGTCAGCTAGACATCCAGCATACTTTTCCTTCCGGTGCGAAACTTCAACTGGGCGGCTCCGGTATGTGGGGCCAGCTGAAAGCCGAAACCAGCCTGGGTAACTCGGAAAAATACGAGAGCTGGGCGGCGGCCGGCCATCTGATGGTCTCTCTGCCGCAGGGCTTTGGCGTCGCCGGTGAAGCCTATACGGGGGTCAACCTCGGCAGCTATTTCGGTGGTATCCTTAACTCCAGCACGGTTGATGGTGTCAACTCCATGGGTGCCTGGGGTTCGCTCTGGTTCAAACCGGTTTCCAAAGTTAAACTGTCGACCGGATACGGCTTCGACGACCCTGAGGACGAGGACCTGATTTATAATCAGCGTTCGAAGAATCAGTGCGTTTACGGGAACCTGAACGTCACTATTGTCCCGCAGGTCACGGTCGGGCTGGAAGTGTCCCAGTGGAAGACAACCTATAAAGACAATGACACTGTTGAATCGCTCCGTGCACAGACATCATTTGTCCTGAACTTCTAAGACGGGATGGATATGTTGTCCGTTAACAATAAAAAAGTGGGTCTTTTCTAGGAGGACAACAATGAAAATCGCACTCAAGTTAACGCATAAGATCATGCTGATGATATTCGCCGTGCTGGTTATTTCCATAACCGGCGTGGCGATTATCAGTATCATGCAGTCCGGTGACTATCTCACGGATCTGGCCAAGACCGACCTGGCTCACCTGACCAGCATGGCCAAGGAAATATGCCAGGTCAACGCCGAGGAACGGCTGAATAAGGTTAAATCCGACATGGTGGCGGCTCGGGAACTGTTCAATAAAATCGGCGGCAATAACGTAACAATCGTGGATAACAAGATGGTTCTGAGTCAGAACGGCACTGACTTTGTTATCAATAGCGATACAAAGTTTGTCGACGAGGTTAAAGAGAAACTTGGCGCCGCCTGCACCATTTTTCAAAAACAAGGCAATACCGCCCAGCGCGTTTCCACCAGCGTAATTAAAGAAAACAGCGAGCGGGCGGTGGGTACGTTCATTTCCCAGCCGGTTTATGACGCCGTTATCCGTAACGGGGGGAACTTTATCGGCCGCGCCTGGGTTGTGGACGCCTGGTACGTAACCTATTATCAGCCCATCAAGGACGTAAACGGGGGGGTTGTCGGTTCCTTTTTCGTGGGTGTTCCGGAAAGATCCAACACCCTTAGAAAAGGACTTCTTTCCCAGAAGGTGGGTAAGACCGGTTATATTTACACGATCAACACCAGCGGTATTTTGCAGATCCATCCGGTCAAGGAAGGCGCCGACTTGAGCAAGTACGATTTCATCCAGGAAATGATGGCCAAGGCGCCGCAGCTCGCTGACGGTGAGATCGGCTGGGTCCAGTACCCCTGGATAAATAAGGAACTGGGCGAGACCGAAGCCCGGGAAAAGATCGTCGCCTTTACTTATTTCAAGGATTGGGACTGGATTATCGCCTCCGGCAGTTACCTGGAAGAATTCACCGCGCCGATTAACAATATCAGGAACGCCATCGTTTTCCTGGGCGCGGTTTTCCTGTTGATTTCTCTGGCTATCGGGTTCTTTATATCCCGCACTATCACCCGACCGATTATCCGCCTGGTTGATGTCGCGGAAGACCTGGCGCTCGGTGACGTCAGCCGGACTATCGAGGTTAAATCTCAGGATGAAGTGGGTGTCCTGGCGTGTGCTTTCAACAGCGTCATAACCTATTTAAAGGAAGCGGCCAATGTCGCTGAGCGGATGTCTCAAAACGACCTGACAGTCAAGATTGAGCCCAAATCCGACCGGGATGTTTTTGGCAATTCCTTCAAATCCATGATTATCAATTTCTCCCGGATGATTCAGAGCCTCAAGGCCAGTTCCCGAGAACTGGCTAGCGCCGCCAGCGAGATTGCCACCTCCTCGGAACAGATGTCCCGCGGGGCTAACGACCAGACCGAACAGGTCAACCAGGTTTCGACGGCGATTGAGGAAATGACGGCCACCATCCTGCAGTCTTCGAAAAACTCCAACGAGGCCACCGACGCTTCCAAGAACGCTTCTGACCAGGCCACCGACGGCGGCCAGATTGTGGCGGAGACGATTCAGGGCATGCAGAAGATTACCCAGACGGTGCGCGAGTCGGCTGAGTCCATCAGCAAACTGGCGCAGTCGGCCGATCAAATCGGGGAGATAATCGGCGTCATCGACGAAATCGCCGACCAGACCAACCTCCTGGCTCTCAATGCCGCTATCGAGGCTGCCCGGGCCGGGGAACAGGGTCGCGGTTTTGCCGTCGTGGCCGATGAGGTCCGCAAACTGGCCGAAAGAACCGGTAAGGCAACCGGTGAGATTACCGAGATGATCAAGGGCATTCAGAAACAGACCGATGAAGCCGTGCATTCCATGGAAGCCGGCATTCAGGAAGTCGACCGGGGCCGGGAACTGACCGACAAGGCCGGTAACAGCCTCAATGAAATCGTCTCTATGACCCAGAGCGTCATGAATATGATTCAGCAGATCGCCACGGCTTCGGAGGAACAGTCCACCGCGGCCGAGCAGATCTCCAAGAATGTCGAGCATATTACTTCGGTAACCAGGGAAACCGCCAAGGGCGCCGAGCAGTCGGCCACTGCGGCGGAGGAGCTCAACCGGCAGGCCGAGGGACTGGACACCATGGTCGCCAAGTTCAAAATTGTAGAATCCGAAGAATAACTTTTAAAATACAATTCTCTTTTATGGCCGGACCTCCAACGGGGTTCGGTCTTTTTTATTAATTCTACTTAATAGTAATCATTTGGCGCTTGTAACGGTCGTTTCTTTGTGTTATTTTCCCGCAACCGGTACGAAAGCAAACCGATAAAAGCCCGGTGCCGGGCATAATGTATGAAGAAGAATCGCCGGTATGGATTTTATTAAGACTTATATGGGCCAGTCGCTGGCCCTTCTGACAGCCGTTACCTGGGCGTTCGCCGTTATCCTGTTTAAAAAAAGCGGCGAGGCGGTCCACCCGGTCGGCCTGAACCTTTTTAAGAACACCCTGGCGGTGGCTCTTTTGATTCCCACCGTCTGGCTTTTCGGCGAAACTCTTTTTTACCCGGCCTCGACCGGCGACTACCTGCTTATCCTGGCCAGCGGCGCTCTGGGTATCGGTATTTCCGACACTCTTTTTTTTATGAGCCTCAATACCCTCGGGGCCGGATTGATTGCCATCGTGGATTGCCTCTACAGCCCGTTTATAATTTTGCTTTCTTTCCTCTGGCTGGGGGAGGTCCTGGATATCTGGCAGGTTATCGGCGTGATGATGATTGTCTCGGCGGTCCTGACCGCGACCCGGGAGAGAAATAACGGACCGGTCGACCGCCGCAAGGTTTTTTGGGGGCTTTTTTACGGTGTGATGGCCATGGCCGTGATGGCGGTCGGGATTGTCATGATTAAACCGGTCCTTGACCGCTCGCCGCTTTTCTGGGTTACCACCGTCCGCCTTTTCGGCGGCGTCCTGGTGTTGCTGGTGATCTTGATTTTCCACCCGGCCCGAAGAAAGATTATCGGCTCGATTGGTTCCCCCAAACGCTGGGGCTACACCCTTTCCGGTTCCTTTACCGGGGCATACCTGGCCATGGTGCTGTGGCTGGCCGGGATGAAATACACCCAGGCCTCAATCGCCTCGGCCCTGAACCAGATGAGCAACGTCTTTATTTTTATCTTCGCCGCTCTGTTACTTCGGGAAAAACTCACCCTCTTCAGGATCATCGGTATTATCCTGGGATTCGGCGGCACCCTCCTGGTTACGTTCGGCTGATTTTACATAAACCGCGATAATTGAGCTTCAGCCCGCCTTTTCCGTGGACAACCGGGCTCCTGCCGGAGTTTAGGTTTGCATTCATGTAATAAATTTACATGTAATACAACTTATGAAGCAAACCAAAAATTCCACCCGGTTCCGTTAAAGATAACAACTTCAAGGCGTTTTTGTTGGCTTGTTCAGCCGGCCGGTTTCGAGCCGGCCGGCTGGTTTTCTCATCAGGAAAATCAGTATCCCATTAATTTCAGGCAACTGGTCCTTTTCAGGAGCTTACGGTAGCTTTCGTTAATGGCACTGGAATTTTTCAGAACCGCACGTTTCAACTTGGGGTTTCCGAAACCCGGTTGCAGCGGGTCGATGGCTTCCACTGGACCGTCCAGAGTCTCTACCAGTGTCAAAAGACTGATCGTCTTCAACGGATTCCTGAGAGAAAAGCCTCCTTTGATGCCTCTATGCGTGGTAAGGAGTTTACCACGGCTCAGTCGGCGCAGGACGGAAAGAACGGTATCGTACGAGAAAGAATATTTCTCGCAAATTTCTCTGACCATCACCGGTCGTTCGGAACCATGTTCATGCATGTAATGCAAGGCATGAATGGCATAGAGCAATGCTTTACTTAGATGTAATCCCATTAAATTTCTCCAATCGCGAACTTTTTGCCCGCTTTACTATAATTGCCGGTTTATAGTTTACGAAATTATACTCAATTAAAATCGAGAATCAAATTAATTCTTTAAAAATTTCGCCTTTTTTTATTGTTTTTTTATGCCCGGATTATCAGGCCTCGTTTAACTTAATTAAAAATTGACTGAAAAACAACTCTTTTTAAAATATTCCTGTCAAAATATGTCCGAGTTTTTCCCCGGATTCGGGTTACGGGTTAAATAAACGATATCATTGAAATCCGGAAAGTGTATCGCCTGTATAGCGATGTTTTTAAGTCTCTACCGGACATGTAGTAAACGAGGAATAGGAAATCGGCGAACCCGTCTCAGCCGGTTAAATAATGCCGGAAAAACAACTTGCAACAACGGCTCGACTCCTTTACTTTTTAAAGAGAATTGAGGTATTCTTCGAATGCCGTTTACAAAATTAACAGGAAGGAGCGGAATATGGATATAAATGAAATATGGGGGCTTGTTTCCTTATGGCTCATAAATCATGGCCTGAAAATTGTGCTGATTATAATTCTTACTTTTGTCGCCCTGAAAATCTCCAAGATGCTGGCCAATCGCATTTTTTCCGTGTTTAAAAAAACCAGGCTGGAAGCCGAGATACAGAAACGGACCGATACTCTAAACTCGCTGGTCCGCTATATTCTCAATACGGTTATTCTGGCGTTGGCGGCGGTTATGATTCTGGAAGAACTGGGTATAAAGATCGGACCGGTTCTGGCCGCTGCCGGGATAGTCGGTCTGGCTATCGGTTTCGGCTCCCAGCAACTGGTGCAGGATGTCATCAGCGGCTTTTTTATCCTGATGGAGGACCAGATCCGGGTGGGGGATGTCGTGCAGATTTCCGACCGGGGGGGACTCGTCGAGAAGGTCAGCCTGCGCACGGTTGTTCTGCGCGACCTGGCCGGTAACGTGCATTATATTCGCAACGGCCAGATTAACGTCGTGACCAACATGACCAAAGAATATTCCCAGTATGTTTTCGATATCGGGATAGCTTATCGGGAAAATGTCGATGAGGTTATCGAGGTCGTCAAGCAGGTCGGCGAGGAACTACGAAACGACCTGGATTTCAAGGACGATATTCTCGATGCTCTCGAGGTTTTCGGTCTGGATAAATTCGCCGACTCCTCGATTGTCATCAAGGCCCGTATCAAAACCAAACCCATCAAGCAGTGGCGGGTAGGCCGGGAATTCAACCGCCGCCTGAAAAATAAGTTCGACGAGTTGAGTATAGAAATTCCTTTCCCGCACATGACCGTTTATATGGGCGAGGACAAACAAGGCCAGGCGCCGCCGGTCCGGGTTTCGATGCTTGACAGGCCCCCGGCCTGAAAAAACGGGAAATTTTTTCCCGTATCCCAAATTTGTATCTTGCCGTATCCCGATAGTGACGTAATATTAACAGTCGGCAAGGAAATGACTCGAAAGTAAGACGGGCCGGATGATGAAGAAAAAGTACGTCAGGCGGCTGATTAAAATAAAAAAAGCTTTAACCTGGAAAAGTTTTAAAGAATGGTGGCATCACTATATCGGCGGGCTGTACCACCGGGTCGATGAGCACCACCTCTTCCTGGTTTCCGGGGGATTATCTTTTTCCCTCTTCGTCTGTATTGTCCCCCTGATGCTGGTCGTTTTTTACCTGGCGGGTATCCTTTCGGAAAAGTTCTTTGTCCCCGATGAGTTTAACGCTCTTATCGATGGCGCCATCCCTTATGAAAAATACGCCGCTTATATAAAACAGATGGTTTACGACCGGGTGGAAGAGTTCAAGGCGTATAAAAATTACGCTGGGCTTATCGGTCTGGTCGGATTGTTTTTCGCCTCCAGCGGCCTGTTCAGCAGCATGCGGACGACTCTCAACACCGTTTACAAGGTCAAGTCCTCCCAGCCTGTGGTAATCGGTAAACTTCGCGATTTCGGGCTGGTTCTGGTGGTTTTACTCTATTTTCTGCTTTCCACCACCCTTTTGCCGGCGCTGGAAATTGTCAAACAGTTCGCCAAGAGGCTTGAATTTTTAAGCAGTTTTCAGATCGATTGGGTGGAGAATATCCTCTTGCAGGGTTTCTCTTTCGGTATCATTTTCTTTTCCTTTTTCATCCTCTATCTGCTGGTGCCGCAGAAAAAAATGCCGCGCCGGATTGTTCTCATGAGCGCCCTGTGGGCGGCGGTGTTGTGGGAGGCGGCCAAATATCTTTTCGGCCTGTACATCACCAATTTTGCCACCATCACCAGGGTGTACGGCGCCTATGCCCTGCTGGTGGTGGTCGCTTTCTGGATTTACTATACCTCGATCATCTTTATCGTCGGGGCGGAAATCGGCCAGCTTAACTGGGAAAAACAGCGTAAGACTGATTCCCTCCAGAAAATTATCTCGACCGACCGCTACCTTTAAGAGAATAGGCAGGACTGTGTCATTCGCTTTCAGCGAATTTGGGTCCTTCCCTACGAAGACTAATAGTTAATGAATGCAGCCAAGATAAACTTCTCCGAATAGTGACTCAGCAGCCTCAACTAGTTCTTTTGGACAATTATCAGCGAGAAAAAAACCGAATCCCTTTGTATCAAAACAAGCCATTTCTGGCATATCTTTTCCTTTAGACTGATTAGACCGGCGCATTGAATATCGCAATGATGCCCACAATTCATAACCAAGATCGGCTTCTATTGGAGGGTCGAAGCCTGCTTCATCCCCATAAACCAAAATTTTGGGTTCACCAGAGATCTTTTCCCTTATAGGATCCCTATCACAGATAACAAAAGCCAATAACATGAATCCATGTGAATCATGAACCGATTCATCACAATAAATTTTCATTTATTTAATATAATATATTGTCGTAATTATTCAAGGCTCACCTTAAAATAATGACAGTAGCGCCCATTTTACATACACCTATTTCTAACAGAATTAGCCAAAACAGCAGAAATAAGGGAAAACCATGCCTTCGGCAGGCAGGCACCAGACACCGGGTTTCTTGTAATTCTTTGCTGCTATTTAGAGAATAGGCAGGACCGCGTCATTCGCTTTCAGCGAATTTGGGTCCTTCCCTACGAAGACTGATTCCCTCCAGAAAATTATCTCGACCGACCGCTACCTTTGAACCGCTTGAAAAATTACTTGTTAAAGGCCGGTTGGGCGATTATTCTAATTCCTGACTGAGGCTTCGAAATTTTACATGGAGGTTTATATGCCGCACCGGTTTTCTCACCCGTTAAGATTTCTGCTAATCATTTTTTTTATAAGTATCATAATCACCGGATGCGGCCGCCGGGCTGATTCCGATATCGCCGCCGATATCAATCGCGCCCTTAAAGAGGCCGGTGATAACCGCGGCGAAATCGAAAAAGTTCTGGACCACTACGCCGAGCTGGGCGATACCCTCAGGTTAAAAGCCGCCCAATATCTGGTGGCTAATATGGCTGGTCATTCTTACGTGACGTACTACCTCCATGATACCGCCAAGGCGGAGGTCGCATTCGATGTTCTGGACTACCCGGATTATAACACCCTGCTGGTAGGTTTCGAAAAGCTGGAAAACGAGCGAGGCACGCTTGATTTCGACCGCCTCGAGATTTTTGAGGACCTGGAAAATATCGAAGCCGATCTTTTGATAAGACATATCGAGGCCGCTTTCGAGGTCTGGCGGGAAAAACCCTGGGCGTGGCACCTATCCTTTGAGGATTTTTGCGAATATGTCCTGCCCTACCGGGGCAGCAACGAACCCCTTGAGGTCTGGCACGAGACTTTCCGGGAAAGGTACGCCTATATCGATACTCTTATGGCCGATTCGACCGATCCGATCGAGGCCGTTCGGCTCATCAACGAGGATATCCGTTCCTGGTTTAAGTTTGACCCGCGTTATTATTATCACCCGACCGACCAGGGTATGGCCGAGATGTTCAAGAATAAAATGGGTCGCTGCGAGGATATGACCAATCTGACCATCTACGCCATGCGCGCCAACGGGCTGGCGGTTACCAGCGACTACACCCCACACTGGGCCAACTCCGGTAACAACCATGCCTGGAACGCCATCCTGACTTCCGAGGGTAAGGTCATTCCTTTCATGGGGGCCGAGAGCCACCCGGGGGATTATCACCTGGCCAACAAATTGGCCAAAGTTTACCGCAAGATGTTCGGGAAACAGAAGCAAAACCTGATTTTCCAGAAAAGAAAACAGGAAGAGGTCCCCGGCTGGCTCGCGGGGAAGAGTTATCTCGATGTTACCGCCGATTATGTCCCGGTCAGCGAGGTGGCCGTAACGTTCGATAAGGAAATCCCCGACTCGGTGGATATCGCCTATCTCTGCGTTTTTAATTCCGGCCAATGGAAAGCCATCCACTGGGGAAGAATAAAACACAACCGGGCGGTTTTTAGCGATATGGGCCGCGATATAGCGTACCTTCCGGCGCTCTACCTCAATGAGGAAATAGTCCCTTACGGGGAGCCGTTTGTCCTGACTGAAGACGGTCAAATAATAAAATACCAGGCCGATTCGAGCGAAAAAAATACGCTGGAGCTGATTTCCACCACCCAGCGCAAGCAGGAAATATCCACCGACGGCGTCAAAAAAGCTTTTTTCACCAAGGACAAAGAATATGAGTTGTCCTACTGGGCCGATGGCTGGCAATCGTTGGGTAAAACCGTGGCCGGAGCAGGTTCGCTGATATTCAGAGAAGTACCCGTCGGGGGGCTATATTGGCTGGTCGAGGACGGTTCGGATGAAGAAGAACGGATTTTTACTTATGAAGATGGCCGGCAAACCTGGTGGTAAACTTCTGGCCGTTATCTCTAACGGCTAGCGCTCTAAGGGTTTACCGGTTAGCCGTTAATTTTGGACCAGCGCTTTTTTTGCAGTGTTCAAGAAACCAACATTTTTTAGAAAAGTGGGGCTAATATACCAAAAAACCCTTTGCTAATACAGCTTTTATATTATATTAAGCCTAAATAATACAAAAATAGTTGTTTATTTTGCTCATTTTCTCGTATTATTTTTTGGTCTAACACTACTTGTTTGAAATTTAAAATCTAAATTTATATCTAAGAGGAGGCAAATTTATGCTTAAACTGGCTAAACTATTAATGCTGGTTGCCTTGCTCGGTCTGTTGGTGGTCGGGTGTTCCGAAAACCAAAATCCGATGATTTCCGATGATTCCCCGCAAACAGCCGTGAAAGAGAACGGCGGGCTGAGCCTTGCCGACGGAGCGCTGGAATCGGCGACTTTGCATATTTATGTTACTCTGGCCAGCAACCAGGTTGTCAATGTTCACAGGATTTACAATCCCTGGATGGAATTAGTCGTGACCTGGAATAATTTTGGTGGCGCCTATTCGCCCGAAATTTACGGTTCGTTCACGCCCGATGCAGTCGGTTGGCACGAAGTCGATATCACCAACCTGGTGGCCGGTTGGATGAACGGCACTTTTGAGAATTATGGCCTGCTTTTAGCCTATTATGAATATACTTACCCGTGGATAGTTTTCAACAGCCGTGAGAGTGCCTTTAATCAGCCGTACCTTGAAATTTGCTACACTGACGGTTCCGTCTGTGAGGATACAATAGCGGTTGCTGATAACTTTATCGCCGAAAATTATCCCAACTCGAATTTTGGTTCAAACGGGTATCTCATGGTCGGCTGGGTGGAGCCGACCGGAAAGGAAAAACAGGCGCTTCTCAAGTTCCATGTTGAGCCCGGAGAAGAGGAAGAAGGCTGCTCCCTGACTATCGGTTTCTGGAAGAGACACGCCGGTTTCAGCCCTCAGCCCGATATGGTTTCCGCCCTGCTGCCGCTCTGGCTGGGCGACGGTGGCGGCAAGAGTGTTAACGTTACCACCAATCAAATTGCGGTTGATATTCTCAGCCAACACGTTTACGGTCATCCGTCCAACGGAATCACCAAGCTGTACGCGCAGCTTCTGGGCGCCAAACTCAATATCGCCACCGGCGCCGGTTATATGGTGGTGGCCGACATTATTGAGGATGCCGACGCTTTCCTGGCCGATTACGACTGGACCGATTGGGCCGCTCTGGTCGAAGCCGAATCAGATTGGGTTGACTCGATCATGTACTGGCACGATATGCTGGATGATTACAACAACGGTTATATCGGTCCCGGTCACTGTGACGATAACGTGCTTTCTCAATACATGCTTCAAAACCAGAACCAGAAACATAACAGAAATAAAAAGTAATATATTGCCTTTGAATTTCAGCCCGCGGTCTAAAACCGCGGGTTTTTTTTGCTTTTGAAATATATTAAATTAATGAATGTCTAACGGGCGTGGATGTAGGGTTCGATCCAAGATTACTTTTTAGTCATCAGGTAGAGGGCGCGGTTTGTCTCTTTGATGTTTTCTGAATTCTCGATATTGAAATATGTCCGGAAAGCCTCTTCGAACTCATCTTTTGTGTACCTGTCGAATATGTCCTCCCGGCTGGCCAGAAGTCTCCGCACCTGGGAGTCGTCCTTGGGGACAAATTCGATAATCAAGGAACGGCAGATATTATTCAAAAAAGTTGCGATTTTTATCAGGGGCAGGTTGTTGGTGATGGCCAGGTGATGAACCAGCGCCAGCGCCATGACCATATCGACCGGGCCGCGCTCCGGAAGCGACATCCGTTCGCGGTTCTCCCAGCCTATCGGCGGGCTCGGGTTGGTCAGGTCAAGCAGGAGGGGCAAAAGGTTCGTTTCCTTTCTGGCCCGGACTTCCCGGTAATTTTTTTCCACCGCGGCGGGGTCGATATCGAATGAGATGGTAAGTATATTTCTCTCGCCGGCCAGGCGGCTGAACCGGCCGACATTGGCCCCCAGGTCCCAGACGCCTGACGGCCGTACCCGTTCCAGGTATTCGGTTACAATTTGCTCTTTGTGCGTCAGGGCCGCCGGGCTGTAATTGGTGTTATCATAATAATCCGCCCAGGTGGTATTATTCGGCGACCAATTCAATTTTCCCGTGAAAACTTCCAGGCTGTCAATCAAGCCTCTTAACGCCTGCCGGTTCATTTTGCGGCGGGTAGTTTTGACGGAGGAACCCTCGTACCGCTTCTGGCTTTTGGCGTGCAGGTGAAGGTGGGTCAGCGCCCCGAACGAGAATTTGGTTTTGCCCGGCAGAAGGCGCGAAGTCAAATCCAGCGGGAGACCGTCGATATAGTCGCGAAGCAACGTTCCCAGGCGGATATCGGTGTAACTCATCAGGGCCAGCGGCGCCAGAAAATGCTGGCAGAACTGGCGATACGCCACCCACGGTACCCCTTCGTTGTATCTCTCGAACGAAAGCGTGTCCACCAGTACCGGCTGACCCCGCCGGAACTGGATGTTGTAGGCCGAGGCGTCCTTGAGAATCATCCCGTGCTCCAGGGCGGTTTTTTGCACCGCCAGAGTGGTCAGGGCGGCGTCTTTGAGCTGGCTGAAACACCATTCGTAAGGATAAGAAATGAACGGGATTTCTTCGGGCCGGATGGTCCGGTAACAGGTTTCGCTCACGGCCGGCTCCAGGTCAACTTCGTTGTGGGGGATTAAAAGTCCCGACGATGTCAGGCTCTCATAGAGGCCGGAATTCACCAGGAGGTCATAGTGCTCCCGGTAGCTGTCATTTACCTGGCGGTATAAAATTTGGTCGCGTTTAAATACGAACCCGCTGGGGTCACGGAAAGAAGCGGGCAGGATGTTATCACCGGTCATGGCTTTCGGCTCGATTGTTTCTTGAGAAAAGCTGGACGATCGTCAGTTTTATTTTTTTCCAGAAAATTTTAAGAGTGAATAACGCTCCCAGAAGACTGGCCAGGAGAAGCTGCAGGATATAGCTGCCGGAGGCCGGGTCGATATAGGCGTAGGCATAGTCGTACGTAACCAGCACCAGTAACAGGGCGAATATGATAATTTGTAATTGCTTCATCTAATTTTCACTGTTAAAGAAGAAAGATACGAGTTTTTTTAACACATTCAAGCGTTTTATTTTAATAAGTTCTTTCGAAACGGTTATAGCTGGTAGAGCATCAGGTAAACGACAATTCCGCTTATCTATACGAACATCCAAACTGGCCAGACGCATTTGACCAGCCGGACATGGCGGTCGAACCTCTCTTTGAGGGCGAGCCAGAGCGCCGCCAGGATAAAAGGCACCATCACCGCCGCGAAAATGATATGCGGGATGAGAATGATAAAATATAGCGCCCGCGTCCAGTCATGGTGCGGGTACGGAACCGACCCAACGTTATAATGATAAATAAGATAGGAAGTCAGAAACAGAGCCGAGGAAATTACGGCGGCGACCATGAATTTTTTGTGGGTCGCGCGGCGATTGTTTTTGATATGAAAATAACCGAGGGCCAAAAGGACGGTGCTTATCAAATTCAATGCGGCGTTGATTGCCGGCAGGTCCGCGAGGGTCATCACCAGGTTCCGGCTAGCTGGCGGATATTGTTTTTCAAAAGAACCATACCTTCCCGGTCCAATCCTTCATGGTAACTTCGAATCGCCCCGTCACAGTCCACAAGAGTGAACTTGGTGGTGTGGCCCATCGGAAGGTTGTCGGCCGGGAGCATGAAACCCTGTTCGCAGAGCCGCACTACCTCTTCGGTCGGCGCCCATAAAAACACCCAGCGGTCGTCGGTAACGCCGTAGGCGCGGGCGTATTCTCTCAGTACTGGCAGGGAATCGCGTTCGGGGTCGACGGTTATCGAGACCAGCTGGATTTTTTCGGAGCCCTTGTAAAGCTTGTACAATTCGGCGAAATTGGGGGTCATGATGGGGCAGGCGCTCTTGCAGTTGGTGAAGATGAAATTGACCACGGTCAGCCGGCCCTTCATCTGCTCCAGCCCGAACGGCTCGCCGTTATGGGCGGCGGTGAACTGGAAATCGGGCAACTCGCCCCAGACCGATATTTTCGACCGGGAGAGATTGGCTTGGTGGACCACGAAAGCGGCGAAAGCCGCCAGGACAATCAGGGCCGCCACCAGCCATATCAGCATTTTGGGATATTTTTGTTTCTCGCTCATCTATCTCTCCTTTTTATGAGCCACCACCGCCAGGGCTATTAACACCATCCCGGTCATCAAACCGGCGATCCATAAATGCAGGGCCTGGACGACTTCCGGCAACCCGGAAAATATCATCACTAATCCGAACACAATCTGCAACAGGGCCAGCCCGGCCATGGTCCAGGCGCTCTGCCAGGCCAAGGGCGAGGGTGCGCGACTCTTTTTAAGGATACTGTAAGAAATTATCCAGGTCAGGACCACGACCGCCACTCCCCAAAGAGGATGCAGGTACTTGACATAACCTAACTTACCAATGATTTCGGAGCTGGCCACGAGGGGGAATTGCTCAATCGTGGTCTCAATCGCCTCCCGTATCCGGGTGCCAAATATTACCTGGCCGATAACCATAAGCCACAACAACCAGGTGGCGTTTTTAATCCAGCCGGGATAAACCGCCTCTTTTTCGGTGTCCTGAAACTCCAGGTAATATGCTTGTTGTGAAATATAAACCATCAAACCGGCGATTATGAAAGCGATAATCAAATGAATCGAGACCAGAAACGGCGCCAGTTCGGACAGGACCACCTGGCCGCCCTGCCAGCCCTGGAAAGCGACCAGTAAAACGGCGATTATCGACGGTACCAGTATTTTCGGGGCATGGCGGTATTTGGCGATAGCCCAGACGGCCAGGACAGCGATAAGAAAACCGACCAGCAGGCCCACCAGCCGATTGCCGAATTCTATCCAGGCCAGGGAAAAATTGAAAAGATTGGGGTCAAACTCGGGGGGCAGGTGACGATAGCTTATGGGCGGAAACCAGCGCCCGAAACATTTGGGCCAGTCGGGGCATCCCAACCCGGCCCCGGAAACCCGTACCAGGCCGCCCAGGAAAATCAGAAAATAAGTGGCCGCCGTGGTAAAAATGGCGAAACGCCGGAATGCTTTCATGATTTTCTCCGTAATTATTAAAAGATGAACCAACCAATTATTTTAAAAAACCCCCTTCCCATGCAAGTAAAAACATCGGGGCCGGGAAAAATATTTACGGACTTTCGGTGGAATCCAATACCAGTGAATCTTCTGCCGGTATTGGCGCGAGGAAATCGGCTTGCCGTACTTTATAAATAACGGCGTTTTTTTCAATCGGCTGGTCGGTGACCGTATAAATATCCCCCCGCCGCAGGGTATCGAACATGGTTAAAGCTATAAAAACCGTCAGAAACAGCAAGGCTACCGAGAAAATCACCAGGTATATCTTCTTGTCGTACCAGAGGTGCATGAAAATAAAAGCCACCAGCAGGGCTTTGACCGAGGCAATTTCCACCGCCACTACGGCGTTCCAGCCGCTCAGGTGGATGAAAGACACCCCTACCGTGACCGCGGTCAGCGCCATCAACGCCGCCGCCACGGTTAAATAGACCTTCTGCGGGATAACGTGGGGCTTTGTGGTATGTGATTTATCGTTCATCTTCTCACCCTATCAGATAAAGCAGCGGGAATAAAAATATCCAGATTAAATCCACCAAATGCCAGTACAGGCCGGTCAGCTCCATCGGTGTGTAATAGGCCGAAGACAGCTTGCCTTTGACGGTTTTTATCAGAATCCAGATTATGGCCGCCATACCGCCGAGAACATGAAGACCGTGCAGGCCGGTCATGGTGAAATATATGCTGTAAAAGATGTGCGGGTTGGTGCCCTCGACGCCGGTGAAGGTGTAATATTTGCCCGGCAACTGTCCCAGGTGAAATTTGTGGCTGTACTCGAAATATTTGACAAGCAGGAAAACCCCGGCCAGAAGCAGCGTAATGACCAAAAAACGGATAGACTTCTCCCTGTCGTCGAGTTGGATACTGAGAATCGCCAGGGCCATCGTCAGCGAGCTGGTGATAAGCACCACCGTGTTTAATGTTCCCAGCCGGATATCGAGAAAACGGTGGGCGTTGATGAACATCTCGACATTCCAGGAGCGGTAAATGGCGTAAGCGGTAAAAAGGCCGCCGAAAAGTAAAATCTCGGTTAATAAGAATATCCACATGCCCATTTTGGCCGACTCGCGCTGTTGCTCGGCATCGCTGAAATGATGCTCCAGGTGTTCCGGGTGGCTGTGGGCGTGAGGTTCAGCCATGGCTCAGGCGGTCCTTTTCGGGGAAATTTTGTCGTAGTCGTAAGGGGCCGTGAGTGAACCGGGGCGTTTCGGCGAAGTTTTCTTTCGGGGGCGGCGAGGTGGTCTCCCACTCAAGCGTCAGCGCTCCCCAGGGATTATTGCCGGCGGCGCGGCCTTTAAATATCGAATGAAACAGGTAAACGCCCATAATAATAAAGCCCACCGCCATAATCCATGACCCGACCGAGGAAAAGGCGTGCAGCGGCTGGAACTGGTCGAGGTAGCTGTAATAACGGCGCGGCATGCCCTTGGTGCCGAGAATGAACTGGGTGAAGAAGGTGACGTTGAAACCGACAAACACCAACAGGGCGGAGATTTTGGCCCAGAACTCGCTGTACATCCGCCCCCAAATTTTGTGTCACCAGTAATGTATCCCGCCCAGAAAGGCCATCACCGTGCCGCCGACCATGACATAATGGAAATGCGCCACGACAAAATAGGTGTCGTGCAGGTGAACGTCGATAGCCAGCGCCCCGAGAAAAATGCCGGTCAGACCGCCGATAGTGAATAAAAACAGAAACGACAGGGCGTAGAGCATGGGCGTATCGAAATGTATCCGGCCTTTGTAAAGCGTGGCCAGCCAGTTGAATATCTTGATACCCGAGGGGATACCCACCAGGAAAGTCAGGATGGAAAAAATGGTGGCCGCCAGTTGTGACTGGCCGCTGACGAACATGTGATGCCCCCAGACCAGGAAACTTATAAAAGCGATCGCCAAACTGGAGAAGGCGATGGCGGTGTAGCCGAAAATCTTTTTGCGCGAGAAAACGGAAATCAGCTCGCTGATAATGCCCATCCCGGGCAGGATCATGATATAAACCGCCGGAAGGGCGCAATAAACCTGTAAAATGATTTATGGTTAAAAGATGTCATATCAAAAAATTGGTTTTATGCGGTCGAAGACAGAACACCACGGCTTTAGCCGTGGATGAATGAGCCAATCCTGCTATTCGCTGCGAGCCAAGCGACGTAGCGAATTCAGGTCAGACCGCAGGTCTGTAACAGTAAGAACCCCGGCTTTAGCCGGGGGAATCTATTAGGTTTTTTTCAGCCGTTCCCGGTAGGCCTCGTCAGCCATCAGCTCCATAGCCCGCTCAATCGGAATGCGATAGACCCCCCTGGTTTCGTCCAGCAGCTTATACCCGGTCAGTTCCTCGGTTTCCCGGGCGCGCAGTTCCCTGATGGATGCCGATTGCGGTTTTAAAACCATATCTTCGACCAGGCTTTCCTTGACCGAGGTAAAATAATCCCAGGTGAAAATCAGCACCGCTACCAGGAAAATAATCCCGAATATGCCGTAAATAATCACTTTGGCGACATTGACGTCGCTCTTCTCATAACCAGCATCTTCGGTTGTTTTATGTGTATTCTCGGTATCAGTCATTATCCAAACCTAATGGTTCACGAATCGTTTCGAGGCTTCCAGATTCGGGTCGCCGACCGGAAGCAGTGGCCGGGCCGCTGTTTTGCGCCACAGGTACCAGATAAAAATACCGCCCGGGCCGATAACCGCCGTTATATCCATCCATGAAACATGCACGCCGTGCGGGTGCAACGTCGGCAGCACCAACCAGTAGAGGTCGATAAAGTGCATGATTAATATCCAGAGCGCTATTATCGTTAACATCTTTGGGTTTCGCTTGGTTCCTCGGGGGAAGAGTAAGAAAAACGGGATGACAAAATGCCCGAACACGATTATCAGCGAAACGGTTTTCCAGGAGCTTTCCCAGCGGTGCAGGAACCAGACCGTTTCTTCGGGAATATTGCCGTACCAGATGAGGAAATACTGTGAGAAAGCCATGTACCCCCAGAAGATGATGAAGGCGAACATCAGTTTGCCCAGGTCGTGGTAATGTTCCACCGTGATTTCTTTGTCGAGAATGCCGTTTTTGCCCAGGTATAAAACCATGACCGTCATCAGGGACAGCATGCCCAGAAGCGAGCCGGCGAAAATATAGACGCCGAATATGGTCGAATACCAGTGGGGGTCGAGCGACATCAGCCAGTCGAACGAGGCGAACGTCACGGTCAGGGCGAACAGAATAATCCCCGGGGCGCTGATGACGCGCATTTTTTTGGTGAATGACGGTTGGTGGCCGAGGTCCTGCTTTAATGAAATTTTGTTGAGCATCAAAGTAAGGACTATCCAGACGACAAAATACGCCACCAGCCGGATAATGAAGAAAGTCGTGTTCAGATAGCCCGCTTTGCCCTGCAGGAGATGGTCACCGGCGACGGCGTCGCTGTGGCTCCAGTGAAACAGCTCCCCGATGCCGAAAAGCAGGGGAACGGCGAAAAGGGCCATAATCGGTAGGACGCACATGATATTTTCGGAGATACGTCTCAAAACCACGCTCCAGCGGGCGCCGACGATATGATGCAGCATGGTGAAAAACAGCCCGCCCAGCGCCAGTGACAGCCAGAAGAAATACCCGGTCAGGTAAGAATGGAAAAACTGCCGGGCGTCGACAAAATATCCCACTGCACTCAGAACCAGGCCTATGACGCCTATGACCAAGGCGGCCGGACCGAGATTGCCGCTGTCGGTGAGTTTATATGTCCGTGGGTCAAACTGCATATTTACCTTACCTTCTCTCTTAACTCCACCGGGATATCCTCGAGCCCGGCGTTGTGGCTGCGTTGCAGGGCGCGCAGGTAGGCGACAATCGCCCAGCGGTCGTCGGGGATTATCTGGTGCCGATAAGAAGGCATATTGCGCACGCCGTTGGTGATGACGTCGAATATCTGGCCGTCGGGCATACCCCGCAGGCGGTCATCATGAAAACTCGGCGGCGGGACATAACCCCGCGTTACCATTATCCCCCGGCCGTCGCCGACCCGGCTGTGGCACGGCGAGCAGTAAATATCGTAGCGTTCACGGCCGCGCTTGAGCAGTTGCATATTGATTACGACCGGATTTTTTTTGACATACTGGCTGTCGACAACCGCCCCGGTGTAGAAGATGTTGTCCTCGCGAAGGTTACCGCGGGCGACCGTGCCGGCCACCGGTACGCGCATGGCCGCACTGTCGGCGAAAAATTTGCTCTGCGATTGCGCCTTGTATTTCGGCTGGCTGTCCATATTCGGGTTAAGATGTATCGGCGGTCTGCTCGAGGGCTGCTCGCGCGTGCACCCGGCCATGAGTAACAAAGCGATAAAGAATACGCCCGGAACCGCGAGCATAAATTTATGTCGTGTCAGCGTCATCATTCTTCCCGCAATTCCTCCAGGTTTTTACCGCCGATGGATTCCAGGAATGTTTTGGTTTGGTCCGCGTCGAAAAGCGGGTCGCAGGTTTCGATACTGATGAAAAAGCCGTCATCGGTGGCCTTGGCGAAATTGTCCGAGTAGAACACCGGGTGGTGCAGGCGCGGCAGGCCGTTTAGAGCCAGCATACCGATCAGGGCGGCTAAAGCCGACAGCAGCACACCCAGCGCAAAAGTCACCGGCACGTAAGCCTGGAAACTGAAAAAGGGTTTGCCGGAAATCACCAGCGGGTATTCGAGCGTGCTCGACCACCATTGCAGGCCCAGCGCCCCGGTGGTGCCGATAAGGGCCGCCAGGCCGACAATCCAGCCCAGCCGGGAGCGCTTTAACCCCATCGCGGCGTCCATGCCGTGAATGGGGAAGGGGGAGTGACAATCGAATTTTTTGTAGCCGGCGTCGCGGACTTTTTCCGCGGCGTGCATCAAAGCCGCCGGGTCGTCAAACTGCGCCAGCAGCCCGACCGTTTTTTTATCTTTGACGTTATTCATGACGCCCTCCGCCCGTTTTATAGTGCGGGTCGGCCTCGGGTAAAACCGTCTTGACCTCGGCCATGGAAATCATCGGCAGGAAGCGGATGAACAGCAAGAACAGGGTGAAAAACAATCCGAACGAACCCACGAACGTGCTGATGTCCCATATCGAGGGGCTGTAATAGTCCCAGTTGGCGGGCAGGAAATCCTGCGCCAGCGAGCTCACCACAATGACGAAACGCTCGAACCACATGCCGACATTGATCAGAATCGAGGCAATAAACATCACCGGAATACTGGTGCGGAGTTTCTTGAACCAGAACAGCTGCGGCACTATTACGTTGCAGCTGATCATTATCCAGTAGGCCCAGGCGTACTGCCCGAACGCGCGGTTGATGAAGGCAAACTGCTCGTAGATATTGCCGCTGTACCAGGCGATGAAAAACTCCATGCTGTAGGCGTAGCCGACCATCGAGCCGGTCAGAAGAATCACCTTGTTCATCTTTTCGAGATGATTGAGGGTGATGATATTTTCGAGCGAGAAAATTTTGCGGGCGATGATGGTCAGGGTAACGACCATGGCGAACCCGGAGAAAATCGCTCCCGCGACAAAATAGGGGGGGAAGATAGTCGTGTGCCAGCCGGGAAGGATGCTGATGGCGAAGTCGGTGCTGACGACACTGTGCACCGAGAGCACCAGCGGGGTGGAAATGCCGGCTAATATCAAATAGGCCAGTTCATAATGCCGCCACTGGCGGTTACCGCCGCGCCAGCCTAAAGCCAGGATACCGAAGATATATTTTTTGATTTTCTTTTTGGCCCGGTCACGGAAGGTGGCTAAATCGGGAATCAAACCGGTGTACCAGAACAAAAGCGAGGCGGCGAAATAGGTGCTGACGGCGAACACGTCCCACAAAAGCGGCGAGCGGAAATTGGGCCACATCCCCATCTGGTTGGGCAGGGGGAACATCCAGTACACCACCCAGATACGGCCGACGTGGATGGCCGGGAATATCAGCGCGCAGGAAATGGCGAACAGCGTCATGGCCTCGGCGAAGCGGTTAATCGAGGTCCGCCAGCGTTGCCGCAGTAAAAATAAAATGGCCGAAATCAACGTCCCGGCATGGCCGATACCGACCCACCAGACGAAATTGACAATCGCCCAGCCCCACCCGACGGGATTGTTGAGCCCCCAGATACCGACCCCTTCCCAGATTAAAAACCCGATGGAACCGAACAGCACCATCAGAAGCGACACCGCCGCGCCCAGCGCCAGGTACCAGACCTGCGGCGTTTTCCGCTCGGTGATGGCGCTTATCTGCTCGGTTATTTTGCCGAAAGTCGGCCCGCCCGCGATAAGCGGGGCGTCCTCCGGTAAAAGAACCTTATTTTCCGTCTCGGGGCTCACGGTTTAACCTGCTTTCGGTTTGTAATTTTCAAGTTCCGGGTTCGGGTTCCTTAATTTCGCCAGGTACGAATTGCGGGGCCGGACATTGAGCTCCGCCAGCAACTCGTAATTGCGGTCAGCCTGTTTCAATTTGAACACTTTACTTGCCGGGTCGTTGATATTGCCGAACTGAATGGCCCCGGTCGGGCAAACCTGCTGGCAGGCGGTTTGAATCTCGCCGTCGGCCACCGGGCGGTCTTCCAGCTTCGCCTTCGTCTTGGCCGCCTTGATGCGCTGGAGGCAGAAGGTGCATTTTTCCATCACCCCGCGCGAACGCACCGTCACATCCGGGTTCTGCGCCATCTTCTCGACCTCGGTCAGCTTGTTTATATAATTAAAGAAATTGAACCTTCGCACTTTGTAAGGGCAGTTGTTGGAGCAGTACCGCGTCCCGATACAGCGGTTGTACACCATGTTGTTGAGCCCCTCGCTGTCGTGCACCGTGGCCGCCACCGGGCAGACCTGCTCGCAGGGAGCGTTCTCGCAATGCTGGCAGGCGACCGGCTGATAAACTATACCCGGGTCGTAGATATCGCCGACAAAATAACGGTCGTTGCGCACCCAGTGCATCTCGCGCCCTTTGGCCACCTGCTCCTTGCCCACGATCTGGATATTGTTCTCGCTCTGGCAGGCGATGGTGCAGGCGTTGCAGCCGATACAGGTGTTCAGATCGATTACCATCCCCCATTGATAACCTTTACTGTAATCATGGTCGGGATAGATGGATTTGAGTGGCGGGTGCTCGACCGCTTCTTTGGCGAATTCCGGATGCTGACGGTACTGTTCGAGCGTCGCCTCGCGGACAATCGGCCGGCCTTCCATATGGCTGTGGCCCTGCGTATTGGCCAGCGCGTGGTTTTTGCCGGTTTTGCTCAGCCGCGCGCCGGAACCGAACGAGTAATTGCCCGTCGTTCTTAAAAGGTAAGTGTTGAAACCGACACCGTTGCCGACCCGGCCGACATCGGTGCGACCGTACCCGAGCGGCAGGGCGATAGTGTCATCGGCGTTACCCGGACATATCCAGACGGGTATCTCCAGCGAATAGTCACCATATTCTAATTTGACAATTTCGTTATTTTTCACCTGCAACCGCTCGGCCGTGGCCGGGCTGATAAGAGCGGCGTTGTCCCAGGCCAGTCTGGTCACGGCTTCGGGAAGTTCCTGCAGCCAACCGTTGTTGGCGTAGCGGCCATCGTACAGGTTGGACGGATAGAAATTTATCTCCAGATTATCCGACTCTTTCAAAGCGGCATCGTCCTCGATAGCCTGCAGAATTTTATCAAGCGACTTGTTTGTTTTTGCGCCGGTCATAATCGCGAGCTTGAGTGAAAAGTCTTTAAGAAAACCATCGTGTAACACGCGCCGCCATTTTATCTCGAAAACGCCACCCCTGAGAATATCCCGCCAGGTTTCGCGGACAAGGTCATAACCGCGCTGGTCCCGACCGGTGTTCAACAGAGCCAGAATCTCGATATCGGGATGCCCGCCGAACAGCGGCTCAATCATCGGCTGGATGACGCTGAGGGTGCCATCGGAAGCCTCGGCGTCTCCCCAGCTTTCGAGGTAATGGGCGCGGGGAATATGCCATTCGGTCAAGCGCGAGGTTTCATCGACATGACCGCTCACATGAACCGTGTGAGCCACCTGTTTCAACGCCTCTTTGAATTTCAAATCAACCGGGGCGTTGTAAACCGGGTTGCCGCCCAACATGACGAGGGTTGTTATTTGACTTTCGTTCATCAGCGCAGTCAATTCAGCCAGGGCATCACGGTCAGGCCGTTCGGTGTATTTAACGGGAATAAAATTAATCGTCCGGGTTAAATTATCCAGGGCAATATTAAGGGTGATGACCAGTTCATGCACCCAGACCGGCTGGCGATGACCGGCGATGATTAAACTTTTTCCCCTGGCCTTGAGTAAATCCGCGGCCAGGACTTGCAGCCAGTGAGAATCGAATTCCTCTTTGGCGGTTTCCGGAATATCGCCCAGTTTCAAGCCCTGCTTCTTAAGCTCGCGCGCCAGGGCGACGACAAACCGGCCGGCCCGGCGGCTGGACATTCTCAGGCGGTGGTCGGCCATCGCTCCCGTAACGGTGTAATTGCTCTCGACCACATACAACCGGTTCATCGGGTCGTTGGGCGAGTTTACCCGGCGGTTTTTAGCGAAACCCCGGGCGGATGTGACGTTGTCACTCTCATGTTGCAAAAAATCAGAGTCGATGGAGAGAATTATTGCCGCTTGACTAAAGTCATAAACCGGCCGCAATCCAGGTTTGAAAAGGTTTTCCGAAGCTTTATAAATATTTTCATCGCTGACCGGTTCATAGGTTACCCAGCGCGCTTCGGGAAAAGCCTTCAGGAAATCTTTTTTAAGGCGAGCTGTCGTCGGCGAGGCGAAGGCCTCGGAGAGCACCGCCAGGCCCTCGCCTTTGGTAGTTTGAAATTCCGTCAGTCGCTCGCGCCAGAAAGATACGAAATTGTCATAGTTGTCTTCGGCGTTATTATGCCGGACCATTTTCGAGCGGTCAGGGTCGTAGAGATTGAGAAGCGATGCCTGGGTAATGAAATCGGTGGCGCCCCGCGACGACGGGTGATACGGGTTGCCCTCGATTTTAATCGGGCGTCCTTCGCGGGTCTGGACCAGCAGGCCGATAGCGTTGTGGCCCTGCGGCATGGTGGTGGCGTAATATTGCGGGATGCCGGGCGTGACTTCCTCGGGCTGGGTGACGTAGGGGATAATTTTCTCTACCGGGCGGCGGCAACCGGCCATCGAAGCCAGCGCCAGCGAGGCGCCCATCAGCGTCAGGAAATTGCGGCGCGTCAAGCCGGTCGGCTTTTCGTCGCGATGGTCATAATACCGTTCCAGAAGCTGCCGGCGGAACTCGGGCGTGTCGCCCCGCTGCTCGAGGCTCAACCAGTATTTTTTCCCGGTATTTTTATTTTTCTCGTTCATCGATGACACCCCGAACAATCCGTCACGGGCGGTTTGATTTCCTTTTCAATTTTTATGCGCCGGGCATAGTCGGCCTGGTCGGGCGGCGGTTGCCAGCTCATATTGGTCAGTTCCTCACGCGGGCGCAAATACCGATCCGGGTCGCGGTGACAATCCAGGCACCAGGACATGCTCAGCGGCTTTTTCTGTGTGACGACTTCCATCTGCGCGACATTGCCGTGGCAATCGGCGCAGCCGATTCCGGCGTGAAGATGCCGGCTGTGATCGAAATAGGCGTAGTCGGCGATTTTGTGAACCCTGACCCAGCGAAGCGGTAGCTTGATGCCCCAACTCTCCCGCACCAGGAGCAGCCGTTCGCTCTCCGGTAAAATCAGCTTGTGGCAGTTCATGCAGGTCTGAGTGGGGGGAACATTGGCGTGGGGTGAATTTTCCACCGAGTGATGGCAGTAGCGGCAGTCAATACCCAGGTCGTCGGCATGCAACTTGTGGCTGTAAGGAACCGGTTGAACGGGGCGATAGCCGACATCGGTGTACCACGGCGAGAAATAATACCAGACAAAAGCCACACTGGCGATAACCAGAAACGCCGTTCCGATTGCCAGATAAGTCTGGATATTATTTATCCACTTTGGGAATAACTGTGCCAATCGCCGTAACCTCTACACCGCTTGCTTTGAAATTTTCAAGTCTCCCATGCCAGTCATATAATGCCGTTTATAATCAACGCCGCAAATAAGGCGAACAAATATACAATCGAATATTTGAACACCCCCCAGATTTTTTTAATATCCCGCGATTTTTTGGCGTCGTAAGTTTTCCTGATAAAAATTAAACCGAGCGCTGTCGCGGCGGCCAGGTAGAACCAGCTGAACTGAACCGTCAGAGGCAGCAGGCTCACGCCGAAAAGCGCCAGGGCATAGTAATGAATCTGTTTGAGCGTGCAATCCCGGCCCTTGACCAGCGGCAGCATGGGGAGGCGGGCGGCGCGGTAATCATCTTTGAAACGAATTGCCAGCGACCAGAAATGCGGCGGCGTCCAGAAGAAAATAATCAAAAAGACCAGCCAGGGGGCGAGCGCCATCTCGCCGGTGGCGGCCGTCCAGGCACCTACCGGGGCCATTGCCCCGGCCACCCCGCCGATAACGATATTGAGGCTGGTACCGGGTTTGAGCCACAGCGTATAAACCAGACCGTAGAAGAGGACGGTTGCCACCGCCAGGAAGGCGGTCAGCCAGTTGAACACCAGGCCCAGGATCAAAATCCCGGCCAGGCCGATGATTATCGAAAAGAAAAGCGCCTTGAAAGGGGTCAGTGTCCGAAGCGGCAGCGGCCGCCGGCCGCAGGTGCGGCTCATGCGGGCATCGATATCGCGCTCAAAATACTGGTTGAGGGCGTTGGCACAGCCACCCGTTAAAAATAATCCCAGGAGAAATAATGAAAGTTTCAACGGTTCGCCCAGCAAACTGCCTTCCATAATGATACCCGTCAAACCACCGGCAAGAACCAGCAGCATAATCGAGGGTTTGGTCAGCTGGATATAACTGGTTAATGGAACATTCATTATTTCGTTCAGAAAATATTTAATTAAAAAATACGTTTATATTCTTATGTCTATTTGCTGAGCCCAAGTTATTTAAATACTTTTTTTGATGTGGCCTGAATATAGAAATGTACAAATCTCTTGTCAAACGATATGTCAAAATGGTCTTATATTCATATTTTTATCATACCAATGAGTAAAGATTTATCCGTAGGATATCCTTTATAAAAGTGATTAATATAAAAATCAGCCCCCGGTCGAGACGGTGCATTTTTTTCCAATTCTATAATTATTAAAAAAAGTAGGATAAAATGATATAGATGCTTATAGGTTTTTGATAGATGAGATATTTCGGTAATATAACTATATATTGGACAAAAATTTGACGTTATCAACTCCGGATTATTAATGTAGGATTTACTTTTTATCTCTAAATTATGATTTGTTCCAATTCGATTGTCTGCCTATAATTGGCTTTCCGGGAAGTTCCGTGGCTCTCTTATATTTATTTAAGCGTTCTTAGCCCGGCTTTTAAGGAACTATTGCCGTATTGCAGTTGTCTTTAGAATAATAAAAAATTTAACCGGATAAAATCAGGAGAAAGAAATGAAACCAAGACCTGTCCTGCTGACTTTGCTGCTCTTCGGCTTGTTGTTTTCGGGCGTAAACGCCCAGCCGGCCGCCAAAGAAAAAATTAATAAACTGGACGACCTGCCCCGGCACAGTTACCCGGTGACGGCTACCGCGGCGGAACTGGTTAAAACCGAGGCGGTGTTCGCGCCCTTGGCCGCCAAAGTCCGCTCCGATATCGAGAATATTCTGGACCGCTATGAAATCGAGGACAAGACTACTTTGAAAAACCTCTACGGAAACCTGTTGAACCTGGATATGCTCGACGGTAACTATGATGAGGCGCTGAAAAAGGCAGTTTTAATCCGCGATATGGAGACCAAACCGGCCGATAAACTTCTTTCCGGCCTGGCTACCGAAGTTATCGTGAAGGCTCGGCGCGACGCGCCGCCGGAGGACGAGGCGGCTTTCAAGGCGGCCTTTGAGCGTTATTATGCCGAAGCCATAAATCCCCTGCCCTGGGATATCGTCCAGGACCAGATTCAACAGACCAAGGGTATGGCCGAGATGTTCACCGAAAATCTCCTGATCGGTTTGTTGCAGACCAAGGTTGACCCTATTATAGAACAGAGCGGGGAAATCAGCCTGGATTTGGCCGAGCGTATTATCCGGTACCGTTATCTTTTGAAATATTCCCTGCCTTTCAAGGACGAAAAAATAAGAGTCCTGAAAGCTTATATTGACGCTTATAATATTGTCAAACCGGATATCTGGCAGGAGCGCTCGGTTGTCTTTACTGAGGCCGACAGTTTGCAGCCGGTCGTTATCGCCATCTGGGACAGCGGTATCGACACTAATCTTTATACCGGCCAGTTGTTCGTCAACGAGAAGGAGACGCTCGACGGCCTGGACAACGACGGCAACGGTTTTGTCGACGACCGCCACGGTATCGCCTATACGCTGCACGAGGAAAAAACGCCCGAGATGCTCTTTCCCATTGATGATTCCCTTAAAAATAAACTTCCGGAAATGAAAAAGTTCATGAAGGGTCTTTTCGATATGCAGGCATCCCTCGACAGCGAGGAAGCCACCGAGCTGAGGAAACAGTTGGCCCGGTTAAAGCCGGAGGAAGCCCAGCCGCTGTTTGAAAGGCTGGGGCTGTACGGCAATTACATGCACGGCACGCACGTCGGGGGGATCGCCGTTCAGGACAACCCTTTCGCAAAAATTCTGGCGGCCCGCCTGTCGTTCGATTATCACATGATCCCCGAGCCGCCGACGGTGGAGATGGCGAAAAAATCCGCCATCAGCAATATGGAAACGATTGACTATTTCAAGGTCAACAACGTGCGCGCGGTCAATATGAGCTGGGGCGGCGATTTGAAAATGGTCGAGGCCGACCTCGAAGCCAACGGTATCGGGGAGACCCCCGAGGAACGCGCCCGCCTGGCGCGGGAGATATTCGAGATTTCCAAAAACGGCCTTTACGAGGCCATGAAAAGCGCCCCGGATATTTTATTCATAACCTCGGCCGGCAACTCCGATAACGACGTGGCTTTCGACGAGGTCATCCCTTCCTCCTTCGACCTGCTCAACTTGCTGGTGGTGGGCGCGGTGGACCAGGCCGGCGAGGAAACCTCGTTCTCGAGTTTCGGGGCCAATGTCGATGTGCACGCCAACGGTTTCGAAGTGGAAAGTTATCTCCCCGGCGGCGACCGCATGGCCGTGTCGGGCACCTCGCAGGCTTCGCCCCAGGTAACCAACCTGGCGGCCAAACTGCTCGCGGTTGAGCCGACCCTGACGGTCGCCGAACTGAAAGACCTGATTAAAAACGGTGCGGAAAAAAGCGAAGACGGCCGCTGTTATCTGCTCCATCCCAAAAAGTCGATGGCCCTACTGGCGGATAAGATGAACCGTTAAAAGACTTTTAAATAAATGAAAAAAGGCAGGTTTTTTTAAGACCTGCCTTTTTTTGTGTGCCGGATATAAAATTACTTCTCGTCTTTTTTGATAAATTTCAACGACGCGGAGTTGACGCAGTAACGCTGCCCGGTCGGCTGCGGGCCGTCGTCGAAAACATGCCCCAGGTGCGCCCCGCAATTACGGCAGGTTAACTCGGTGCGAACCATCGCCAGGCTGGTGTCGGTGTGCATCGCGATATTTTCATCCGAGATGGGCGCCCAGAAACTCGGCCAGCCGGAACCTGATTCGTATTTGGTGTCCGACGAAAACAAATCGCTGCCGCAGCAGACGCATACGTATCGGCCGGGCTCCTTGAAATTGTAAAATAAACCGCTGAAAGCCGGCTCGGTCCCCTTTTGACGGGCGATACGGAACTGTTCCGGGGTCAGGGAACACTGCCACTCATCGTCGGTCTTGTTAATCTTTTTTTCGCTCATGACAGAATCCTTCGGGATATCCTTGACGGAGTTTTTTTCGGATTTGCTGTTTTTTTCCATCTCGCCGCCTTGAAGTTGGGTCAAACCGATTAAAATCAGGGCCGCAAGGATGACTGTGGTTAGAGTTACTTTAATCATTTATTTATTTTATAGAACAAGGAAAAGTATAAACCGGTTCCCCGCGGGCGGCGAAACCGGTTTTGGGCTTTTTTGTGAAAATCTCTTAAAAAGCTACAGCACCCAGGCGTAGCCGATTTTGGTGAAGAAGGTACGGTTGGTCTGGGTCAGGTCGATATCCTGGTCGCCGAAATAGTTATCCGAATAGCCGATATACAGGACGGTCTGAGGATTAATCTTGTAGGAAAATAAAAACTGGGTGAATAATTTCTTTTCGTGCGACGGCCAGTCATCGGGATAAAGGCTGGTGGCAAATTTATAATCGCGGTACTGCGTTATCAGGCGGAGAAAAACACGCTTGTTAAACTGATAGACGGTTTTCAACTGGCTCGTGTGAGCCGTATAAAGCTGGCCTTCATCAACCGTCATCCGTTCGTAGGTATGGGCATATTCGACCGTCAGGTGGCGGCCCAGGATGAGTTCTATTTCCGGGGATACGTTCAGACGAGTCGAGGCGCGGACATTGACCAGGTCGATACTGTGACCGTAATAGCTGTCCAGCTCGAAAGCGAACATACCGTGGGGTCGGAAACCGATATCCAAATTAAAGTAGCTGTCGTTGAATTCTTTCCCGGCATAAGCGTACTTGCCGCCGAGACTGCCGTAAATATCGAGATATGATTGCAGCGGTCCGGTATAATCGAACCAGCAGCGGAGACCCTTAAATATGTAGTCGCCCTCGCGTGTTTCCTTTCGTTCATAACCGGAACCGAAATTGAGCATGGTGTACCAGTGGCCGGGGTCATGGTGCCAGGTATATCCCCAACCGACTTCACAATACCGGTAATCGGTCTGGGGCATAAAACCCAGGTCGGCCCGGAAATCATCGGTAACCTCGCGGTACATGGCGTACCAGTCCAGGTTGCGGGCGCTGTGATTGTAAGTGATATCCAGAGCTGTCCCGCCGACAGCATCGTCGGACTGGTCAAAACGGGTCGCGATTTCATCCGGGTAGCCGGTGCGGGAACCGAGCAGTTGAAAACGGAGCTGGTCTTTTGAAGTAAAGCGTATGTCGCCGTCGATACCCCCCAGGCGGTTGTAATAATCATTACCTTCACGGTCGGTGACCAGCAAACCCAGGGTGGAGGAATGGCTGATATCCCGCCGCAGGCGGAGGACCGTACCCTGGGTGTTTATTTTCAGCGAGGTATCGCTGGAGCCTTCGCTGCCGGGGAAGACGAGATTGGTAATATTGTCCCGCACGGTGAAAAAACCGACGGCGTATTCTTTTTCCTTGCCGGAAATTTTCACCCCCCAGTCGGGGTCAGCCAGCGTTCGGGTATAAATAGCGTTCAGGCGGGTAGAAAACAGGTCAGGGTTCTCGGTAAAAAAGGGCCGTTTTTCGGAATAATAAAGGGCAAAGGTTTTGTTTATATCAAGCTGCGGGGCGTCGGCCTCGACCTGGGAAAAATCCGGGTTGACGGCGGCGTTGAGCGTCAGGTTGGGGGTGAAACCCCAGGCGGCTGAAAGTCCCGGGGCGTAATCATCGTCTTTTTTAGCCATTGAGCCATAGGGGAAGTTTTCTCTTTCCTCGGTATAAAGGGAGGTGAAAGTCGGGTCGAGTTCGATGTTTTTCCCCGGCGCGGCGCCGGCGAAACCGATGAGCTTCTCCGACTGGCACATGTAGCAGTTATTGTTGCGGTCGCGTGGAAAAAGGCCGATATGGTGGCGGACATTGCGGGGGTAGCTGCGCACGGCGTCGATACCCCATACCTGGTCGGTGTCGCTGCGCTGGAAACGCAGAGAACTGAAAGGAATGGCCATCTCGGTGATGTAACCCTCGTCGGTGATGCGGCCATTGCTTTCAAAAATAGCGTCCCATTCCATATTTTCACCGCCGGGGGACTCGATTTGGTCGGCCTGCACGCCGAGGGGATTGCTGAAGAAATCAAAAGTGCGGCGTTCATCGTTGAAGGTATCCAGGATGAGCACCAACCAGTCATCGCTGAAAATTTTATCCCGGTCGGAAATATGGGCGCGGATTTTCGATGGTTCCGGGTCGTAAGCCCGAAAAGCCACATAGAGATTGTTTTCATCGTAAGCCAGAAATACCTCGGTTCTGACCGGCGGCAGGATATTCTCGCCCGGCAGGACCTCGTATTTCATCTCCAGCATCAGGGCGTCCCGCCAGACCGACTCGTCCAGCACGGCGTCGATTTTTACCGCCGACGAAACCCGGGGAACCCGGTGAGGGGTCTTTCCCGAACCGGTATCAGCCAGGATTGGAGAAATGTGGAGGAATAAATAAATTGTAAGATTGAACAAAAATGCGCCTGGAACCTTGACCATGACTTCTCCCGTAAAAATATTTTTTAATATACGACTTAACAATAAATATGTTACTCTATTTTTGTTATCCGACATAATTTGTCTTTTTTCCTTGCGAATTCCGCGGCCGGGCGCTGTTTTCGATAAATATTGACAACCTCCCGGATAAACAGTATATATTAACTTTTTAGCGGACCGGTGTGGACAACTTTGTACTTTTCATCAAGCGCCGATCTGAGAAAATCGGGCTTCCGGTCAGGGGCTGGCCTAACTAGAATATTAAGATGACCTGTAACCAGGGTGAAATTATTTATAAGAGAAAAGCTCGTAACTTTCCTGAAGGGAAGGTCTGTCTTTTTTTGGGTGTAAGCTAAATCAATAATAATACAGGAGTGAACAGATGCCGTCGAAACACGCTAAGGATATAATGATTCCCTTAAACAAGTATCCTAATATCCAGCATACGTTAACTTTGCGAGAGGCAGTGGCGGAGATGGAGTTGTCGGTTATTGAAGTCAAGGGGCAGCGATCTTTGCCGCGTGCTCTTTTGGTTTTCGATGATAACCAGCAACTGCTGGGTATTGTCCGGCGGCGCGATATCCTGCGCGGCCTGGAGCCCAAATTTCTCAAGACCATGCCCGTGCCGCATCGCAAACAGCTTTTCAATATAGAGGCCGACCCCAACCTCGTCGACCTGTCCAGCGGCAAGGTGGGGAAGAGTATGCAGGAGCAGGCCAACCAGCCGGTCACCGAGGTCATGCAGCCGATTGTCACCACGGTCGACTACGAAGACCACTTAGCCAAAATCATCTATAAAATGATCAACATGGATTTGAACCTGATACCGGTGATAAAGGATAAGATGGTGGTGGGCGTGGTCCGCAGTGTGGACGTATTTAACGAAATAGCCGACCTTTTATCCGATTAAATCCCGCGAAAGATTTGACTTGAGATAGTTGGAGCATCAATGTTTAAGCGGTTCAAAAAGCAAGGTAATCAAGCAGCGTCGTCCGAAGCGACCGATTTAAGCCCCAGCAAAATATATATGGCCCAGGTCGTCCGCCGTATCGACTGGAAGCGCCTGTTTTTTATTTTTCTGGGTGTGGGTCTTTTCTGCATCGTTTATTTCTCCCCGGCCTGGCCGGATGCGGTGGACCCCAAGGGGGAGCATTTTCCGCTCACCCGCGAGGGCAAAGCGGCCCTGGCCCTGTTCCTCCTGGCAGGCACCTGGTGGGTTTTCGAGGTCGTTCCAATCGGCGTCACGGGCATTGTTATCGGTAT
>Ga0210003_1000390_pt1 | contig 39872 bp, 37 predicted proteins | sample LantaG_FD_182804 | JGI IMG/M metagenome (GOLD analysis project Ga0210003, IMG submission 182804) | Deep subsurface microbial communities from Baltic Sea to uncover new lineages of life (NeLLi) - Landsort_02402 metaG (SPAdes) (version 2) | ecosystem: Environmental > Aquatic > Marine > Oceanic >...
ATTTCCTGGATAGAAGAGGCATCAAAGGCATTGGAGCAAGAACCGATCAGATTGGAATTCTTAGAGGAAGCACTGGTTGCTTAAAGGGATTGACTGATATGATAAGAGGGGTTAGGATATGACCAAGGGAATTTCCACCAGTTATGGGACGCAGCCCTTCAGATATGCTTTGGGCTATTCTGTTATTGTAGAATGACATTATGTTATTGTATAATGCTACGAGAAGAAGGGGATGGCCAAGTCAAAAGCATTTTACGGAGAACACTGCAAAAATTTCGGGTAAGGGAAGATGGAAAGTTCGGAGTCAGGAAGTCCGGATGACTGCCTGATTCGTCAAGGTTAACGTAAATTGACAGAATGTTTACGCACATTGCCAAGATGTCATTATAGGTTTTCAAAGCTAAGAAGGGAGGTTATTGCCCTCCGCAACCCCAAATCATGGGCCGCTAGCTCAACTGGCAGAGCAGCTGACTCTTAATCAGCAGGTTACAGGTTCGACTCCTGTGCGGCTCACTTCAAAGCTAAAAAGCCGTTTGGTAGCCAAAATGCATGTCTTTAGACCATATGATTCACCCGGAAACTCAGATAGGAAGCCTATCTGCATTAGAGCAAATGATTGCTCTGGGGGACATCGAGGGACAAGTTCAGGCGTTCCTGCTTTCATGCAAAGTAGATGAGTTATCACCGGCCACATTAAGGGACTACGCTCAGAAGTTAAGGGCACTTACCCGCTTTTGCCGCGGGTTAGAAGTTGCCAGTACCAAAGACATAACAGCCTCTCATGTTCGCCTCTTTCTCCTCAAGCTCCAGGAGACTAATAGTCCCGTCTCAATCCACGATTATTACCGGGTAGTCAAGCGCTTCTTTAACTGGCTGGTGGAAGAGGAGATGCTGGAGCACAGCCCGATGTCCTCAATTCGCCCGCCCCGGATGCCACGGAAGATTGTCCAGCCCTTCACTATGTCGCAGATAGCGGACTTGCTCTGTGACAGCTCGACGTTTATCGGTGCCAGGAATAAGGCTATCGTCTTGACCTTCCTGGATACCGGGCTGAGGCTAGGGGAGCTCGCTGGCATCCAGGTGGGGGATATCGACCTGGACCGGGAGACGATAAAGGTTATGGGCAAAGGGGCAAAGGAGAGGGTCGTCAGGATTGGAAAGAAAACCCAGAAGGCTGTGTTTTACTATCTACTTATGCGAAAGGATAGCTGCCCGTGCCTGTGGGTTAATCATGAGCGTAAACCTCTTACGGCCTGGGGTATTCAACTGATGATCAGGAGGCTAGGGAGAAGGGCAGGGATAACAGAGGTTCGCTGTAGTCCTCATACCTTCAGGCATACGTTCGGGACCCAGGCTTTGCTCAATGGTGCCGGAGAGTTCGAAGTTCAATCTTTACTGGGGCACTCAACGTTGACAATGACCCGGCGCTACGTAGCTACCCTGAAGAGTGAGAATGCTATTATAGGACACCGGCAATGGAGCCCGGTGGACAATCTCAGGCTGAAGTGAGGGGCTTGGCCCTTTGGGTGGCATCTATTACTTTGCCGGAGATGTCAGATGACTACAGAGCAGACAATATTGCTAGTTACTCTTTGGCCAAGTCAAACCATAAGCTATACCAGCTAGAATTGGGGAAAATACTAGGAAGGCGGTAGCCCAAGCTACCATTTTGCGTCCATGTAGTTTTGCATGATGGTAAATGAAATAAGCAGAAAGTACATTCAATATGATTATAACCGTCACGATAGAAGCGGTTGGTGCCCAAACAATAGGATTAGTCTTGCTGGGTGACCAACTCCCATAGTAACCATAAGTAGCGTCGATGGAATCAATTGCGAAGAAAATTCCAGAGAGTAACCCGGAGCCCAGAGCCCAGATTATACCCAACAGGATTAAGTTAGTTGGATTTAGCTTTTTCTTCTCGGTAGGTTTTAATTTCTTGCCGCAGTAGGGGCAATAGAGAGAATCAGCTTCTCTTATTTCCTTTTGACAATGCGGACATTTCATGTCATCGTTTCCTATTAGTCCGGTCACATATCTGCTGCCCTTGTTATACTCCTAGAAGATATTGCTGTCAATGTGTCGAATTGTACCATCTAGAATGCAACCCAGAGGGGCAGGCCAGAGGGGCAGGCCAGAGGGGGCCTTTATGAGACGCGTGGTAAGTGTTGTCCTGGTTGTTGTTCAATGATTTTTCTACAAAGAAAAAATAGGCTTAATAGCCTGTCATTATCTCACTAACTTTGGTTCTTATTCTAATTGAGGTGGGCCCCGTCCTTAGAACAGGATAGAGGCAATATTAAGAGTGAATCCCGCTATCCTCTATATAACCTTTGTAGACAGGCGGTGCGCAGGCAGAAATTAGCATCGCAACTAACAGTAAGCTAAGCAGGATTAAGTTTAGGCATTTCATTTTAGCCCCCGTTCGCTAATAACTATTCCATTGCCTTAATATTTGCTTATGGGGTTGCTACAGAGACTACACCATAAGCAGCAGATGTATCCGCAGTAGCAACAAACCCATTACCGTCGTGGATGCCTACCACTAAGCGACCCTCAGTCGACTTTTTCTGAAAAACGGCAGAAACTATTGTGCCTGTAACTTTATACTCGCAGGGCAAGACACAATCAACTGATCTGGATGTCGATCTACCATCTGAGGTCATTACCATATAGGAGCCAGAAACCTGAAGTCCATCAGTTCCCCATACTGCAATTAAATAATCGCTATCCCCACTCAAACTACCACAACCCGCAAAGGTTAAGGTCACTATGCAAATCACAAGAAGAAGCAAGCCTAATTTTTTCATCTCAAACTCCAAGGCTATCTATTTGATACCCCTGTTATACCCCCAAAAGATACTGCTGTCAATACATTATGCTAAGCCCTAATCCGTGGATAGTAGCTTTAGGACAAAGCTAGCCAGGATGTAGTAAGCTTTCACCCAGGAGGTGAAAGCAATGGAGAATCGAACCTCATTAGGAGTTATTCTTACTGGTGGACTTACTGAGGAGGCAACATCGTGGGCAGGAGCAGCACTACTAGCAGAGCTATATCGCAAAGTGTGAGTAGAGGCAGCTGCAGAGCGGGCATTGCCCAGGAAGAAGTCCTTGAAGGGACTAAGGCAAGGGCAGATGGTGGAATCGTTTGTGCTCCTGAGCGCTTTAGGTGGTGACTGTATTGAGGACATGGAAAGATTACGCCAGGATGAAGGGTTAGAGTCAATGCTTGATTACCGTCCCCTGGCACCTCTTGATCGCCAGGCAGTGGCTGGACAAGTTCCACGATGAGCAACTGATTGTAAATCGTCAGGGAAAATGGGACACAATTGGGACAAAGGTTAATGGACGCTTAGGGGCTTGCTCCTGCTCTCTGAAGACAGTAAACTTAAGGATGAGTTTCCTAACCTGTTTCCTACATAGGTAGCATTGTAGTAAATTTAAGAGACTTATCAATTACACTGCTATAACAGAATACATCTTCAAGCTCTCCTCAAACCTCACTGACCTAGCTTACCCAACGGATTGCTAATCTTCTGTTGTTTACATTGCTTGTTTCACAGTTTATAATGGAGGAAATATTTAAGGGAGGTCAATTCAGAGCAATGAAAATTGTCAATCTATGTTCAGCCGGTTCATGCTGCCCAGTTGTCAAAATAACTGATGATGAAGTGGAGATTGGCGAAGAGGGCAATCTGTGTGTCTTGAAACTGGACGAATGGGAAGCTCTTAAGAGCAAAATCCTAAATAAAGAGGTTTAATATATCCAAATCTCAACCCGGTTAAAATGAGCCCCAAACAGGGGCTCATTATTTAATAAAGACCTATGCACTTTAACCCATCCTCAAACCTAACTGACCTAATATTACATTCTACCTTGTGTGCGTGCTTCTCCTGTTCCTATTTGTTCCTATGCTCCCAGTCTTAGGTATCCATAATAGAGAATACCCCACCGTACCACCCCACGCAAGCCCTTCACCCTATACCCCCCCTACAAAAACTCATCTGCCTACTGGGCAGACTCGCAGACATTCAAAACAATTATAATACAATCCCTGGCTCAGAGTCTGGTGCAGCCCCCATAAGAAAGGATCACGGAGCATGGCAGCCCTTTGCTCATCAGGCTTCGACAAAAGCTCGGACAGAAATTTAACGGTTCTACGCACGCCGTATGGCTCTAGGTAAGTGACGCACTTAATTAAGTCCGTACCAACTTCGGAGATCGCACCTGCTGGGCAGGACTCAATACACAGGTGGCAATCGCCGCATAAATCAGTATTTAGTGGCTCATCCTTGTCCAGAACGGCATCGGTGACTACAGCACTTAACCTTACTCGCGGCCCCCAACGTGGTGTTAGGACGAGTCCGCTCTTACCCCTCACTCCTAAACCAGCTGCTACCGCAGCAACCTTTATGGGAAAATCGGGTATAAGGCCTTTTGTCTCTCGGCTCATTTCCATCGGGGGAACGGGGCCAGCTATCGCTGCTTGAAGCCCGCAATCTTCCAAGAATCTGACTGCAGTATAGGTAACTCGTCTTAACTCGGTCTCAGCAGCCCTGACGGTTACCGAACCAATGCGGGGATTTCTACTGTCTATGGCACCCGTGAGGCCAGCCATCCCAAACACTATAGCCGAATAGGCTCCCTCCAGTACCCGGTTGGGATGGAGCAAGGGAGATAACGGAATTCCCTGCACACTAGTAATGCCGACCAAGTCAGCACCCCATCCCTGAATTCTCGACTTCAAATCTGTAGCTGATACAGTATTCATTCGCTGCCTCCTAGCCTTAGATGATAAGCCTTTGGGGTCAACTTCCGTGAATCCCTAACTCCTCCTAACAGACTTGGGCTCACGGAGGGGTTTCATTTAAACTAGCGGGAAGAAAAGAGCTAAACCCTAGTGTCAATAACCCCCTTCTTTGATTCAACTCTGACCACATACTTTGACCCACCCGGTTGATTAGGTTGTATCATCCTTAGCTTATGGTTGTCAACACCCCCTCCCTTCGATGTGGAGATAGTCTCTCATGGCAGCTAGTGCCCTCAATGACGATCTGATAGCTGGCGTTGGCCAGGCGTCAATAACCACCAACATTGACCCACTACCTAACCAGGACCTTTGTCCTATCTTGATTGCTTTAATTGCGTATTGACTTGATGCTAACTTGAGTTTATTATTGGCGCATCCGCATATTTGAGGTTGTAGTATTTAATGTTAAAGAATCTTCAGTTGGACAGACCTATCGCATTCATTGATATCGAAACGACCGGGCATAATCCATACTCTGGCAGGATAGTAGAATTATCCATACTTAGGATTAGCCCGGATGGTAATGAGGAATATAAGAGCCACAGAATCAATCCGGGAATTCCAATACCGGAAGAAGCGACAGCCATTCATGGAATCACCGACGCTGATGTGGCAGAAGAGCCGCCGTTCCGGCAGTATGCGAGAGGCATCAGAGATTTCCTTGAAGGTTGCGATATTTCAGGCTTTAACGTTATCAACTTCGACTTACCATGCCTTGAAGCGGAATTTGCGAGATCTAACGTTGATTTCTCTCGCGAAGGGCGGTACTTAATTGATAGCATGGTTATTTTCCACCAGCGCGAACCCCGTAACCTTCAAGCTGCCTACCTGAAGTACTGCGGCAAGGAAATGGAAAACGCCCATAGTGCTAAGGAGGACGCCAGGGTATCATCCGAAATACTGGATGGTCAACTGGATATGTATCAAGATTTACCCAGGGACGCAGCTGGATTATGTGCCTTATGCTATAAAGTCGAAAAAAATCATATCGATGCTGAAGGTAAGTTCATATGGGTAGGAAATGAAGCGGTCTGCAATTTCGGCAAACACAAAGGGCGTTTGTTAAAGGACATAGCGGTTGACTATCCTGATTACCTGGAATGGATTGATCGCTCCGATTTCCCCATTGACGTCAAAGAGATAGCAGTAAAGGCTCTCGAGGGCGAATTTCCAGAACCGCCGGAACCTCTTCAGCCAACCGAAGGCGAGTTATAAGAGAAGTAGATAGTAATGTATAACTCAGGCAAACCAAGCATTGAGGTGGTCCCCGAAATTTGGACTGGTAGCTAAGAGCGGGTTCTGCTCCTATTGACCTTCACCCCAAAACTGCAACTATATTATACCTGACCATTTGCTCAGGCATGTTACCTTAAGCCCCCATCAGTTTGGTATACGGAAATTAGCATGGGGCTCTCATAGCTACTGGTATGTGCTCACACGCTTAGGGATAACATATAGCTAGGGCTGTTCTGAGGCACTGAGCTTATTCAAACCACTGGCCTGCTACGAGGTGGTTCTTGTCAAAAACCATCCTGATACCCATTTCACCTTTGGAATATTTCGCCTTGTAGTGAACAATGGTGTAACCGTCTTGTTCCTCAGTCTTCAGGAACTCCTTGGATACGTAAGCGCCAAGCTGGCTGTTTATCTGGGTCGCAGTCTTATCGAGTATTTCTTGAGTTACCGCAGCTTTGAATTCGGAATTAGCATACTGGGTGTATTTCGCCAGGTTATTCTCGCTTAGACCCTGCAAAGTCGTCTCTGTCGCAGGGTCCGCATAAGCCCGGATGGCACTCTCGTCGGGGGTTGATGACGGACTGGATTTGCATGCGATGACTCCGCCAGGGAGGGTCAGCAAAATAACCATGAGTGATATCAGTCCGATTGTTTTTGTCATATTCTTAATCAGCCTTTCATTAGGTTTGGTAAGCTGTTTTTCCACATACCCTGATATTGTACCATGAGTGAGTCCCACAGGCTATGTTCACGGCTTGTTGCCGAGTGCACCTGAAGGGTATAAATGCGATGGGAGAGAAACATGACGGAACGCTAAAGACACACTCAGGTTGGTTATCTAATCATCGTGGCCCCTCGCTTCCCCCTGTCGAATGCTCGGGACACAATGAGTTCACCCTCTGGCCTTGGAGGGGGAGAGTTGACAGGGCAGTCTGGCCGGTGTAGAATAGGCAAACAGTTGCCTATTGCCTAGGTGTATGGTGTCATGATTGGCTTTGAAGCGCAGGATGTTGAGAGAAAGGTATTTTCAATTCTGAAGGTCTTAAATGACTCCCGCGAGCCCCTGGGGGCCAGGGTTATTGCCCGTCACCTGCAGGACTACGGGATTGAGCTTGGGGAACGGGCAGTGCGCTACCATCTGAAGCTGATGGATGAGCGGGGGTTGACCCGGGCCGCAGGCAGGGATGGCAGGCTAATCACCCAGTCGGGGGTTGACGAGCTGAAGAATGCCCTGGTGAGGGACAAGGTCGGTTTTGCTATCTCACGGATTGAGCTGCTTGCCTTCCGCACCAGTTTTGACCCGGAGAGACGTACCGGTGCGGTGCCCGTAAATATCTCCCTTTTCCCGAAGGAAAAGTTTGCCCGGGCTGTCAGGGCGATGAAACCGGCCTTTGCCGCCGGGCTTTGTGTTAGTGAACTGGTAGCGGTAGCTGGTGAGGGTGAGGTACTGGGGGAGGTGACCGTTCCCGGGGGAAAGATAGGCCTGGCAACCGTCTGCAGCATCGCGATAAATGGCACGCTGCTTAAGGCGGGGGTCCCGATGGATTCCAGGTTCGGCGGCATCCTCCAGGTCCGAAACCGCCAGCCGCTTCGTTTTGTGGAGCTGATTCACTATGCCGGTTCCTCCCTGGACCCTTCGGAGGTATTCGTCAGGGCCAGGATGACCTCGGTCGGGGAGGTGGCAGCCAATGGCAGCGGGAAGGTGCTGGCTAACTTCCGTGAGATACCTGCCCTTTGCCGCCCGACGGCCGAAGGGGTGGTGGCCAGACTGAGAGAAGCCGGTATAGAGGGCCTGCTCTTGCTGGGGAATACCAGCGAACCGGTGTGCGAAACCCCGGTGGAGCTTAATAGGGTCGGGGTGGTTCTTCTCGGGGGCTTGAATCCGGTAGCCGCTGCCGGGGAAGCTGGCATAGAAGCCGAAAACCATGCCATGAGCACCCTCATTGAGTACCAAAGTCTAATCAAATTCGGGGAGTTGTGAAATGAAAGAAGTAAAAATTATACCCTGTCTGGATGTGAAAGAGGGAAGGGTGGTCAAGGGGGTAAACTTTGTGGACCTCAGGGACGCCCGTGACCCGGTGGAGGCGGCCGAGGCCTATTGTCGGGAGGGTGCTGATGAGCTTGTCTTTCTGGACATCTTCGCCACCGTGGAGAACAGAAAGACAAGGCTGGAGTGGGTCAAAAGGGTCTGCGATGTGGTTACCATCCCCTTTGCGGTCGGTGGTGGCATCGGAAGCACTGAGGATATGATGGCACTGCTCAACCTCGGGGTAGACAAGGTCTCGATAAATACGGCGGCGGTGAGAAACCCCGAATTGATAAAAGAGGCTTCCCGACAGTTTGGCAGGGAGAGGCTGGTGGTTGCCATCGATGGGAAGAAGAATCCGCCGGGCGGTAGTCTTCCCCGGCTTGAAGTGGTGGTCAAGAGCGGCTCTGAGTCCACCGGGCTGGAGATTGTTGATTGGGCAAAGCGGGTGGAGGAGTTGGGGGCGGGAGAGATTTTACTTACCAGCAAGGATACTGACGGGACGAAGGAAGGCTATGACCTGGAGATGACCAGGGCGGTTGCTGAAGCCGTAACGATACCGGTGACCGCCTCGGGGGGCGCCGGCAAGCTGGAGCACCTTTATCAGGCAGTAGCGGAAGGCAAGGCGGCTGCGGTGCTGGCGGCTTCCATCTTTCACTTCGGTGAAATATCTATCCCCGATGCCAAGAGATACCTGAAAGAGAGAGGTATACCTGTAAGAATTTGATTAAGCAGGAGGAGGGAGACAAAACATGGAACGGGAGTCATCAAGTTTGTTCGAGACCATCCAGGCCCAGCTGGACGAAGTGGCAGGCGTATTACACCTGGAGCCTGGCATCCACGCTATTCTCAGGGAGCCAATGAGAGAGCTTGCGGTCTCGATACCGGTCAGGATGGATAATGGTGAGACCAGGGTTTTTAAGGGGTTCCGGGTACAGCATAATAATGCCCGGGGGCCCTTTAAAGGGGGAATCAGGTTTCATCCCGATGAGACAATTGATACTATCAGGTCACTGGCTGCCTGGATGACCTGGAAGTGCGCCGTCGTGGACATTCCCCTGGGGGGTAGTAAGGGGGGCGTTATTTGCAATCCCAAGGAGATGTCCGCTGGTGAACTGGAAAGGCTGAGCCGTGGCTATATAGATGCGATATGGGAGTTTATTGGCCCCGAGAGGGATATCCCGGCACCGGATGTATATACTAACCCGCAGATAATGGCATGGATGATGGATGAGTACTCCAAATTGATGGGCTACTATGCCCCGGGAGTGATTACCGGAAAGCCCGTGGCGGTAGGTGGTTCCCTGGGTCGTGGTGATGCTACCAGTCGTGGCGGGGTATATACCGTGGTAGAAGCCGCCAGACATCTGGGTATTGACCTGTCGGCAGCAACCGTGGCCATTCAGGGCTATGGTAATGCCGGCTCGTTTGCCGCCGTTTTGATGCACGAGATTGCGGGGTCCAAGGTTGTAGCCGTTAGCGACTCCAGAGGCGGTATCTATAACGAGCGGGGATTGGACCCTAGTAAAGTTCTGCAGCATAAGACAGAAACCGGCTCGGTCATCGACTTTCCCGGAGCCGAAAATATCACTAATGACGAGCTTCTGGAGATGAAGGTTACGATACTGTGCCCCTCGGCACTGGAGAATGTAATAACCGGGAAGAATGCTTCCCGGGTCAGGGCAAAGATAGTAGCGGAACTGGCTAACGGCCCAACTACTCCTGAGGCGGATGAAGAGCTGTATCATAATGGGGTGTTTGTCATCCCCGATTTTCTCTGCAATGCGGGAGGGGTGACCGTTTCTTATTTTGAGTGGGTCCAGTGCTTGAGTAGATACTACTGGGACGAGGACGAAGTCCGCGAGCGGCTGGCCGGGCACATGACAGCAGCATTCCAGGCTGTCCTGGCTGAGTCCTTAAAACATAAGGTCAATATGAGGGCGGCTGCCTATATCGTTGCGGTAGCTCGTGTGGCGGAGGCGATGAAACTGAGGGGCTGGATGTGACTTTCCGGTGGGGCTGTTCAGTCGGCGGCACCTCTCCTGAGGGTAAGGGCCGCCAGGGTTGATGTAAGGACGGCGAAGCCAGCGAGGATTGCCAGTTCAACGCCTACATCAATCAGGCTCTTGCCACCGAGCATAATATCCCTGAGACCATCCACCGCGTAGGTCAGCGGCAGGACGGCTGACAGCCACTGAAGGTAGTCCGGCATCTGCTCTACCGGCCAGAGGACCCCGCAGAGGAATACCTGGGGAAGGATGATTAAGGGGATAAACTGGACCATCTGGAACTCATTTCGGGCAAAGGTTGAGGTAAATATGCCTAGAGTGACCGCTCCGGTTATCACCACGATTTGGAATATAAAGATTTGCCACAGGTCTCCGTAGTAGTGGACATCCAGGACGTAGATGGTGAAGAGAAGGATAATCAGGGTCTGGGTGAGGGCGAAGATGAAGAAACCAAACAGGTAGCCCACCACTATATCCCCGCGTGATACCGGTGACACCATCAGGCGCTCCATAGTGCCCTGAGAGCGTTCCCTGAGGAAGCTGATTCCCGCAAGTAGAAAACTGAAGAACAGGGCCAGTGTTGCGAGCAGCGCCGGGGCGATGTAGTCCAGGACGCTGCCTTCCGGGAAGCTCAGGCCGATGAGGGTCATTACCACCAGGGGCACAACCAGAATCAGGGCCAGTGTTCTGCGGTCCCGGACGAGCTGCTGGATGACCCTGGCGGCAATAGTAAAAGCCTGGCTAGATATCATTCTGCTGCCCTCTGGCGGACGAAATGGAGGAAGGCATCCTCAAGGGTGGCCTCCGGGCGGCCCGTAGCCTGCTTTAAGTCACCGGGACTACCCCGGGCAATCACCTTACCGTCACGCATAAAGGCGAGGTAGTCGCAGTGAACGGCATCGTCCATGGTGTGGCTGGAGATGATGAGCGTGGCGCCCTGTTTGGTTAAGCCAGCAAAGTGTTCCCAGAAGGTAACCCTTAGCTCGGGGTCGAGGCCGACCGTGGGCTCATCGAGAAAGAGTAACGGTGGGTTATGGACGATGGCGCAGGCCAGGCTGACCCGCTGTTTCATCCCGCCGCTCAGTTTCTGTACCGCGTCATTACGGCGTGTCCACATATCAACCAGTCTGGTTGCCTCTTCCACCCGCCTGGCCCGCTCCGCTTTATCGGTCAGCCGGTAGATGCGGGCGAAGAAGTCCACGTTCTGGATAACCGACAGCTCAGCATAGAGGGAATGCAGTTGCGGCATATAACCGATGAGATGGGCCATTTTTCGGGAGGGTCTCTGCCCCAGTATCCGGATAGTGCCGGCTCCCGGTCTGAGGAGCCCGACCAGCAGCCGGATGAGGGTGGTTTTTCCGGCACCGTTGGGACCGAGGAGGCCGAAGCTTACCCCCCTTGGCGCCTGAAGCGATAGTTCGTCAAGTGCCTTGAGGCTATTGTATTTGAATGATACCCGAGCTACTTCTACGGCTTGCCCTGTAAATTCTTCCTCTGGCATGGTCACCGACAAGGATATAGCTAAACCACAGGGTTAGTCAAGCAGCTATGCCTGTCTTGTTGATGTTCTTTCCTTTTGGCGGCGAATTCTAGTAGAATAAGGGCCATGAAGGAAGGCTTGGCCCCTATCCGCCGGCAGTATCTCAGGATTAAACAGAAGTACCCCCAGGCGATTGTCTTCTTTCGCCTGGGTGATTTCTACGAGACCTTTGATGACGATGCTCATCTTACCTCCCGGGAGCTGGAGATTACCCTGACCTCCCGGGAGATGGGCAAGGGATGCCGCGTCCCCATGGCGGGCATTCCTTACCACGCCCTGGATAACTACCTGGCCCGGCTGATAAATCGCGGTTACAGGGTGGCTATCTGTGAACAGGTGACCAGACCCGGGGAGACCAGGGGGCTGGTTGAGCGGGACGTGGTCAGGGTGGTTACACCGGGCACGGTGGTCGAGCCCGGTCTTCTTGATAGTAAGTCAAATAACTATCTGGCCAGCCTGGTCCCGGGTGATGAGGGAGTAGGGCTTTCTTACGTTGATATCACCACCAGTGAGTTTGCGGTAACCCAGTTGACGCTGGAGCGGGCGGCTAGCGAACTGAAGCGGCTCAGGCCCTCGGAGATTATTGTTTCTAAGAGCGCTGATTTGTCTTCTCTTGCTCTAACGGCTCCGGTGACCCGGCTTGATGATTACTGGTTTGAGCTTGAGGTAGCTCAGAAGACGTTGCTTGACCATTTTGGTGCCAGCACCCTTGACGGCTATGGCTGCGGCCATCTGCCGCTGGCGATAGAAGCCGCCGGCGCCATTATTCATTACCTGGAGGAGACCCAGAAGGGAATCCTGGGGCAGTTGACCTGTCTTACTACCTATTCTACCGAGTCATTTATGGCGCTGGACGAGCAGACCCGGAGTAATCTGGAGCTTTTCCGCAGCCACCGCTCCGGGACAGTTGAGGGCTCACTGCTTTCGGCAGTTGACCTCACCAGGACGGCGATGGGGGGAAGGTTGCTCAAGCGGTGGCTGGGTCAGCCCCTGCTCAGTGTTGACGAACTGGAAAAGAGGCAGGATGCTGTTGGCTGGTTCTACGATAACACGCTGGTTCGCAATCAGACCGTCTCCCTGCTGGGAGAGGTGGCTGACCTGGAGCGGTTGATTAACCGGGTGAAGGGTGATATGGCGACACCCCGTGAGCTGGTTACCCTGCGCCGCAGCCTGGAGGTAATCCCCAGGTTGAAGGAGGCAGTCGGTGGCGATAGCCGGGTAGGCTGGCTGGGGGATGAACTGAAGCCCCGCCACGATGTTGTTAGTTTGATTGCGGGGGCACTGGTGGAGCAGCCCCCGTCCAGTCTGGCTGAGGGTGGGGTGGTGAAGGAGGGGTTTTCCGGGGACCTGGATAAGCTTCGCCAGACGACCCGGAATGCCCGGCAGTACCTGGCGAATCTGGAGCTCAGGGAGCGGGAGCGGACCGGGATTAAATCGTTGAAGGTAGGCTTTAACAGGGTCTTTGGCTACTATATCGAGGTCTCCAAATCGAACCTATCTCAGGTGCCCGGGGACTATATCAGGAAGCAGACGCTGGTGGGCGGCGAGCGGTTCTTTACCCCGGAGCTGAAAGAGTACGAGTCGCTGATTTTGAATGCCGAAGATAGAATCAGCGAGCTTGAGGGGCAAATCTTCCGCCAGGTATGCCATCAGGTGGGGGCTGTCAGCGAGAGTATTCTGGCTACGGCCGGCGCGGTGGCAATGGTAGATGTCTTCTCCAGCCTGGCTGAGGTAGCGGTGCGCTATGGCTATGTCCGTCCCCGGCTGACCGGGGACGATGAGCTTAATATTACGCGGGGGCGCCACCCGGTGGTGGAGCGGAGCCTGGTTGAGAGCAGCTTCGTCCCCAATGATACCTACCTCTCCAACGGTGAGGCCCAGCTTATTATCCTCACCGGTCCAAATATGTCGGGCAAGTCAACCTATCTCAGGCAGGTGGCTTTGATTGTGCTGCTGGCGCAGACCGGCAGCTTTGTCCCGGCCGATGCGGCGACCATCGGTCTGGTTGACCGCATCTTTACCCGGATTGGCGCCAGGGAAGATATTGCGGCGGGCCAGTCTACCTTTATGGTGGAGATGGTGGAGACCGCCGGTATCCTGAATAATGCCACCCCGCGTTCCCTGCTCATCCTTGATGAAATTGGCCGGGGTACCAGTACCTATGACGGGCTCTCGATTGCGCGGGCGGTCGCCGAGTATATCCATAACCACCCCCGGCTTGGCGCCAAGACCCTCTTTGCTACCCACTATCATGAGATGGTGGAGCTTGCCGGTTTCCTGCCGCGGGTGAAGAACTTCAATGTGGCGGTGAGTGAGGAGGGTGGGGAAGTCACCTTTTTGTACCGGATTGTCCCCGGCGGGGTGGACAAGAGCTATGGCATCCATGTCGCTAAACTGGCCGGGCTGCCCCGGTCGGTGGTGCGCCGCGCCCGGGAGGTGCTGGACGAACTGGAGGGAGGCAGCCGGGCTGCGGCAATGAAACCCTCGTCCCGCGGACGCCGCAAGGAAGTGGCTGCCCCGCAGCTATCATTCTTCGGGCAAAAGCCGCCGGTGCTGGAAGAGCTTGAGAAGCTGGATATCGAGTCCCTGACGCCCTTAGAAGCCCTCACCAGGCTCTACGAACTGCAAAAGAAGGCAAGGGAGGGGTAGCCAGCCTATTATCCGCTGTTGCCGACCACGTAGTTTCTCAGGGTGCCGATGGGCTCTATTCTTATCTCCACCGTATCGCCGGGGTACATCGGGCCGATGCCACCGGGTGTCCCGGTAGCGATAATATCCCCCGGCAGCAGCGTCATTACATGGGACGCAAAGTTTATCAGTTCGGGGATAGGATAGATAAGGTCGCTGGTGTCTCCCTGCTGTTTGCGTTCTCCATTCAGGTATGTTTCCACCACCACATTCCCCGGGTCAAGCTCGGTTTCAATACACGGCCCCACCGCGGCAAAGGTGTTAAAGCCCTTGGCACGGGTCCACTGTCCGTTGCGGTTCTGCAGGTCGCGGGCGGTAACGTCATTAAAGCAGGTATAGCCCAGGACATAGTCCAGGGCGTCCTTGACTGATACCCTCCACACCGGTTTCTTGATGACTACTCCTAGTTCACCTTCATAGTCGACCCTCTCCGAGGCGCCGGGATAGACAATGTTGTCCTCCGGCCCGATTACCGCCGTGGACGGCTTGAGGAAAATCAGGGGGGCGTTGGGGAGGGGGATATCCATCTCCTCGGCATGGCTTCGGTAGTTAACCCCCAGGGCTACTATCTTGGAAGGTGCGCACGGGGACAGCAGTTTAACCTCGCTTAGCTGATAGTGGTGCGCGGAGGGTTTGATGGAGCGGTAGGGCTTGTCCTCAATGCCCTGGATAGATTCGCCATCCAGGATACCGTACCTGACCCTGTCGCCAGTGGCGAAACGCACAATCTTCATTGGTTGGGAGTAAGTTTAGCGCTATCGGCCGCAGATTGCAAACCGGAGAAAACCCCGATTAGTCTTGACAGCCTGCTGCCGCCGTGCTAGAGTTTTCTACCAGCCCCGGTATGATATAAAGGACTCCGCTTGTTATCAGTGGCTACTCTTTAGAGTCGGAGCGGACAGGTGATAGAATGGCAGCGAGCCCTGAGGGTAATAGTGCCCGGTTGGAGGAATTGTGCCGCCAGAGGATGTCGCAGAGGCGGGTAATTCTTGCCAGTAACCGGGGACCTGTTGATTACCATCTCACCCAGGATGGGCAGCTTCAAGCCCGCCGTGGTGCCGGGGGCGTGGTTACTGCCCTCAGCAGTCTCAGCCGGTATATGGAGCTTGACTGGATTGCCAGCGCGATGGGGGAGGGGGACAGGCGAATGGCCCGGGAGGCGCCGGGGGGGAGGATTAAGGTACCCCACGAGGGCGAGAACCTGTATCTCCATTTTGTGGTTAGCCCCCGGAGCAGCTATCACAAATTTTACAGTATTTTTTGTAACCCCCTGCTCTGGTTTCTGCAGCACTATATGTGGAGCTCAGCCCGCACCCCCAATATCGACAGTAAGGTTTATGATGCCTGGGAGAACGGTTATGTCGCGGTGAACGAAGCCTTTGCCCGGGCGGTTATTGCCGAAGCGGCGGAAAGCGAACTTCCGCCGCTGATAATGCTGAATGACTACCACCTTTATTTAGCCAGTGCCTATATCCGGCAGCAGATACCGGATGCGGTAATTCAGCACTTTATTCATATTCCCTGGCCGGCGCCGAGCTACTGGCAGCTGCTGCCCGACTTTATGCGGCGGGCAATTGTCCAGAGCCTGAGCACCGCTGATATCGTGGGCCTGCAGACCAGGCGGGATGCGCGCAGTTTCCTGCAGTGCTGTCAATCGTTCATGGATGATGTCGAGGTAGACTACCGCCAGCAGACCATCCGCACCGGTGAGCATGTTACCCAGGTCAAAGCCTACCCGGTATCGGTTGATGTCACCGGTCTGAAACTGACAGTTTCTTTGGCCGCGGTGAAAGAGTACCAGGCTAAATTGCGTCCTCTTTGCGGGGAGCAGACCATAATCCGGGTCGACCGGCTTGAACCCAGCAAGAATATCATCCGTGGTTTTAAGGCTTTTGATATCCTGCTGGAGCGCTATCCGCAGTTCCAGGGAAAGGTCAAAGTGCTCGCCTTTCTGGTGCCGACCCGGACTCACCTGAGGCAGTATCAGAGATATACCCAGGATGTCTTTCAGCAGATAGAAGCTATCAATAATAAGTACCAGACCGCGGACTGGCATCCCGTTGATTTCTTTTATGAGAACAACTACCTTCAGGCTATTGCCGCGATGTGCCTGTATGATGTGCTGCTGGTGAATGCCGTTATCGACGGGATGAACCTGGTAGCCAAGGAGGGTCCCACGGTTAATGAGTGTGATGGGGTGCTGGTCCTCTCGGAAGCGGTCGGTGCCTGGGAGCAGCTGGGGCAGAATACCCTGACAGTGGCGCCGGCTGACGTGGAGGGGACGGTCCAGGCCCTCTACACGGCCCTGACCATGCCTGCCGAGGAGAGGCACCGGCGCGCTGCGGAGCTCAAGCGGTCAATTGAAGAGGAGGACATCACCGGCTGGCTGCTGCATCTCCTGGAAGACACGGTCAGCCTGCTCGCCCAGCGGTCCCGGCCATCCACTTGAGGAAGCGCTCCACATCCTCTACTCCGTCCAGGGTAAAATCCGCCTCACGGGCCAGCCTCTCCGGCATTTCCCGGCTGGTGATGCCGATGGCAAAGCCCTGAAATTTAAGGTCGTGCGCCGCGGCGTGGACTGCTCTGAAGGCATCAATGTCGGTGAGGTCATCCCCCAGGTAGATACCCCCCCGCAGGTTATATTCCCGGATGAGGTCCCGGGTAGCGGTGCCCTTGTTAAGCTTGACCGGCGGCAGGAGGTCGACTACCATCCTCTCATGGATAATCCGTAAGCCCCGGGCATGGGTTAGTTTCCCTAGCGCTGTCATTATCTCCCTCCGGGCGGCTTGCGGCTCGCGGCAGAGGCGGTAGTGGATAGAGGCCGTGACTCCTTTATCTTCGATGATGATACCTTCTCTGGAGAGTAGCGGTGCCAGTTCTCGGGTAACAGCCTTGATTATGCCGGAGTAATCCCGCACCTCTTCGTGGAGCCGGGGGTGACCCTCAACCCAGCGCTCGAGGCCGTGGTTTCCAATATAGACGATGCCCTCCACCCCGACCATGTTTCTGGCTTCGCCGGCCGGTCTCCCCGAGATGGCGGCTACCAGAGCCAGCCGGTGGCAGAGCGCGGACAGATAGCGCCGGCACTGGGGAGAGACCTCGGCCTGCCGGGGGGTGGGGGCGGTCTTACTTATGGTGCCGTCGATATCGGTAATGAGCCCGAAGGGAGCTTGCCGGAGGGCCCCTCCAATCAAGTCTAAATGGTCAAAGAGATAGGGCACAGACTAAATTTAGCAGGCTATGTGTCCTGCCGTCAACTCCTGTCCCTTTCCTTGACATGGTAGGGGCAGGTTGTTAAACTGTTATCACTCCTGCCCCGGTCTCCAGCTATCTGGTAAATCGGCCCTCTCAATAGAGGCTGAGGTTGTTAAAAGAAGGACTAGCGCATAATCCTCCGGTACCAGAGTCTCCCCCCCGGGGTCTGGTGCAGATTTTTACCGGTGATGGCAAGGGCAAGACCTCAGCGGCCCTGGGGGTAGTGCTCCGGGCCCTGGGCCACGGGTTAAAGGTGTGTGTTATTTTCTTTATGAAGGGCGATTACCCCTATGGTGAGCGCCGCATCCTGTCGGAACTGCCCAATGTTACCGTAGCCAGCTTTGGCAGCAAGGGGTTTGTCAACCCGGAGGATATCAAGCCCGAGCAGAGGGAAGCAGCAGAGCGGGCGCTGGCAGCAGCCCGGGAGGCTGTCCTCGGCGGTAACTATGACCTGGTGGTACTGGACGAGGTGAATGTAGCCGTTGCCTGGAGGCTGGTTGAACTGGATGAGGTGATGAGGCTTCTTAAGGATAAGCCGCCGCAGGTGGAGCTTATCCTTACCGGCCGCAGGGCTGATAGGAAGCTGGTCGAAGTGGCTGACCTTGTTACCGAGATGTTGAAGATTAAGCATCCCTATGATAAAGGGGTAAAGGCGCGGAAGGGGATTGATTACTGACCCGAACATTTTTAAGGAGGTGACCTGGTGAGAATCACACTGAGCGTAATTAAGGCCGATGTTGGTGGTTATGTGGGGCATTCTGAGTCTCATCCTGATGTGCTGGCTAATGCTGAAGAATGGATGGCCAGGGCGAAAAAGGGAGGGACGCTGGTTGACTATCACGTAACCAAGTGCGGTGATGACCTGCAGCTGATTATGACCCATCAGCACGGGGAGAACAATGAGCTGATTCATAAACTGGCCTGGGATACCTTCGTCAGTTGCACTGAGGTAGCCAAAAGGTTGAAGCTTCACGGTGCCGGACAGGACCTGCTGGCCGATGCCTTCTCGGGTAATGTCAAGGGGATGGGCCCGGGGGTAGCCGAGATGGAGTTTGAGGAGCGGCCGGCGGAGACCGTGATTGTCTTTATGGCGGACAAGACATCGGCCGGGGCGTGGAATATGCCGCTGTACAAGATATTTGCCGACCCGTTTAATACCATCGGCCTGGTTATTGCGAGCAATATGCACGGCGGTTTCGCCTTCGAGGTGCAGGCTATAAAGGAAGGTAAAAAGGTAACCTTCAATGCGCCTGAGGAGATTTATGATTTGCTGGTCTTTATCGGTGCCCCTTCGCACTATATGGTGAAGGCAGTTTATCACCGGGGGAGCAATGAAATAGCGGCTGCTTCTTCTACCCAGCGCCTGGCGCTGATTGCCGGCCGCTATGTGGGTAAGGATGACCCGGTGTGTATCGTCCGCTCCCAGGGGGAATTTCCTGCCGTAGGGGAGGTGCTGGAACCGTTTAGCCTGCCGTTCCTGGTGGAGGGCTGGATGCGGGGCTCGCACCACGGGCCGCTGATGCCGGTGTCTATTCCCGACAGCACCCCGAGCCGTTTCGATGGTCCGCCCCGGGTAACCGCGGCGGGTTTCCAGCTCTCCGGGGGCAAACTTGTCGGCCCGCGGGATATGTTTGCGGACAAGTCGTTTGATAATGCTCGCCAGCAGGCACTTGACGCCGCTGATTTTATGCGCCGCCACGGTCCCTTTGAACCGCACCGCTTGCCCCTGGACGAGATGGAATATACGACGATGCCCGAGGTAATGAAAAAGCTGGAAGGAAGGTTTGTCGACATTTAACCGGCCTGCGGCCAGGATTCTTCTGGCGACGAATAACCAGGGTAAGATTAAGGAGTACCGCCGCCTTCTCCGCGATGTTCCGGTAGAGCTGGTTACCCTGGCTGACCTTGGTATTACCACCGAGGTTAGTGAAGAGGGAGAGAGCCTCGAGGAAAACGCCAGGTTAAAGGCGATGGCTTATGCCGTTGAGGGCAGGATGGTGGCCCTGGCTGATGACTCCGGGCTGGAGGTTGATGCCCTGGGTGGTGAGCCCGGTCCAATGTCGGCTCGCTATGCCGGCGAAGGTGCTTCGGATAGCGACCGGGTTAACCACCTGTTAACCTGTCTTGAGGGAGTACCGTGGGAGAAAAGGTCAGCCCGTTTTCGGTGCGTTATTGCCATCGCTATGCCTGAGGGGAGGGTTGAGCTTTGCTCTGGCGAATGCCGGGGCTTTATTATTTTTGAGCCGAGGGGGGGGAGCGGCTTTGGCTATGACCCGGTCTTCTACCTTCCTGAGATGGGCAAGACGATGGCAGAGCTGTCGATGGAAGCTAAGAATAGGGTAAGTCACCGCTCGCGGGCGGTAAGTCAGGTACCCCGGCTGCTGGAGAGTCTGGGTGGTGAACCGGCGGGCTTGTAAATTACCGGTGATGGCGAGTAAAATACGGGGAAATAAAAAAGGAGATATAGTCTGTGACCGGATTTTCTGATTCCTTCCAGCGCCCGATAAACTACCTGCGTATCTCGGTAACCGACCGCTGCAACCTGCGCTGTATCTACTGTATGCCGGAGGGGGAAATTAGCCCGCTCTCTCACCGGGATATCCTTACCTATGAAGAGATTCGCACCGTAGTCGAGGCAGCGGCTGAACTGGGCATAAAAAAGGTAAGACTTACCGGCGGGGAACCCCTCGTCAGGTTGGGGCTGACTGACTTAATCCGGATGCTGGCGGAGATAGATGCCATAGATGATATTTCGCTGACGACAAACGGGACCCTGCTTGACCGCTGCGCGGCTGAGCTAAAGTCGGCTGGCCTGCACCGGGTCAATGTCAGCCTGGATACGCTCAAACCCGATAGGTTTGAATCTATTACCCGGGGCAGAAGTTTGAGCGACGTGCTGCGGGGTATTGACACCGCCAGGTCGGTGGGGCTTAATCCGGTCAAGCTTAATATGGTGGTTATGGCGGGGATTAATGATGATGAAGTCCTTGATTTTGCCGCGCGGACCATTGATGACGGGTGGCATGTGCGTTTCATAGAACTTATGCCTGTGACTGATGGGGGGACTGCCGCTTCACTATTTGTCCCCGCCGGTGATATAAGGAAGCGCCTTGAGGTAGTAGGGGAGCTTGAGCCGTGCCTGCCCGGTGTGGGCAATGGACCGGCCAAATACTTTCGTTTCCCCGGTGCTCCGGGTACCATCGGTTTTATCACCCCGATTAGCGAGCACTTTTGCTTTAATTGCAACCGGCTGCGGCTTACCGCCGATGGCAAGCTCCGCCCCTGTCTTTTGAGTGAGTACGAAGTGGACTTGAAGCAGCCCCTGCGCGGTGGAGTTTCTCTAACCGGCTTGAAGCAGTTGATTGAGGAGGCGGTGGCCAATAAACCGCGGCGTCATCATCTGGAAGAGGGCTACGTGCTTCGAGACCGACCGTTTACCCAGGTAGGAGGTTAGTGGTGGATGAGCTGACTCATATTGATGCCTCGGGTCGTCCCCGGATGGTGGATGTTTCTCACAAGCCCGATACCCAGCGTGAGGCAGTAGCCAGGGGAATGGTGAGAATGAAGGCTTCTACCCTGGCACTGATTAAGGGTGGTGTCACTGCCAAGGGTGAGGTGCTGGCGGTCGCTCAGCTTGCGGGCATTATGGCTGCAAAGGAGACACCTCGTTTGATTCCCCTGTGCCACCCGGTCCTCATTGGTGATATCAAGATTGAGTTCGGGCTGGATGAGGAGGGTAGCGCTGTTGAGATTACCACCACTGTCAGGAGCACCGGTAAGACGGGGGTGGAGATGGAGGCGCTCACTGCCACGGCGGTTGCTGCCCTGACCATTTATGACATGTGTAAGGCGGTGGACCGGGGTATGAGGATTGAGAATATCCGGCTGGTCAGGAAAACCGGTGGCAAAAGCGGGACGATTGACCTTGAGTAGAATGAGTAGTTTGGTATATACTACACCATTACCAGGACTATAAATTGGGGGGTGTGCCGTGAAGCTGTCTTGTCTTCAGGAAAATTTGAGTAGAGGGCTTGGTGTGGTGGGGAGGGCGGTGGCGACCAGAACGACTCTGCCGATAACCGGTAATGTCCTTTTAGCTACCGACCAATCAAGGCTGAAGCTGGTTGCCACCAATCTGGAGATGGCTATTAGCTGCTGGATTGGCGCCAAGGTGGAGGAAGAGGGGGCGATTACGGTTCCCGCCCGTCTTCTTACCGAGTTTATCAGCTCGTTACCTGCGGAGAGGGTTGATATTAGTCTTTCACCCCGGACCAAGACCCTGGAGCTAAAATGTGCCCGGTTTGAGGCGAGAATCAGCGGGGTTGATGCTGCTGACTTTCCTCCTATCCCCGGGGTCGAAGACGGTGTTACTACCAGGGTAGAGGTGGAAGACCTGCGGCAGGGAATTGCCCGGGTGGCATTTGCGGCTGCCACTGAGGAGTCCCGTCCGGTGCTTACCGGTGTTGACGCCCAGTTTGACGGCAATTTGCTGACGCTGGCAGCGGCTGATGGTTTCCGGCTGGCGGTCCACAAGCTGCCTTTAAGTGCCCCGGTCAGTCAGAAGACCGAGGTCATTGTTCCTGCCCGGACTTTAAATGAACTGAATCGGCTTATGGCTGACCAGGAAGAGGCAGTTGAGCTAACGGTGAACTCCAGTAAAGGTCAGGCTCTATTTCGGTTGAAGGATATTGAGCTTGTATCCCAGCTGGTTCAGGGAACCTTTCCCAATTATACCCAGCTTATCCCCCAGAGCTATAATACCCGGGTGGTGGTTGGTGTGGCCGACTTTTTGCGAGCGACCAGGACGGCGTCTATCTTCGCCCGGGACGGTAGCGGCATTGTTCGTCTGGTAATAACGCCGGGTGGTGAATTGACCCCGGGCAAGATGGTGGTTTCCGCCCGCTCCGAGGAGCTGGGTGACGATGTTGGTGAGATTGATGTTGCCGTTGATGGCGAGGAGGCGAAGATTGCCTTCAATGGCAAGTATTTAGCCGATGTCCTCGGTGTGCTTCGTGAGGCGCAGGTAGCCCTGGAGACAACCAATCCCTCAAGCCCCGGTGTCATCCGGCCGGTAGGAACGGACAACTATATCCACGTCGTCATGCCTATGTTCGTCCAATGGTAGCTGTTTCTAAAAAGAAGAAGCCTCCCAAATAGGGAGGCTTCTTCTTTGCCATTGCCAGGCTAATCTATTGGTATTTGCAGATGGGCTTCACCTTCCTGACGAAATATTACCTCGTATTTGATATTACATGTTTTACATGATATTATTATAATAATCATGTATAGCAGCTACAGGAGGCACCATATCATGTTACACAGTATAGAAGGGAAACCGCCAAAGTTTTACGGTTCTGTAACAGTCGGCGAGCGTGGTCAAGTAGCTATTCCAGCTGCAGCCCGCCGAGACCTTGACATTGCACCTAATGCAAAACTACTGGTGTTTGGTGGTCCAGGCAAACATGCACTAATGCTTATGAAGGCCGAGTCTGTAGCGGACTTTATAGCTAATGCTACGGATAACCTTGCTCGTTTCGATCAGCTTCTTAAGACCAATTCTGCAGAAAGCCCAGAAGGGGACCGCCAGAATACGACTCTATGATATCACTGCTGAGGATCGCAGGTCAGTATGAACATAATAGAAGTTGAAAATCTGTCGAAGCATTTTGGGCAGCTTACAGCAGTTGATACAGTCTCTTTTGAAGTGCCCGAAGGTGAGATATTTGGTTTCTTAGGGCCGAACGGGGCTGGCAAGACAACAACTATCGATATACTCTGTACTCTGCTTACACCTACCAGCGGCAGGGCATCAGTCAAAGGATATGATGTAGTAAGACAGCGCAACGAGGTACGACGCTCTATTGGTCTTGTCTTTCAGGAATCTACTCTTGATGAGTACCTGACTGCTGAGCAGAACTTACGCTTCCACGCCTATGCCTATGGTGTCCCCAGGGGTTTGAGGGAAGAGCGCATTAGTGAACTTCTGGAACTGGTTGAGTTGTCAGACCGTCGAAAAGCCAAGGTACGCACCTATTCGGGAGGAATGAAAAGAAGACTTGAGATCGCAAGGGGCCTCCTACATCACCCGCAAGTTCTATTTCTGGATGAGCCCACTTTGGGGCTGGACCCCCAGACGCGCCGTCATATTTGGGACTACATCCAGGACTTGCGGCAGCAGGATAACTTAACCATATTCTTGACTACACACTATATGGACGAAGCAGAAATTTGCGACCGTATTTCTATAATTGACCAGGGTCGGATTATTACTCTTGATACGCCAGATAAACTCAAGGACGCTTTGGGCGGAGATGTAGTAACTCTGACGGCAGAGAACAATGAAGCCGCAAGTCTTGAGTTGAAAGAGAGGTATGGTCTATCACCCGTAATCGAGAACGGGACTATCGTTTTCACCATTCCTCAAGGGGAGAAATTCTTACCCAAATTAATCGGTAGCTTCAAGAGCCGTCTCGTGTCTATTGGTGTACACAGACCTACTCTTGACGATGTATTTCTGAAGCTAACCGGTCATGCTATTCGTGATCAAGAAGCAGGTTTCAAAGAACAGATGAAAGGAATGGGGGGTCCCGGCCATGGGAGATAAGTTATGGTAGAGGTATTTCGGGCAACGTGGGTCGTGGCGTACCGGGAACTGCTTCGTTTCGTTTCGGAGCGGTCTCGACTATTGTCGTCCTTCGCCATGCCACTGCTATTCTTGGTTATTTTTGGCGCTGGTTTTAATCGCATAATAGGGACGATGACGCCTGGAGTTGACTTCATTCAGTTCATGTATCCCGGCATTATTGCCATGACCGTACTGATGAATTCGGTAATGTCGGGCTTATCTGTGGTTTGGGACCGTGAGTTCGGATTTTTGAAGGAAATTCTAGTAGCCCCGCTGGGACGAAGTGGCATTGTACTGGGTAAAGCGCTGGGTAGTGCCGCGGTGGCTATTATGCAGGGTATTATAATGCTAATACTTGCACCGATACTTGGCATTTCCATCACACCCATGCTGGTAATCAAGTTGATACCTATATTGTTCGTGATATCTGTATCCCTTTCCGGGCTTGGTATCCTGGTAGCTTCACGTATGCGGTCTCAGCAGGGATTTCAGATAATAGTACAGATAATCATCATGCCGCTAATATTTCTTTCTGGGGTATTCTTCCCGGTGAACAATGTGCCCGCCTGGCTGGAGGTTATTTCAAAAATAAACCCCCTAACTTATGGTGTTGATGCCATTCGTCAACTCTTCCTGGGTGGCGAAATTGCAGCCACCGGTGGAGGTAATGGCAGTTACGTTATTGGGGTAACAGTCCTCGGACATACAATGACCATTTTTGAGGATGTGCTGATTGTGGCAATCTTTGGCATCGTGATGTTGTTAATCGCAGCATGGTCATTCAGTAAACAGGAATAGCACGTATCCGCCACTCCTACGATATGGTAAAAATAACTAAAGGGATAAAAGAAGTGAGTTTCAGAGCAACCAGAGCCCTAGAACAGGCGGTGAGCCGTTCAAGGCTGAATTGGAACCTGATTCTACTCCTGGCTACTCTGGGTACTACGTTGTGGGCCGGATACCAGTTCTCGCTGCCGCTGGTTGAAAGGGGATTGTTGGATAATCCCTGGGTAGCGGCGGTATCCTTTTCTTTGGGACTTCTTGTAATCCTGGGTTGCCACGAAATGGGTCACAAATTGATGGCAGATAGAAGAGGGATCCAAGCTACTTTTCCCTATTTTATTCCAGTACCATTCTTCTTGGGAACTTTCGGGGCAATAATAAAGATGAAAACTCGTCCCTACGATAGAAATGCTCTATTTGATGTAGGAGCAGCTGGACCGATCGCAGGATTCCTCGCCCTAATTCCGCTAACTATATTAGGTGTTTATTGGTCCTTTCCCCTACCAGTTGAGAATATGCAGGAATTTATGGTTTTACCCTCCCCCCTTTTATTTGATTGGCTTTCAGAGTCAATAGCCAATATTCCTCAAGGAGGTGATCTGCTATTACATCCACTGGCCTTGGCTGGTTGGGTTGGAATGATAATTACCACGCTAAACTTGCTGCCAGTGGCTACGTTAGACGGAGGTCATATTAGCAGGGCTCTATTTGGAAACAAGCTTCACTGGTTAATTTCATTTATCGGAGTTGGAATAACCTTCTTATTGGGATATTGGTTATTTGGGATGCTAATTCTGCTCTTTGCTATGAGAAGGCATCCTGGACCGACAAACGATGTGATCCCATTAAGTAAGGGAAGGAAGTTACTTTCTCTTGGGTTATTGGGCGTACTCTTAATTTGCGCAGCACCCATCTATCAGAGCTTGATTTGAGCATCAGTTTTACCATGAGTATCAGCTAGTACCATTTGATAGCACTGGTGACAACTGCGGCCAGTTCTGACATATAATACCGGCCATACAATTTAGGATGAGAGTGGTGCAAACGATGTCTCGCACCATACCGAAACCGTCGCCTTCCAGGCGCCTGGATATCATAAGAACGGTAAGTGGACATAAGCTGCCTATTATCGAGATTGCCAGAAGGCTGCTTATCCCGAAGTCTTAAATGACTCGTCTGGTAAACCAACTTATGAGTTCCGGCATTGTAGAAAAGCAGCCGGATATGCACGATAGAAGAGTAGTCAATATCATACTGAGCGATAACGGCAGGGCTGTTTTAAGGCAATGCCAGGAACTGGTAAAGAATACTATCAGGAAAAAACTATCACGTCTAACTCCAACCGAGCTGTCTGAAATGGCTGCGTCGCTGGAAAAACTGAAGAACATCGGGGCCAAGCTAGAATAGGAGAAACAGTGGCAACAGAGATACAGGCACAGCCGGTCGGTTTACGCTCATTACCCAGAAAGCAGATTATGATCACCTTTGTCGGGGTGATGCTGGCTATGTTTTTAAGCTCACTTGACCAGACGGTCGTTGGTACGGCCATGCCGCGCATCATCAGTGATCTGGGAGGCTTCAGCCACTACACCTGGGTGACTAGCATTTATATCATAGCTTCGGCTGTTGCAATACCAATTACCGGCAAGCTAACCGATATGTACGGGCGCAAGTTCTTTTATCTTGGAGGCCTGATAATCTTTGTCCTGGCCTCGTTATTCTGTGGTTTGAGTAATACCATGGCCCAAATCATCATCTTCCGGGGAGTTCAAGGAATCGGTGCCGGCATCATGATGGCCAATGCCTTCACCGTGATTGGTGATATTTTCCCGCCAGCGGAACGTGGTAAATATCAGGGATTCATGAGTGGAGTATTCGGACTCTCCTCAATTATCGGACCGACGTTGGGAGGATATGTCACGGACAGTCTGTCATGGCACTGGGTATTCTTTATCAACATACCTTTGGGGCTGCTTATCATTTTCCTGTTTATCTTTTTCTTCCCCAACTTTCGCCCTGATAAGCTGAAGCATAATATTGACTACCCGGGCCTAACACTGCTGATACTGACCGTGGTACCGGCCATGCTGGCCCTTTCCTGGGGTGGTGTCGAGTATGCTTGGGGTTCATGGCAGATAGTGGGGATGTTTGTTTTCTCGGCGGTGATGCTGGCTCTTTTCATCTTTGCGGAGAGCCGTAGCCGGGAGCCGATTATTCCCCTATCTCTGTTTAAGAACCGCATTGTGGCCATTTCCGAACTGGTGATATTCTTTACGGCCTTCGGCATGTTCGGCGGCATCATCTTTATTCCACTCTTCTTCCAGGGCGTGCTGGGGGCTACGGCTACCACCAGTGGCAACTTTCTAACACCGATGATGCTGGGCATGGTGGCGGGAAGTCTTATCTCGGGCCAATTATTGTCCCGGGCTGGCGGGCATTACAAGCTGCAGGGGGCAATAGGTATTGGGATTATGGGGTTAGGCTTATTCCTGCTTTCCCGCATGACGCCAGAAACAACCTATTCCAGCGCGGTGTTGAATATCATTGCCACCGGCTTTGGTCTGGGGATTACCATGCCACTCTACACGATAGCAGTTCAGAATGCCGTTCCCTACAACGTACTGGGGGTAGCAACATCATCAACTGCCTTCTTCCGTTCCATTGGGGGCTCGGTTGGGCTGGCAGTGTTTGGCTCGGTGATGAACAACCGGTTTGCCCTCGAACTTACCAATAAACTTCCAGATTTTGTCAAGGCCATGATACCGGCGGGGCAGCTAGATGCCTTAGCGAAAAACCCTCAAGCACTGATGAGCCCCGAGGCTCAGGCACAGCTACAGGGAATCCTGAGCCAGGCAGGTCAGGGTAGTGAGTTTTTCCCGCAGGTATTACAGGCACTGCGTGAGGCGCTCGGCTCGGCCCTGTCACAGGTATTTCTGTTCGCCTTGTTTGCCGTGGTGATTGCCTTCCTGGTTAACTTTTTCATCAAGGAAATAGCGCTTCGCAAGCAGCATTAGGTTACTGGCCCACCATCGGTTTAAAAAGCAGGAATCTGCAGGCTCCGGCCAGTCGGCTCCGCTTACATCGGTGCGGAATTCGTGATATTCAGGTTTCGAAAATCTATCGCGTCACAAAGACTCATTTTGTGACATCTATTTCAAGTACGAATACGATCTTATTACAGTTAAGCCCATGCAAACATCCCAATGTGTACTCAACAATATAGCAAGGCGACAGTCACCAAACTTGTCTTTGAGAAAAACGGACTGATACCACTGGTACAGCAAGTACTCTTCTCGTATCCGAAAATGTAAACGAGTGATATTTCCATTTTAAGCTGATTTTAACTTTAAACAACCCTGCTTAGGTCTCCCTTTCAGTTCATTAAGTTCCACCACAAGAACGCCTGATATGCAGCCTCGACAGCTACCTAGACCCCTTTATTTCGCATGAGATACAGATGGCCTGAACTCAAACCTAATTTAACTCTCGCCACTATTTTTTTTCCACAATGAGGACATGTCATCTCAGCCGTGCGTGTGACAGTAAAACCGATAAAAACAAGGCTTACTACCAACACCGCTATCCCCCAACCCACCACAGACCACCAAATGGCTGGCCCAACGCCAAGTTTTCTCGCTTCAAAGCCAAGTAATAATATAGAGACACCCGCAAGCCGTAATAATATCAAGTTTATGAGATTGTATGTTTTATAAGTCATAACCTACCCCCTTTTATTTAAGTACGTCCAACCACAGCCTACCACCATTTCCCGAAAGAAAGGCTGTATTCTTTAAGTGTTGGCATACCCCTAGTTTATCACTGTGCTTTTGAACCTACCACTATCTGTGGTAATGTAGCTTAACTTTGGGAGTTAAGCGGATACGCACTAAATAATATTGAAATGAATAGACCTCAGTTGAAATCTTTATTCACCAACAGAAATGTACATATGAAAGGGCAGACATCCCAATGTTCGCTCGCACGTAACAAAATAGTATTTTGGGACCTAGTCTTGGCTATTAACTTGACTAGGAAAAGCAAAAGATGTGAGTTATAATTACTTGTCCGTAGCGACGCTTCTGAACTGCCCCATAACAGCCCGGGGTTGAGTAACTGGTAGCACCGGCAATACGGGGTTGGGAATTGGGATGGATGCTAACACCAATATTTAAATAAGTAAGAATGAAAAAAGTAGTTAAAGTACTGTTAGTAATTTCCTTAATAGCTTTCATTGTAAATTTCTTCACTTTAATCAATCAAAGCAATCCCGTCGGGCCGTTCTGGCGGAAAGCAGGAGAGTTCATCGGTTTCGGCAGCTTGATTGTTTTTGTTTTGTGCGCTTTCTATCTTCTTACGTCATGGCTCATTCATCTTTTCAAGAAGACAGGAGAGTTAAAAAACAGCAAACCTGAATCTCAAACCAAAACGGAGACTAAATCAGAAAAAATAAAGGAGAAGAAGAGATGGCAGCCTGTTAATATAATACTGGGCCTGATAATAATCGGCTGCGTTCTCTATTTCAGCTTGCCCCATTCGTCATTTATAGCGATTTTAAGACTGATTCCTGCTGCAATTCTTATTTTAACCAGGAAGAACAACATTTTTACAGCCATCGCTTTGTGTCTCTTCGGCCTGACACTGTTCCTCCTGCCTTCTGTTGATGCATTTTTGCTTTTAGTCGCGGCGGTATATATGTTCTTCTCGGCATTATTGAGGATGTACAAAGTAAAGTGGCACATCGTGATAGGATTGGCAGTTGCGGTGGTATTCGGGTTGGTGGGTTTTTATACACTGGCCATTGAAAAGATGCAGACCTTCGTTTCGGAAAGCAGCCTGGTTATAGTAAGAGAGATTGATGACAGGAGCGACATTACGTTGTCTTCAACCGGAAATGAAGCGGACATCTCCATCACGTTTAATCCGCGCCAGCCGATATATCCCATTGAGAAGGGGCTGCAAAAGGATGTAGATTACGCTTGCCGGATAATAAATAAAACCGGAGAAGTTGTCATCCCCCTAGATAAGTGGCCGGTTTTCAAACTAAAGGAAAATAGCGATTCCGTTCAGCGCGGAGTTTTTAATGACGCTGATTATCTTCCCTTGCATACCGGGGACTACAACATACAACTTGTCAGGCTGGAAAAGGAACAAGGTATAATTGTGGCCGAAAGCGATTTTTCAGTGATACCCTATGACAAACAGACATTAGCGGAGTTTGTTGCTTATCTTACGGCAGACAATGATCCAAACAAATATTACGACGGCTATACCGTAAAAACGGACAAGTTCGGCGTCACGGCATGGGCGCAGACCTCCAAAGGCAAGACCATTAGCGGGACAGTGAAATTTTTCAAAACAAACTATGACGGCGTTATTGAAAAAACGCCATGGGATAGTGAACGGGGATTTAAAACAAATTCCAACGGTGAGCCTGTTTCCATAAGCAGTATGGGTGGGAGAATCCCTCCGGGCATTTACCACTTTCAGATTGCTGTAGAAGACGATATCCTTGCAGACCTGAAACTTATTATCCCATAACCATCCAAAATGTTACTTTATTGCAGATTTTTAGCTGAGGTAACAAGAAAGTATCTTGTTACGCACTGGCGGTCAGTTATCTATCGCGTTGCACGATTTAGCGATTTGTGCAACACCCTAAACAATGTGACTGGTAAGTTGATTTCTACTCAGACCTGAGTGCTTCAATGGGATTGAGCCGGGAGGCATTCCAGGCCGGATAGAATCCAAAGAACAGCCCGATACCGACCGATACCGAAACAGCGAGGATAACGATATCAGCCGAAACCACCGTCGGCATTATCCCCAGGTAGTCAACGAAGAAGGCTACCAGCCAGCCTAGTATAACGCCAATGATACCCCCGGCCAGTGTAAGGATAGCTGCTTCAACCAGGAACTGTATCCAGATGTCATACTCTCTGGCTCCCAGCGCCTTGCGAATGCCTATCTCCCTGGTCCTCTCCAGCACTGAGACCAGCATGATGTTCATCACCCCGATACCCCCCACCAGCAGTGAAATACCGGCTATAGCACCCAGAAGAAGGGTCAGCATGGCGGTCATTTCCGATATGGTTTCGGCTATCTCCTGTACGGACATGATATTAAAGTCGTCATCAACACCGGTTCCGAGACGGTGGCGGGTGCGCAGCAGACTGGTGATTTCTTCCACAACGTAGTCAGCCTGCTCTTCGTCACTCACCGTCAGCGATATGGATGATACCACACGCTCGCCCTGGGCGGTTCGCGGTTGGGCAACGGTCTGCTGCAAAGCGGTCAGCGGTATAAAGATAGCGTCATCAGGTCCCCCCATCATCGCTTCCTTGCTCTCCAGAACACCGACAATGCGGACAATGTTGCTGCCCATCCGCATCTGTTGGCCTATGGGGTCGGCATCTCCGAAAAGGGCCTCTTTTACTTCAGAACCGATTACAGCTACCTTGGTGCCACGCTGATAGTCATATCCAGAGAAGAAGGCACCACTGGCAACCTCTAAATTCTGTACTTCCCGGTACTCCGTCGTCACGCCGGTGACCGATGCGTTCATGTTCTCACTGCCGACGACCAGCTGGAGATTGCTGGAGTAAGAAGGAGATACGGCACTAATATAGGGTACCTGCTCGGCTATCGCCTCAGCATCCCCCATAGTCAGGGTTTGGGTGCTGCCGCCAGCACTCCTGACTCCGCCGAAACCAAAGCTCGCCCCGGGGGAGATGGTAATGAGGTCTGAACCCATACTCTGGATATTTTCTAAAACACTGGCCGTCACTCCTTTGCCGATTGACATCAAGCTGATTACAGCGGCCACGCCGATAACAATCCCGAGGATAGTCAAGAAGCTGCGGAGCTTGTGAGTAACCACCCCGACCAGCGCCGAAGACAGGGGATCAAGCCACTTCTTCATACTTTGTCCCCCGCTACTACCTCTCCATCTCTGATGTTTATTATTCGCTGGCAGGAATGAGCAATGTTGGCATCATGGGTAACCATGAGCATGGTCATACCCTGTTCGACATTTAAAGAGGTGAGGATGGAGATTATCTCTTCGCCGGAGCGGCTGTCCAGATTGCCCGTTGGCTCATCGGCTAATAACAGAGGCGGGTTTTTCACTATCGCCCGGGCGATAGCTACCCTCTGCTGCTCACCTCCGGAAAGCTCGGTGGGGCGGTGATTAGCCCGGTCGGATAGTCCAACCTTAGCCAGTGCCTCCATAGCCTGACGGCGGTCGCCGCCGCCGGCATACCTCATGCCCAACTCTACGTTGGCCAGTGCCGACATCCGCGGCAGTAGATTGAAGGTCTGGAAGATAAAACCAATCTTCTGCCCCCTGATCCCCGCCAGTTCTCCGCTGCTGAGCCGGCTGACCTCTCTATTATCCAGGTAGTAGCTGCCCGAAGTCGGTGTGTCCAGGCAGCCGAGAAGATTGAGCAGCGTCGTTTTCCCTGAGCCGGAGGGCCCCATAATCGCCACCAGTTCGCCCCGTTCGATATTCAGGCTTATCCCCTTGAGCACAGTCAGCTCTCTCTTGCCCATGGGATAGACTTTGGTTATATCCTCTAACCTAATCATCGGGGCGACCCCATTCCCGGTATCCTCATTCCACCTGGGGGTGTTCCTTGCTGGGTTGTCGTCGAAGTAGCTGTCCCCTGTGGAACAACAACCTGCTCGCCTTCGCTGAGCCCTTCGGTTACCTCGGTGTACTGCCAGTTACTGATGCTGGTCGTTATAGCACGTTCCTCAATGGTGCCATCCGGTGACATAACCTGGATATAGGTTTGCCGTCCCCGGGTGATAATCGCCCCGTTGGGTACCAGCAGCACATCGTTCCTCTCATCTACTATTATGCTCACGGTGACGGTCAGGCCTTCTCGGAGCTGAATATCTGCCAGGGCCGCCTGTTGTTCCTGTATCACCGTTTCCAACGACTGTAGCTCCACTTTGACAGTATAGTTCACTACCCCTGATTGAATGGTGGCCGTCGGCGAGATATGGGTCACTTCGGCCGGCACGGCAACGCCCAGGGCGTCCACCTCTACCAAGGCGGTGCCCCCCAGCTCTATATCCACAATGTCCATCTCACTGACCAGGATATCCGCTTCAAACTTGTTGGGGTCGGCAAGCTTCACGGCTACCGTACCCTTCAGCACCTCGTCACCACCTTCGACATTGACCCCGATGATGAAACCGTCAAAAGGAGCCGCAACCTCAGGACTGGCATCAAGAGCTTCTTCTAACGCTTCCTTGGCATCTTCGTAATGTGCTTCAGCCAGCTTGACCTTCAACTCCAGTACATCTATTTCCCGGGGGTCAGTGTATTTTGCCACAACATCCCCGGTAACGGTGACAGTGGTCTCCTCCTCAGCCTGCTCCAGAGTAAGCTCGGCATTCTCCAGGTTTATTTCCGCCTGAAGGAGGGCAAGCTCCAGATTTGTCAGCTCCTTGTCCCATTCTGAGGTGTCCAGTTTCGCCAGCAGCTGTCCTTCTGCAACAGAGTCCCCCTCCTTTACCAGGATTTCTTCCACTGTCCCCGCCATCTCAAAAGCCAGGTCCTCCATAACGGACAGCGCCAGGTTGCCGCTGGCGGTGATATCTACTGTCAGGTCCCCCCGCTGCACACTTACTACCTGTTGCTCCGGTGCTGACTCGGGGTCCGATTCAGAACCGCAGCTTAGTGAGAGAACACTGACGCTGCACAGCACCAGGGTTATCAGCATCATCTTTAATAGCTTCATTGTTATTCACCTGCACTTTCGCGTTATTGCGACTGGTAGTCACATGAAAACACTTCTAGTAAAGAGTATGGCAGAGAATTGTTAAGAACTTGTTAAATTTTATAGCACTTGGGGAAATAGAGCAAAGCGCCCCCGAATTAACAGGAAATTAACATTTCGCCAGTATAATAAAGCCATAATTATGAAAATAAAGTACGCTTGCGGTTTACTGGCAGTGTTATTGCTCTTTGTCTGGCTTGTGCCACCACCGGCACAGGCAGGACCAGAAGCTCTTGAATGGAAGACAGTAGGCAAGCCGGGAGCGAAGGGCAACGTCGTTGTTACTCCTTCAGAGGTCAGTGAAATCGCCATCGGGAGTACCAATGTCCTTTACTCTATAGACAGCGAAAACTCCAAGGTTTACCGCTCACTGGATGCCGGGATAACCTGGGAGGACATAACCTACTACTTAGTTAATGCCGGTGCTGGCTTGCCTGCCAGCAAGATTGCTGTCGCCCCCGATAAACCGGCTATCGTAACCGTGGTAACCAACGGCGGCACCGCAGTCTACTTGTCCACCAATAGTGGCATGGACTGGACCAATACCGGCGTCACTAGCCTGGCGGGTGCTATCCAAGCAATCGCTATATCTAAGGAATATACTCAAAGCAGTAAGAAGTTCAGAGAGATTGCCATAGGTACGGCAGTCTGGGGGGATGGCAGTACTACCGGCCAGTTATGGGTATATCAAATTGGTAATTACCCTGTATCGTGGCAAAACCAGAACTTGACTATTGACCCTTCTCATATCGGTGGTGAGGTGTCAGCGCTCGCCTACTCGCCCAAGTATCAAAGTGACGCAACAATCTTAGTCATTGCTTCTACAAGCGGTGATGTTGATGTGGGGTATCAGAACAAGACCTGGATATGTCTCTTGGAACGTGACATATCCGCTTGGAACAATATAGCCGGCTATCCGGTGGAAATTCCCCCAACCGGTGACGCGCCGGGAGTTTCGTGGATTCACTCATCACTGGCTTTACCCTCAAATTACTCTAGTGATGAGGCATCCTCGCGGCAGCTCTTTGTTAGCTGCGACCAGGAGCCAGACGCTAACGACGATGTTTACCGACTTAATGATTCCACTCCCTATCGGCTGGATGCCGATGGCGGCATTGACATTGATATAAGCAGCATTGCCTATTATGGAACTGTGACCTCGGGTGAGCTTCTCACTGGCGATGTCAGCCCCGTTGCTAGCTCGCTGACTGTTCAGGTACGGCGGACTTTGGACCCTCTTGACCTATCCCCAACATGGTATCTGTCCACCGTGCCGCCCACGGGTCCGGGCAATGCCAGGGTGGGCTGGAGCCCGGATGGTGAGATAGCCTATTGCGCCACTGGTCAGAGTCCCGGTGCCGCATTAGATGAAAGCGCCTTCTCGGCGAGCCTCGATGGCGATAAATGGCGGCAGCTCGGTCTTATGGACACGACTATCAAGCTTGGCGATGTGGTCACGGCACCTGACTCCGAAAGCCTGTTCCTGACGACCTACAGTCCATACGGTCCTGAAGGTATATGGAGAAGTGCCGGTGACCCCTTGGGCAGGCATTGGGAGCGCTTGCTAACAATGGATACCTCTACGGATGCTGCCATTTTAAGGTTAAGCCCCAATTATAGCGACGACTATACTATGTATGCTGCTGAGGTTGGTGGCAGCCAAATGGCAGTAACACATAACCGGGGCAACTCATGGCAGTGGTGCCGGGGAGCTCCGGGGCCGATTATTGACATGGCGGCTGTAGATGAGGAAACCGTCTATGTTGCTCTGCCCGGGGGTTATGTCGGAAAGAGCACCAATGAAGCCCTGACATGGCGCGGTGCAGTAGAGACCGGGCTACCCAGTATTAACATGCTAGCCATGGTCAACAAGGAGACGATTCTCGTTGGCGGCAGCAATGGAGATATCGCTTACTCCACGGATGGCGGTGAGAGCTTTAGCCAAATCCCTGAGGTTATCGGCAATAGCAGTGGCAACGTCCAAGTGTTAGCTGATGCCGACTATCAGGAAAATGACACCATTTATGCTGCTACTAATCTCGCCGATGAGGGAATCTGGCGCTGGGTCATCGGTGTTTCTACCCGGTGGGAGCAGATTGATGAATCTACTACCGAGCTAGGGGAGGGACAGCGCATCGGTGGTCTGGCTGTAGGCCCTGAAGGAACCCTCTATGCCCTGAGACTGGAGCCAGCCACCAGCACCAGCGGTGGTGTAACCCGGACGCTGAATCCCACGGCGCCAGATTCCACCAAGGTCGAGTTTGACCTGGTAAATGAGGCACTGCCCGCTGGCACCGCCTTTGATTCTACCCTGGTTTTTCCCAACACTCTCCCTTACCTAAAGCTATCTGGGAATGCTGCGCAGAACGGATTATGGACCGTTGATAGCGCTAACCAGATTATTTATCGTTATCAGGATACCCTGGTTAAAGTTGGGCCAACTCTTGCGCTGCCAGAGGCTGGAGGCATAGTGCCGATTGACTCCTCCGGCTATATCACCAACCTTATCCTGCAGTGGCAGGAGCTAGAGGGGGCAATAAAATATGAGGCAGCTATCTACCAGGATTCAGATGCCATGCAGAGTTTGTGGTCAGGAACTAGCATTGGCATCGGCATAATTGCCACCGAGGGCAGTAACCCAGCACAACTGATTAGTGGCCTTACCTATTACTGGCGAGTGCGAGCTATTGAACCAGTAAAGAGTCCCTGGTCTGAGATGTGGTCATTTGCCCCCGCTCTTGGTGCTGGGCAGTGGTCGCCGCTGGCAGCATCTACTTGCGTATCACCATCACCAGGTGCTACCAATATGCCGATAAGACCAGCCTTTGCCTGGCAGCCGGCTGACTTAGCTACGGGCTACGAGTTTATTCTGGCCAGAGATAGTGAATTTACTGACGTGGTTGTTGCCCTGACTGGTGCCGATGCCTTACAGGCCACTGTCTGGGGGTGCGATAGAGACCTGGACTATGCCACCACCTACTTCTGGAAGGTGAGAGGTGTCAGCGCTACCAGTCATAGTGAGTGGGGGACTAACGTCTTTACCACTGAAGCCGCCCCCTCAACACCATTACCACCTCAATCTTCTACCCCACCCTTGGTACCCGAGCCAGCGCCGACGATTCCATCCTACTTGATTGGGGTAGCTATCGGCGTTGGCGCTATCCTGGTTGTTGTCCTGCTCGTCTTCACCGTCAGGACGAGGAGGTAGTCTAAGAATCCTGCTCCGCAACTGGGACGGTGAACGAAAAGCGGCTGCCCTTTCCCGGCTCGCTCCGGGCTTCAATTTTGCCACCATGAGCCTCCACCAGGCGCTTGGCAATGGTGAGTCCCATACCACTGCCACCGGTTGCCCTAGTGCGGGACTTGTCCACCCGGTAGAACCGCTCAAAGATATTGGGTAGATCCTCAGCAGGAATGCCCTCACCGGTATCCGCAATACTCACCTCTACCCAGTTGTCCCGCTGTTCAGCAGTCATAGTAATGACACCCTTTTTAGCGGTGTGAGCCACCGCATTCTCCAGAAGGTTGCGTAGCACCTCGCCAATCCGGCGCGGGTCAATATTCACCGGGGGTAGCTTGTCGGGCAGGTCAACAGATACTGATAATCCCCTTGCTGCTGTCTGAGTCTGCATGGTAGTCACTGTTTGGTTGATCAACTTGGCGATATCTTCTGCTTGGCAAACCAGCTTTAGTTCGCCTGCCTCGGCAAGGCTTAGCTCCTGTAAGTCATCAACCAGCCGTGACAAAAGCGATGCCTCTTCATAAAGGGAACAAATGGTTTTCGCGTCCGGTTTTATCATGCCGTCACGGAGTGCCTCTAGATAACCCCGCACATTGGAAAGAGGGGTTCTGAGTTCATGGGCAACATCAGCCACCATATTCTGCCGTAGTTTTTCCGCACGCTCGAGGTCACTAGCCATAGAGTTAAAAGTCCGAGCCAGTTCTCCAAGTTCACTTTTGTCCTTAATCTGTACTCTTTGAGAGAAATCCCCCCGTCCCAGCTGCTTAGAAGCGAGGGTAAGGGCTTTAGTTGGGGCTAAGATTCGCCGTGACAGGAAAAAGGTGATAGCCACGGCAATAGCCACCGCTACTAGGCCTCCCCAAAGGAAGAAGCGACCTATTGCCATGTAAAGGACTTGTAATGAAATAAGGCCTGCCCCCGGTGACGGTTCGGGGCTGATGTGAAGTGTACCAATGACGCCTTCTTCCCACGGAGGTAATATAACCCTGCCCGGTGAATCAGGATGGTACTGCTCTCCCAAAAGGTCTCCCTGAGAGTCAGCAACCACCATTCCGTTGGTATCGGTCAATATAATCCGCTGTCCATGGATATTTCCCCATTGCTCGACAAAGGGTTGAATGCCCTCCCAGCTCCTTTGTCGGTAGTAATAGCGGGACAGCTCGCCTTCTATCCTACCGGCTCGTATATTCTCAGCACTTTCCTCAAATCGGCTGATTTCACTTCTAGTTGTCTGGTAAATAAAGAGGAAAGTGGCGCCGATGGTTACCACTACCACTAGAGTGAAAGCCACCAGGAAGCGAAACTGCAAACTATGTATCATTTCCCACCTCCGAGAGCTTGTAGCCAGCCCCGTAGACTGTCTTTATGTATCTGGGATGGCTGGGGTCTGGCTCAAGCTTTCGTCGCAAGTTAAGGACATGAACATCAATGGTGCGGTCAAAGCCCTCAAAATCGTAGCCAAGGGCGCTTTCAATAAGTTGTGCCCGGCTGAAAACTCTGCCCGGTTCCTTAATAAGAGCCGCTAGTAGCTTGAATTCAACGGTGGTGAGATTTAGAGGTCTTCCAGCAAGAAACGCCTCATGTTTGAGGAAGTTCACGGTAAGCTCGCCATGCTTAATCTCTGCAGGACCGCGCTCCCCTGGGAAGCGCCTGAGCACGGCTCGTACCCTAGCTGCCAATTCCCTGGGGCTGAAGGGCTTGGTCACATAGTCATCAGCACCTAGCTCCAGTCCCACCAACTTGTCTTGGTCAGTAGTCTTGGCAGTAAGCATAATAATCGGGACATCGGATTCAGCTCTGAGGGTGCGACAGACCTCAAGGCCGTCGATGCCGGGGAGCATCAGGTCCAGAACAATAAGGTTAGGGTGTCCCTCTCGCGCCAGACGCAATGCCTCAACACCATCATAGGCAGTCAGAACCCGGTAGCCATCTCTTTTGAGGTAGAGCTTGACCAGTTCCACCGTTTTAATATCATCGTCAACTACCAGAACCCTTTTACCTGCCATCTCTCAGCCCCTAGCGATTCACTGCCTTTTTCTAATGTTATAACACAAATGTTAAGAAATTGTTAATAATAAAGAGGAGGGCTATGTAACCCTCCTCTTGCTCGCTGCCAGCCAGATTATCTGGTATAAAACCTTTTTGGCTATTCTGGAGGTGATGGCGGTTCAAACCCACCGGGTCCGCCGAAGCCGTGGGGCATGCCATGACCACCCAGCCTAGGTGCAATTGGGACATCTGGCCTTGACTCCCACCACTCTTGAAGCTCCTCAGCTTGTGTCTCATCTATCACGCCGTTTTTTACCATCTTGGCAAGACGGCCTTCCATAGCGGCTGCTTGCATCTCGCTCTGGGCTTGGGCAATGGCCGCTTGTAGTGCGTCGCGGTCAATGTCGGGTTCTACGTTCTCGTCGTAGATGTCACAGACTTTGTCTATGAACTTCCCAAATTGAGCCTTAGGCTGGTTTTCATCCCCATTGGCAAGGACTACCCCGCCTATACTACCAACCAGCACCACAGTAGCTATCACTGCGACAATGATTAACTTCTTGCTTCGCCACATTTCTGTCTCACCTCCTTTCTACTGAAGATTGTAGCAAGCAAGTATTAAAATCCTGTTAAGATTTGAGGAAACTTCAGAATTTCCCAACAACGCCGGTAATCGCCTCCTGTTTAATAGGAGGGAGAAAGGCCAAAGGCGGGCATATTAAGTATATGGTAATTGTGGGGTAACAATTGTCCAGATTAGTATATGGAATAAGAAATAGTGATGGCTCCAGGCTACAATAGACAGGTGCGATTATGGAAGCACAAATCTATGCAGGAGGAGCCATCGAATGAAAAATAGCACAGCAAGGAAGCTCAAGCAAGT
>Ga0210003_1000391_pt1 | contig 39836 bp, 65 predicted proteins | sample LantaG_FD_182804 | JGI IMG/M metagenome (GOLD analysis project Ga0210003, IMG submission 182804) | Deep subsurface microbial communities from Baltic Sea to uncover new lineages of life (NeLLi) - Landsort_02402 metaG (SPAdes) (version 2) | ecosystem: Environmental > Aquatic > Marine > Oceanic >...
AGCAAAAAAAAAAGATATGAAAAACGAAGTAGAAATGACAGAATGTACGGAATGTGAAAATGGAACTCAGCACCTCAGCAATTATGTAGCACAAATATGTGATTACTGCGAAGGAAGTGGAGAAGTAAAAACGGAAGAAAACTAAAAAAAAAGATTATGAAAAACGGAATGTACAAAAGTAAATTAGCAGAGTATTACATTAAAGACAACAAAATATTGATGCTAATGAAGGGCAGATTCTATAAGACAAGTGAAAGTTTTATGCAAGGAGAATACGTAGAGCCATTAACTGACGAACAGTTAGGTCAATTTGATGAAGCATACAAACAAGTTAAACATTGGTAATTAATAAACAAAAAAAACAGAAGATGAAAAAAGTAATGAAAAAATTAACGCAAGAACAAATTAATGATGATGTAATTTTCACATCAACTTTAAGCAAAGAAAGAACGGAGCAGTATGAAGACACAACGCATATAGTATATGACTCGATGGAAGATAAGTATGCAAGGATAGACAGATTACAAGATGATAGTTTCTTTAATCGAAGTCCGTATAATTTTAATATAATAAGAACAAGATAATATGCAGACATTCACGATAACAGAAAAAGCTATGAATAATATCGCATTTGAAAATATGATAAAAAAACAGAAAGGTTTTGAGTCATTCAATAAAGTAATAAAGCTAGTAAAAGAACACCCTAACGATGAAGATTTAGGTAAAAAAGTTAGGGAATTAATCAAAAACAAATAAGATGAAAGCAAAAGTAAAGACTTGGTTAGAAAATGTAGCCAATGGAAAAATCAGCAACTACACAGAAGAAGTGTTAAAATGTGTTGCAAGAAATGAAACAATAAGTATGAAAGATTTAAGAGAATGGTTAGCAATATCGCATCAGACTTTGACCTCCTGCTTGTCGAACCTTCACGATGAAGGATTGATAAAGGTAGTTGGACAAGAAAAGAAAGATAATAGGTATTACAGTATATACGCTTATATAAGCAACGAAAGTGAGAGGGAACATACAATTACACTCCGCAGGGTAGAAAAGTACATACAATGGCTTAAAAAGGCTGAAACCTATAAAGATTTGATGAGTGACAAAACCTATAACTCTATTAAAGACCAAACAAGACAATATACGTTTCCAAACTTTTAGAGAAATGAAAATAAAAAGAACAGTATATCCGAATGAAAAATTGACGTTCAATGAATGGATAGTTTATATATATAATGCAGTCAAAAAATCAAAAGTTAAGTAACTGAAAGTGTTGGTATTGAAGGTTATGTAATGTACTTTCAAAATAAAATACTTATATTTGCAAGACAAACAAAAAAACAGAATATGAAAGCAGAAACGAAAAGATTATCAATGTCTATCGAATATGGAGATAGAAACGGACTAGACAAAGCACTCAAACACTTTATGAATGCAGTCAAAAACAATCGGACAAATCACGAAAGAGTAACAGTATGTGAAGCATTGCTAGAATGGGAGAATGGAATAATTTCTCTACCGAACCACAGAGTTGAAAATAATGATGGAGTTAAGTATGTTATTATTCAGTCTAAAATGAATGAAATATGAGCAGGGACTTACCGTACTTTAAATTTTTTACAAGTGAATGGTTGAATGGAGATATTACTTTAGAAGATTATGAGTTACAAGGAATTTTTATAAACTTGTGTGCCTATTATTGGCATAAGGATGGAAACTTGGATATAGTTCAAGTCAAGAAAAAATTAAGAACAGATAGAATTTCAGAATTGATTGATATTGGATTGATAAAATTTGATAGAAAAAAAATATCAAAGCATCCTTTTTATCTTGATGATAATGAGAAATTGGTTATTGAGTTTTTAGATGAACAACTTTCTGAATTTTCAGTTAGAAAGAAACAGTTATCAGAAGCAGGGATAAAAGGTGCTAAACGTAAAAAAGAATTAGCCTTGAATAAGCAACCGTTTAACCACCCTTCAACAACTAGAGAAGATAAAGATAAAGAGAAAGAGAAAGATAAGAGTAATATAAGAGTAGATAATAGTAATAGTAAACCCAAAACACTTATAGAACGTAAAACGGCTTTTAAGGAAAGCCTAGCATCTCACAAAGATAAGTATGAATCTAAATTATTAAACGAATTTTATTCATATTGGACAGAACACGGAGAAGATGATAAAAAGATGAGGTATGAAAAACAAACTTCATTCTCGATAGATAGAAGATTAGGAACTTGGAAAACAAACGAAAAAAAATATGGACTTAAAGGCAATATTAAAGACAATAGAGCAACGACAACCAAAGCAGGAAGACAAGACTTCTCCTAAGTATGACAAGGTAAATTTAAGGCAGACGTTTATTCAAAGATTAAATAATCTGCATTTGAAAATGTCACACGGAAAACAAGGTTTGATTATGGACTCAGAAACCGAGAACGCTATAAATGTTATTTGTATGTATATCAACAAAGAGGTAGAGTTGGAAGACTTAGGATATTCATTACATAAGGGACTTTGGTTATGTGGTAATTTTGGAACGGGAAAAACGCAAATGATTTTAGCTTATAGAGAGATGATTAAAGATTGTGGTTTTGTATCTTGTAATGATATGAATATGAGGTTTATAAAAGTAGATGAGTTTAATGGTAAAGTACAAAGATTTGAAGGTATTAAGCACTTTGCTAATCAGAGAGATATGAAAGAAAAGATATTTGATGATTTGGGAGAAGAAGAAACCACAGTTATGGATTACGGAAATAAAATTTGCGTTATGGCTCACATCATTTCTGAGAGATATAAGGGACTTAAAGATGGGTGCATAACTCACGTAACAACTAATTTGTCAAGAAGCCAAATATCGGAAATTTATGGAGGACGTATAGAGTCAAGAATGAATGAAATGTTTAATGTTATTACGATTGGTTCAAAAATAGATTCAATAGATTACAGGAAATAACAGGAAAATACAGGAAAGAAATACAAGTAAGATTGGGAAAATTATGAAAAAAGTAAAAAACATTAAAGAATTAAATGTTACTCTTGAAAAATTATATAATAATGACTATCAAATCAATATTCATTTATCAGATAAACCATTTATATTTGATTTAGTTTTAAAAGATATTAGAGATAAAATTGACTGCAAGTTATCTTCATTTGGTGCAAATCTTTGGACAAGAACACAAGCAGGAATTGAATATAAAAAGTATTCAAGAATCCAAGACCTACAAACTGCATTAAAAAAAGAAATAAAACGAAAAATTAGAACAGATGGAGAAGTAACATTTAGTTTATCTTATGATATATCTTATCTATAAAGACAAAAAATATGAGCGAAAAAGATGTTGTTTATGCCCTTCAAATGTTGCATATAATACAATCCAAAAAAAATGCAATATTGTTTGCTGAATACTTAAATAAAGATTTTAATTGTTTAGCACAAAAAGAAAAAGAAAAAATTTATCAAAAATACTTAAATCACAATAAAGAAATAAAATAATATGCCTAAATGTAAAGAATGTGGAGAAAAGTATGAGCAATATGAGTTTAACAACAAGTGGTGCAAAAAGGTAGATTGTCAAACTGCTAAAGCAATGGATTATTTAGATAGAAAAAAAAAGAAGCAGAAGCAGAAGCAGAAGCAGGATTGGAAGCAGGAGAAAGAGAAACTTAGACCGTTTACTCACAGTAAAGAAAATAAAGCACATTTGCAGTCAGAGATTAATAAGTTGTCCAAGTTAATTGACAAGAAGTTTGAATATGTAACTTGTATTGATTGTGGTAAGTTGTTAGATAATATTGATGCAGGACATTATATTGCAGTAGGAGCAAATGCAACGTTGAGGTATAATTTGAATAATATTCATTCTCAAAATAGAGGGTGCAACAGAAATGAAAGGCAAGGAAGTAGAAGCACGGGATATTATAAAGGATTGGTAGAAAGATACGGAATGGAGTATGCAGAAATGGTAGATATTGAATTGCAAAATAAGTATAAGTATTTAGGATTGAAAGAACAAGAAATATACGATAAGTTGAAGGTAGTTAGAAACCTAGTGAAGACGTTTGATACATATAAGTTTGCCAATTCGTTAAAAGCAAGAGAAATGTTAAATAAGTTAATAGGAATATATGAATGATAGAAAAGTAGAAATACTGTACAGAACAACAAGATACGGAAGGTGGAATCACTTAGAAGTGGAAGTAAAAAAAGAAGTCGTAAATGTAAGAGATTACATAGATGAATATTTGAAAGAAAAAGAAGTTGCGTATTTACAGATGCAAGTAATTAAAGTTAGAGATATATGAGTGAGGTAACAGAAGAAGTTATGAAGGTTGTGGAATGGTATAAAGATTTGCCGAAAGACTATTCAAACATCACAGATATAATGTATGCAAGAAAAAAGTTAACGACTTATCAGTTCTATATGGCAGTAGAGTTAGGTAAGTTAAGAAAGTGTTGGAAGGAATGTGAGGTATCAACAGAAATGGTAAGAAGAAGGAAAGCAGTTGAGTTAATAGATGAAGGATTAGCAATGACGAAGGTTCAAGAAATTTCAAGGCAGGAAGCATTGTTAATGTTTGAAGCAGAAAAGGTAGCAGATATAGGATATCACAATATGAAGTTTATGTTGGATGCAACGCAAGAAGTAAGCAATTCGATGATGCAACACATCTCTCAGTTGAAAATAGAGCAAAAAAATATTGCTCCACAGACATAACAAAAACAATGTTTTAGAAAATACTTGAATTATTTAGCGAAAATAATTGCGAAAACGTATTGCCAATCTAATATAACTACTTAGATTTGCATAAACAAAAACAAAAAAAAACAGAAGATTATGAATTTAGAAAGTAAGATACAAGAAATAAAGAAAAGTGCTTCAAATGATATTTACTACGCACTTATAGGATATTATAAAGACCAAGAAAAAGAGATTAACAGTAATTACAATATGGGGTTGATAACCTTCAAAGAATTTCTGAATCAAGGAAAAGTTCTGCAAATACATTGTCTGAAAGTTCTAGAAAGCGAAAACATTGAAGACATAGCAAGATAAAAAAACAAACAAAATGAAAAACACAGTAACAACAGAATTTGAAGGAATATTAGAGGTAGTAAACCTAGAAGACCTCAAAGAATACTTACACGGAATTGCTGACACATCAAATGGAGCAGACGACTTTGTAGAAAAAGTTCAATACGGATTAACAGACGAAACTTCAAATATGTCACAAGAAGACCAATACACGTTAGAAGATTGGTACTATACAAACTACCTTAATAGATAATTAGTTGATTACAGAACGTAAAACAAACAAAAAACATAAGATATGAGAAGATACATATATAACGATACATTAAAAAAGTATTATGCAGGGTTCGGAAATAATGGAATGCCTACTTGGTCTGAGAAAATAAGACACGCTGAAACATTCTATTCGTTAGCAGATGCGGATGAATGGAAGTGGTTATGGGCGACTTGTGGAAGTATGAGAGTAATAACTGAAAGATAAAGATATGAAAAAATGAGTAGTAGGGTATTGCTAACAAATAAACAAACGAGGATTGGTATTCCAAGAACGGTGGCAAGTCGTTTAGCATTGGTTCGACTCCTGCCCTATTACTTATATTTAAACTAAAACAAAGATGAGTGAAAAAGATGTTGTGTACGCACTTCAAATGTTGCACGTAATACAGTCAAAGAAAAATGCAATAGCATTTGTAGAATACTTAGATAAAAAAAACAGTCGTTTCTGTTTGCTGAGTAAAGGAGAGCAAGAAAAGATATACAATGAATTTACGTTGCAAGAGTTTAGAAAAGAACAAAATGAAAATATAGATAGTAGTATTTTCAAAAAGTAAGAAAAATGAAAACAGATTATAGATTAAAAGACAAAGAGATGGACTTAAAAAACAGATTAGAGGTATTTGCAAAGTGGTTGTCAGACTATGAAGAAAATAGTTATGACTCTTACAGAGAAGGACAAATAGAAAGTATGATAAGATACGCACAAGATAGCACTATTCAAAAAGTAGGAGCAATGTTGCAAGAGATATTAGATTACGATGAAAATAGTGAAGAATGGTTTGAAGCAAAAATTGAAGCAAACGTAATTGATAAGAATAAATTGACTTATGATTGATGCGGTAATATTCAGTTGGGTATTAGGATTAGCGGTATGCCTTTATATATTGATTATAAAATTAATTGAAAAATAAATGAAAATAAATTAGGTTACTCCAATATAACTACTTAGATTTACAATAAATTAATAAACGTAAACAAAAAACAACAAAAATGACAGAAGCAAGATTTAAAAAACAGATTGAAGGAACTAAATTTCAAGAAGACTTAGGAAATGTTCTCAGAGTAAATGAATGTCAAGGGATGTCAAGGGCAGTATGGAATTTAATACTCTCAAAAAGAGATTGCAATTTATACGCAAAAGGAATCAAGCCTCACAGAATGTGGAAGATTTCAGATGTTAAATGGTACTTCGGAATAAAAGGAGGAGCGCAAAAGTGTGCTGAACAATTAGAGCAGTATTTAGAAATAGTTACACCAAAAAAAGCAAACAATGAGCAGTAAATTAACAGAAGCAATTCTCCAAGTAATGGGAGAGGTAAAAGGCATAGACAAATCTATGCAAGTTGGAACGGGAGCAATGCAGTATAAAGGAGTCCCCGACCAAGAGGTAAAAAAGATAATAGGTAGTTCGATGCAAAGACACGGATTAGTTATGTTGCCAATAAAGATAGAGCCAACAACAAGAATTGACAGATGGGAGCAGACAGACCAATGGGGAAAGAAGCAAAAGCAATCAGTTTTCACAGAAGTATTGGCGACATACAAGTTAATGCATATAAGTGGAGAGTCGATAGAAATAAGTGGATATGGACACGGAACAGATACACAAGATAAGGGAGCAGGGAAAGCAACAACTTATGCTCTAAAGTATGCGTTATTGTATGCATTCCTCGTCCCTACGGGAACAATAGATGATAGCGACACTATACACTCAAATGATACAGTTGTCCCTTCTAAGGAAGTTAAAGTACCGATTAACACTAAGGCAAAACTTCCAAAAGAAAGATTTGAAAACGCATTGAAGCAGATAGAACTTAATAAGTACGATGGAGATTCAATGAGAGCAACGTTTGAGTTAAGTAAACCGCAAGAGAAAACGTTAAATGAATTAGAAACAAAAATGACAGAAGATGAAAAAGAAAAGTAAGTACCTAAATGAAGAAGGAGAGTTTATCGTAAGATGTTCAGCCTTAGGAAGTGTAATGGCTTCTCCAAACAAAGCAGAATTATCAGTAGGAGCGAAGACCTACGTTAAGAATGCGTTCAAAGAAACCTATCTAGAATATGAAATATTCATAGAAAGTCCGAAATTCGATAAGGGAAATATGATGGAGGAAAAAGCAATCGAGTTAATATCCGAACTTTATAAAGAGCCGTATATTAAGAATGAAGTTGAAAGAACGAATGGCTTTATAAAAGGAACGTGTGATATATCATTTTTAAATAAGATTAGAGATGTTAAATGTCCTTGGAACAAATCTTCATATCCGTTAATACCCGAAGATGGAAAGAGTCCGATTTACGAATGGCAAGGTCGTGGCTATATGATGTTATGGAATAAAGATGAGTTCTATTTAGATTATTGTCTTATGGACACTCCTAGAGAATTGATACCTGCTTGGGAAGGAGAAGACTTACATACCGCAAGTGATTTACCGATAGAATTAAGAGTCACAACGTTGGCATACAAGAGAGATTTGGAGAAAGAACAACAAATCATTCAAAGAGTAAGAGGTTGTCGCTTATATTGGGACTTATTAAAAGAAAATTTTAACATAAAATAAAAATAGAAATATGAATAACGTAGAAGGAGTAATAATAGTAAAAAAAAATACAGTACAAATTTCAGATTCATTCTGTAAAAGAGAATTAGTTGTACAGACAGATGAAAAATATCCTCAAAAAATTCCGATTGAATTTACGCAAGATAAATGTGATTTGTTAGATACAGTTAAATTAGGAGATAGTGTTAGTGTATCAGTAAACTTAGGAGGTAGATTATGGTCGAACCCAAAAACGGGAGAAGATAAATATTTTCTGTCTTTGCACGGATGGAGAATAGAAAAGGCTAGTACTGAGCAAGGGAATATTAAGCAAGGAAATATTGAAAGAGCATTTCAAGAAGAAGCAATAAACGAAATGGACGAGGATGATGATTTGCCGTTCTAAAAAACAGATATATGATAAAGATAGATAAGGTACAAGATTTAAGAAATCTAGATAAAGCCGTAAGAAAAGTAATTGAAAAGAACCTAAAAGAAAAGAAGCAGACACCGACTGCATTTGCAAAGGAAGTTGGAATACATCCTTTACAAATGTTAAGGTATATAAACGACAAAAAGAATATGAGATTCGACACCTTGATGCAGATTGGCAAAAAGGCAAAAAAATAGAAATTGCACCTTAGGGTGCTTTTTTTTTGTAAAAAACTTTCGATTGTTAGAACCCTAAAAACAATGAAACAGAAAATACTTGAAAAAAAACTTTGTATTTTGTAGTGCTAACTAAATATAACTACTTAGATTTACATTCATAAACAAACAAACAAAAACAAAAAAGATGAAAACAACGACAACTTTTACCACACAATTTTTAAGAAGATTTGAAGATTTAATCTTTATTACTCAATTCAATGATGATTGGGAGAAAAAATGGGAAATTCTGACAGACCATAAAGGAGATGAATTTACAGACATAGATGAAGCAATCGAATTTATCAGAAAAGAAACGAATAACGATTGGGGAGTTGGACTATCAACTTTCAATCAAGCAAAGATTGAAAATGCAGAATGGAGTAACTTATAAAAAAAAGACAAGAAAATAAAAAAAAAAGATATGACAAAGAGCAAAGAAATATTCAATCAAGTTAGAGAACAGTACGAAGAATTTGAAAGAAAATTAAAGTCAGCAAGTGAATGGTCAAGAGAGTATATTGAAAAAGATAAACTAGGTTTTGAGCAAGATTTAATATCCATACAAGAGTGGTGGGAATTTCAAGAATGGAAAAAAGAAAAACAAAAGAAATGAATTTACCTAAGATAACGATTAAAATAAGCCGTTCTAAAGTACCCGAAGATGAAGTATATACTATCAATTCATCTAGGGATGCAAACAAGGTATTTAAGGCAATATTTGATGCAGATACTATTCTGTGGACAGAAGAAAGCGTTATACTCTGCTTAAACAGAAAGAATGACGTAATAGGTTATCACAAGTTAAGTAGTGGAGGAATGACGGGTACAGTAGTTGATAGTAGAGTGATATTTACGATAGCATTAAAAACGGGAGCTACTTCAATAATTTTGGCTCACAACCACCCAAGTGGAAATCTGAAACCAAGCGAAGCAGACAAGCGTTTGACAACTAAGATAAAAGAAGCAGGAAGACTGCTAGATATTGATTTGTTAGACCACTTAATTATAACAGATGAATCGTACTATTCACTTGCGGATAATGATGATATGTAAAATAAATTAAAAATAATTGCGAATATGTTTGGTTTAATTAATATAACTACTTAGATTTGCATAAACAAAAACAAACAAAAACAAATATAAGTTATGAAGACATTTTTAATCACATCAAAACAAGGAGTTTCAGAATGGATAACAGATTTCACAGAAGTTCAAATCTATATGAACAACCTACAAAGTAATGGAGTAAACAGAGCAAAAGTACAATGTTTTGAAGACAATGTATTAACACTTCAAATAAAGTATAAGTTTAATGGAGAGAGATGGAGAAAAGTAGTTACTCCAAAATAAATTAAAAATAAATGAAAATAAATTAGGTTTAACTAATATAACTACTTAGATTTACACTATCAAATTAAAACAAACAAAAAAAAACAGAAGTTATGAAAAACAAAGGCACACACACGGGTTCATTCAAAAGAGATTCAAACGGCATTATCACGAATGGATTATACTTCTTTTCCAAATGGGATAAAGAGATAGGAGAAAAAATCGTTATTGAAGATACAAAAACAATTATTGAAGTTATCGGATTAGATAGAAATGATACGATAGACCAAATGAACATCTTCATAAAAGAAAGTAATCACGCAAGAAGGTGTGGTAGAGTGTTAAACAAATAAGCAAATAAATAAATAAACAAATAAAAACAGAAGTTATGAAAATTACAAAAGCAGAAGCAATTAGTAAATTAGAAAATGGGTTCGGCTCAATTTACACGAAAGAAGAAGTTATCGAATTGATAACTCAAATTGAAGAAACGGACGAAGTAAAAATAGACATTGACGTAGCAAAACTGACAGAACTTATCTTAAATGAAATACTAGAAAATGACGACATAATTGATTTATCAAGTGCGGAATTAAGTATGGAATATGATAATACAGTCGAGTTAACAAATGCGAGTTTAGAAAGTCATCAAGTAGAAAGTAGTATTGATGAAGGAATTACTCAATACCTTGAAGGTTTAAGAGAAGAAAGAGAAGCTAACACAATTATTGTAAACAGATAGAAGTTATGAAAGTATATATAAAAGGAAGGTCAAAGAAAGAATTAAATGAAAGACTTGAAAATGGCTTTATGTTAATAGCAACAGAGTATAATATGTTTAATCCGTTAGGGTACGAAACATTCCATAGACTAGAAGACTTAAAAAACGGAACTGCAATCTCCATATTTGAGGAAAGACAACAAGGCAATCCGATAAGCAAAAGTTATGGACTTTGGGATAAAAAAAGAAATCAAATAGTATAAATTAACAAACAAAAAAACAGAAGTTATGAGTTACGCAAAACCAATATGGAATGATGTTACAAGTTGTGGATATTCAAAATCTCCGAGTTGGGGAGGAAAGAATAATGTAAAACAGACAACGTACACGGGAAGTTCTCCAAGCAATAGTCAAGAGTTAGCAAGTATAGAAATAAGTAGAAAGTTCTACATCAACTTTGTTGCCTTCAACTACTATGTAGATGGGAAGTTATATAAGCAAAATATCAACTTTAGAAATAAAGATAAAGCAGGAGAATTTATTCAGCAAAGAAAAAGTAATTTCTTAAACAGTATGAATGAAATGTCACACGCAATTAACAAGAAGTTGATTACAAATAAAAGTAAATAGATAATGAAGATAAGAATAATAGTAGCAGAAACAGAAAAATTGATTATGTTTGTAAAACTTAATATAGTTTCACTTCTGTTACTATGTTTTTGTTTGTTTGAAGGGAGGGCGTTGTTTCCCTCCCTTTTTTTAACTCAAATAAATTAATGATGAAGAAAACGAAAAGAAATACAAAAGAAAGATTAATGTTAGGATTAGGATTGTCAATATTGCCATTTGCATATACGTTATGGGTGGCTGATAGATTGATGTTTACTTTAATTCCACAGTCTGACCATAAAAAGTTAGATGATTGGTTAAGTAATAAGTCTGTTATCTTTGCCTTTACAAGAGTATTTACGGCAGTCCTTATAACTTATATCTCTAAGTGGATATTTGGCTTCTAAGGAAGTCCTAGACAATAAATAGGTAATAAAATACTTAGATTATTATGTGTATAATCCAAATAAAATACTTAGATTTACATACAGAACACAATGCGTGTGTAGCATAATTGACAATGTACTACATATTCCAATGAGGGAAAGGAGGTGCGAATCCTTCCACACGCTCTAATAAACAAACAACAAAACAGAAGATGAAAATTTACACTAGTTATTACGCTCAAATAAGAAATTTAAAAAAGGAAGGTATTACTCCGATTGCAATTTCTTTAGGCATTCCAAAATTTTTAAGAGGAGAAGATATGTCAAGGATATTCCTATTAGCACCAAGCAGGGATATGTTAGATTTGTCGTATGATATTTACAAAGAAAGATATATTGAAAGACTTGAAAAAGTTGATTGGAAATTAGTACACGATATGTTATCGGTTTATGAAGATAAACCCGTTGCTCTGTTATGTTACGAAGCATTAAAAACAGAAGGCGAGTTTTGTCACAGAACGATGTTGGCAGAATACATCAACAAAAATTATTCTTACGTTTTTGGACAAGTAACCGAATGGAAAAAAGAAGAAAAAGAAGTTTCACGACAAATAGGAATGTTCGATGATAAGTAGCAAAGAAAGTATGTTAGGAGATTGCCTAAGCACGGGTTGTGGTTGGAAGTGTTGCACGTATGGAGCAGAAGGCATATTGTTATTGCCTAAAGAATACGATAGGATTGAAGAAGGAAAAGCAGAACATCTTGAAATTGTTAATGATAATTATTTAGGAGGAAAAATAGTTAAGTGTATAGCAAAGAATACGGCAAATTGTGATAAAGGTTACAAGCCAATTCAATGTTCAGCATATCCGTTTTGGATAAGAGCAACGGATAACGATACAGATGTAGAAAATAGTCTGAGGTGTCCTATGCCTAAGAAGACAATGAGTAAGCATAAAGACAAAGCAGTACAGTTGATTAAAGAATATGCGAAAGGAGTAGATATAGCAGATTTTTTAAAAAAAGCAAAAGTTAAGAATTATGAAAAGCATTAAGCACGAAATACGTCAGTTGTCAATGTTGGATTGGAAGGAAGTTGTAATTCTAGAAAAAGAAGTTGCAAAGTTAGATGTTTCAATAGCAATAGAAAGTACAGAAGATGAAATTCATAAATGCTTATTGTCAAATTTAAGTAGTGGAATTTTTGTAGATGGAGAATTAGTTTGTTATGACTTAGCATATTATGATGATTATGAATGTATTGCTTATTCTGAAAAGTCTTATACAAAGGAGGAGCATAGAGGTAAGGGATATATGAGAATGACAATACAATGGTTGTTAGATAATGCAAAAGAAAGAGATTATGTATTTGCAATTTGTATGGTTTCTCCAACGAATATAGGAAGCACAAAAGTTGTAGAAAGATGTGGGTTTGTAAAAGTAGCAGAAAGAAATAATGTATATGGTTCTGTAAACAAAAGAGATGTGTTTGTATGCAAATTAACATAGAGGTAGAAAATATAGTTTCAAACGTTAAAGAAGCAGAAAATATTTGCCTAGATAGCGGAATAACAGTTGCCGTAATGGTAAAAGATTTTTATTCTAAACTGAGAATACAAGATAGAATTGAAAACAAAATATGGTCTTCTAAGGGAGTCAAAAATTCGTACAATTATATCTTATTCAAAAATAATATTTGGCGACACAAGGGAGGGTTAGTTACTACAATAGATGAGGTACAGAAATTATCTAAAAGTTGCAAAAGATATAAGCGTAAGTTTCAAGGCTTTGTTCCAATAAATATGTTTGATGATAGAGAAGGATTATCAATGTTCAATGCGATAAGACTAATAAGATTTGCTAAGTATTACGAAAATAAATACTTCACATTAAAAGCAGTTTCGTTTACGAATGGTTGTTTGAAAGATGATTTGTTCTCAGTAGATACGTTGCTAAAGTCAATATTGAAACTAAGACTGATTGGAGTAAATTACGTTAGTGTTGGAGGAAGTTACTATTTAGGTAAGTTGTTAAACGACAAACTGAAAAAAGCAATAGACGAGGTAAGAATAGGAGAATTTGTCTTATATGGAACAATTCCGTTTCACGATAAGAAAGATTATAAAATTGGATTGAATGCGTTAGATGTAGATATGGAGATAATTGCCATATATGAAGACAGAAAACAAGCCTTGTTAAAGGGTGGCTCTAGCGACCTTGATACAGATTTGTCAGAATTAGTCAGTAAGGGTTTTGAGTTTGTTTCAGTTTCAACAGAGTACACGATTGTGAAATATGAAAATAAGCCGTTATTAGGAGATACAGTAAAATTTATACCTAACTACCATTCAATGATAAAACTATTAAGATAAGATGAAGTATAAGGACAACAAGGATAGAACATTCGGTATGGAAATTGAGTTTGCCGATGGAGATAAAGAAAAGATTATACTTCCAAAAGGTTATGCGTGGACAGATAATGATTTGACTACAAGAATGATTAATAGTGATGGTAGTGTTGTAACTCACAAAGGAAATAGAGGTGGAGAAATTAATACTCGACCTTTCACAAGAAGCAAAGAAGATTTAAAAGAAATAGAAAACTTCATAAACCACTTAAAGGACTGTGGAGCAAACGCAATATGGAATACGGGTTTCGATTGCCATTTGTATGTTAAAGATTTAGGAGTAGAAGGTTTAAAGAAGATGTTTGAATTGTCTTACTATGTTGCACCTTATCTGAAAAAGATATTTGATATAGCAGAATGGTTTGAGAATAAATATGTTTGCCCTTCTCCAAGTTACGATTACGTAAAAAAAGTAAACAAAGCAGAAACGTTTGAAGATATTGTTAAAGCATTCTCAAATGCATCTCACAGAGGTAAAATTAGATTTTGTCCAATTAATCTTTGCCCGATTACTACATTAGGCACAATAGAGTTTAGATTGTTTAATACATCTTGGGACTTTAAAGAAAATTTAGAAACCATAAACTTTATGTATAAGTTCGTAGAGTATGCAATGAACCATAGTGTTGATGATTATAAAAAACTGAATAGTATTGAGAAGGTAGTAAAGACTTTTGATATTAACGTAGATAGAGTACCGAAAAGAACTAATCCGTTATTGTTTGCAGGAGAAATGACAGACTTTACAACAAGTCTAGGAAAACCCGAAAGAAAGAGTGCTAAAGTTCTAACTGAATTTGCTAAATGTGTAAAGGGTAAAAAGATACATTTAGTAAATAGTTTTTGGATGGATATTGAACAAGCGTTTAGCAATCAAAAAATAGAAGTTTACATTAAATGCGTATTTACATTTGCTTTATATGAAATAATAAAAATAGATAGGAAAATAGAGTGGACAAAAGAGTTTGAGTTTTTGAATAAGTATTCTGAAACAAAGCAAGGAAGAATGTCTTCTCTAATTATTTTTGATAAGATGAAAGGTATGCTATCAAATAGAAAAGATAGAAAAGAATACAATGCAAAAGTATGGAAAAACTATATTAATAGTGTAGAGAAGAAAATGGCAGAGTTAATGCCTAAGTGTGAAAAGATAATTGAAAGACTAAGTAAAGACAATATAACGTATAAGATAGGAGATGTTAGAGATGCAATTAAAGATTGGAAGAAAGGAGAAGTTGTAGTTTACCAATGCGAATTTAATAATGATATGAGAGCGTGTAGTAATGCTTTAATCAGATATAGTGATTGCACTTCATTTGATAGATTCCCAACAGATTATTATGAACTTGGTATTGAGGAAGTAGATTATGTTGTTTTCTCTAGACACTCAGCACTTGGATTAAAAAAAGTATTGAGAGATTTTAGAGCAATAATGTATAGCAATATTGATGAGAAACCTAAGTCTTATATGAACTATAAAAAGCTAAAGACACCAAAGTTTCAAAAATTGCCTATGGAACATCAAATAACGGCAGAGTCGAAAATGCAATTTATAAGAGCAAACTCACAAGAATTAGACTATCTGAGAATGATGTATTTAAAGAAAGACATTTTATTGGGTAGAGGTAGATTTAATTTTATTTGGTTTTTGGATGGATATTGTGTTGGAGCAATGATATTTGATTACGCAAAGGGAGCAAAAGCGGCAGGAGATATAATTTGGTTAAAGTCAGATTTCGTGGTAGATTCAAATGTCCCTAAGTTATCTAAATTGCTAATAATGGCAATGAAGAAAAAAGACTTTCAAAAAGAATTAGAGGTAAGGTACAAATCTACCATAGGAATTGTAACAACAAACGTATTTACAGATAAACCCATAAGTATGAAGTATAGAGGTATTTTTAAGTTAGATAAGCGACACAATGGTAAATTAACTTACAATACCACTCTAGGAATGTATAAGGACGATAAAGAACTAATTAAGGACTATTTAAGAAGGATATGAAGAAAAAAATTGAGATAATACAAGATGTTAATATTGGAGAAATAGAATTAGTAGAAACTAACGCTAATTTTATGACACAAGAAGTCTTCAATCAGTTAGTAGAAAACATAAAAAGAGATGGACAGTTGACAAGTACAATTTTCTGTATTCCTAAAGTAGAGGGAGAATACGGAAAGTATATTGTGATAAGTGGAAACCATAGACTTCAAGCAGCGAAAATGGCAGGACTATCAGCAGTACCAATTATGTTAGGACACGAATTGACAGAAGACCAAATACTAGGAATACAGATAAGCCATAATGAATTGCACGGAGAAGACGATGTAGAAGTTCTAAAACAGTTATTGGATAGAATTAACTCAGTAGATTATAAGACATATACGGGAGTAGATGAAAGTAAATTTGCAGAATTAGATAAGTTTGAATACGATATTGTTCAGCCAACAAATGATATTGTTACTATGAACTTTACCTTTGTTGATTCAGATTTGAGTACATTTGAGGAAATAATAGATGAGATAGAGGTAAATGGAGATATCGAAAATACAGTATTAATGCCGAAAGAAGTGTATGAAAAATTCCAAAAAACGATAAGCAAAGTACAGACTCAATTCAATTTTAAGGCTTATGGATTGTCTGTAATCAAAATGATGGAGTTGGCACGTAAACAATTGGATTATGAAAGCAAAGAAAAAGAAGACGTTAACTAAAGAGGAGAAAGAGTTAAAAGTCAAGCAGGAGAGGTTTCTGCAAGTATTTGAGAAGAAGTTATGCAATATCAAGGCTACTTGTTTAGCAGTCCAAATTAGCAGACAGACGTACTATAATTGGATGGACAAAGTTGACACCTTTAAAAAAGAGATTGCAGATGTTCAAGAAAGTTTCTTTGACGACCTCGAAACGAAGTTGTACAAGAAAGCAATAATTGATGAAGATAATACGATGTTGATATTCTTAGCAAAGACGAAAATGAAGCATAGAGGATATACTGAAAGAACAGAGATGGAAGACGTAAGCAAGAGAGAGCCAATACAAGTGAACATAGTTAGACCTAAGTAGAAATGCAAGTACAAGCAACCTGCAACTATTTAGCCATAGATGATGCTTATGAGGAAGATATTAGAGGTATAGTATTACCGGGTGGTACAAGGTCTTCTAAGACCATATCAGCATTGCAATGGATAATCCTTTATTGTATGAAAAACACGGGCAAGGAAATAGCAATTTGTAGAGATAGTTTGACTAATCTAAGAAGAACTGTGCTGAAAGATTTTGAAGCAATTTGTAGAGGGTATAATGATTATGATGCTTTGTACCCTCAAATGCATATGAATAAGTCAGAGTTTACAGTTAGGCTGAATGGAAATAACATCTCGTTTTTTGGATTGAATGATGATGCAATGCGTGTGTATGGTTATGCTTGTGATGTATTCTTTATCAATGAAGCAATCAATGTTCCTAAAAACGTATTCGACCAATTAGAGCAAAGATGTAGAGAGTTTTGGATATTAGATTGTAATCCTTCTGAGCCAAATAGTTGGGTGTATCAGTTAGATATGAGAGATGATGTGCAAGAGTTTAGAAGCACTTACTTAGACAATCCGTTCTTGCCCGAAACGATTATCAGAAAGATAACCTCTTATGAGCCAACAGAAAAGAATGATGAGCAGGGAACATCAGATGCAAGGAAGTGGTGTATATACGGAAAGGGAGAAATATATAAGGGCAGGGAGATAATCTTTAGCGAGTGGGATATGTTCAAAGATGAACCCGAAGGATATGACTATGTGTTTTATGGATTGGATTGGGGTTTCAACGATGCTTTAGCTTGTATCAAATTAGTTATCTCAGATAATGATTTATATGTTAGGGAGATAATCTACGGAAGTAATATAGATGATTTTCAAGATGTAATAGACGTTCTAATGAACGAACCGCTATTGGCACAACAAAAAACCTACATAGTTTGTGATACGTCAGAACCAAGAAGTATTCTTACTTTAGGAAAGGCAGGACTACCTGCAATGAAAACAAAGAAAGGAGGAGGAAGTATATTGGATGGAATTAGAAAAGTTAATCAGTACAATATTCACGTTCACGAAGATAGTGCTAACATTCAGAACGAGTTTAACAATTATAAGTTCAAGATAGACGATAGAACAGATACGATATTAGATGTTCCCGTTGATAAACATAATCACGCTTGTGATGCAATTAGATATCCTCTTATAACTTTTTTATAGATAGAAACCAAATTAGTTAGCGAATTTATATATATTTGTTGCAAATAGTTTAGAGTTATGGCTGAAAACATCATTAAGAGAGCGTTAAATAGTTTGCAATCCAAGAGTATTACTGTGAATGCTCCCGAAACTTTAGGCAATGATGGCTTCAATCTTATCGACTCTTTTTTTAGTTATTGGCTAGGAACGGGAGGAGGGTTTGCAAAATACACAAGAGCGTATGGAGATAATCCGCTAGTGTATATGATTGTAAAAAGAATAGCTTTTTCAAGTGCTTCAATCAAAAGAGTAAAGTATGATGAAGAAGGAGAAATGTCTGAAAACTCAGTTATATTAGACTTGTTAAGAAGACCAAATCAAGATGATGATGAGATAGAGTTTAGAGAAAAGATAAATGAATTACTACTTCTCACGGGTAATTGCTTTATTAGAATAGTTAGAGGAGAGGGAGGATTAGGAGTAGAGTTAGAAATACTTTTGACTCAGAGAGTAGAAATAGTTTGTAGTGAAACGACCAACTTAATATTGAGTTATCAGTACACGTTAGCAAATGGAAGAATGATACGTTATGAAGTAGATGATGTGTTACATATCAAAACCTCAAACGTTGTCAATATAGATGGAGTAGGAATGAAGTACGGATTGTCGCCACTTCAATCAGCGTGGATAGTTGTTGCAAGTTCAATGGAGAAGTTAAAGGCAGATGCTTCTATCTTCAAGAGTCGAGGAATTATAGGTATTTTGACTACTGATTCAGATACTCCAATGCTTGAACCCGAAAGAGCAAAGTTGCAGAAGCAGTTTGATAAAACGGCAGGAGGAGCAGAAAATTATAATAAGATTAACGTAAGTACAAGTAGGCTAAGATATTTGCAAACGGGAATGAGTCCAACAGACCTCCAACTGCTCGATGGTATATTGGCTTCACTTAGATTATTATGTGGAGTCTATGGTATGCCTAGCGTGTTATTTAATGATACTGCGAGTAGTACTTATAACAATGTTGCTACCGCTAAGAGAACTGCATATACAGACGTTTATATTCCTTTAGCAAACAAGGTAGATAAGGAATTGTCAAAGTGGCTATCGAAACAGTTAGGAGTAGAGGAATACATAGAGGTTGACCTTACTTCAATAGAGGAGATTAAAGCAAGTACAAATGAAGTGGCACAAGCATTGAATAATTCTCAGACAAATGTATCTAGTAAAGTTATGGAGAGTATGACTAGAGATGAAGTTAGGGAATTAGTTGGCTTAGATGAATTGGATGAAAGAGGAGAGGAGTTAGCAGGAGAAACAAGTGCGACAGTAACCATAGGGAGCAATGAAAAATAAACTGACCAAAGAGGAAGTGCAAAAGATGAAAGAAACTAAGGCACAGATAGTTAAGGAGAAAAAACCTATAAGAAAATGAATATAGAAGGAAAGCAGTTTGCTACAAAGAAAGAGTTGTTTGAGTACCTTCACGCTAATAAGAGTGAAATACTTGAAATGAAAAAGGCATCTAAAAAGATGTACGTAAGTACACCCGACCTTACTATATCTCAAAAGAGTACAATCAAGGCTCTAAGCACGTCCTCAGATAGTGATACAGACAGTTTAATCAAAAGAACAATAGTTGGAAATACGTATAATTGGTTAGATAGTCACGGAGATGTTCACGTTGGAAGTACATTCGGAAAGTCTTTAGGAGAAAGAGCAGGGAAGATATGGCACTTACACGACCACGAATATAAGTTAACTGCAAAGGTAGGAACACCGACCAAAGTTTGGGAGCAAGAAGTTAAGTGGACAGACTTAGGAGTAGATAAGGCAGGAAGCACTACTTCATTGTTTATGGAGTCAGACATTAAGAAGTCGATGAATGGACAGATATTCGCTGAGTATAAGTCGGGAGCAATAGACCAACATTCAGTTGGAATGTACTACGTCAAAATGGACTTAGCAATCAATGATTCTGAGTATGAGGAGGAGTTTAAGGTTTGGAATGATACCATAGGAAAGATTGGTAACAAATCTAAGGCAGAGGAAGCAGGGTTCTATTGGGCGGTAAAAGAAGCCAAATTAATTGAAATAAGTGCGGTATTAGAAGGTTCTAATGAATTAACACCTACTATACCCACAGAAGATATTGAGTCGCTTAAAAGCACTCATTTGAAAGAGCCGTTGAAAGACACTCTTAATAACGAAGAAAAAGGATTGGACAGAAGTTCAGTTCATTATTATTAATCATTAAAAAAGAAAGATATGCAAAACGCATTAAAGTTTATGACTTTCGCAGTATTCATTGAGAACAAAGGTATCTCAAATGAAGTATTTGAAGCAAAGTCGTCAGAAGAAAAAGTAGTTCTTTTAAAAGAGCATACAGAAGGTCAAGAAGCCTACATCAAGTCTATTGAGGAAGATGTAAATTCAAAAGTTTCTAAGGAAGAAATCACAGAGATGAAAAAAGACCTAGAAGTAGTTCGAAGTCGTGAGAATAAAGCCTTAACAGAAGCAGTTTCAAAACAAGGATTGGCGATTACTAAATTGCTTGACAACTTAAAAGGAGGAGGAGAACAGTTTGTTCAAAACGCTACTCAGCAAGTTAAAGCATTTATTAGTGATAATATTACTAAGATACAAGATATCAAAAATGCAGGTCACGGGTTTGTAGAAATGGAAGTTAAAGCACCAACTGATATTACTACGGGTTCAGCTACTAATCCCGATGGTATTCCCGAGTTAGTAGGAGTTCAAGTTGCACCGCCTTCAAATGTTAATTTCAGAAACGTAATTATTGATAGCGTTGTTAACTTGTTTAACACGAATCAAGCAGTTTACGCTTATACTGAAACTACTCCAAAAGATGGAGATTATTCGTTTGTTGCAGAAGGTGGATTGAAACCACAGATTGACTTCAAAGTAGAAACACGTTATGCAGAGCCTTGTAAAATAGCAGCACACGAAGTTTTAACTGAGGAAAGTGTTAAGGATATTCCTAACTTACAGTCTATTGCTACGAACTTTTTAAGAGCGAAGCACGACCTTAAACGTCAGAATGGATTATTGTTTGGAACGGGTGTTTCGCCACAATGTAAAGGAGCGACATTATTTGGACGACCTTTCGTTGCAGGAGCAATGGCAAACTCAGTTAGTAACACTAACTTTATGGACGTTGTAAATGCTTGTATCACGGATATATGGACTACGCATAACTACCAAGATGAATTGAATTATGTTGCAAATATTGTAATGATTAATCCCGTTGATTTTTTTACTGAATTAGTTTCAGCGAAGGACTTGGGTGGTTTACCGTTATACCCTTCTGCATCTTTATTCAATAGAGTTGTTATAGGTGGTGTTGCTATCATTCCAATGGAGGATATTCCTGCAGGAAAGATATTCGTAGCAGATATGTCTAAGTACAATGTTTCAAGTTACGTTGGTTACACAGTTAGAATTGGGTTTATAAACGACCAATTCATCACAAACAAATTTACGATTGTTGGGGAGTCTAGATTCCACGCATACGTGAAAAAGTTAGATGAACAAGCGTTTATTTACGATGATATTGCAACTGTTAAATTGGCTATTACGGCTTAATATTTGAGATATGGCAAAGAAGAAAACAGAGAAAGTACCTAGTGTAGCAACAATAACTACCAAATCGGCATCTACTAAAAAGGTAGCCGTAGAAAAAACTGCTAAGGTATCTGCAAACGGAATGGTAGATGTTGTTGTGAAAATTGCTAAGTTTGGCACATACAAAAAGGGAGATGTAATCAGTATGAATGATTCAACTGCCAAAGCGTGTGTAAAGAATGGAGCAGTAACATATAAGTAGAACATTAAAAGAGTAGAGATATGGGAATGATTCTAAGAATATCAGACTTTGAAGTAGGACGAACTAAGATAGCCTTGAACCCCGAGCAAGAAATTGATTTGGGTACGTATATAGATAGGGTAGAAAGTGAGTATTTACCGAAGTTGTTTGGACAAGAATTGTACCTCCTATTTGTAGCAGATTGGAATGCCCTTTTGGGTGTTCCTACTGCAACTCGATTTGTTACAGTATATGAGCCGTTTACCTTCCAAGATGAAAAGGTTATGATACAGTCGGAAGGAATGAAAGAGATGTTAAAGAACATCGTATATTACCTTTACATAAGGGACATTGTTACACGTACCTCTACTGTGGGATTAGAAATGGTCTTAGGAGAGAATACAGAAAGTGTAAGTGCTATTAAGCACGATGTTACTTCAAGGTATAACGAAGGTGTTGATACTTTCGATACGATTCAGTACTATATGAATAGATATGACGAGGATAATTACCCCGAATATTTTGGTGTTGTTATAAATTTTGCAAGTATATATTGATGAGCAGTAATCTAGTTGACATAGTAAGAGAGATAGTCAATAGTATTGACAGAAGACTTCCCGTTCTTTCACAAGTAGGGACTAGAATTAGATTGTGTAATACAATGCATATTACGATTGGAAAAATTATAACAGATGAGTTCGGATATGAGTTTAAGGTTGTTGCCTTTTCGTTCAATGAATGGATAGAAATAGAGCCTTATAATCATAGTACTCCATTTAGAGGAGATATTGTGATTGCTCCGAATATATTGTTTCTTCACGGAACTCCTTCAAGTACGAATAATGAGTATTTGGTAGTGAGTCAAAGGACTATGAATAAGACTCCATTTATTTGGTTGTTGGTTTCGTATGAATATGACAATTTGCCGTTGGATAGTTCAGTTGTTGCGAGTTATAATGCAAGATTGTTTTTTATGGATTGGGCGAATACTCCAAAGTGGAATAACGATAATCACAATGATTTGGTTATAAAGCCGATGGAAAACTTGTCTAATGAGTTTATAAAAGTAATTGAAAACAACTATACCTTTAAGCGGTTAAATGGCTTTACAAGGCGACCTAGACCAAGATTCGGGGTTGAAATAACCAATAAAGGAAGTGATAAAACAATTATACACGAAGATTTGAGTGGAATAGATTTATCTGTTACTCTAGAGATGTACGATACTTCAATATGTTGCTAAGAAAAATGAATAATTAATTAATATAAAAAAATAGAAAAATGGGACAAATAATATGCTCTTGTGGTAATCCAAGTATGCCGAATTTAGGCAGACCAGATTGCGTTATCGAAATGAAGGCTCTAGCCTTTCCAATCATTGTACCTCGTTACAAATCAGATGGTTCAACTAGAAACAGTCTTGACTTAACTTCTCTTACTTTAGGAGCAGATATTCAAGCATTAATTCAAACTTCAACGGCTTTGCTAGAGAGAATCTATCCTTTTCCAAGATGTGAAAATATCACTTTTGAAAGAACGGAAACTGTTTACGAAACTGCACCTTCAACACGAAAGTACAAGATTGCAGGAGTTGGTGGAGTTAGAACATTCAAATTTGAAACGTGGGGTAAAGATGCAGTACATCAAATTCTTAGAGAATTAAAGAAGATTGGTTGTTCTGATGTTGACTTCTATCTTGTAGATGTTGTAGGCTCTCTTTGGGGAATTAAAGACAACGAATTAGATACTGTAATGAGAGGTTATGAAATGGCTACTGAAACGTATGATTCGTTTAAGGAATATGCTACTGACACAACTACTCAGAAAGCAATGATTTCTTGGGACTTAAACAACTCAGAAAGTGAAGAAAATTCTTATGCTATTACTAGCGAAGAATTAGGTTACTCAGCTACGAGTTTAAGAGGAAATGTAAGTGGTATGCAAATCGTAACTCCATTGACAAACACAGTATTGACAAGTGAAGTTGTTGATGGGTTTGGAAGTGCAGTAGTACGTGACCATATCGTAGGATTAGTTCAAGCTAACTTTACAGTTGAAAACACAGATGTTCCTGCTGGAGATATTCTGTTAAATTCTGTTGAGAATCCTGATGGGACTTATACGCTTACTACGTCTGCTCAAACGGCAGGAGAAAACCATAAAGTAACTGTTATCAATGCTTCGGGTTATGACGTTGCAAACGGTACTTTCGTAGCACTACCTTAGTGTTATGAAGGTTATTTACTTAGGCGAAGAAAGATTCAATGCTGATTGGTTGAAAACCATAACAGAAAATCAAGCAGTAATGCATCTGAAAGGAGGACATAATGAAGGTCAAATTCGTAATGCGTGGAAACAAGCAAACGGGTTTAGTATGCCGAAATATGACTCTTTGAAAAAGCCTAAAGCAAAGAAGAAAAAGTGATTAGTAAATAGTCGTTTATTTTATTGGAAAGGGAATTGTTTAATCGCAGTTCCCTTTTTTTATTTAAGAGTATGTGGGGAGCAATAGAAAGAATAATAGCAAATGCAAAAACGTTGGACGAAAAAGAAGCGTGGTTAGAGGTTATTGACAAAGATGTTAAGGACGAGATAATACGATTGAACACGGAAGACCAAATGTATGAAGATGGAATAGATTCACTAAATAATAAATTAGGGGACTATTCGCCTTATACAGTTATGTTAAAGCGAAGAAAAGGACAGAAGACCTCACATATTACCTTGAAAGATACGGGTGCATTCTACGGAAGTTTTAAGGTAGAAGTAACTAGAACGGGAATTACGATAGTAGCAGACGATGAAAGCAGATATGATATACCGCTAACAGATGATTATGGTATTGATATTTTAGGATTAACAGAAGATAACAAAATGTATTTGTTTGATTGGTTGGATGAAAATTATAATAAGTATGTCAGAAGAAAATTATTACGATAGCATAAAAGATATAATCTTGGTAAATTGGTGGAACGTTCAAGCAGGGAAATTTGAGTTTACTAGAAAGGATATTAAGGTAGGAACAAAGAAGAAAGATGAGTTAGCATACGAAAGAATTAACGACAGTTATATTGATGAGTTTGGTATTGATAAAATACAGTCAGAAATAATTGAATTGCAAAGAAGGATTGCTATTCTTCAATGTGACTTTGTAATAGAAGAAAAACGATTCTTGCAGAACGATATTAGAAAACTGCAAATAGAAATATTGGAGTTAATGACTAATAGGGGAGGAGGAGATAGAGATGGATTAGTAATTCACTTAGAAAAATGGTTAGGGTTTAGGATAGACGAAAAGAAGATAACGGCAAATAAATTCTACAAGATTGTTAGGGAATTTGAAAAGGAACAAGAACAGTTAAAAAAGGCACATCAGTAACCTACCTTTAACCACCCTTTAACAACTAGATAAGAGTAAAAGTAAGATAAGATAAGATAAGATAAGAAAAAAGAAAGATATGGCTAAGAAGAAAATAAGTAAGGAAGATATAGCACCAAAAGATTTATTTAGCAACGTAATTCAAGGAGCAAAAGATTCAAAAATTCAGATTGACTTACTGACTAAAGCAGTTAATGCTCTAAAGACATCTTCTAAAGGAATAAAGAAAGATATAGCAGGTCAAAAAGTAGGTAGCACTAAGGGACAAAAAGACTTTAATGCTTTACAAGTAAAAGCAAATCAGACTGCAAAAGCAAAGTTACAAATTGATAAGCAATTAATTCATCACAAAACAAGGCTCTCACAGATTCAACAAGATGAAAATAAGGCTATAAGAACGACTATTCAAGCACAATCTAAACTTACTACCACTCAGCAAAAATCTCTCGGCACATTGCAGAAAATAGAAATCTCTAGCAGACAGTTAAGAGCAGAACGTTCAAAGTTAAACTTAGAAACTAAAAAAGGACAGACAAGGTTGAAGGAAATTAATATTGAACTCGACAAGAACAATATGAAAATTCGACAGAGTGGGGATGCTATGAAAAAGCAAAGGCTAAACGTAGGTAACTATACGGGAGCAATGGGAGGTTTGAGAAAAATGCTTATGATGATGGGAGGAGCATTTGCAGTATTCAGAATAGCAAAGGGAGCGTTTAATATTGTAAAAGACTTTGAACAATCACAAGCGAATTTGGCTTCTGTATTAGGTAAGAGTGTAAGTGAAATGAAAGACTTAACAGAACAAGCAAAATTGCTTGGAAGTACTACGACCTTTACTGCCTCACAAGTGGCAGAATTACATCTCGAATTTGCGAAATTAGGCTTCTCGCAAAAGGAGATAGAGGGAATGACGACTGCTACTTTGGCATTAGCAGAAGCAACGGGTTCAGAATTAGGAGAGTCAGCATCCGTAGTTGGTGCAACGATGAGAGGGTTTGGATTATCTGTTGGAGAAACGCAAAGAGTTACAGACGTAATGGCTAAGTCTTTCAGTTCATCTTCTTTAGATATGTCTAAGTTTTCAACTGCTATGTCAAGTGTTGCTCCCGTGGCAAAATTGGCAGGAAAAGGCTTAGAGGAAACGACTGCATTATTAGGTACTTTAACAGATAGGGGAATTGATGCAAGTACGGCAGGAACGGGACTTAGGAATATGTTCTTACAAGCGAATAAGCACGGATTAACTTTTGATGATGCATTAGAAAAAATTAAGAATTCTACCGACCAAACATCAACGGCTATGAAACTGTTTGGAACAAGGGGAGCAACTCTTGGAGTTATCTTGTCGAACAACTCAGAAAGTATTGAGGAATTGACTCTGAAATTATTAGATAGTGATGGTGCGGCACAACAAATGGCTGACACTCAAAGAGATACATTAGGAGGTTCAATTAAGTTACTTCAATCTGCTTGGGAAGGATTGGTATTAAAGTTTGAAGAAGGAACGGGAACGTTTGGTTTTTTAAAGGACACGATAGCATTTTTAGCAGACAATTTAGAAATGATTATCAAGTTGTTTATTGTATTAGGAACAGTCTTCGGAGTATATGCTTTAATCAACAAAACTACCAAAGCAATTAAGGCAATGAATATGGCTATGAATGCTAATCCTTGGATGGCTCTTGCATCTGTAATAATAGCGGCGGTTGTTGCTCTTAAATTGTTTATGGATGAAATGAGTACGGCTGAGAAAATTCAAGAAAATTTCAAGAATATTACGTTAGAAGCAAACAAGGCAGTAGCGGCAGAAAAAGCAGAATTAGGTACGTTATTAATGGTTGCTAAAAACAAAAAACTTTCGGACGAAGAAAGAATTGCAGCTATTGAAAAATTGAATAAGATATCTCCCGAGTATTTAGGCAATTTGAATTTAGAAAACATAGCAACATCAGAAGGAGTTACTGCAATAAAAAACTACATCAAAGCACTTGATAAAAAGGCTTTAGCACAAGCAATAGCATCTAAGAAACAAGCATTATATGTAAAATTATTAGAAGCAGAAGCATCCACTATTAAAGATAATGTTGCTTGGTATGAAATTGCTTGGGCGGGAATGACGACTAGCACCTATGGTCTTATGAGTGGTAAAACTGTGTCAGGTTTGGTTAAAACGGGGGTAGATAATAAAAAAGAGAGTATAGATAGTCTTATGGCTCAGTTGGCAGCATTGGATGCAAAAACGGCTGAATTGATGGAAAGTGGAGAATTATCATTTGGAGATGTTATTGATGCAAATGGAGATGATGGAGGAGCAGGAGGAGGAACTCCCGAAAAGAAAATTAGTTTGCTTCGTCAGATAGAAGATGCGGAAATAAAGTTAATGGCTGATTCTGAAAAGAGAGATTTAGAAGCGGTTAGAGTAAAATTTGCTAGATTAGTTGAAGATACAAAAAAGAAAAAGACAAAGAAAAAGGAGTTTGATAAATGGGAGATACTTCAAGATAAATTGAAGTTTGAAGAAATGAGTGTTGTAGCAACTGATTATGCTAAAAAAAGGTCAAAGTTAGCACTTGAAAATAAGATAGCAATAAGTGCAGTTAATATTCTAGAAAAAGAAAGTGAGTTAAATAAGATTGCAGATATATTTGAAAACTTTGAAGAAACAGAAGCATTAAGAAAAGATATTGATGATGAAAGAATAAAGCAAATAATGAATGAATCAACTTTGGCGGTTTTCTTGTCTAAAGGTTCAGAGGAGGATAAGCAAGAAATAGTAGCTGAGTCTGTTGCTAAAATAGAAAAGATAAAGAAAGAGTCAGTAGATAGAACATTAGCACACGAAATAGAAGCAAGAAAGTTAAGTGAAGAAGCATATACAAGGGCAGAAAATGAAAAGTTATTAATCTTATTAAGAACGAACAAATCACAAGAGGAAATAGATAAGAAAATGCTTGACTTTCAAATAGAGCAGTTAAGAGAAAAGATAGCTGAATGGAAGAAGTTATATCCGAAATTGACAGATGAGATTCTTGCTATGGAAATTGAATTAGAAAATAAAATAAGACAGAAAGACGTAAAGGCAGATGCGGATGAAATAGCAGGGTTGAAAGATATGCAAAAAATAAGAATGGCAGCTATTGATGCAATGACAAATTACTTCGTACAGAAATCAGATGAAAGAATAGCAAAACTGAATGAAGAAATTTCGGCACATCAAAAACAAGCAGACTTTTTGAAACAGTTAGCCATTGATGGAAACATAGAAGCGAAGGATTCATTGGCAGAAGAAAATAGATTAATCGCAGAAGCAGAACAGAAAAAAGCAGAGGAAGAAAAAAGGAAGCAACAAGTATTAATGGTGTCAGCTATATTGTCAGCGTATGTGTCTAACATTGATTCGGGACAAGATAGTGTAACTGCGTTAGCAAATGCCATTGCTAGTAAAGCCGTTCTCGACCAATTCGTTGCAGGAATAGGTAGTTTCTTTGAAGGAACGGAAGATACGGGAAAAGTAAATAATCCGTTAGACTCAAAAGGAGGAAGGATAGCGGTATTGCACAATAATGAAAGAGTTATTACTGCAAAGCAAAATAAGAAAATAGGAGGTTATTCAAATGACCAAGTTGCAAATATTGTAGAGCAAAATAGATTAGGTAAATTAGCAGGAAACGCACAGATTGGAGATAGTTGGGAGTCACATCTAGTAGTTGAGCAATTAATGAAGGTAGAAGACAAGTTAGACCAAGTAAATAAGACAATCGAAAATAAGGAGGTTTCAAGTGTGGAATTAGGAGCAATAACACAAACATCTATGAACATTGTGGAAAGACGTAAAAAGGCAGGAAACAGAACGATTAGCACATATAAAGTAAAGGTATGAACTTAGAGAGCAGACATTACATTAATGGTATTGAAATTAGACCTAAAAACGGAGATGAAATAGGTTTGAAAATGGATTGGAGTGGAGATACTGAGGAAGCCGAACTAAATACCGACTCAATTATACTAGAAAATAAGGCAAAGCAATTAGTAATAAGCCATATAGAAACTCTAGGAATATTTGAAGGAATACCTTATACGTTTCAAGTAGGAAATTTCAGTTTAGAATACTACATAGACTTAACAGAAAACCCCGAAATTAGTGGAGTTGGAGATTCTTCATTAGAGGTAAAAATAAAAAGGAGAAAGGCAATAGATTGGTTCAGACAACAAGCAAATGGATTGTCTTTTGAGTCTTTGAATAAGACTAACGCAATTTCGGTAGTAGATATCAAATATTTGATAGTAAAAGATAATCAGAAAGAGTTATTGATTACGTTATTAATATCGTCTTTCATCCTAACGAAAACATTGATACAAGGTATTAAGCAAATAGTTGTAACTACTACTTATTTTATTAAAATAATTTCTGTTGGTCCTGTTGTAAATACGGGACAAATAATAGCTGCCGCATTGCTCTTTGCATCAGATATAATTTACGTTATAGCATTGATAGTGGCATTGATAGATATGACTAAGCAAATAATAGAATTAATGTTTCCTCCGATAAGAAAATTTAAAGGAGCAACAATGTTAGAATTAATGAATAAAGGTTGTCAGAAATTAGGCTTCACTTTTGAAAGTAGTATTATTGAAAATAAGCCACAGTTAACGATAGTAGGAGTTCCGTTAGCAAATGAGAAAACAGATATTTTAAGTAAGTTGTTTACACTCACTACAACTTATTTTAATAAAGGCTATCCGACTGCTAAAGATTATGCAGTTTCAACGCTAGGCAAATTGATGGAAGCAATGCAAGAAATGTTCAATGCAAAGTTTAGAATTATCGGAAATAATTTAGTATTTGAAAGGAGAGATTATTGGGTGTTAAATAGTGGAGTTACGATTACCAATACACTAAACGTACAAAGTGATAGGGAGAATAGATGGGGGTACAATACGGCAGATGCTTGGAAAAGATATTATTTGCATTACCAATATGATATTGCAGATTACCACACATTGAACGCTTTGCAAAGTACAGATTGTGAATATTCGACAGAACCCGTATCTGTAAGCAATGCAGATTTAGTTTCAATAAAAGGGTTAGTTGATATCTCAATTCCATTTGCTTTTGGAATAAGAAAGAAAGAACTTACTTGGGTAGAAAAGCAATGTATTCCGTTTGCTAAATTGGCAGATAATACAGTAGGTTTTTTTGGAGGAAGTTCATCGTTAGAATCACAAGTAACGGGTAGAATAGGAGTAATGATGGTTGGACAAGAATTTTTCACTAAGACAAAGTTATTGTACCAAACTTCGGGAATGCAACCTGCAGATTACCAAACTATATTAAGTGCTAATTCATTATATCAGAATTATCATAAGATAAACGAAGTAAAACAGAACTTTAAGAGAGTATATTCAGCAACCATACCATTCTCTACGAATAACTTTTTAATGTTGTTAAACAACAATTTTGTGCAAGACCAAAACGGAAACTCGCTAGAAATACTTACATTTGAATGGATTAATGAATCGAAGACTGCTGAGATAACTTATGCAGTTCTATCAGATGAAGGGTTTAACACGAAAACAATACAGATAGATGGATAATAGTCAAAGCATAATAGAGTTGTTTAAAGGAGTTGAAAAAGCAATGGCTTTAGTGAATGAGCAAATGACAACAAACGTAATGGCTCAAATGAACGAAGAACAGTTAGAACTTTTAGCAGAAGCAAGAAAGGTATCTAGCAAGTCGGAGTTAAAAAAAATGACAACTAAGTTAAGTGATTTAAGTGAAAGAATGCAAAAAAACAACAAGTAATTATAGAAAAATAAAGATATGCCACTAGTAATCACAGACGAAGAATATAACGGACTACAAGGATTGTATGCAAATGCAGGAGATTGGGTAGATGCAGAAATAAATTTTTATACTAGATTTTCAGTAGGAAGTGGTACTTCAAATAAGTTTACTTATAACAATATTGGAGGTAATTATTCTTTGTCTTTGCAAAGTGGAAATGCCTCTGATTGGGGGTTTGTAGCAGGAGATACAATTATACTAACTTGGACTTTATATGTTAGTGGCAACAGTTATTCGCAAAGTCAGACAACAACCGTATTATACACTACTGCAAATAGTGTATATATAGCCGACCAAATGACTTGGAATTATCTAGGAACTACTTCCAATCACATCAACGGAAGGCAATTCCCAACTGATAATATGACAAGTGGATTATTAGTTAAAGCAACAAAGAGTCCTGCTTCGATAAGTATGGCTATGAATTTGACTCCAAACGGTTCAGCATTATTAGGTTCAGTTATAGATGGAGAATTGAGTCAATTTGAGTTAGAAGTTGTAACGGGAATACCAACGGGAGTACCGCAACCTATGACTCAGTTAATTAGTAAGTCTGGGAGTCTTATAAAAGATGTAGATTTAACTTTAATCAGTACAGGTGCAGATTATTATAGGAATTATAGAATACGATATAAGTTCTTTCAATGGGGTATTATAAAGGATGGTTTCACAGAGCCAAATTACTACGATAGTGGAGATTGTTTAGCACCTATTGTTAAGATAACTGCATTTGCTCAGTATGGTAATCCAAATGGAATTAACGAAAGAACAAGTGATAACACAGAAGGTAATACGGGAGGTTTTGATGAAAATTTTAATGGAGGAGTAAGTCTGTATCAAAGTACGGGAATTACGTGGGAAGATGAATTAGGAAATTCAATTCAAGCATTAAATTATAGTGGAGTTTCAAGTTTTGAAGCAACGGTTGAAGCACCTAGTCAGTCAAGTGTAAATAGCACTTACAGATTAGGATTAGTTTGGCGACCAATAGATGGTTCGTTTTATCAAAACATAGCATTGACAAATTTGGGACAAAATTTATTAGTTTTAGCACCCGAAGTAGATTTTATAGCAGATGGAATTATTAATGTAGGACCTTATTTTGGTTTGACAAATTCTAGTAGTGCAAGGTGGGACTTGTCAAACGTATCTTTTGATTTAGTAGGTACAACTTTAACTATAAAAGGAACGGTAGAGCCAAATGCACAAGCAACGGCATTATTTGCAGGAGTACCCGATGGAGGAAGGCTATCAACTTTGTGGGTTAGCATAGGAGATAATTCAACAGATGGAACGCAATATAGCAAGAGAGTTTCGCTAAAATTATTTAATGAAGATAATATTGATGCTCCAATTATAGGAGTTCAAATACCGAATGTTATAGATGAAGCGTTAATAGACCACGCAGGAAATATTATTACAACTCCTTTACCACAGACAACGACAGAAGATGATGTTCTATATAGAAGCCATTTCAGTTTAATTGATGGACTTGAATACGAAGGAATAAGAACAGAGATAATAGCGTACAATACTGTAACAGAAGAAGAATTTAGTTTAGAGAATGCTTTTTTTAGTTTCAATTCAGTTCCGTTTGTTGGAGGACAATTTCAGCCTAATTTTATAGTACCTAGAGGGTTTAACCTTCCACCAACCTCAGACAGAAATCATTTGAGTGTTACAAGAGAGCCAAGCCTTGATTCAGCAGGGAAATATGCATTGAAATTAGAGTATGGTTATTTATCACAATGGCAATATTGGTTATCACAAAATAATGCGAATAATGACTTTTTCGATATTAACGAATTTGCATTTGATGGATTGAATAGAAATTGGCAAAGATTCTCAAATAGTGGAGATTGGATTGTTAGGATAGCCTATTATACAAGACTAGATGGAGTTGATGATTTCAATTATGAAGAAATAGGTATTAGACCTTATGATGATGTTCCAACTATTCAGACAACTTGGGGAATAGAATTATTATCAAATAATACTTTTCCAACTAATTTTGTTGCTGATGAACTACACGAATTAACTGCTATTTTAACGTGGTCGGCAGGAGCATACACAAATCCTTGGGCAGAAATTACGATTGAAGATTTTGAAGCAGGAAATAGGTGGGTAATTTCAAGCGTTTTAGCACAAGGAGGTATTGCAAGTAATCCATTGCAACCAATCACAGGACAGACGATGTTAGACCTTCAATTACCAAGCACAAATATTGCAGTATTAAAAGCGAACGTAGATACAAGTATAGTTTCAGCAAATAATGTCTGCGTTTCTGCAAGAATTTATTCAGAAGATGAGCCAATTCCTGATGATTGGGAATACCTAATAAGCGACCAAAAAGATGCTTTAGTCGCTTATTCAGTTGCGAGAAGATTAGCGTTACATTATACAGGTCCATTGATTAGAGTTAGGAGAAGTTCAGATAATGCAGAACAAGATATTCCATATATAGAAATTTTAGGAGAATGGGTGTTAGATGAAGCAAATTTAATAGCATTTGTAGGCACAGGAGAATCTTCATCAGCGTGGATAGTTACAAAATACAACCAAGCAATAGGAGGGCAATTAGATGCTCGACAAAGTGCAATGAGTAGCCAACCTGTAATAATGATAAATGGTTCAATAGTGATAGACGCAATTACTAACAGACCTGCTCAATATTCAGATGGAAGAAATGATTATTTTAATATAAATGGAGCAATACTTAGCAATGAATATATTTTATCTTATTCAGTATTCTCTGACATTGCTCAACAAGTTAGTCCAAAGTATAGAGTCGGTTTCGGGAAGTTTGGTTATGCTGAACCTGCGACTTTATATTGGAGAGTTCAAAATAATATAAACCGCGCCTATTCACAAATTACTAATCCAAAAATAAAACACTTTGAAAACATTAATGATGTCGGAGGTTTTGTATTTATGATTTGGGGAAATGGAAATAATCCAACAGGAGTAAGTGCTTCAATAAATGGAGTTTTTGGTGTAAGTCAAGTTAAAACATTATCAACTTCAAGAATGGACACGCTTGAAGCACACTCAAAAGGTTTCCTTCATAAAGGCTATAAATCAGAAGATGCTATATTTGGAAATGATAGAGTACAGAGTTATAGTTGGATAGAAAATAATGTTAATAGTTTTTACGTAATATTTTAAAAAATGGAAATAGAAATAATAGAAATAACAGGGTGGAAATGGCAGACGTTAGACGAAATTGCTCAATCAGAAATACAATGTATGGATTATTTTAAATTGCCTATGGGAGATGTAAATATAACCGACTGCGTTCTAAATGCTATGCCTTGTTATAGCGTTTATGGAGGTGTTGACTTTTACTATATTGCATTGAAAGTACCCGACCAATTTATTCCAATTTTAGGAGAGCCTACAACATTTGAAATAACTTTAATCATTGATGAAGAAGAAAAAACAGAATCAAAAATATCATAAAAATGAATTATAGAAATAAAATATGTTTTGATGTAATAAGATTTCCGAATGGTTTTGATGAAGAAAGCAGAGGTTTAGAAGTCTGTTGTGTTCCTCTTTTGAAATTAGCGAGTGACACAAACGATGGATATAAGAACGATATTACGGGAGTGGCAATAAAACTATCCTCTCTAACAGATATAGTTGATTTTAGCATATTCAAATGCGGTAATCCGATAGCATTACAGAACTTGGGAACAGTTGGAAGTTATCCGCAGGATGATTTAGTTGTTGGGTTTATGTTTGATTGGAAGCAGTACCTAAGTGTATATGGAGCAGGACTATATACTATTAAAGTGGAATTTACGATTAGCGGTATTGTTGGAGGTTATAATTATGGACAGTATGATTTAAAGGCTTATTCAATTCAAACTGCAAGAGGTACAGTAAGAGTTTGGAGTGAGCCGAATAGTTACTATCAAAAAGAATTAATTGATTATAGCAACTCAAATCACAAAGACAGTCTTAGGTTTAATGGTTTCTTTGGAAATAGAACTCCAAATACAGAGATAAATAATTTGATTACGCAGGGTAGAAAAGTTGAAAAAGTAACAAGAGAAAACTTGAATCAGTACACTTTGAAATCAGATGTTGTTGATATTAGAATAACAAGAAGACTTTTAGACTTTCACTTTCTGAATGAAGATACTTTATTATTGTCAGACCACAACGCAAGTAACCACGATTATCTCTTATTTGATGTTCCTGTTGTAGTTGACGAGTCACCCGAAATAGAGTATATTGAAAGAAGCAGATTAGCGTGGATTACTGCAACTTTTGGAGATAGAAAGAAGTTAGACAAATCGTATTATAACATATTGTAAAATGGCAGCAAAGATATACATAAAAGATAATTGGTTATTGGCAGAAGATTCAGAAACTAGAAAGATTTTTTTAAAGATTAGTTCAAAAGATGCAATGCATTTAAGAGATTCGAATAATACGTTTGCTTTTTTTTATAACATACCACAAAACGGAACAGAAGGAGTAGTATTTACTCAATTAGGAGCAATGCAAGAATGGAGTATTTTTAATGATGAAGATACACAGAATAGGGTTACTCAATTTGGTTTTTTAGATATAGTAAAAGAAGATGGATTGCCTTATGCAAGTGCTGATGAATTAGACAATTATTTGAATCAAGAATTAGGAGAAAAATCTTCATCAGTTCAAGGATTGACAGAGGTAACCCACGATTCTACTCTTGCTGGAAATGGGACAAAAGATAACCCACTAAGTGTGGTACCTACCGCCGGTGGATATTTTAAGGACGAAGTCTTAATTACAAGTGGCACCATTTCAGCAAGTGCTTCAGACCAGGCAGTTCCTGGCTTGACTTATACGATACCTAGTTTGAAAGGCGGAGATTATGTTTTTTATGCGGTTATTAGCGTAGATATCGACAATGATGATATGAAGCCACTTGCCATAATGCTATTTAAAAATGGAACAAAACAAACTAATTCGGAGACAGTAGATTTCGCAAAGAAAAACGAAAAGCAATCAGTTCAACTCACCTACGCCTTAGATGGATTAGTACCTACTGACGTCATAGCGGTTTATGTCAATAACGACCATGAAAATATTAATGCTATTATTGTAGGTAGAATATTAGCGCAAAAATTCGTATAGATGTAGCGATATAAGAATATTAAAATAAAAGTTGTAATTTTACAAAAAAGAAAATGGATTTTGGAGTTGTAGGTTTAGAAATAATAATTTCAGTAATTTCTGGAATGGCGGGTGCGATAGGTGCTTATGTGAAGTTAAAAAGTTCGATTGACGTTTTATTACAAAAAGATGTGACTCAGCAAAACGAAATAAATAACATTAAAGAAACTAAAAAAGAAATGAGTATTTTAATTCATAAGCGTATTGATGCGATTAAAACTGACTTAACAACTTTACAGATTGACGTTACTAAAGGGCATAATAATTTACAGACATCAATGGCACAAATGGAATTAAGAATAGTTAAAGAAATTCAAAAATTACAGAAATGAAAGATAGATTAGTAAGAAATTATTTAACGACAGTATTAGGATTAGGATTAGTCGTTTATTGTGCGTATATGATGCATAGAGGAAGTGCCGTAACAGATATGGCAGGATTCTTCGGAATGGCAGGATTGCTACTTAGAAGTAAAGACAGTTTGATTGGTTTCTCTAAAGAAGAAAAATGACATCAGTAAAAAACTATACAGACAAAGAATTGCTTGATAGAGTAAAGGGATTAGAAGGTTTCAAAAGAATACCCGAAGGACATTGGATTATCGGAGTTAGAAGCACAGAAGATTTGTACGATACTTTTGATGATAAATTCTACGAGTATGTAGGAGAGCAATTCATTAGGGTTTTAACGGGTACAACTAATCCTGCAGGAAGGCAGTTAAAGGGAGGTTTCAAGTCGTTTAACAAGTATGGTTCAGCTATTTTAAAAGGGGATGAATGGTATTATGATGTTTGGCAATATGGACTACATAGAAGACGTATGCCTGCATTACGTCAAACGGGAGCAAAGGTTATAGTTTTTCGGGATGGAAATATGAATAACAAGTCAGAAGAATTAGGTAAGCCAACAAGTGGTTGGTATGGAATAAACTACCATACGAATACGTATGATTTTAGTGAAAGAAGTTTAAGAATTGTTAAGTGGTTTATCGGAGGTTGGTCAGCAGGATGCCAAGTAATTAATGACAGAGAGCAGTATATGGAGCAAATGGACACGTTCAGATACCTTCATAACACGGGAGAACAAACAAGTGTAAGTTATTGCTTATTAAACGAATTTTAAGGATGGAATTTTTGACGATTAAAAACATATTAATACTTATATCCATTGTGTATGTTATTAGTCTTATAGAGAGATTAATGAAGACTCCAAGCAAGTCGGAGATATTAGTTGAATATCAAGAAAGTAAAATTGATATGCAGAATCAGATAATAAGTTTAACGAATAAAGTACATCAGTATGAAAACACTATTATGCAAAATAGCCTTGATATTCTTAGTATGTCAAGCAGAGAACGTGATAGCACAAGAGAATTGCTCAATCCACGGTAGCAAATGTTTTCATTATTCGGAACGTCAAGATATTAGATGTTTAGATTGTTTAATGAATGAGCCTTGTAAAAATGAGTTAATTATACTCAAAGACTCCATTATTACTAGGCAACAGATGTTTATAGAGTCCACAGACTCAGCAATAAAGACCTTAGATGCAGAGTTAATCAAGACCAAATTAGCCTTAGTTGATATGACTAAAAAGCGTAAAAATGCCTTCATATTGGGAGGTGCTACGTCTTTAGGTGCAATTATATTGACTTTTTTTTTAGTTCGTTAGACTCCTAACAACAACGTTTCAGCATATTTCTTAAAAAATAATTGAAAAATAATTGTGGAAAAGTAATGCTATAACCAATATAACTACTTAGATTTGCACAAACAAACAAAAACAAACAAACAATGATAAACAAGACAGACATAGTAGTTCTAATCACAATAGTAGGATTATTTGTATTAAGCATTGCAGGGTGTGTAGCAGTTAAAAAAGTAACTCACGGGAACGGCACAATCGAAACAGAAAAATTAATCCAAACAAGAATCAAATAAAAAACAGAAGTTATGAAAACGTACAAAGAAGTAAAGAGTATTTTAGAAGAACTGAGTAACAAAAAAATTGGAGGTTTCACTTTCAAAATTGTGCCACATACTTTGGCATATCCAATGACTAAAAATGAAGATAAGTTTGATTTCTCAATAGTTACTCTGAAAAGTGATGAAAGTTTTTTAGACCTTAATATGATAGAAGGAATGGGGAATATAAAGATACATAGATTTAACAACGAGTTAACAGTAATATTTGCAGTTAACCATTATTAGTAAACAAAAAAAAACAGAAGTTATGAGCAATATGAGTTACTGCCGATTTGAAAACACGCTATCCGATTTAAAGGATTGTATTGAACCACTATATCAAGGTTGTTTAGTAAATGAAGATGAGTATGGAGATTTTCTAAGTCAATCTGAATTTAATTCAGCACTTGAATTAATTGAAAGGTGTAGAGAAATTACAGAAATGTACGAACATTCAGATTTGGATGAAGTAAGACAGTTAAGAAATAAATTAGAACAGTAAAAACAGAAGATATGGAATATGGAATAGCAGATGGAAAAACTCTCACAAGATTTGTAGGAGCAGATACCTTAGAAAAATTAGGAAGCAGATACCTAAAGAGAAAAGTAAAAGAAGAAGGATATGCCTTCAATAAAAAAGGAATGAAAGACTATTTAGAAAGTTGGTGTGAAATGAGTCACGAATGGGATGAACCCGTAAGCGAACCCGATTACATCATAGATTATGTAACAGATATATTAGTTTGCTCTAATATACACTTCATTAATTGCGATAAGATGAGTCAAATAAGTAATAACGATAGAAACATAGTTTCAAACGAAATATACAGACTACTAAAAACCGCTATTTAGAAAATAATTGAAAAATAAATTGTTAAACGTGATGCTTATTAAATATAACTACTTAGATTTACATTATGAAACAAACAAAAACAACATCAATTATGCTAACAAGAGAAGAAATTCAAGCAAAGTTAGAAGACTGTAACAAAGATTACCTAGCAGGAAAGTTAGGCAGTTACAAGAACTACAAAAGAAAGTATGACGCAATCAGAAATCTTAACAGTATTACGAACCAAATCAAAAGGTTGGGAGGTAAAGTTACAAGAAGTAAAGAACTAATGTCAACTTACATTTATCACGGCAAAAATTTCACAGTCGAATTAACAGAAGCAAGTTGCGAAACAACTTGGTGGGAAGTTTGCATTCACGGAGAAAATGTAGCCAAAGAAGTTTTCGACTGTTATTGGAACGAAGATAATATGTTTGAAAACAAGAGAGAATGCTTATATTCTCTATTAAGATTAGACCAAGAATTAAGTAATTAAAAAGCAAAAAAAAAAGATATGAAAAACGAAGTAGAAATGACAGAATGTACGGAATGTGAAAATGGAACTCAGCACCTCAGCAATTATGTAGCACAAATATGTGATTACTGCGAAGGAAGTGGAGAAGTA
>Ga0210003_1000392_pt1 | contig 39783 bp, 53 predicted proteins | sample LantaG_FD_182804 | JGI IMG/M metagenome (GOLD analysis project Ga0210003, IMG submission 182804) | Deep subsurface microbial communities from Baltic Sea to uncover new lineages of life (NeLLi) - Landsort_02402 metaG (SPAdes) (version 2) | ecosystem: Environmental > Aquatic > Marine > Oceanic >...
GTTAGCTATAATGTTCGACACGTTGAACATCAAAAACAGGGCCAACAGGGCCAAAACAGGGCCGAAAAACGCAGTTATCAAGGCGGGGCCTGTAAATAATATCAAATCCTATTTTCCCTATTTTCTTTTTTATGCCTGCTTTTAATCCAGCTATTCTATTTTGTTGCGCTTGCCTTTCCTGTTTTGCCTGCTTTGCTGCTTTACCTTGAATTATTTTCACGTTTAACTTGTTGGTATGCAAAGCAAAAAAATTTATTTTGAAAGCTTGTAAAAAAATATCTTGCATTGCCTTTTTTAAAAGTTTAGAATTACAGCATCATGAAAAACAAAATTAATTCTATCGAAGCAATTTGCTGGATTACTGTTATCACTGGTATCTACTGCATTATGATACTGGCCAGTATAGCTAAAATATCCAGTTAAACTATTAACACCTAACAGAAAGAAGAAAGGAAAGGTTATGTCACCGACAGAATTATTGAACACGTCCACAACTCCGGATAGCGAAATAAAGCGCATATTTGGAGAGCAGGCCATTATCAGTAGAATTGACAAGTGGAACTTGATACACCTTGATAATCCTACTGACAGGGAAAAAGCCCGCCGTGAAAAAGCTTTCACCCCGGACAAAATTTTTGACAGTAATTGTCCTATTTGTCAATTACTCAAGGAAAAAGGCGGCAATATCATTTATGACGGGATGTTCTAAACTGTAACCAAACTATTAACCTGCTGGAATTATCCAGCCAAAAACAGAAAGAAAAAAGTATCATGAAAATTACTTACAACGAAAAAACTAATACCTTGAGTCTGGAAGTTCCTTGTTTCCCTAAGCCTACAAGTTCCAAATCCGGAAAAACGCTTGTAGTCGCATCCAGCTTAGGCAATGTAAAAACAAATTGTATTGTTTCCGGCAAGCCGTTGACAATCGGTTTAAACGCCTACATAGCAAAATAAGCTTTTAAGTTTAGTTTGCCTTTCAGAAAAGGCCCTGCTTTATGCGGGGCCTTTTTTTTGGTCCGGATCTTTGCCGGATCTTTTTTCATACCTGCTTTGCTGCTTTGCTGCCTTGCCTGTAGCCTTGATAAACTTTCATGTCTCCATTACAGGCGTTTTAGCCTGCTTTAATCCAGCTATTTTATCTGCTTTGCCATGCCTGCTTTATGTCCTATTTTAAACAAGCTCATAAAGGCGTCAATTTTGACCGTGACGGCGTTATCTTTTGGGGCCTATGTACCCTGTAGATAATTTAAAAAAAGCTTGTGGCGATGCCTTAAAACGGCTACAATAGCAAAATAAATCTTTACACGTTGAACTAATCGCAAAGCGCATAAAATGCGCCTTAAAACTGGAGTTTATCAGTTGTGGGAATTTTGCGCCTTAAAACGGGCCTGTTTTTCGGGCCTGAAAATATAGTTATGCTCAATCCGAGCAAAAGGTTTTGAAGGGAAAAAAGGGAAATTTTAATAGTGCAGAAGGAAAGCCGACTGCCCCTAACAGAGAGAGAGGAACTATCATGAGAAACGACTATCAACCTAAAGACGGAGACTTTCTGAAACCTGATGGATGGCACATTGGAGAAGGGATTGAAGATGATCCTTGTCATTACCAGGATGAATCTTTCCCCGGCTGTCAATTCAGAATCTTCAGTTACACCAGCGGATCTAAGCTTGCTATTAACCTGGGGGTTACTGGCAAAGATTACCTGCTGCCTGATTGGGGTGTCCGTGGTCAGCCTAGATATAAATGTCGGGTTAGGATTGAGTTTGTCGGAGACGGAGAGCCCAGCGTCTTCTGTGGCGGTTATCTATACCACGATTGACAAGTGCAAAAGGGGAACTATGGCGGGTAAATTTATTTTACCCGCTAAATCCTTAGAAACAATAACTTTTTTAATTTATTTAATTATTTGTAAAAAAATATCTTGACAAAGAATTTTGTAAAGTTTAAACTTGACACAATGCGAAACAAAAAAACAACAAAACTCTCCATAGAGAAGGGAACTATTATGAGACAGACAACATTAGGTGCAGCTATAGAACAGAAGATTCTACCCTGTAATATCCAAGTTACCTACAAGAAAAAGACTTATCGGTTATTAAGTTATCGGAAACTGAATACTGTGGATGCCTTTTACTGTATCACCTTCAAAGGTGAGCCAACTGTCTATCCGTTCATTACGGACACTGAGAAGTTTATCTATCCTGGGACCGATACCGTTACAATCCTTTAATCATTTCCTAACAGAAAGAGGAACTATCATGTATACCAAGAAACAGATTAGACCAACTAAGTATTTTGATCCGGAGAAATGGCTTAACAGTATCAGGGTTAAGGAACTGAGATGCCCTAAGCCTAAAATGTCCAGTAGTCTAAACGCCATTGAAACAAGCATACAAAGAGAGAATATCCGCAATGATCGTGTTGAGAGATTAAATGGATATATTGGCCGGATGTATGCTGATCGTGTTGTCAAAGCCACTGACGGAAGCAGGGTTTTACTGGTAAGACCGGAAAGATGGCTGGAATATGAACCACTTGGATTATCTGAGCCCGGGCCGGATCATCTTACAATCAACAATCCTGATTTCTACAATGCAATCAAACGGGCCTCAGTTGATTCTGATTATGTAACAATTCAGTTCAACAGTGAAACATGGGAATTGACCCTGTCTTCTCAGGGTGAACAGGTTTCCGCAGAAGAAACAATGACCTGTCCACAGAAGCATTCCCCGCCAGACATGGAGTTCAGCCTTAACGCCAAATACCTGCTTAACCTTCTCGGATCATGGCCTGTAACCATCCACTATGAATCAGGCCGACCAAACAAGCCCCTGTTGTTTGAGTTCAGGGATTACTCTGTTCTGATCATGCCGCTGAAAGCCTCAGAATGTAAGGCTGTTGCGGCCTAAACCTTTAACCTTTATTCCCTCAGAAAGGGGAACTATTATGCTGTATAAACTTAATTTCGGAGCCGGACGGATGGAAGTTATTGAAACAGAAAGCAAAAACAACCTTCCTCTCGGAACTGTCCTGCAATTGCATGGATACGACAATCCTAAATTCGTAATCGTCGAGAACCTGGGAATCAATGAGAAATTTGACAGTTACGGAACCAAGTACAGAACAATTCAACGGGGCTCTCTGGAGTATGCAATTTATCATGCCAGTGATCTTGAGTTCATCCAAGACAAGCGGGATGGCCGGATACAAACCTATATCACGGATGAAAGGATGAATGAACAGGAACTATCCCAACTGCGGAGTCGCGCCGAAGAAAAGCTCAGATCAGATCAGGAAGCAACCAGAAAAAAGTATGTAGAAACAGACTTCCTGATCGAGACAGGTAAAGACTTGTTCAAAGCCTTCATTCCTGAGACGGCCAAAGCCTTGATAGTTGCTGAACTGATTGAAGATGAATCCGATATCATGACGGATTATTGGGGCCATAAAACGACACGCCTTGTAATTCTCGACTATTCCATGCATACCAAAAATCTATTTCCCGAAATGCGAAAAGCGGCCGCAAAATTTCATGAAACAAAACCTCTGGCCGTCAAAAATGAAAAATTCGAGCATCGGGAAAATTACTCGATGGGGGCCGGCTACTACCTGAAAGATGAATGGATTCATCTTTCCGGATGGTGCATAAGAAAAGCCGATAAATACCACGGCTGGAGAGACGAGCATTATATCTCCATCGCTCGGACATGCCTGTTCATTGCTGACTGATTACCCAACTATTAACCTGGGGCCGGGGTTATCTCCGGCCTCAACAGAAAGAAGAATTATTATGGCAAGTTTTATTAAAATAGGTAGAGAAGTTCCCGATCCCGTTCAAAGTAATCCGCTCCGGACAGTCCAAAAGGTACAGGATTGCTGGAATACACTGGTAAAGACAAGCTCATGGTATGAGCCGGACAAGGAATGTATGGTCGCTTTCCTGCTTGATGGCCGGAACAGGGTTAAGCATGTCTCTCTTATTTCAATCGGAACCCTGACCAGCAGTTTGGTACACCCCAGGGAAGTTTTTAGACCAGCTATTCTTGCAGCAGCTTCACAGATAATCCTGGCCCACCAACACCCAACCAACGAACTTGATCCGAGTCCAGAAGATATCAGCATTACCCGCAGATTGAGAGAGGCTGGACAATTGCTTGGAATTACCATTCTCGATCACCTGATTTTTGGACCTGATAACGACTCATATTTCTCATTTGCAGAGGAAGGTATCTGGAATGTTAGCCGCATACAAGATCATGCTGGAAATGATCAACAAGCAGTTAGAGGAAGTCCCGAGTCTTCCTAATATCAACGATATTGAATTATCTTAAACAACAGAAAGAAAGAGAGAATTATTATGGGATGTGACATACATTTTCACAGTGAAGTTAAAATTTATGGCAAGTGGGAACATTACGGTTCCCCGCTGATGATGAGAGACTATGACCTGTTTGCTTTCATGGCAGACGTCAGGAACTATAACGATATCACTCCGATATCTCAACCAAAAGGATTACCGGACGACATTTCAGTTGTTACTAAGGTAGCCGCTGAAATTTGGGGAGCAGACGGCCATTCCCACAGCTTCCTCACTGGTCGTGATGAGATTAGACGACTGGAAGAGTTCATGAAGTCTCTGGATAAATCAAGACAAAAAGTTGATGAAGTTGATGAAAATGGGAAGCTGATTAACGGTAATTGGTATTTCTATTTTCCTGAAAAGGATCTGGATTACCTTTTCGGGGGTTCTTGGAGCGGTTTCTACGAATATCCTAAAAATTATCCTCCCCAAATAGAAGACGTTCGGTTCGTCTTCTGGTTCGACAACTAACTTAGTATTCAGGCGGGCCTGCGGCATCTTCGCGGGCCTGCCTTCTTACTTCCTGCTTATAACGAACATCCAAAGCCGTCAGTAATTGACGAAGTTCTTTTAAATAACGGATCGGTATGCAAATACCTTTCCGTGTAGGATAGACCATGGTTTTTTCTTCATCTTCCTTGGTCATCCATATCCGTATATCCAGGTATAATTTACCTGTGTTGGTCCGCTGTATGCTCGGAATCAACATCCGATTGCGCCATAGGTCAATGCCTCTGGTGGCATCCACAAACTTCCAGCCTGGCTCCCGGGAAAGATCAATGCAGAAGGGAAGCCGCTCTAATCTTTTCTGCCTGATAAAAAATTGCTGTTTGGAAAGATGGTAATTCCCTATCAAACTCCGCAGCTTCTTGAAAAACTCCCATTGCTCGTGATGAAATTCAACTTTCTCGCGAACCAGCCGGCGCAATTCCCGCTGCTCGGCTTTGACCATCTTGTTCATATACCGCTTGATCGTCGTCGGCCGCAGGCTTTTGGGATTCAGCAGCTTGAATGTTTCCTCCGCTGTGCGCTTACTTGATTCGTGCTTGAACGTTATGTCCAAGGGGCTGCGTCTAGTCATTCTACCACCTTAAATTGTTTTCGCACCTGTCTATAAAGCCTTTCCTGGTCCTCTTTATGCTGCTTTATTAATCCGGCAAGGTCATCCATGCAATCATTTATCTTCCCCGCTGTCCTGGCGTTAAACAGGGACTTAGGTTTTGTTTTTTTAAATTGGATTACTTTCTTGGTCACTCACCCTCCTATCATCCCTCCACCTTTTTCTCTTTTTGTAAATCTTCCTCACTCACAAAGATAATCCCTTCAATGGTCTGCTTCCTTAGCAGAATTTTACCCCCGCATAACTGTTCGAGCAGCCAAAGCACCTTCGCTTCCTGCTCTTTAGTCAGTGCCACTGGATGTATGGTCTTGTCCTCAATCTCAACCAGGATTATCATTCTCTCAACTGTCATTACCGCCATAATTATCTTGCGCTCCCTGGCAATCTCAATGCCAGTTTTTTTCTTTCCTCCCAGCTTAGAGTTGGAAGAACATCGGTTATAAATCTCCGGAAATTCTCAGCAGAATAATCCAAAACCAAACAAATCCACAGAAAGCTCCTGGGCTCAACTGTATCTGACATAAACCACTCCATCGCATCATCCTTGGCTTTTACTCCCCTGGATGTCAATACTGGATCAAGTTTTTTTAAGGCCCTCTTTCTCGCGGACGAATCCACATCTAATAGATCCCTCCAGGCTTGAGCCAGTACCGCTGCCATAAGTTTCTTTTCCCCAGCCAAGTCTATGCTTTTCCTGGGAGTTTCCATTGAAACTTTCATCATACTATCCTGCAATGAGTTATTCCTTTATCATCCCGTCTTCGATTATCAATGAACATTCATCTGTTGTGCTTACCCTGGTTGCAATTATCTGAAGATCCTCTTTCTCGGCCCATGCTGAGAACTCACGCAACTGATCCACGTCAAACTGTTCAGCCTTATCTACCAAGACAAATCCACACCCAGGGGCAATCTGTTTCCCAATTGAAGTAGCCACCTTTAACTGTTCGGATCCGCTCATACAATCCCAGGCTTGTCCGTTGTAAATTAACTCTCCGTTCTCAACAGTCAGACCAGGAAGGGGAAGGTTTGCAGATTCCAATAGCAGGAGCTTGGCCGATCTGACCTTCTCCAGGGCCTCGGTTCTCTCTTTAACCATCTTTTCCCAGGCATTAACCTCAGACTTTTTTGTGTTCCTGGCTTGGTTCTCTCTGGCTTTTGCGCGAAGACTATCGTTCTCCGTAATTGCAGCTTGAATTGCCATGGTATCAGTAGGAGTTATGCCCTCAAGTTCTTTTACGAGCCTGTTTAAATCGCTTTCTCTTTTCCCTTGTTCAATCTGAAGTTTTGTTATCTGATCTTTGATGTTTTTAACATCTTCTTTCGCTTCGTCTAAATGTTTTTCAACATCATTGATCCATTTATTCCTGGCATTTGCCGCGTTAAGTTTTTCTAATAAATCACCAGTATCCATGATAATTCCAGGAACTTCAGAATGAAACGGCATTGTTCCAAGAAGAATCTTTTCCCGGTCATAATCTTTCTTCGCATCAGCCCGAGCCTCATACATCTGTTTTTCCCTGGCTTCCAACTTCGTCAGCTCATCACCAACCCCAATTACTTGCAGCAGGACCTCTGCTTTTTTGGCCGGTGTGGATTTCATGAACTCTGGAAGGTTAAGGGCAAATGTGGATATGAAATTATTCAGCAGGGTTTGAGATCCTTTTAATCCATCAGGATCAGTTACCCTCAGTGTGCCGTTCTTTCCAAATCTTTCCACTACCAGGCCGTTATTGAGAACTACTTTTGTATGCGCGTCCTCTCCGGTTTCAGTATTATTTGGATTACTCGGCCGGAACTTATCTCCCCCAAGTGTCCAGGCAATCGCATCCAGCGCGCTCGTCTTACCGGCATTGTTCTTCCCTCCCAAGGTAGTCATCCCCCCCGGTTTTAATTCAACCTTCAGGGCCTTAATCCGTTTTACATTCTCCAACTCGAACATGTTAATCTTTACACTCATGATTTTTCCTCCGTTTTTATAAAATTATTCCGATCCTTTTTAATATTGCCCTATACTTATTTGCCGTTTCCTTAATTTCCTCAATCTGTTCACGTTCATAACCGATGAATCCAGATTCTTCCAGTACATTTACCATCAGAATATATTCCTTGTAATCCTGGAGAAGCTTTTTCTTTGATCCAGTTTCTTCTGGTTTTACATGAGCCTCTTTACTCCCAGGATCCAATCTTTCAACTTCCGATGGTTTAAACGGGTTCCCTCTCGCTTTCTCTTCAACCGCTGCAATCACCCATTTAAGAATTGCATGGTAGTCAGATTTATATTTGACTCCCTTAGATTTTTTATGATTGTTGAGCAATTCAATTATTTTATCCAACTTATCCTGGCCATGATGACCGAGTAATTTTTGATATTCGTCGCCAGTCAATCGAACTTCATCCAGGTAACGAGTTTTTTTCTTAATAGGTTTTTCCCTTATGGGAGGTTTCGCCTCTGCCTCTGCTTCTGAAGATTCTGCTTTTGCTTTTGCTTTTGCTTTTGGTGCGTCACATTGACTTCCATTTGACGCCATCTTGACGCCATCTTGACGCCAAGTGTCTTCAATAAACTGTAAGTCGGTGAATTTATTAAGGTTAGGTGCATCAGTCATAAAGCAAAGTTTTTGTAAAAGATCCGGTGACGCCGGAATGACGCCATCTTTATCAGCAGCAAGCAGCCACATGACAAGAAGTTGGCCGCGCTCCGCATCTGTCATGGAAATAAACTCCGGATTACGCAATATCCTACGATGAACTTTTATCCATGGCGGCTGTCCTCTGTCCCTCCGATACGTCTGCCACTTGTCCCAATTCTTTATTTTTAAACTGTCCATCTTCTCTCCCTGGTCGGATTATTTTTATTTAACTTCTTCCTTCAGGGTTATAAAAAGGCGCGGATCAACCCCGAAGATATGACCAAATTTCTCTGCATGGAAAACAGGTCGTTCATTCCGAAGGATCCCATTGAGACGCTGCGGAGAAAAGTTAATCTGTTTAGCCAACCAGGTTTGAGTCTGCCCAATCCGGTCTAACTCGTACTGAATTTTTTTAATATCAAGGCGTAAAACTTTCATAATGTGGAATTATAAATAAACGTTTTTGCATAGTCAAGTAAATAATTTTATTTAATCAAAAAATTTTATTGACATTAAAAAACAACCAGTTTATACTTGTATTTTACAAATCACAACTGGAGGAAATTATGGTAAACAAAGTAATTTTAGTAGGCAGGCTAACCCGAGATTCAGAGATTCGTTATACCTCATCAGGGACCCCTGTAGCGTCCTTCTCTATTGCTACTAATCAGAACTGGACTGATGCTGATGGCAAGCAGAAGACTGAAGTTGAGTTTCATAACATCGTTGCCTGGTCACGCCTTGCCGAAGTCTGTGAACAGTACTTGAAGAAAGGTAAACTGGTCTACATTGAAGGCCGGTTACAGACACAAAAATGGGATGACAAACAAGGGAATCCCAGATCGAAGGTTGAGGTTGTCGCCAATATTATGACCATGCTGGACAGCAAGGACAGCCAGGATGACCAGGAAAAGCCAGACCCCGCAGCGAATGAGGTGGCTCCGAACTATCGACGGCCTGACTTGCCGGATGATGACTTGCTTGGCGACCTGACTGACAAGGGTTACATTGACATGGACGATGACGACATTCCGTTCATGTGGATTCTTCCAATAATTTTAGGAGGATATATATGTCATGTTCTAAGCGTTGCTTTAAATGTGGTTGTATAAAATCGCTTGATGAATTTTATGTTCATCGAAAGATGAAAGACGGGCATTTAAATAAGTGCAAAGATTGTACTAAAACTGATGTTACTAAAAATCGTCATAAAAACATTGAATATTTCAGAGCGTATGATCGACAAAGGGGAAGCAGACAAACAGTAGAACAAGTAAAAAAAAGAAGATCAGTAAACCCTGAAAAATATAAAGCTAATTCATCAGTTGGAAATGCTGTTAGAGATAGGCGCTTATTCAAGCCAGATATTTATTCTATGTGCGGAATGAAACCAACTCGGTTACATGGACATCATGAAGATTATTCTAAGCCGCTTGAAGTGATTTGGGTATGCTCTATTTGTCATAAAAAATTACATTCAAAAAGAAGGGGGAACTATGGATCTTACACCAGAAAACAAGAAACACATTGACAGCCTCAGCTATGAAGCCTTACTGCGGCATAATCGGTTCGCGCCAATTGGAGATCCCTGGTTCCGGGGAGAGACGGGAACCTATTGGCTGGATCGAATGAATGAACTTCGGAACCTTCCCGAGACAGATCATGTCGGAGCATCCAAGCGGATAGGATGGGATGGATAAATGGACATTAGAACATGCCCTCTATGTCGTGGTAAATGTAAAGTCTATGAGCCCATGGATAAATGTGAGAAGACTGATACCGAGATAAAAGAACCGGCCTCAGTTGTTGCGATGAAATCTCATTGGGTATCCGGCTGCCCCTGCTGCCGCGGTGAAGGCGTTATCTATTTCGGTGAGGCATATCCTACCGCCGACCAGTTACGTGCCAGTAAGCGTGACTACAGGGGCATCTGTGAGGCTGATAGACTGGCCGAGACAGAGAGGCTGAAGGATCCTGCGTACCGAGAAAAGATTGCTGCCAATAAAGAAGCCCAGGCTGAAGCCCATGCCAGATTTGAGATAGAAAAAATTAAGAAGCATGGCAAGGCTATTCAAGCAATCAGGGAAGCTATTAAAAAAGCAGAAAGGATGTGAGCTATGAAACTTGAGATTGAAGTATCGGAAGAAACAGAAGCAACTGCCGAACCTTGGTGGTTAATTATTGATCCGAGACAAATGCTAAGTCTGTCGTGTCACACTGTAGCGAGTATGATTACCGGCCCATTTTTCAGTAGAGAAGAAGCTGAGGATTTTCTTAAACGTACTCGGTATAATTTTTCAAAACGTGCTTTTGTGTACTGCCATTCCGGATGCTACACAACGGTGTATCGAAATGCGTATAAAAAGGCATGGGCTGAACGGGATAAAAACAAAGGCCAGGCAGAACGCCCGGCCCTTGTTCCAGAAAGAAGAAAATTATTAACGAAAAGGAGTATATCACGATGGATCAAGAATTGATACAGGAAAATGAAAAAAGTTTTTTACCGGCAGTTGTCCACCAGGACGAGCTTACTCCGGAGCAAATTATTAAACAAGTCCAAAAGATTCAGACCATGCTGAAAGAAGTAATGATCAAAGATCAGCATTTTGGTATTATCCCCGGATGTGGAAATAAGCCATCCCTGCTTAAACCTGGAGCAGAAAAACTTTGTATGTTGTTTCGGCTGGCCCCGCAATATGAAGTTATTCAGACTGACCTTCCAGGGGATCATAGAGAATACAAGGTGATCACCAGGCTTTATCATATCCCTACAGGAAACTTTGTTGGAGCCGGAGTTGGGTGCTGCTCTACTAAGGAAAGTAAATATCGTTACCGTAATGCTTCTCGGGTGTGTCCTGTGTGTGGCGGTGAATATATCATCCAAGGGAAAAAAGAATATGGTGGCGGTTGGCTTTGCTTTGCAAAGAAAGGTGGATGCGGAGCCAAGTTTAATGACGGGGATCCGGTGATAGAAAAGCAGGTGGTTGGACAAATAGAGAATGAAGATCCGGCCGATCTGTATAACACCTGCTTTAAGATGGCTAAGAAACGTTCTCACGTTGACGCTACTCTCACAGCTACAGCGGCATCTGATATCTTCGCCCAGGATCTTGAGGATCTTCCTGAAGTAATAAGGCCAAAGGTTCAAGAAACAGAACCGGACAAACCGGACGCAAACCGGACGCAAACCGGACACAAACCGGACACCAAAAAGAAAGAAAAGGCCCCAGCCCCTACTGCCAAAACTGCCAAAAGTCCTGCCCCCGTCGCTACGAAAAATCGTAGTGAGAAAATGCAGCCGGTGAGGGACCTTGTTCCTCCCGGGCCTATTGAAACTGCTGCAAAAATAGGGGCCGATGAGTTGAAGAAAAAACAGGATGCCATCCAAAGAACTTTGCTGGCAGGGTATATCGCTGAAAAGAACATTACCAAGAAAAAAGAAAAAGACTTTGGTGAATATCTCCGCGCTGCCGGGATCGGCCGCAAATACCTAATCAATAACTTTGAAAAAGTATATGCTCAGTTTGAAAAAGTTTACAATTCCCTTCCTCCGGAAGACGAAGATCCCTTGGCCGGAATAACTAGTGATGATCTCTTTGGATCAGGCGCGGAAAAGAGGCGACAATGAAAGCAATCTATAAACCCAAAGGCAAGGCCGCGGAATATGGTGAGTATGCAGTTAATCTATATTCCGGATGTGTCCACGGATGTAAGTACTGTTATGTTCCAGGGTTGCTGAGAATAAGCAGGGAAGAATTTCGTTCCGGATTCAAACTTAGGCCGGGGATCCTGGAGCAGCTTGAGAAGGATGCCGCTAAACACCCCAAGGACAAGCCGGTATTCTTGAGCTTTACTTCAGACCCGTACCAGCCAGGGAATGATTTGCCAACCAGAGAAGCGTTGGAAATTTTAAACAAACATGAGATTCCTTTTATCATTCTTACAAAGGGGCCTTCTCGGGCAATACGAGATTTTGAGTTGTATAAACCTGGAGATATGTATGGAGTTTCCTTGGTGTGTGATGATTCTACAATTCAGGAACCAGGAGCAGGTTTAACCAAACAAAGATTAATTTCATTATCAATCGCAAGGGATATGGGTATAAGCACCTGGGTAAGTTTTGAACCGGTGATTGATCCAAGAGATACGCTTTTCTTGTTGACAATGGTTCTGCAAAATAAGCTGGCTGATTTCGTGAAGGTAGGGGCCTGCTCCGGTGGACATTCCAAAATAAAAACAAAAGCAGAATGGTTCAAGTTTTCTAATACCGTAGAACGTATCGCCAGTTATTATTCCGACACCCAGGTAATCTTAAAACAGGAATTGATAGATTTAGCAGAAGAAAGAAGGTAGTAACATGACTGAACAAGGTAATCTTTGGAATGATATTAAACACCCCGAACCAATTAAGGGGCAAACTTATGAAGAAGCATTTAAACGCTTTAATGAGTTGAACCCTCATGTCCTTGCCATGATGGAACGAGAATCCTTGAAAATGAAAGATCACGTACCTGGATTGAAGCATATTGGAATAGACTTTATCTTTGCCAGGCTCCGTTGGTTATATGCGTTTACAACAGGCGGGGATAATTTTAAGTTGAACAATAACTTCAAGGCTTTTTATGCAAGGGAGTTGATGGATACCTGCCCGAGCCTAGAAGGGTTTTTCCATCTTCGGAATCAGCGATCAAGACACAAGATCATGAAGGTGGTTAAGATTATAGATTAACGGTCAACAAACAGTATGCTTTTCAGGTATGACCGTTATTCAGGGGCCGTCATGGTGGCGGCCCCTGCTTTTTATAGGATAGAGCCCGATAGTTTCATCCGCTTGCCATCCCAGGGCAGTATCTGGATCTCGACAGATCCTTCCTTACCAGCATCGGCATATTGCTTACCGCTTCTTCCGTCCACGATCTGCTTATCATCCACATAGACAATACCTGACATGGCATCACAGACAAACTTGGCGTAGTTATCAAAGTCTCCCTTGGATGGATATGCTTTCATGGCTTTGTTGTTCAGCAGGTGAGAGAATTTACCAGCCCGGTAATGCTTCTTCGGCCTTTTGATATTGAAGATTAACTCTGCTACCAAAGGGCCATCCAACAAGATCCACCCTGGATACTTGTTCATTTGTATATGCAACAACATTTTGAGAGTGATCTTTAGAGGCTCCTGTTCATCGTAGGTTCCCCACCTTGTCACCCTGGCCCTGGCTGTGGGTACTGGCTCGAAAGGTATTTTGATTATCAGCGGTGCATGATCCATAATTATCCTTGATATGTGTCTTCTTCTATTTGTCTTCTTGCTATTGCATCGGGAAGTTCTTCTTCTAAATATTCAAATTCAATCCTGGTGATCCAGGTATGCCAATTGCAATTATTCATTTTGCAAAACATATTAATGAAATCAACCCTGTCCATATCAGGGAATCCCTCTAAGGGAACCTCAACAGTATTGATCTCCCTTATCTCCACTCGCTCCACAGAGATTACCCTGATCTGACAAATCCTCTCAACCTTCTCACCCTTCTTTAATCCTTGGCACTTTACGCAGGCATTAAGGATATCCCCTGGCTTCAGGAATCTCCAGCCTAACCGTCTGGTTACAGTTTTTGTTTGGTTTCTTATCTGATCAGTAGTCATACTAAAGCTCATATTTCTTGGCATTATTCTTTGATCCTTCCTTCTCTTCGGTTGTGTATCCTTTCACAAATGCTTAATGTCTATTCCTGCGTATTTCAATGCTTCAGCTTCCGTCCTGTCCATTTCTTATCTCCAATCTATTTGTTCCGCATCCTCTTCAGTTTCTCTTTGAATTTTTTCCGCAGGAGTCTCTTCGTCGTCTTCTCCTGGGCCAATTATCCAATCGCCATCAATCAGCTTCTTGTACCCAGGTTTGCATCTTGCAGGGTTGCCCCAATTCTCCATACCATCGCAGGGAAAGAGGTCATCGCTGCGACAACCGCAGGCATCCTCTCCAAAGCATGAATCATCAGAGTAAAGCCCGTCATAGCCATTCTCGTCCAGGTATTCTTCCACGATCTCTTTAACCGTCATTACCACCCCCGTTTATGTGCTTCCTCACTATACATCCGCTTCACCCTGGCTTCTTCTTCGTTGGCTTTTCTAAGTCGATACAGACCATAAAGAACCCAAACAAAAGTGATCAAGGCGCCCACAATAATAATCAACAGGATCATGTCACTGTTCATATTTTTTCTTCTTTCTTTTCCCCCGAGACAACCACCGGCAGGCCATTGATAATTACCTGGGGATGTTTCTGAATAGTCAGGTGTAGATAGTTCGGTCCCATAGCCACTTCCAGGCATTGAAGATCGAGCAGATTATCTACCACATAGGCTTTAACCAACTGTCCACCTGGGGTAGGTTTCAGTACTTGAGCATGATCTGAAATGTCTAAATCTATGGGAACCAGGATTGTCCGCGGCTTGGCATCCTTTAAGGATTCAAAGATACGCCGGCCGCGTTCCAGTACCAGGGGCTTGAGTTCCTCCAGCTTTATATCCTTATTGTTAAGAGAGTTAATCTCTTTGTATAGCGAATCGTTTTCTTCAATCAGTTTATTTCTATGTTTTTTAAGTGCTTCATTTTCTTCCTGGAGTTCATCCAGTCTGTTACGAAGATTCATCGCCATCATAGGCCGGTCCTCTACTTTAGCGGCCATATTTAAATCGGGAATTGAGACATGGTTAGTTGGTTCTTTTTTCTTATTAAACAATGTTAATCCTCCTCGTCGTCAATTGTGTCTACTGCGATAAGTAGACTACTTTGTTTTACACCTAACACTTTAGCAATCTTCTTTAGATGCGCGGTTGTCTGACAGTCAAGAATATACTGTAGCCTCTGCCGAGAGAAGCCAAGTTCCTTTGCCAGCCAGGTTTTAGTCTGCTCCTTTCTTTCCAAGAAAAACATGATTTTGTCGGAATCAAGTTTCGCGATTTTTATTTCACCATTTTGAAAAATATGCATAGATTTACCTCCTTTGAAAGTGTGTAAAGTATACGCTTTACAAAGCAGGGAGTCAAGGGATTTTTTTACAAAAAGTAAAAAATTTACTTGACACTGCGCTGAGTTGAGTTTACTCTTGTTCCTATGGATTATGAAGATAGCGCAACATTTACATGGTTTCATGGAGGCTTAATAGCGGCACAATGGATTTGTATTTTGGTTCTATTTTTTGAGGCTTGCTGCTGAAAGGCGGTGCATTATGACCGATAAAGAAGTATTGGAAAAATTACTGGATAAACAAAAAGAAGATTTGTTTAATGCAGATCGAGACAAAGAATTGCGTAAATTTGAAGCCGGTGACGAATACAGAAAAGGGATCTCTCATGGATTGTACCTGGCGGTATCCAGAACCATGATTGAATTAAGTGGAATAGGTAAATGAAAAAGCCCCCGCGCAAACAGGGGCTTTCATGCAGAGGATTTAAGGTTGCTAACCAGACTGATCCAGAGTTAGGTAAGCAAGAACAGAATATCACCTGCCAATGACAGACGCAAGCCTATTTCGCAAAAAAACCAGCAGACATTGACACCGCAACATTTCCAAGCAGATATAAAATAGCAATACGAATTGCTACCCAAATCCACTGAGCCCCGGTAAGAACAGGAACCCAGGTTTCAACAAGAGTTCCCCCGACTACCATTGGAGTACCGGGCTGTTTACAGAATATTAAACCTGTAGCGATCAAAATGATCCCCATGCACATTAACCATTTACGCCAACCTTCAGGGATAAGTGATTTCTTTACAACTTCTTCAGTCATTATTTCACCGCCAGTATTATGATTCCCAGCGCAGCCAGCCCGGCGACAACCTTCGATCCAACTACCGGCCACTTAACTCTATCCTTTTGAGCATAGATTTTAAGCTGCTTTTCCTGTGATTGGGTTAGTTTTATATATTGATTGTTCTCAAGGGTAAGGGCCTGGTTGGTATTTTCAAGAAAATTGTTCACATCAGACAAGGCGGCAAACTTCAGTTCGTGATTATCAATAATAATTTCAAGGCGATATACCTGATCCTGATAATCATTCTGAATCTGAGAATCAATTACAAGAACCTCACGAGACTTTTCCACCTCCGATAGCATAAGCTGAAGAAGGCCGCGTCCTGGTTCATTTGCTGTAATTTCAACCCCCGATAAATTTTGGAATGGGTATATCTCCTGGGCCTTTGCAATGATTTCAGGCATTGGCGCATCCGGTATACTTTCAATCTTGAGGGTCCGGATCTCATCAAGAAGCACCTGCTTTCCTGCTATTTCTTTTTTTAAACTTTCCTTAGTGACAATAACAGAAGCAGTCAAATAAGCAATTGTCTCATTGGCCTTGTTAATATCAGCCTGGGCCGCTGCCTTTGCGGCCCGAAGTTCATCCTTAACCTGCTTTGTGTATGCCCGGGAGATTGACAATTCCTGCTCTATCCGCTCTGTTTCTTCCCTGACTGAACGCAGCTCCTTATCCAGGTACGAACTATACCACCAGAACAATATCGCCACCACGGTCAAAATTAGGGCCGTTACAATGACCTTGTTTTTCATGGTCTTTAATTAACCAAGGTTATAATGACGACCATAGCCAAAACGACAATCGTTCCCAGGATCACGGCGATCCATTTACCTTCCATGCTGATATTCTGTTTCGTATTCCAAAAGCTCATATCATCCTCCATTTTCTATGATGGCCAATTCCCATCCCCGTTTAAAATTATCAGGCCAGGCTTCCGGCCTGGGCTTTCCTGGTTTCCATAAACTATTATATTGTTTCCAGCCTTCGTCGGGATTATTTTCGTCAGGTAAAGGATCCGGATACTGCCACAGCAGCAGTCTCGCGAAAGCAGACGCCAGGGCATCTGAATAAGCAATAGCTTCAAAGGCGTTGTCTTTATTGATATAGAGAAGACTCAATACTAATCTGGCATGATAGGAAGAAGAGTGATGTTCTAAGACACCACGAACCCCTGATGTTTCAAACTGCCAAAAGCTCCTTGCCTGACCATAGACTATTTTCCCAACATCTTTGAATTTTACTACCTGTCTTCGTTTCTGGAATCCTGATTCCTGGAAAGCCGTGGAGTACATCATGGCCCTGGCTGGTAATATATCCATGTCATGAGGAAGTAAACTTAATCCACGGTCAATAAAGGATTTCATTGTGGATCACCCATTTTTCTGGCATGGCCAGAAAAGTTTCCACCAGTCATTCTTCTGTCTATTAATTCAAAGATTTTTTTAATATCTTCTTCGATTCGTTTCAGTCTTGAGTCTAGTAACTTGCTACAACCGTCTCTGTTTTTATCACAGTCTTTTTCTGTGATTCTTCCTCTTGTACCCATAGTTCTGCCTATTATTCCTGCTATAAGACCAATTAAGATTGTGGCAATTATCTGTCCCAAAGGTGTTAAGGGAGCCATTATTTTTTCTTTCGGTTTTCCGGGGTTACGCCATTGTAACCCCGACAGAGTTTCAGTGATCTACAAAGTGATTACTTTTGTTTAGAACACTTATCATAAATTATAGGCTTTCTTCAATTCATAAGCCCCCCTTATGGTTTGATTAATGATTGCGGCATATTGCCGGGGCCTCTTGGGGCCTCTGTTTCTTCTTCCGCATCGTCCCGTATATCTTTAAATAATTGTCTCAAATTGAACTGTTCTTCCTCTGCGCTTCCGATCATTCCCTTGCTGTAAAGATACTTAACTTGTCTTTTCTTTTCAGCGATTGCCGCTTTCCTGGAATTGACAAGGCGCATGTGCTGTTGTTCCATATCAATCTTATAAGTCGCGACGTTTCCGATAGTCCACATCGCCTTTTCCCTGGTACTTAAATTATTATCGAATATCCGTATGAAGTTATTTAGTACCGGCGCAATTCCAGTTGCGTAATGTGTGAGATATGGATTGATATAAACGTTTTGTTTCCCTGTCCTCATATCCTGGGCCACTTCCCAGCCCATTAATTCTTTGGCGTTATCAGGAAGAACCATGTCTACCGCTTTCCATAAAGTTCCGGCCTCTCCAAGCCTGTCCTTTACGTTGTAAACATCCTTCAGTACACGACCTGTGAAAAAATTCCTGTTCATTACATGCTCAAGAGGAAGCTTTAATACCGGCGTGAGCATACTCAATACGGTTTTCTGTACCGTCTTTTCGATCCCCGATCTCTCTCCGTCTCCAGGTTCAAGAAAATTTACGGCATCGAGCGGAGTCCAGTTGATAAATGTATTGAAGTGAGCCCGGCCATCCAGGCCGAACTTGGAAAATGTACTTGGCTGTTCCAGGATCCACCCAGGAATTGAATGTCTTTCTGCTTCGTTAAGCTGTTCCCCTCCCTGAATTTTATTCCAGGCCCCGAAGAACGCCTTCATCCCACGGGCAGTATTTACCAGCCTTCCAGGCTTTGTTGTAGCTACATCCGCAGCTAACGGAAGGGTAAACCTGGCAAAAGAATAAAACGGAATCAACCGCTTCACCCACTGTTTTTCAAACTTGCTCAATCCCCCGGTGTAATCGTAAAGGCCCTTGCTTACCAGGCGCATTGCTTCATGCGGAGAATGGCCCTGTTTTAAAGCCGTCATAAAAAAATTAGTCCTAGCCATGTCTTCGACCATCCTTGGCCAATTCCAATAAGAAGCGGCCCCGCTCATGAAATCCAGGAATCCTTCACTGGCCCCGGTTTTATCAGATAGCGCGGCAATGATGTTTGTTCTGCGAAGTTCACCCATGGCGGTTTTCTTTAAACCAGGCACACCAAGAACCGAAGTTCCCTGGGCGATTCTCATATCCTTAATCATTATTGCAACTTCTTCTCCGGTATAACTGGTTCCGATATCAGTAGTAATCCTGCTCCCTTTGAGTTTTGCTGGATCGTCAAGATATTTAAGGATCAAGGCACTATCTACCTTGGCCTGTCCAGGGTCAATGTTCCACAAGGTTTTCCTCATGGATTCCCAATACTTTCCTCCTAAACCGGTTCCGGCAGCGTCGGCTATGTTGCCAACAACCCCGGCTCCAGACTTCAACCCGGCCACAGCACCACCAGCCCACATCATCTGAACGGTATTAGAGAGAGCCTGGAAGGTAGCAAATCCAGGTTTGAAAATTGTGGCGGCCGGCCGAAAGACTGAATTGATAACGTAGTCATGTGAATTAACTAGGGCGTTCATCCATTCTTTTTCAAAATGAGGGTGTAAAGAATCTCCTATTTCCCGGGCGTCCTGTTTAATTATCGCAGCCGTCTTGTCAGAAAAGTTTTCAGTTTTCAACAACTTCTCAACAGCATCATCGAAAGTTTTTTTAGCCACAGCCTTCCTGCTGGCAGTTGCCCTGATAGCAAAAGTCTTCACAGCGTTCCACTCAGGGTTAAGCCCAGCGGCTTCCGCATCCTTGATGGAATCAAAGACCCGGGCCTTCTGAGCCGAGAGCCGAGCGGAAAATCGTTTCGCTCTATAAAACTGTCCGGTATCTCCAGTTCCCCTGGTAACATTATCATAGTACCTGGGGAAATATTCAGCGACTTCTCCGATCATCAGGCCGACCATGTTTTCAGTTTGCCGCATTTCATTTAGGCCATGTCTCATTTGAGCATAGACATTTATTTCCTTTTCCCCCAGCTTTTCAGAAGCAAACCATTTACGCTGAACCTGTTCAATTACATCTTCGGTAAGCTGATCTCCAGCGGCCATGGGGGCTTCTTTGGAAATTCGCATTAACTCATCACTGATACCATGCGCGGCCCGGCCAATTTTCATGGCCCCTTCTTTATTTAAACCCTTGGCCATCTTAGCCGTGGCTTTGATTATTTCATCCCCGGCTCCCTCTGCAACTGCCAAAAACTGATTGGCCATGTTTACATATTCCGGAGGCAATTCACTTACTTTCCGGAAAGTCCCGGTTACGCTCTGAATGAGAGCATTTTTATTATTGAAAATCTTCACCGCATTTCTTACAGCGGTCAATCCGGTACTGTCAGCAAAGCTTTTCGCTGTCTCCGGAGAAAGAAGCGTTGCCAGGTGCTTCCCCGCGAACGGAACTTCCACATGAATCTGGAATCCCTTTTGAAACATAAGAGTCGGATCGGCCGCGGCCATCTTGGCAATATGTTCTTCGGCCCAGGTAAACTTAGCAGCAGAAGAAATCATTTCTTCGGAGAACATCTTCTGCGCAACTTTAGTCAGCTTGGCATACTCCCCGGCGCCCTTCTGTGTAAGATACAGGGTTTCTCCCGCCTTGGAAGCCACCTTAACAGCCTTCCCTGCCCCGCCTACACCAAAACTGAGCCAGGTTGTTGGATCAAAGGCAATGTCCATTGCGATACCGGCTACCATTGTTGCGATCGGATTAGACTTTGCAAACTCAGGGTTATACTTTTGCAGCAGATCAGTGAAGCCAAGCCTGTCAGTCGGAACAAAAAACTCTTTTGCGCCACGAACCAGAGTGTTTCCAATAGCAGCCACCCCGCCATCACCTTCCAGGGCCTCATCAACCATAGCCGCTTCGGCATATTGAAAGCGGGAAAGAATGTCTATAATTCCGGAAAAGATCCCTGTCGGTTCCCTGCCCTTGTCTTCAAGTTCGCGATCTTCCGGAGATTGTTTAGGCTGGCCGCGAAACATGGCAAGGATCTGTTCAGCTTGGTTTCCCTTCTCAGCCTTTTCTGGATCCGCTCCAGTTAAAACAGTGTCAAGCGCAGTTGGTTTTACAGGCGCAGCCTTCCCCCTGAAACTATTGAGGATCTGTTCAGCCTGGCTCCCTGTTTGCTGGTTGGGGATCTGTTGCCGATAATCTTGGACAGCCGCAGTCGCAACATCACCAAAGGGGCCGGTTATAGGCTCGTCAATAGGCTCGTTGGAATGATTCCCTCTAAAAGAATTTAACCACTCATCTGCTTTGTCAGCCATATTTATTCTCGGTTTGTGAACGTTTTATAAATCTGTTGCCTTTTTCTTTTTGAGCAATTCCCATGGATAGGTTAATGTTTCCGGCGTTTTTATCGGGGGTTCTCCCTGTTGAGTAGGGGAATATTTAAACCCTGGTTTAAAGTTTTTCTGTCTGCTTATGCTCTGCTCTTCGGGGCTTATTTTTAAACTGTCAGCCTGCTCCCTTGTCCAATCTCCGGCCTCAACACCTTTTTCCAAAACCTCCATGGCCGTAGTTGGATCGCTTTGCAACAATTCATCCCAGGAATCTTTAAACCTATCAAAGGTAGATCCCTGCTGCTGGCCGATAACCTGGGCCGGATTAGCTCCGGAAGTAAGAGACGTCCTTCCTCCCATTGCGGCTCCCATTGCGGAAGAAGCCCCTTTGAGAACTTCCACAACTTCTTTATCATCAGGAAACGGAAGTTGGTGGCCAAGGTAATCATACCTCGGTTTATACAGTTCCTTTACAATTGAAGAATACATGGCCGACATGGTTTTTTGTGTGCTGTCTCCATTAAATTCCATAGCCATAGAATTATCAAAAATTGCCTGTTCTGCTTCGCTCAGGTCCACACCGGCCAACATCTTTTCTGTGATTTCATTGGCCTGGGTTACAGTAGCCCCAGCATACATCATGGTTCGCTGGGTTCCACGTTTTAATCCTTCCCGCTCGGCAGCGGTACGGAGATTGTTCTGAGCATTTAGGAATCCAATTTGATTCGCGCCTCTTACGCGCTCTCGCTCCATTGCAGCATTGGCTGTATATTCAGCAATCCATTTCTGATTGGCACTGGATGAAAGCATTTGCAAATACCCTTGTTTGATAGTTGCCTCCCGATACGCCTTTTCATCAATCTGCTTTGAAGCAGCGAGATCATAATTCATCTGTGCCAAAGTCTGATCGTTAGCTTCTTTTTCTTGCTGGAAGGTAAGGGTTTTATCAAACTGTTCTCCGCTCTGTTTTACTTTGGTTTCTTCAATCTCCAGGCGACGACCTTCTATACCAAGCGTTTTCTCACGATATTCCTTGGTTTCCTTTCGTTCTTCAGCCTGGGCCTGTTGCCGCTGCTGCTCAATAAGATAAGCCTGTCTGCGCTGGATGATGTTCGCCAGGGCCTCTCCCGGTCGATTAGACGCGGCTACAGCAAGGGCATCGGGCAATCCCTGTAAAAGACGCTGAACCCAGCCTGATTTTTGTATCCACGGAACAGCGTCTCCCTTCTCCCCTTCTTTGCCTTCTTTATCAGGAACCGCGTCTGCCGCCATTTCTGCGGCAGTTTTAGGCTTGTCTTCTTTCAGAAGACGCTGCACAATTGACTGTTCTTCCTGGAAGCCCGGTTGGTTTCTCTTGGTTCCGAAAGGATCTCCGAAAAGTGTCCCTTCTTCCTCGGGAAAAAGCGAAGATAATTTACTGTTGTCACCAGAAAGTCCTGTTAAATAATCCATGATTTATCCCCATGCTCCGATAGCGGCAGAGCCCAAGGCCCCGCCTACTCCAAGAACAGTTTGCCACCATTCAGGTTTATTTTCCTGAACAAGATCCATTTGATTCGCCCAATCGCCTTCCTTCGCCCAATAGCTGAAGTCAAGCTGATCCGCTCTCAGGTCAAGATCCCCGAGCCCAAGTTCTCTTTTTAGATCAAGCTCGGCCATAGTAGTAGCCATCCGTGACCTTGCCCCTATTTCAGCCGCTTTCAGGTTGGCTGAAGCCATCGCTCTTGTTGCGTTCGCTCCGGAAGCAGCGGCATTTTCCGAAGCCTGTGCCGCTCGTACTCTTGCCCTGGTATCAGATGCCGCCATTGCCCCTTTTTGAACCCTGTCTGCCAGGGTGTTCTGTTGTCCAAGTCTGGCCATTGCATCGTTGGCCTCAATACCGGCCAATGTGCGGGCCTGTCCTTCCAGCATCCGGCCGCCTGATTCTCCGGCTACAGTAGACCGCTGCATACCGCGGCCAAACAAGTCTTCCAATAAGGCGTCTTTTTCGGTAGTGAATACTCCCTGGGCCTGGAGCATTTGAGCTTCACGAGCCTTGGCAAAAGCAGCCAGGGTTTGAGCGTCTAACTGAGGAAGTCCTTCACGCATTAAAATTGCTTCCAGGTCGGCATTAGCCCCGGGACCTGTACCGAAGACATTCCCCCCGCCCCCCAGGCTCATATCAACACCAGTTCCTCCACCTAGAACTTTTTTCCAATATTCCTCATCAAAACCTTGTCCAGCTACCGGAGTGTTGGCTCCTGCCCCTGCATTTCCCCCGGCAGCGGCAGCAGGATCAGAAGGCGCTCCGGTGTTTTGGTGGGTAACTCCATCGGCGTCAGTCCAGGTTGACAAGGAAGGATATGTCGTCTTGGTTCCTGCCCCTTGTCCGGCCCCAAATTGCGCCTGGAGTTGATCATAGACATTGTTATTTTGAAATTTGTTCAGCAGGTCAGCATAAACGCTCATTATAAACTCCTTGCTCTTTTCCCGGTTAAAGGGGTGATCTCAAAATATTGAGATTCCAATTCAAATGCTTCCGCTCCGGCATTAACCACATCAACCTGCAATCTTTTCCATCGCCTTCTTCCTGTTATCAGTTTTCTAATAAACAAGGGAAGCCCGGTTGCGGCTGCCCCGGTGTCTATCGTATAAGTATGTACCGGTGTGGTGACTCCATCATAAAGTAAATTCACAGTTAAGGTAAGGGCCGCTGTTCTTTTTACTACCTCTATCCCCCAGCGTAATATCTCTTTGCGTCGATCCGGAACCTGTAAATCAAACTCTTTGGTTTTGATCCTGGTGGTAAATGGAGTTCCTGCGTCTGTCCAAACTGATTCGTCCTGTTTGTATAACTTGTCGCTTCCGATATAAAGTTCATTAACTCCATCTACTTCCACAATAGCAAAAGCAGTTCCGACGATCGCGCCGGTAAAGACTGTCCACTTCAGCTTCCCATTTAAACTGTCTTTCATATCCAAGACATAAGTTTTATCTACAACTCCGTCATTGTCAGTATCTATGGAAATCCAATATTGAGATTTCTTTGGCCAGTACAAGGCGGGGAAGCGCAGGTTTGATAATTTCATTCCCCGCAAATCAGATATCTTCTTGGAGAGAAGGACTGTTTCAAAATCCCCCAGCTTTTCAGCCGATCCCAGGGTTGTCAATCCTTCACTTGACAGGAAAAGCAGGTCATCTAAAACGCTTTTAGTACTCTCACCGGAGACAGCACCGGAATTTTTAGTAACAAGTTCAAGCGACCATTTTGAATCTGCGGTATTTGGAACCCCGGCCAGGATCCGATAAATATGCTTCCGTTTGAAAATGACTAACATTCCCTTATGCGCTTCCATCCCACTAGCAATATCGCCATCGTCAGGGAACACATCCAGAGAACCGGCCAGGGTGTCGGTAAAATCAGTTCCGTCTCCCAGCTTGGAATAAAAAACGCTATTCCCGGCCAAGATAAAAAGACGATGATTCCACACTTCCAGTTGAGTAGCCGCAACCTCCTGTTCCGGAAAGTTTTGAACCTCTTGTAAACTACTGGTTTCACCATCCCAATAAACGACCTGAGAGTAGCCAAATTTCGTCACCACGCCATCATCGTCTATAACCTGGGGGGATACCCCATGTACTCCAAATAAAACGCCGTCAAGCACGCCCCATCGCCAAAACCCGTCAACAGGGATCTTTAACGCGCCGTTAATTACTTCAAAGATACCAGAGCCGATTTCAGTCAGGACGTGATTTCCTTCAGTGACAACAAGGGCATCCACCCCTTGTTCGTTTTTAAGCTGGAAGATTGAGGATACAATACTTCGGAAAGGCATACCAACTACCCGTAACGCAGTAATTCTGTCAATGGTAGAACAGGGGCAATAAATATCAAACCCTGCCGCATCAACTAACTTACATCCAGCAAGGTTGGCAGAATCAACAAGGTCATCGAGCAGCACCGGAGCGGTCGGATCGGAAACGTCATATAGGGAAATTTTGGTTGCCCCTGGCACTCCAACCCATAGAATTTTATCAACCGGAACATACCTGATTCCATAAGCCCCGGTTAGGCTGGCAATCTCATTGTCAAATACTGGCGCAGTCACATCGCTTATGTCGTAAATCCTTACTGAATTTCCGGCATTTGTTGTGGCATACAGGTATGTGCCATCTGAATCACACCTCATCGCTGGCTGGCTAGCATCATTTAAGGAACCGATCAGGTACGGAGAAAAGGGAATTTTCACATCCCATACATTTATATAGTTCGTTCCAATTCCGCACAGGTAATCAGCATCAAGAAAAACCAGGCCATCAAGGGCAGCATATTTGGTTGCTTTGTGAAGGGCAGCTACTAAGGTTATTGATCCTGGCAGCTTGATATCAATTACGTTTAGATACCCGGGAGCAGAAACATAAGCAAATTCTTCTTTGGCATCTACCACTACCGCATTACATGAAGTGAGGCTGACTGTCGTGATAAAGCTCATTTCAGTGATACCAAGAGGATTAGAAACATCGTAGACCACAACTCCGTTATAGGTTTTGCTGGCTGCGATAATATACTTTCCACCACCGAACCAGGCTAGATCCACCGCACCGTTTAATTTTGTTGCGTCTGTTATTTGACCATATTGTTTGAGAGAAGCTGGCTCTCTTATATCAATGATTGAAATTGCATCGCTGGTTTTTGAAGCAGCAGCAAGAGTCTGTCCATAATGTTTCACGCACCAGACTTCATCAAGAGGTACATTTGACAGTTCCCATTTGAGAGTGAAATTTTGAACTACTTCCGCACGAATGATAGTAACGAGAGCAGAAATATCTGTAGAAAAAACGTAGCCATCTTTAAGATGAACACCAGCCGGAGAAGCCAGGTTTACAGCATCAACGTAAACATATTCCTGAATCCAGGGCCAGGAACTTACGTTTATAAGGACAAGGGCATCGCTTGAACCGCTTCCGATATATAAAGTATCTGTATTGGCATCGTGCCAGGGCCATTCATTTGCCCGATCCATTAACGGAAAAGAAGCAGCTTTTTTCACTACTGGCAAAAGAGGATCTGATAAATCCCATTCAGTTACAATTGAAGATGCCACATCGAAGCCCCAGATAGTTGTGTAATCACGCTGTAGGATGAATTTGTTGGCCCGGGCGGTTGCCACATCATTTCCCAGGATCGGAGCAGCCGGGTCGCTGATATCAAAGGTTGACAGAATGGTGGCACTGGAAGCGTATAAGATTTTTTCAACAGGATTTATCTCTGCCCTCGAAGCCTGGCCTGTCCAGGTATATTTCCCAACTTGCGTAGGCGTATCATTTTCAACACTTATGATCAAGATATTTTTTGATGAAGCCGATCCATTGGCAGTAGCTACATAGGGCAAGCCATCATCACCAAAGTAGAAACCGCATCCACCACTTCCACCGCCATCAGAGAAGGCCACAGCGATAGGATCATCGGAAGAATCTCTCAAAACAGCGATCTTTCCGGTTGAACTATTGAAACTGTAAATCACTATTCCGGCTTGTCCACCAGCGTTTAATGATACCCAGGCATAAAGCCTGGTCATGGCAGGATTCCAGCAAACATCCACTACATAATCGTAAGTATATCCACCTGCTACAAAATAAGAACCAGGATTGTCATAATCAACTTCTTTAATAATGGCAGGATCTTCCCTGTCAAAAACCCGAATAACCTTAACAGCACCATGTTCATAAGCAACAACCCATCTGTCATCAGGCGTTGCCCTGGAAACATAACCAAAAGCAGAAGTGTAAGCATCAGATGTAACCGTTTGGAAAGGCAAAGGTACATGAAGTTTCACGCACAGCAGGTAATCATCGGCTGCACTTACCATGAACAAATAATCATCTACCAAAACCGCATCTATGATCTGGTCAAGTCTCCCTGGAATCATAATATCGGAAATGATTACCGGGGCCGTGGGATCGGCAATGTTGACCATCGTTAAAGAATCGCTCCAGTAGCATGGACAAATAATAATATTGCCTCTTTTATATGTCCAGGTATCTATCTTGTTCAGCCTGACCGCATCCACCAGAGTAGCCGTGATCGTCACTGTTACTTCATCGGAAGCGTCCAGCACGATAAAGGTATCGTCGGTTGCGGAAAGCATATAGACATAATTCTCATCAGCCTGAACCGGGCCTACGTCATTGAGAGCCACAGCGTCAAGATGGCTTACCACCAGGGAAATTGCAGCCGGATTTGAAACGTCGAATACATGAAGCTCGTCAGTTCCCTGGTTGGTCTGGTAAAGACGGTTCGTATCAGGCACATGGGCGATCCATTTGCCTCCGGAGTGAGCAGTAATTTTATTGCTTTCGCTGATTCCTGTTCCAAGGTCGGATATATCCAGCACAACCAAAGAGCCATGAGCCCCGGCATCATCATTGGCACAGTAGAGGTAATCACCATCACGAATGATTTGGTGTATCCAATCAAGATTGGTAGCGTCAGTGTGCTTTCTTACCCATGTTGAGTTTGCCGGATCGGAAATATCGAACACATGGACGCTACCATTCCAGCGATCTGCAACCAGCAGGTAGTCACCATGTTTCACGGCATCCACAGGGTAGACCATCGCTCCATCTTTGCAGGAGCCTTTAAATATAGGCTTTTCAGGATCAGTGATATCCACGATAAAAACAACATCGGTTGCTCCGGTGTCACAGACAAAAAGCAAGTTACTGTCAGCGTCATAAGCCAGTTTAGTTGGGGAATCAATTTTGATATTATTGATCATCCCTTTAAGGACAATGCTTGTGGCGGCCGAAGAAACTGCGGTCATACCTGGCCTTGTAGTCAACTCTCCCGACTTGTTATATTCCAGGTTTTCGAGCAACACAAATTCATTATCAGCAATATCGTTAGGCGGCTGCGCGGTATTCATTCCTCCGCTGACGTCCTGTAAATTTATCGACTGATATTTTACATTCTGATCACTCATAGAATTGCCCCTGTTAGATCCATGACCACTATTTTAGCTCCATCAAAATGAAGCGAATGTCCAATTCCGAGAGAGAGAACTTTAGGGATTAAATATCGCGGGTTCCCGCCATTGCCAGGATCAAGGCATAGAGTTATATCAACCGCGGCAACGTGTTTATTCACCAAGATTATTGAAACGATTGAAACGGCAGCAGAGGCAGTATAAAGAACGCTCGTCAGGGTAGTCCCAAGGACACCAGAAGCCAGCCTGGCAAAGGTTCCTCCAGCCAGACCGCATATTGTGTAGTCAACGACAGCATCTACGCTGGCCCCACCCTCAATCACATCTGTGTCATTCAAGCAAATCATCCTGGTTCTCCTATAAAGTTCCTAACACCGCAGCAACTTCAAACGTAGCCAAGGCAGAGGCGTGTTTACCATCTAACGTATCAGCATCAAGTCCATTTCCAGGACCAGTAAGCAGCCATCCCAAAGCGATTTTACCAGCGGCATCAGCCAGGGGGATAGTAGTCGCAGCCGGAGTAGCAGAGATAGGCTGAAGGTCGGTTACTTGGGCCTTGGTGTGGGTATGAATAGCTGTAGCGAAAGCCGTTGCTTCAAGACCATCCAAAAGATCAGCATTAAGCCCGACAATTAATTTCCCAGCGGCCTTAATCCCAATAAGAAACGGGGCTACTTCAAGCGGATTGAAGGTATGCTGAACGGTAATTTCACGAGCGATAGCTTTATGCACGTACTGAAGATGACCGTCAGTATCACGATTAAGGGTATCGTCATGATTAATCGTCTCTCCGGCTTGCTGTGCGTATTCTCTTTTTCGGGACATACCTTCTCACTAATTTCTGAATCTCCCTGGCGGCAATCTTACAGGATTGAATGAGCCGCGATTAGGGAGATCCGTTGGTTGAAATCTGCTAAATGCACCCCGGGGATGATTATAAGAATGTTTCAAACTCTTACGATGGCCCAGATACATGCTGTATGTACGGTCAAAACTCTCCCATTCCCTTTCGTGCCGGTGAGCATAAGCCAGGGCGCCTTCATGAAGCAAACTCAGAAACTCATTGGGAACCGGGATGCTGGCGATAGTCCTGATAGAAACGTTGTCTACCGTTCCATCAAAATCAGCAGATGGTGTAATTGAAAAAACCACAGCTCCAGAGGCCGCGGCCTTAAAGTTACCACTACCGGAATCCGTAAACTCTTTTGTCGCTCCGGTTAAGAAGATAAACTCTCCGTCAACATCAAAGGTTACGGATCCAGCGGTCCTCCCGCTGATAGTAAAGCTGATCTGATAGGTAATCCCTTCCGCTACTGTTACGTTCTGACTCAGGGCATCGACAAAAGTTAGATCGTGCTGGGCCGCACCGGCAGCCCAAGTCCAGTTTGTTGCTGTCCAGGCTGACAGGTCCGCAGCAAATTCACCGTCTGTTACCAGTTCGCTTCCCAGGGGAGCATTGCTTAATCGTGTTGGCCTCCCTACACAGTTAAGCTCGATAACCTTAATCCCGTTTGGTATGGGGAAAAAGCCTATCTTGCCGGTAACTGTAGTTGGATTGAAGGCGTCATGGTAAAAATACCGTGGAGTGCCTGTATCTTCCATATTGTAACTACCGGCAAATAGATGATCTTTGGAACGATATTCAATTATCTCCCCTGTCGTCTGAATCCTGGCTGAAGATATATCCCTTACATCTACCGAGAGATCATAAGTTCTTTGCAAAGCTACGGTAGTTATTTCCTGAAGGATATAATTAAACCTCCAGTCCATGTCATCCCCAACCTCATCAAAAACCCTTTGAATCCAGCCATAGGCAAGAGAAAGCGCATCGGCGTCAGTTGAATCTTCCCCAAGTTCATCCAAAACTTCAGCCGCTAATTGATTCAGTGTTTTAGCCACGGGTTACTATCCTTTCAGGATCTTCTTCTTTGCGCGTTCCTTCTTCTCCCGGGCATCTCCCAGCCATTGTGTAGGAACTTCGTCGGCATGGATCAGAAGTTGAGAAGCCTGGGTGTGAACCAGTTCTTTATGCTTCTGAACAGCTTCCCTGGCCCTGGCCTGGGTAGCCGCGTCCATACCTTTTTCGTCTTCGGTATCGTAATAAGGGGGAAGGTCGTTTTGGGCGCAAAGATCGAAACCGCAGATTTCACAAACCGCAGGGGTAAGTTCAATCCTGGTGCAGATTTTATTAAACTTATCAACCTTCTTGGTTGATGTGATGAACATTATTTCTGCCGGTCTTTTCTCCGGCTGTGCCTGTTTTGATTCAGCCATATTTCCTCACTTTAAAAATGTTTCACATGAAACAATATGATTAACCTTCTGAGCTTGCACCAGCGGTTTCTAAATCTGAAATTACCGAAGCAATCGCAGCAGCAGCCGTGGTGGACACATCAGCTTCAGGATGTAACAAGGCTTTCTGATAAGCCTTTTTCAAGAGTCTCATCAAGCCCATTGTTTCCTGTTTTCCTGCCATAGCCATAATGGCCTCCAGTTTTAAATGGATGCGGAGAGCCCCGAAAGACTCTCCAGGTTTTAGGTTTAGTAGAGAAGGACAGTCGATACACCGGCCGCAGCAGCGGTAACTGCCTTGATCCGGACCCCGGCACACGCAGCAACAAGAGCGTCAAAATCAACCTTTACAGGGTTAACTGCGGTTGAAGGAATGGTTTTGATCGTATCTGCGGTTGCTGAAGAAACGCAGAAATCATTGATTGCTGCGGCGGTAGACTTGACCGCGGTAACAACGCCCTTAGTAACGACCCAACCGTATGATCCCGCTGCAATCGCAACCAGGGCAATCCCTACAATAGCCTGATCGACAGCGGTAATTGGGGTTACGACATACGGTGCATTGGCCGCAGTACCGGAACCGCCAATAGCAGCATCGGTATAAACCGGCGCTTTAGCGGCAACGGCATCGTCAGCCTGCACGTAAATAGCCTCCTGGCCTTCATCATTACGCGCAACCGTTCCAACCCTGTGCTGGGCGGTTGTATGAGTCAATTCAAAATTGGCTCCTTGTAAAATACTCATTTCAGCCTCCTTGGCTTTTAATGTTTGCGATTAAGACAAACAGAAACAGAGGGGGATTCCTTAGATCCCCCAATAGAGTTTAGGTAATGCCAGTGAGAACCGCCAGACGATTACGATTCATGGTAAGCAGGTTTCCGAACAGCAAAACCTGGCTGACCTTGGAATCCTGGTCATCGGGACGCTGGAAGGGAGTTGCGGTAAAGTACTTGCCTTTACCTACGGCCATTTTCAGGTACTCACTGTTAAGAAAGTACATGTAGCCGGATGTGCAATCCTCATCGTACACCATTGGAATACCCTTGAACTCAAGGTTCTGGAACCCGGCATCGCCAAGCTTGGCGTTTGTCCTGGTGATATCATTATTCGCCAGGGTAAGGGCCTCATAGTCCTCATAAACCGTCTGGGTAGTAATAATGAGATCGCAAGCAGACTTGCCTTTGCGAACCGAATTGACCATATTGCGCATGGAAGCGAGATCGAGCGCGCCGGATTCATCCAGCCAAACGTTACGCCAGATGGAGTCAGCGTTGGAATCAATACCCCCATAAGTTGACCAGGCAGTACCTTCTTCAACTATCAGGGCAAGGCCGGTAAGATCCTTCCCGCCGTTTCCGGTTCCGTCACTGAACATCTGTTCGTTGATCTCGTTACGCATTGAGATTTCGAGTTGTTTCACCTTGCTTGTAAGCAGGGAAACGATTTTGGTTTTGCTCCCACTGTTCTGAAATTCCTCCCGGCCATTAATGGTCACGGAACCTGCGATCTGTTTCCAGTCAACTTCACAGGCTGAAATTCCTTCCTGGGGAGAGATATCAAGGATATCCCATCCAGAGTAGGATTTAACCGTTGTGTTTTCACCGAGCAGCAATGGCTCGACAAGTGTTTCACCACCATCGCGCTCTTCAAAATATCCTCTCTCTTTGAGCAGATAAATCAAAGCCTGCTGGCCAGTGATGTTATCAGCCAAGGTTGGACGATAGTTTTTGAGCGTAGTCGCGACGATTTGATCAAAAGAGGCGTTAAAGGCCATTTTGATACTCCTTTGTTTTAACTGCGATTACGCCAAGACTAATTTTACTGGTTGGAAAGTTCCTCTACCGCAGCATCAAGGGCCTGTTTGATGTTCTTAGGATCAACTTTGACCTCTCGATTACCCCCGACTCCCTTTTCCGTGGTCAGCTTTACAGCCAAATCTTTTAAGGCTTGCGCTTCGTCAGCCGGAGAAACAGCGGGTTTGCTATCGGTTTTGGTACTTTCTCCCACAGCCTCTACCTGTCCAGTCTTGGCAGGCGTCTCTTTGGCCGGTATTGGAATCTCTTTTACAAGATTATACGCAGCCTTGAGAGACAAGTCAGGTCGCTGGTGGGATAATTTTTCGATCAAGAAAATTCTATTTCTAAAATCTTCTCCATACAGTTTATTCATTTCACGAACTTCAGCCGAAACCCTGTGTTCTACAATGATAGGCTGAAGGGCGTCAAGCAGCGGAGCTATTTGCTTATCAAGCTCCTGGGCCAGGGCCTTTTCAAGAAAGGCTACTCCCTTTTGCTTGTCAGCAAACACGTCCATAAATTCTTCATCCGGCCCGAGAAGATCATTAATACTGCGAACTTCAGTAGCAGGCGTATCTTCTTTGGTTTCTTTCTTTGAGCCAGCGGCGATCTGCGCTTCCAGGCCAGCAATCTTCTCCTGTAAAGCCTTCATTTCGGGGCTTACTTCCGGGGGCTTCTCACTTGCGCCAGCTTCAGGAACCGCAGGTTTTTCTGTTCCCTCCAATTTCTGATTAACCTCCGGATCTTTAGCGCGTTCTGAAATTTGCATTTCCCCGTCTTCAGTCCATTCAATATCAAGGTTGTCAAATGCTCCCCCGATATCAGCCGGGTTTGAGCTTTCTTCAGTTTTTAAAATTGTATCCATGATGTTCCTTTCCTCCTAAATACACATTTCTGTAACCGTTTTTCCAATCGCTTCCTCACGAATTATATCTTCTTTCTGTTCACGATATTCTCTTACTCTGCGAATATTTTTACTTTCCCCAGGATCAACCGGCCTTAATCCAGCCTGTTTCTCCAGTAATCTTAACTCGCTTTTGCTGTGAACACTTCCAAACGTCGGGTCCATATAAGTTGTTCCCAGGTCATCTGAGATCACACAAGGAACTGAAACCTGCTGTTCACACCAGGCCCCGCATTTATGGCATTGCCCCGGCAACCCGGTTTCACTCATTGGCCGAAGCTTATCAAACTTGTTGCCACAAATTTTGCACCTGTATTCATAGATCGGCATTTACTGTACCCCTCCTAATGCTCCCATAAGTCCTGACAATACGTTTCCTGGCCCTCCTGCCGGTTGTGCCTGCTGCGCCATGGGAGAAGGCGGCATTACCGGATTTGGGTTCTGTGATGGCGGGGCCTGGGGATTAAACCCACCAGGAGCCCCTGGAGTTATTCCCGGCTGTTGCCCGGCCTGGGCCTGGGCGATCGGAGCGTTTACTGTCGCGGCCGCGGGGAACCACCTTTGAACATCTTCCAGGCTTTCAAATTTACTCAGTACCCATTTGAACAACTCAGTCCACTCTACCGGCACACCGGCCTGCATAAGAATCTGCATATTGGCCGTCATGATTTGAAGTATCTGAATAGCCTGTTGCCGCTCAGTTACTTCGTCAACCATTTCAGTACTGGTTGCCTCAATATCAATATCAACTTCAGCCTGGATATCTTCCCTGTTCCAGGTTTCCCAATAGTATCCAGTCGGGCCAACAATTTTAACCACATCAGTAGTAACCCAATTGGCCTTCATGTGCTGATTAACTTTACGTCCCACTTTTTCAATGAACCGGTCGAACTGTTCAACCCTGTCTTCAAGCTTCAGTCCATATAATTTTGTCCTGGCTTGAACTTCTGTAGCCGTGGTGCGGGATGGAAGGTTGCCGCCCCGGGCCATTTCATCAGATCCAATAAGCTCCCGAATATCCTGCTTGATAATTCCTTCGATATTATATTCGTCGGAACTCATAGCCGCTTCCTGGATAGGTTTAATGGCGTCGTGATCCAAAACCTTGATAATGGTTCCGTCCGCGCCTTCCTGCAATTTGGTAAGCTCAGATTCGTTTACATCATCAGTAGCCGTATACTTGCGGTTAAACCGGCGCCGGTGCTGAAACATGGCGGTACGGATCCGGTTCAGTTCATACTGCTGGTCTTCAATAGAGGCCGGTAAGCCGAGAGCGTAAGGTTCCTCCGGAACGGGGATAAATTCATACCAGTCATAAGGAAACCCTTCAAGGTAATCATACGGCCAGGTTTCTTTCTCGATCAGCGGGATATGAACTCCGTGTGCAAAGAAGAAATATTTTCCGCTGCGCTTATCCCATATTTCAAAACAGACGATCCTGGTTAAATCTCCGTATTCATCGGCGTCATTAGAAAGCCAGGTTAGGCCATCGTCAGAAATTTCATCTTTTAATACAGAGTCTATTCGGGAAGGCTCAAACTTTCCTTCCTGGATAGCCTTTATTGCAGCTTTGGAATATCTTTGGTTTTCAATAATGTCCTGTAGGGGAAGGAACATCATTTCTCCGCACCATCTACCGGAATCAAAATCCTGTTCCGGAGCTTCCGGATCGAAGACCATCATAAACGGGCTTACCCGACGAATCCAGGGGGCCTGCTTTTTAATATAATCCCGATATTCAATTCTCCCTGTAGATGGAATCTTGTAACTCTCATTCACTTCCAGGGTAAAGCCTGACTTCATAACGGCGTGTCCGATAATAATGCCATCGAGCGCACACTTACGGGCTTGCTTCTGCATGTCATATTCACCCCAGGAATAATTCAATGTGGCCTTTTGAATCTTGGCACTCACATCAAATTCAGGGCGTTTGGCTTTAGCGTTGAACTTGGGACGTTTACGGATTAGAAATGGGAGCATGTTCAGGCAGGAACTTCCGGTAATATTTACCGTGATTTCATCATTGGCCAGATCGGAAGAAAGAGTATCACTGTCCTGGCTTAAAGCAGACCAGTGTTTCCCCTTGTATAAGTTGAGATATCGCTTCCAGGCTTTATCTCCATTCCAATGTTGCCTTCGATAAGTTAGAGCCCGGTCAAATCTATGCTGCCAAAACTCTCCAGCATCCTCCCCGGTGGTCGGTTCCCTTTGGTAAAGGGTGTTGTCAGGAGCTTTTTTCATAATATTTCCCGCCTGATCTTGCGAATTAAAAATATCTTACCACACAAACTCTGGCCTAATATAACGATCTTGCCCGAGTTTTATTGTCTAAAGTTTTCTCCCACCATTTGAGAGAATACTTTTTTTCAGTTTGAACTACCGGCTGTATAGCCTGGTGATAGGCGCGGGACGCCATCTGGTAAGCGATCATTACAGCCATTGCCAGGTCGTCATGTCCAGAACCTTTAGGAACTCCGGTAGTTTTCCTGCCCCCTTCAGAAACCATTTCCTGAAAGTTCATTAATTCATGAATCGTATTTCGGTCGTAAAGGGTAATAATGTCTTTGTTGATGGCGTTTCCAAGATCAGTAATCATAATGTCTTTGCTGACGCCGTTGGTTTTCCAGCCATACTTATCTGTTTTCCGATCGCGCCTTCCGCTTAAATCCTGCCTCCGGTAAAGACGGGGATACTTGATCCTTTCGTTATTAACAAGCTGCGATCCTCCCAGGATTTTGTTGATCGAGTACCCCCCTTCTTCATTTGCCTCTATAGCCAGGAGCGCGGTATTGAATATTATTCCCAGCACATAGAGAAGGATGGCGAAATCATCAGGGGGGATAACGGCACAAAACACCCCTGCTTGGGTAAGCTCCGGACAGCGGAGGACGACTGCCGCAGATGGATCACCACCCTTCACCCCAAGGGCCGGATCTACCCCGATAACATAAGTAGAATGAGGCTGAACCGGCTCAAATAATCGTAAGTGTCCGTACTTTCTGTATTCAAATTCTTCCGTCTTAAAGTTAAATCTGTAGGAATGTTCTATCGGGGGATCATTGTTAAGCCCCTGGGCCAGGTCGGCAAGCTTATATGAATCAAACAATCCTCTGCCTGTACCAATGAAAGCATCGTTGGGTATGGTCGGATATTCTTGTCGAAACATCCTGATATCACCATTGCACTCACTGTCAATAGTTTTTCTACGCCAGGCAAGGCGGCACATTGATTCATGAAAAATCTGGTTTTCTTCAGTAAATTCCGGATACCACACCTTCAATTCAGCGATTATCCGGCCCTGTTCCTCAACCTCATTGCCATATCTCGGATGGTCAACGTCGTGCGGTTCAAAATAATCATCCGGATCCAGTTCAATCCGGTACTCGTCATCAGCTACCCAGCAAACAAAAATCTTCTCATAATCATTTTCCTCATCGTCCCACAATTCCTTAAACGGTCCCGGTCCTTTCGCAGTAGTCTCGATAATCAGAAACGTGCCGGGGATATCAGGCATGGCATTTCGGGCCGCGGTCAAGGTAGGTAAGGGATTATTCAGCATGGCAAATTCAGACAGGTGAAGTAAATGCAGGGAAAAGCTTCTTCCAAGATCAACGTTACTGGCCACGTCTACCAAGATTTGGGATTCGAGCCCGGGCGTATTGTCCGCAGGATTAGGATTCGCGAACTCCAGGTGGCCCCGGTTGTTGGTCTTGGCCATCGGCCGGCAGTCCACCGGCGTTTCTCTCCAGAACAACTGCTGCTTCCGGAACAACTCCCGGCTGGAGCTTTCCTTATGGGCCGCAACAACTCCATTACGATTAGAGCGCAAGCTGCATATCCAATAAAGCAGACCAGCTATCCAGGTAGACATACCCATTTGCCTGCCCTTGAGAATTAACCATCTGACCGGCTTTCCAGTCTTCAGATATTCTTCCATGAGCTTCTTCCAAAGAACCCGCTGAACCCGATTAAACCTAAACGGAACCAGCTTAGAAGCCTTGGTCTGTATCTTTAGGTATTTGAGAGCGTATTCATCATAGTAGGCCCTCATCACCCCAAGTTCTTTAGAGTCCAGGGTAAGCCTCCACGTCTATTGCCTTGCCGCCATCATCGGCATTACGGACAATTTTATCAAAGTTGAAGTTAAGGTTAATCCCGGCACTGGCCTGTTTGTATCCCAGCAGTTCAGCAGCCACCTTGATTGCGGCAATCCTCTCGCGGTTGTTTCCGTCTTCCATGATTTCATCAAGAACGTTATATGCCTTCCGGTCGAAACCAACCTTGGCAATGGCCCTCATTACGCCATGGATAAATTCAGTAAACTTCGGATGCGCTATGATGCCAAGGGCCTGCTTCGGGGTAAGGTTGTATTTCTCTGCCAACCATTTAACCGTGGGCTCTTTAACTGCGGGAATGATCTCACCGTTTTCGTCTACTTCACGATCTTTCTGCGCTACCGGAGTTTCCGTAGAAATGTCATAGGCTATGTCCAGCCACAGTTGAGCATTAACCTCACCATGGGGAATCTCTACAATTCCGGTTTCGTTGTCGGTCATCCCTTGGCCTTTCTTTGCTGCCTCTGTTTATCAGTCCTGGTTATTGACTTGATAATCTTCCTGGTCTTCCGCTGCTGCAAAAACTCTTTCGCCGTTTTAGGTTTATAAGCAATCATCCTATTCAGACTAAAACTCTTTTCTTCTTCAGACATACTCATTTCCTCCAGGTTTACGGATGCCCCATTCCCCGGTTCCAAATTCCTTCAGAACCAATCCTGAATGGAGATCCACCACCACCACCACCAGGCAAAGGCCAATCACCAGCTTCAAAATCATCGTACCACGGAAACGCCCCACCAGCCGAACTGCCAGTTAAACCAGCTTTTCCAGTTGTGTATGTAGTATCAGAAGTAGAGATTTTTTCAACTCCATTGATATAAACTTTCTGCCCTACTCCAGCAATACACTCCAGGCGAACAATATCCCCATTTGAAGGCATAGCAGCAGCACCAAGAAGCGTGCCTGTAGTATAGTAATAACTCCAATCAACTGCCTTGATTAACTGCATATTCGTGTAGTCAGTACCTTGAAGTTTAAGTATGTAACCATTAACCTTGTTTACAGTAGACCCCTGAGAAAGTAAACAGCCAAACCCATGTGATACCGCCCCAAATGTAACCATTTTTAATTGAGCATACATTCCAGCAGCAGGATTAAAAGCAGTAGGATAAACAAATCCGTCTTTATTAGAGACTAAGCATTGGCATTTGTTTGAACTAATTATAGCAAAATGAGTCCCAACTTCAGTCCAGTTTGCCCCAAGATCAGCAGCGTCCGCCCTGTTAAAATCATCAGTGAATACAGCCATGATTTACTCCATGTAATGAACTTCAACCGTACCAGCAGCAGCAATCGAAGCCATGTAATGACCAGGATCAATCGGGAAAATGTACGGAGTCTCTGCCTTGATCTTTAAACAAGTATGATCAGCAACAGCAGTCGGGGCAGTCTTCCCAAACGCTATGTGACAGTCAGCACTCGCATACACATGAATGAATCCATAATCCGAACTCATCACCGAATTAACACTGGCCCCACCATTCGTCAAAGTGAAACCAGCCCCAACCGGCGCTGGCCTTTTATGATACGTTCCCTTTGCCATAATCAGTCTCCCTTGTTGTACTTCCTCGACCCATCAGGATTCAACATCCCTAGGGCAGTGAGGATTTTTTTATTAATCCAGTAGGCGGGTTCGGAGCAGGAGGATAAATAAATACCGTGGCCTGGTTGGAATTAATACTCTCTAAAATTCCACTCTCTCCCACTTCCACATCTTCCCACAAAATCACCGCCCGACATACATAATAATACCTGTGGTTCATATTAACAGAAGTGTCCGTAAATTCAGTCTTACCAGAAGAATCACTCGGAATCAAATCAACATTAATCTTGGAATATTCAGGAGCCGTTACATCTAACCGGTACAGGTTGTACCCATCAACTCCAACGGTAGGACTGTTCACCCATTGCAAAGTTACAGACTTAGGCTGCCCGTAACCAATAACCATAAACAACAGCAATATAAAAAATAGCAGATATACCTTTTTCATAAAACCTCCAGCATAAGAATACCACGCACCCCGACAAATAAAAACACCATACCCTTTTACTCAAAATGAGCATAAGGCCCAAAATACAGGACACAACAAGCATAATACACAACTTCAACATGATAAAAAATTTTTGCGCGCAATGTCAGATCGACAGCAAAAACAAGCCCCAGGAAGATAAGAAATACCCTGGAGAGAAAAAATTTCAGTGTGAGAATATTGGGTTAGAATAATAATAAATTCAGGGACGGGGGCGGGTGGTGTCTCGTGTGGTATGCCTTAACCATGACATGCAGGTACTACCTTAGATTTTCTCGGGTGTGGTATGCCTTAACCATACTGAGCCTGTATCTATTGGCCTGCTATGGCCTCAAAATTGACAATAGCAAGTACTTCCATACTTGCCTGTATACCTGACAGGAAAGCAGGATTAAACATCATAGCGGGGCCATAACGGCGGGGCCTGCTTTTAAAATCTTACATAATAAAACATTATACGACGTAACACCTGTAAACTGTATAAAATAAAGACGTTAGCTATAATGTTCGACACGTTGAACATCAAAAACAGGGCCAACAGGGCCAAAACAGGGCCGAAAAACGCAGTTATCAAGGCGGGGCCTGTAAATAATATCAAATCCTATTTTCCCTATTTTCTCTT
>Ga0210003_1000393_pt1 | contig 39772 bp, 36 predicted proteins | sample LantaG_FD_182804 | JGI IMG/M metagenome (GOLD analysis project Ga0210003, IMG submission 182804) | Deep subsurface microbial communities from Baltic Sea to uncover new lineages of life (NeLLi) - Landsort_02402 metaG (SPAdes) (version 2) | ecosystem: Environmental > Aquatic > Marine > Oceanic >...
CCTCGTGGCGGTTCTGGTTTTACCTTATCACAAGGAAGATTGCGACCGGCGTGGGAAAGGCCGTCAGGGACCTGAACGAGTGCTATGGTACAAACATGTTCAATTCCCAGGTGCTGCTTTGGCCCGGCGAGGAAAATGCGGAATGGATGGATGACTTCCCGGGAGCAAAAGAAAAAGTTCTGGAATTACGAAAATCAATCATCAGAGGAACATTGGGTGATGATTATGAAAACGCCGCGGTTACGTTGGACAGAATGCTGCTGCCCTGCTTCGAGTTTGCGACCGATCTAAGGCTGAGATACGATCCCGAGTATTGCGATGGCAGCCTGGATTATGTCAGTGAAGATCAGGGGATTACAATTAAGAATAATATTATCGGCGATCTTCAAGCATTCGGTTATCGCCGGAAGGACATTGACCGCGCACGAAAATATGTGACAAATGCTAAAAAGGATATTTCATCATTAATGGACTATCTGGATACAAAAGGATATAAATGGATCATGGATGACAGGCTGGCATTGAGAGCGGTAAAAACCATGTTCCACGCAAACAAGTACCGAACAAGGAAGATATTTCAAGACAGCAATATCGCCGCCCATCGGGCAAATATTGACCGTGACATTGAGAATGCAGCCGCCCAAAAAGAAATCTATTCAGCCCGCCTGACCGGCCTGAGATTGTATCATGAGTTGACAATATTACAAATCACCGGATACAAAGACCTGGCGAAGGAACTGGCTTATTCCGACTTATAACAAAAATTCTCAATCCAGGCCGGGATCGTAGCTGACCGTGAAGGTTCAAAAATCAAGCAACGTGACTTGTTCTGCTCTTGTGGATTTCTAAAGAACATTTTGCCTGGACAGCCCATTTTAAAAAAGGCCATAAGTGTTGTTCTTATGGCCACTGGTTCGTATTTTGATTTTTTTTAAAGTAAGAGATTATTGAAAACTCCAGTCAAACAAAGGCGGCGGCCGGATTTGATTGGTGAAAAGGTACTTCTTTTGCAGACTCTCTTGTATTAGCAGACTCTCTTGTATTAATAGCTGATGGGCCAATATGCCCAATTTGTCGACGTACGTCCAATTGCCCAATACAGCAAGAAATAACCACATAATTTCAATCATATAAGTGTGAACTTTCATAAGATAACCTCTAAACTATGTCACTCTATCGGTCGAAGCTTGATTTTTTCCTTAATGATTTCTGATTAACCTGATTTTATGGTCATAATCGGTCGAAAAACTAAATATCCGGACTCGAAGTATAGAAATGTTTCGACTTGACTCGGAAAAACAAACAACCCTATGCCATTGCTACACAAGCACTTGCATTCATATCACATCTCAATCAGCCGGTTTGAGTTCCTCAACACATCTCGATCACTACGTGTTTCAACACTGATATGCACCTTATTTAGAGACGTGAAAAGGCAGAGTTTACACAGCTTGTCAATTTTACTTGACCCGACTGTCCGGTTATGGTTTATTCCGCTTGCTTGACCAGGTATCAGAGTCTAACAGCTTGCCGCGAGGCAATCTGTGCAGAGAGGACATAAACCGGCGAGAACGGGAAACAGCAAAGATGCACGGGAGCAACTTTCAAGAAAAAAACAAAACCATACCGGCAACGGAATCGACGGACAAATCCGGACGCCGTTACGATCTTGACTGGCTCAGGGTGCTGGTCATCCTCAACATGGTCCCGTGGCACGCGGCCTGGCTCATAGCGTATGTGACGGGATCTTCAGATTCCACTCGTGAGGGCCTTGGCGTCACTATCCTTCGGTACTACACGGGCTTTTCCCTTCGCTGGCAGATTCCGCTGCTGTTTTTCATTGCCGGAGCGAGTGCATGCCTGTCACTGAGCCATCGTTCGCCGGGAGCTTTTGTCAGGGAACGGGCCAGGCGGCTGTTCGTACCGCTGATGTTTTTCATGCTGGTCTGCTATCCGGTTCTGCTGTACTTCTGGCCCGGCGTCAGCGATAACAAGAGCCTCCCGGACTACCTGGTTCGTTTCTGGCCGCACTGCCTGGCGACAATTCATCACAGCCGGATGCCGGGACGGATCCCGATGCCCGGATGGGCCCATCTGTGGTTTGTGGCATACCTGTTGATTTTCTCGCTGATAAGTCTGCCGTTATTGATCTGCCTCAGAAGGCAGGGCGAGCGCGGTCTGGCCGGTAAATACGTCAGCTTTTTTACAAATAGAGGTGCAATCCTGCTGCTGGCCGTTCCGCTGATGGTCATCAATATTATTCTGGCTCCGAAATGGCCGATGGCCCAACTGAACCTGTATGATGACTGGACATATTTCTGCTACGATTTAACGGTGTTTATCTACGGCTACATCATCTGTCTACACGAATCGCTCTGGCGAGCCATCTATCGGCACCTGCGAATTTCGCTGCTGCTGGCGATTGTCAGCACGGTGTTCGTCCTTGTAATGCGTTTCGATATGCCGGCGTTTTCGCGCCCGGCTTACACGCCGCGATACATGCTGTACTCGGTCTTTCTGGGCCTGCATACGTGGTGCTGGATCCTTGCCCTGCTTGCCTTAGCAAAGAAATTTCTCTCCGGCACGAATCGTTTCCTCAAGTATGGTAACCATGCCTCGTACCCGTTTTATATTCTTCACTTCCTTTTAATGATCGTCATAGGACATTTTGTTTTGCAATGGCATTTGTGGCTGGCGGTCGAGTTCGCGGTCCTGGTCGTTCTGACCTTTGTAGCAACGCTCGGAAGCTACGAATTGCTCGTGAAACGAACCAAAGTCACCCGGCTGCTGTTCGGCATGAAAGTATAATTATCGCGGAATGTACTGGCAAACGCCAGTAACTATAAAAGGGTTTTAGAAGCTGCTATTTTGTTCTTTCCAGAAGTGCCGTGGCGAATTGGCGGAGGGTGTCGGCTTTTTGTCCGAACGGCTTGAGCATTTCCATCGCCTCGGCCGTGAGCTTCTGCTGAACTTCTTTTGCCTTCTCTAAGCCTACTATCGCGGGATATGTGCACTTTGCGGCTTTGAGGTCCTTGCCGGCCGTTTTGCCCAACTGCTCGCTCGATGCCGTTTCATCGAGAATATCGTCGGCAATCTGGAACGCCAGGCCGACATGCAAGCCATATTCACAGAGACGCTCGAACTGCTTTTGTGTCGCGCCGCCGCAGATAGCTCCCATTGCAGCGGCACATCGGAACATCTTTGCCGTCTTGTTTATATGGATGTATTCCAGCATTTTTTTGGTACCGACACTTTTTTCAGCCCTCAGGTCCGCCATTTGTCCTGCGATCATCCCGGCAGCCCCGGCGTCCTGTGCCAATTGACTGATGAGTCTTACGGCGACGGCCGGCTTGTCGATTCCTTCCGCCAGGATCTCGAACGCAAGCGTCAAAAGAGCATCGCCCGTCAGGATCGCTGTCGCCTCGTCAAAGGCCTTATGGCATGTCGGCTGGCCCCGCCTCAGATCGTCATCATCCATCGCCGGCAAATCATCATGGATCAGCGAATACGTATGCACCATTTCGATTGCGCACGAGGCGATCTCGGCATAGCTGTTCACCTGGCCGCCGACAAGCTCGCAGCACCAGAGAACGAGCACCGGCCGGATGCGTTTGCCCGGGGAGCCAAGTGTGTATTTTAGAGCTTCTTTTAATTCGCTGTTTATATGCCGGGAGTCCAATACCTGCTGCAGAGAATAATTCACCGACTGTGCTTTCCTGCGTAGCCGAGTATTGAAATCCGTTGTTGAAATACTATTTGCCATATCCGATTACGGCCCCAACTACCCACTCTTGACAACCAGGCGTTGATCGTCGATTATTGAAGAATCATATTAAACAATACGCAGTAAATAGTAAAGAAGCAAAATGATTCTTATTCTTGGTGTTACCGCATCCGGCAAAGGTAGGCTGGCCTTCGATTTGGCCGAACATCTCGATGCTGAAATCATCAGTATCGACTCGATGAAAGTCTATCGTCGAATGGACATAGGCACCGCCAAGCCGTCCAAAGAAGCCCGGCAACGCGTTAAATATCATTTAATCGATGTTATTGAGCCGAGCGATTCCTTCAGCGTGGGAGCATTTATCGACGCCGCCTCGGATGCTATGGAGCAGATAAACAGCCGCAGCAGAAAAATCGTCGCCGTCGGCGGAACCGCCCTGTACATTAAATCCCTGCTTTACGGCCTTTTCGATGGTGCTGGAACCGATGAGAAGATCCGAGCTGAATTGCGGGCACGGGCCGAAGCCGAGGGCCTGGCGGAACTGCATCGCGAGTTAACGAAAATCGATCCTGCCGCCGCCGAGCGTATCAATCCCAACGATGCCAAGCGAATCGTCCGGGCCCTGGAGGTTTATCAGCTTACCGGCAAACCCATATCGAGCTTCCAGAAGCAGTGGGAGCAGCGTCAAATGAAGCACGACTGGACGATTATCGGTCTGCGGAGAGAAAAAGCCGATGCAAGCAGCCGAATAAACAGAAGGGTGAAAAAGATGATCGAGGCCGGCCTTGTCGATGAAGTCAAAGCTCTGCTGGACGATGAGAAACCCCTGGGCAAACAGGCCCGTTGCGCGATAGGCTACGCAGAGATAATAGAACATCTAAACGGACAGACGAGTTTGGATGATGCCATAGAACTGATAAAGATAAACAGCCGTCGATTGGCCAAAGGCCAGCGGACCTGGTTCAAAACCTTCCAAAACGTTCACTGGCTCGATATTGCCGAAGATGAAACACCGGAACAAATCCTCGACCGAACGAAGAGACTGCTGGGCGAGATTATCGCTTAGACGGCCTGCAACTGTCGCTGGGCACGCAGGACTATGGCGGTATCGCCGAGAACAAGCTGCTTTATCAGGCTGGATGGGATCAGCGTAATTCCCACTTTGAAAACTCTTTCTTCCACAATCGCCGCGATCGTGCGCGCCGTCTGTCGGCAAACACCGTGCCGGGCAATCAGGTCCCCAACGATTCTGGATTTATCCCACCGGGATCTGCCGGTTGTCTCCCCGGGCCCGGTAAGAAGCTCAGCATCGGTCAGATCCTGAACATCGATAGGGACAACTTCGATTCTGGAACGCTTAAGCTTACGCGCGAAATAATGCTCGCTCAATGCCACGGCTGCGTCCTCATAACCGGTAGCCGCCAGAACCACCTTAATCATGGAAAAAATATCACCGCTGGTGACGCGGCGGCGGTTATATTGATTGTACAGAAAAAACGTCACCACCTCGGCAAACTGTTCCGCAATATCTATATTTGCCTGGTCGACCTCGCCAAGTGCATTATTGATAGTACCCATGACTTTAGTATGCAGGTATCCTTCAATACTGCCGTCGGCTTTTATAACTTTGAGCTGTGTCTGTATCACCTTCTGTATGCCTCCCTGCAAAATCCACCGAATCTCAATATTGTCAAAGCCAAATATTAATCAAAGAGCGTCTGCTGAGCAACCGGCTCAACTTCGTTAATCGCTTTGCTGACTTCCTTAATCAATTCGCCCGCATCCCTGAAGTCACGATAGACACTTGCAAAGCGAATATATGCCACCTTGTCAACTCTGCGTAATTGTTTCATCACGCTTTCGCCTACAAAAGCCGATGAAACCTCCTTATCGAAATTCTTAAAAATATTCTCTTCGGCCTTGTCGGCGATTCGCTGAATCTGCTCGGCCGAAAGAGGCCTTTTGTAACAGGCCTTTTGCAAACCGGTAACGATCTTGTCTCTGTCATAAGGAACCCGGGAATTATCCTTCTTTACGACATAGAGTTTGAAGCCCTCACCAATCTTCTCGTAGGTAGTAAAACGTCTCCTGCATGCAATGCACTGCCGACGACGTCTAATTACCCTACCGCCATCGCTCGAACGCGAATCAATAACCTTATCCCGGTCTTCCTTACAAAAAGGGCATTTCATTTCGTCTCTCGCATCTCGTAATGCTCCTTGCGTTCGAGATACATTCATTAGATGACGCTTTTCAACCGGATCCTTCTACTGAAAACTACTTATCAGCCACAGGTAATCCATTCCTCAAAGCTCATCAATCCAGCACTACATATAGAATACCATGGCATTCTAACACCCACATGTGGTATGTCAAAAAAAATTTAGTCTATATTACTAAATTTTTGCCGGCCTCAATTTATGGGTTAGCAAGCACTAAGGGGAAAATACGGGAAAAGCACGCAGATCTTTTGTGGATTTTATATATATTTAAGCTGTGTTCATCTGAAAAAATCGGGGAATACAATCGGTATAAGGTTACTGAGGAACCCCTGGCCTCATCTATGTAATATGTGGTACCGATAGATATTAGTGCGTGTCTCAGGGATTCTTGTTTTTTTGACAAAATAAAGGCCTTGCTTGAGCTTGGTGAAGCTTGCACCCAGGATATGTAAGTGGATGTGTGCAAGCAAGGCCTGATTTTGAATGAAAATTTTCAATACCCTTACCCAGCTACGCTACAGAGCATCCCTATTAACATAAAACCGAATCCATTGAAAACCTGTTGCCTGCTTTGAGCCTTTCATAATTGTTGTTCATCTTGAAATAATGACGGTAAAAGGCCGAGCGTAAAAGCCCGGCCTTTATAAGCACTGCCATGATAAGCATCCTATTTTTATTTAACTCCGCCATAAACGCCATACCGATTGGGGTAGCCATGTACAGGTCGAGTCCTCCTGTTTATGATGAGACTTTCTTCAGGACATAATACTTTGGTTTCATATAGCCAATCGTATAACTGTCCCTTTTCCATTCAAAGAACATGAAGGTCGAACCTTTAATCTTTTTGATGGTGTATTTGCTGGCGGTTTTATCCTCTGAATGGAACACAAGCCCTTTTGTCCATGTCCTGAAATTTTCAGTCGTCTTGCCATTGGGCAGGAAGACAAGCGCTTTGAGATATGGCCGGTCTTCTCCGTGTTCCCATTGTTTCTCGCTGTCCTTGAACTCTTCCATCTCAGGGATAAAATCTACTGTTTTCCAGGTTCCTATGACTTTTTTGTCGTTTACGAAGGGGTAATCGATTTTGTCAACGATACGACCCTGCTCGTTTATATAACTACTCGCAGGGATATCTGCTTTTTCGCCGTACATTGGTTGGTACTTTAAGCTTTCAACTGAGACTTTCTTCAGAACATAATAATGGGGTTTTATACGTTGAGTGGTATAATCGGCGGTTTTCCACTGGTAGAACATATAAGATGAGCCATCTATTTCCCTGATGATATACTTGCTTGCGGCTTCATCACTAAGGACCAAACCTTTTGTCCATGTAAGTTTACTGGGGGGGCGAATTTTACCACCTTCTTCAAAAATAAGATGATTGAGGAAAAGCTCACCTCTCGATATTTTCTCTTTTTTGGGATCGAAGTGGTCAATATTTCCTACAAAATCTACACTTTTCCATCCGCCGATAACTTTTGGGTCATTAACAAATGGATAATCAACTTTGTCAATAAGAAGACCCTGCTCATTTATAGTACTTGTCGGAGGTATATATGATGAGCTATCGATGGGCGAAACATTGATCTCCATGATCGTTCTGTCGCGTTTGTCGATTTCAAACATGAGGCCTTTATCTTCGTAGTAGAGCATATCTTTACTCTTAAATTCCTGGATACGGGATTCGTTGCCAAAGAATTGTTTGATTTTCTGCTCTGAATCACCAACTCTAAGCCCATTGGCGAATTTGTAAAAAGGATTTAGCACAGTAATCCCTTCGACTTTATCGTCAAAGAATCCCAAGGAAATATCGCCAAAAGACATGCCATAACTTCTCGGAGGATTGTCGAGAGTGTACCCTTCTCCTCCGAAATTAATATGCCCTGATTCTCCACGCTTTTTCAATACATCGTCTTTGCTCATGCCAAATGTATAGTCGCCAACTCGCAGGCCAGGAACAATTATACTCCCTTCTACTTTGTCAATAACTTTGGCATCATCGGGAATTCCTTTTAGCACAAACATGGACGGATCAATCGGTTGGTTATAAGCAAAAAAATCAATCTGCAAATCAGGTTCATTTCCCTGCTCTCCGAGACGATACCTTAATAACTTCTTAATAAGTTTCGTCTTACGATCAACGACCAGATCCACTCGCACTTTATCGGCGGAGTGGGTGGTTTTTACATAGATAAATTCACTACCTATAGGCTCATCGATTTTAAGCTCAATGTCCTCTTTTTCCTTTGCCTGGTCATATAGCCACTGTAAGGTAAGTTTGGGAAAATCTTCCCACTCTTTGGCCATATTATTAAGCCTTTTAACAATCACAACGTTATCCTCAGGTATCCAGGTTTTTTTAATTCCCTCGTTCCAGAAAGTGAACTTAACACCATCCTTATCATGTTCATTACAGCGGAGATTCAAAAGCTTGCCCGCACTGTCATACTTTACCCAATAATCTGAAAATTCATTGTTTTCGATGCTCTGGCCTTTCTCAAACATTCGCAGGTGGACATTCTTTATAGTATGGTTAGCCTCGATTGTCTGTTCAAGTGCGTAAGCCGGTGCGGCTGCCTTTTCGAAAAAGGTTATTAAAAACACAGCAGTAATTATTATTGCCGCCGTAGCGGTTAATTTTGTAATTGGACTTTTCATAATTGTTCTCCATATAATTGGACGATAACAAGCAGATTTTTTATCAAAGGTTTTGTTGTATGTTTGCAATACATCCTTAAGAACAAATTTATCCATTCGTGGATTGGTATCTGCGGCTATTTTTTGGAAAATGATTTTTATATCTTTTTTCGGTCTCATTTCTCAATATCTCCATTTAGTAAGGAACGGAGCTTTTTTATACCATATCGATATCGACCAGCAACCGTATTGACCGATTCGTTTTGAAATTTGGCTATTTCTCTTAGGCTCATATTTCCCTGCATATACAGAGTGATCACTTCTCGTTGTTCATATGGTATCTGAGCCAATGCATGATCTAATAGCTCCAACTCTTCGTTCAACACAAGCCAACGTTCCGGCCTGCTTAAATCACGGATGGGGAAATCTGAGTTCTCAATACCAACCGTCTGATGGCGTTGCTTATATCGTTGTTGGTTCCTCACTCTATTAGCAACTGAAGTCATCAGATACTTCTTGAGATTCTTTATCCTGCATGGACTTGCCGCTGATTGAGCGAGGCTAACGAAAACATCATGTACTGCATCTTCAGCGGCCGTAATGTCAATCGTTAGGGAGACAGCAAGTGCCAGCAACTCGTTCTTATACTTTTCATAAATCCGCTCAAGAGCGGCCACATCACCTGATTTAAATCTTCGAACAAGCAGTTTATCTTCCAGCATTTTGGTCAACCAGCCACAAAAGGATATCCTTCCAATATAAGACACCGGTATAGCCGAATTGAGTATAAACAAAGTATTTTTTTTGGGTATCTTTGTTTTGTGAAAGGATAGAACTTGGTCGACAAGCGTCAAATAGTTCAACAAAATCAACCTCGACCAGGGCTGTTCCCCTCAATCCAGTTTCCTATTGACCTCATTCTACATATACGTAAGATCAAACGACAGCAAGTGATTTTTTCTTTCCGAATCCGTGTCTTTAATAAGTGAGGCCCAGCCAGGTGAATTTATCAGTGTGAAAGTTGTTGGTACAAAAGATTGTGATTTACTCGTTGAGCAAATTTTAATACATAAAAAAAGCCTCTGCGCAGAGAACGCAGAGGCCAACTCGGAAAGAAACTTATACAACCCCCCCTCAGGTCTGGCACTAAGCTTTCACATCCTGTGAAAGCGTCGTTTCTAATCCGCTAACTCCTTCCTTCGTGCTACATTTAAAGTGTACTATAAAAATCCTCAAAAGCCAAATCGAGACACATACTTTGTCTACTTTTTTTATGGCCCGATAAAACGAACGCTCATCCACCTGCTATACGCACGGCTTTTCGTTTTGTGTCGGCCGACTTTATACCTCTTCGATTTTGGCTTCGCTTTTCAACCCATCTATAAATTTATCGATCGCTTCCGACCGCATCTGTTCATTGAGTAATTCCGTAATCCGGTCTTTTACATCTTCAAGGCTTGCCACTGCCGCCGGCTCTCTTGTGTATACCTTTGCGATATGAAAGCCGAAACGGGTGCGAAAGATGTCACTGGTCTGGCCGGCGCCTAAATTGAAAACCACATCTTCGAACTCCTCAACCATCTGTCCTTTCATAACGAAACCCAGGTCACCGCCGCTGTCGGCACAGTCGGTATGTTTATCGACAACCACTTCAAAAGTCACGCCGCTTTTCAATTCTTCGAATGCCTGGCTTATCGCCTCATAAGCAGTCTGTTCATCCGTCTGCCAGTTTACATATTTGACGATATGAGCCACCCTCGCCCGCTCACCCGATTTGAACTGCTCCTTATTTTCCTCGTAATATTTCTGGATAGCAGCCTGAGACGGCTTCGGCAGATTTTTGCAGACCTGGCCGATCCTTTGTTCGATCCTCATCTGCTTGGCAATGTCTTTCTTTATTTGCTCGTCGTTTTCGGCGTTGAAATCTTTGTAGAGCTGCTCCGGCTGCTCGTATTGCTCCTTGAGTTTCGCCAGAGCAGCCTGAACCTGATCGGGCGGTATTTTGTCACCGTTCTTTTCCGCCTCCTGATTGATTAAGATCTTTTCAATCACATTTTCTCTGGACCAGTCGAGCAGTTGGGCCTCTCGCTCTTTGTCGTCCTGGTCGGTAAACACCCGTTCATAATCCGGTCTCAGCCGCTCAGATTCCTGCTTTATCGCCGAATCCTCAATCTTTTCACCATTCACAATCAATGCCATATTTCGCCTTTCGTATCGCGTTTAAAAGTTTCTATTAAAATTTCGACCTAACCGCCCTTAGCTTTCGCATACCAGTCCGGGTCCTGCGCGAGCTTTTCTCTTGCCTCGTTTGTCATCATCTCAAAGGCAGGGTGAGTGCTCTGCCACGACCGCTCCGTAAACGGGCTTTGACGCATCTTTTCTATCTCGGGCTCGACCTCGTTGAAGTAGCTGCCGTAGATGTGCAGCGAATCACTGATATCGACATACCTGCCAACATTCACCGGCTCACCTCGTTTCTCGGCGATGCCGTCTGCTATTTTCTTTTGAAGGTCGGTCAGGGCATAAACATTCATGAACCACGCCTTGTAAAGATCCCTGCTTCGCCAATGCGTATTCATATTGAGCGTAAGCTCGCCTGAATCGTTGGCCAGCAGCCGGCACCATATCCTCTGAAGGCAGGGCGGGTCGTCCGTAGGCGGATCCGCCGTCGGCATCCAGGTTATGGCCTGAGCCCTTCGGCTGTGCCCGGCCTGCGAGAGGTAATCGATAATGTACTGAATCTGGTCTATTTTCCTGAAAGGCTTCGGCGAAGCGGGGTCCCGGATATCTTCAACCGGACAATACGAGAAGAGCCGTTCGTGATACGTATAGGTCCACTTGCCGGCGGCAGCGTCGATCCAATGGTCGTGAATCCCGTTAACAACTTCCTGCCGATACGATTCAAGCTCCTCGGGGCCGCCGGGAAAATTCTTGTGAATCCGGGGCTCGGAGAAAGGGTCGCTGACAGCGATCATCACCGTAGCGTCTTTGCTCGGCGGATCTTGCGACTTATCGTATTGAGTTTTGACATCGAAGCCATTGTCCCATACAGCCAGGACAGCTTTTTCCCAAGCTTCAGGAAGAGAATCGGCGTTTATCGAAATCACAGGGATATTAGCAACAGATACAACGGTTTTCATCTACGCATTCCTTTATAAATCTTTCTTATTCCTATTTCAAATTTCCAAGGTCTATTTCTTCTTTGGTTATATTGTACATTTTGCGGTAACGCTCCGGCAAATCGGCAAGTGCTCTTTTAGCGAAGAAGGCATACTTACTTTCCGGCCACCTCTGAATAATGTCCCGGCAACTTTTGACCATCTGACCGTATCCCATTACAGGCAGCCTGCCCATCTTGCGCTGGTTCTCAACCCAGATCCAAAGCTTCTGTGCCTCTATCTCATCCTCCATTTCAAGCTCTTTAAACTGAGGTTTCGGCTGTTCGACCGGCTGGGCTGGTGCTACCTGGCTGGACGGCTGCACCGGCGTTGTCGGTGCCGGCGGCTCTTTATACTCCGGCTCGGCCAGCAATTCCTTGTCATCCTGCTCCCACTGATCGTAAATCGTCTTCTCCGGCCCTTTCGAACCCGTTGTCAAAATGCCGATCAGGACAATCACGCCCACAACAAGAACGGCGAATCCCACAATTTTCAGCCAAAAAGTATTCATAATTATCCCACCCCTTTCTGACATTGATTATTGAATAATGACTATTGACTATTTATAATATCTCAGTGCTTAGCTTGTAGTGCTTAGCTTGATCTTTACAATACTAAACGGTTAATAATAAATAGTCAATCTCAAATGTTCACAGGGCTTATAGAGACAATTTGCACGGTAAAGTCGGCTCGCCAAAGCACCGAGTCAATGGTCCTGACTATCGATTTGGGCGAGATGGCCGATGGAAGTAAAACCGGTGATAGTATAGCCATAAGCGGAGCCTGCCTGACTATCGCCGGGCTTCAAGGCAGCCTTGCAAGCTTTGATGTCAGCGCTGAAACTCTTGCAAAATCGACGCTGGGCAAACTAAAACCCTCTTCGGAAGTTAACGTTGAGCGGTCTTTGAAGGCAAGCGACCGGTTCGGCGGGCATTTCGTCCTGGGCCATATAGACGGAACGGCAACTGTAGATGCAATCGACAAATCGGGCAAGTTCGCAAATATTAAATTCGCGGCTAAGGCCGAACTGCTCGATGCGATAGTCGTTAAAGGCTCAGTCGCCGTAGATGGAATCTCCCTGACGATTGCCGCCGTAGATATTAAGAGCTTCAGCATCTCGATAATCCCGGAAACGCTGAAAAGAACAACATTAGGCAAAGCAAAAATCGGTGATTGTGTTAATATTGAGACTGATATCATCGTAAAAACGATAAAAAGACAACTCGATGAGATTCTGCCAAAGAAACAGGGCCTAACAGCCGAAAAACTAAGACAATTAGGATATTAATAGTGTATAAAAATCGCTGAAGGTGTGGCGTTGAACGGTATAATGAGAACTAATTGTAATAATTCGATCACAGATCAGCCGGTTATCGGCATAACGATGGGCGACCCGGCCGGTATCGGGCCGGAGATTATTGTCAAAGCCCTGGCTGACCCGGCGATTCGAAGAGCGGCGAAATTCATCGTTTTCGGATTGAACGAGCAGCTTTGCTACGCAGCCGACGCCGCTGAGATCGAACCGTTCTGGGGCCGGCATCAGCACGAAAAAATCAGTCGCGAATATCCTTACAAGGTGGTTGTAGCCGATTATGACGAGTATTCCGTGCCATCGTGGGTCAAGGACTCCAGCAAAATGGCCGGCGAAGCATCGATGAGGTTCTGTCTTGATGCGATTGACGCCGCTCGCGATGAAATTATCGATGGGATCGTAACGGCACCGATCAGCAAGAAAAGCTGGAAGCTGGCCGGCGGGACCTGGCCGGGCCATACCGAAATGCTCGCCCAACGCTGCAAATCCCCGCGAAAAGTAATGATGTTTATCGCCGGGCCGTTGAAAGTGGCGCTGGCGACAATTCACGAAGCGCTGTTCGATGTCAGGAACAAGTTTACAATCGGCTGTGTCTACGAGCCTATCGACCTGTTGAACGACGCCTTAAAGCAGTACTTTGATATCGAAAATCCCAGGATCGGCGTGGCCGCTCTGAATCCGCACGCCGGCGAGGACGGGCAATTCGGCGATGAGGAGAAGCGGATCATCTCACCCGCAATGTTATTGGCACAGGAACATGGAATAAACTGCATCGGTCCGATCAGTGCCGACACGCTTTTTTTACGGGCCGTCAATGGAGAATTCGACGGCGTGGTCGCAATGTATCACGACCAGGGGATGATTCCCGTAAAACTGCTCGACTTCGAGCATGCGGTCAATATTACGATCGGCATACCGATCATCAGGACATCACCCTCTCACGGAACAGCATTCGACATCGCCGGCCGAAATCTCGCCAACCCGGCCAGTATGAAATCCGCCATCGTAACAGCAATACAAATGGCAAAAACGAAAAAGAATTTAGAATGCCGAATTGGGAATTGAGAATTATACATTCTAAATTTCCAGCTTGATTGGGTTTTTAATTGTCATGCTGAATTCTTCGATGCGCTCAGAATGACAAGTTTCGCATATTCTTACCATAACAACACTTACGTAAAAGTCAGTTAAGTTGAATAAATGCTGATTTCTTAATTCTAAATTCTTGATTCGAATGCAGACTAAGCGACAAATCCGGGACCTGTTATCGTCATCGGGCGTTTTTCCAAATAAACGGCTCGGCCAGCATTTTCTCATCGACTTGAATCTTATGCGGCTGCTTATCGATTCGGCGGATATTCAGAAGGATGATGTGGTGCTCGAGGTCGGGTGCGGCACAGGTTCTATGACCGAGGCTTTATCCGAGAAAGCCGGCAGGGTAATCGCCGTCGAGCTCGATAAAAACCTGAGCGAAATAGCAGCAAACCATCTCGCAAAGTCCGAAAATGTAGAGATTATAAACACCGATATCCTCAAAAGTAAGAATTCACTCAGCCAAACCGTCACAAAAGCATTGGACCTTGCCGGCAAGAAATGCCCGGGGCGGATGCTGTTAGTTGCAAATCTGCCTTACAGCGCTGCTTCACCGGTAATTATGAATCTTATTACAGGCCCTACAACAGCGGATGGCATGTATGTGACGGTTCAAAAAGAAGTTGCCGACCGAATGACAGCCTCTCCGGCGTCAAGTGACTACGGTATATTGAGCATCTTCCTGACCGCTGCCGGGGATGTCAAAACGATCAGGACTCTTAAACCGGCGGTATTTTGGCCCCAGCCGCAGGTCGATTCGGCAATGGTCTGCTTTATCCGAAACCGGGCAAAGTCCGACCGCATTGAGAATATGGAGTTGTTCAGCGAGATTGTACATCTTTTCATGGGCCATCGCCGCAAAACTATTAAGGCCTGCAGCAAACTGGCCCGCGGCAGACTTGCAGAAATTAACAATTGGCCGGAAATATTCGAGCAATGTTCAATTTGCCCAACAAAACGCCCGGAAACACTCAGTCACGATGACTATATTACCATTGCAAATTATGCCGGAAATTCCCTATTTTTATATTGAAAGAAATTCCAATGTAGGTTATAATAAGTCGGTTTAGGCTTTAATAACGCAAAAACACTAAATTTAGAAGAACAGAAGATTTGTGAGGCGCATCTTAACAAGCGGGTGATGGAGTATTATCAAAATCAGAGGAGCAGAATTATGAGCAGACGAAAAGGATTTACCTTAATTGAACTTTTGGTTGTAATAGCAATTATAGCGATATTAATGGCAATTTTGATGCCCGCATTACAACGGGTAAAGGAACAAGCCAGATCGGTTAAGTGCCTTGCAAACCTCAAGAGCTGGAACCTTATCTTTGCGATGTATGTGGAAGATTATGACGGTAAATTCCCCAGTGGCGAAACCGCACAGGGTTTTTGGTGGATCGCCCAGATGGAAGAAAAATACCAGAGTTACAAGTTAAATCCCCTATGGTTCTGCCCAACTGCACAAGCACCTATAAGAGACGAGTACGGGGTAACTATACCAACGTTGAATATATTCAACTCATGGGGTATATATACCCGCTCGGATTATGGAAACCTCTGCAGAGATGGCGTTGCCGGCAGTTATGGCCTGAATGGTTATGTGCTGAGTACCGCTCCCGGAACCGAATTCGAAGGCGGTCGAAGGACCGAGGATAACTGGAGAGGCCCCCAGGTAAAAGGAGCAAATAACGCACCTATTCTTGTAGAATCCCTGCGATTCGACTTCTGGCCTCTCCCAACGGACCCCCCTGCCGCCAATGAGTTTGAGGCATGGCAAGGTATGAACCATATGGCACGTTGTGCCATCAATCGCCACGAAGGATTTGTAAACAGTTCATTTTGTGACTTCTCCGCTCGAAAAGTAGGTATTAAGGAATTGTGGACACTCAAGTGGCACAAAAGATATGACATTTCGGGCCCTTATACAACGGCCGGCGGAATGCAGGCTGATGAATGGCCGGAATGGCTCAGACGTTTTAAGGATTACTAACATAAGTTTATCGCAAAGAAACACCTGGAATGAAGCTGCTCAGATATTCTTGTTGAAAAGTGCTTAAGAAAGACAATGTTTCAATCATGAAAGGCTTGGGTTGTGATTATGCGAAAAAGAGGAGGCTTTACACTCATAGAGCTTTTAGTCGTAATTGCCATAATAGCGGTATTGATGGCGATTTTGATGCCGGCACTACGCCGCGTTAAAGAACAGGGCAAAATGGTAACTTGCCTGGGAAACCTTAAACAGTGGAATGTAATTGCAGCAATACATACCGAGGAGAATGACGGCAAATTCTGGGATTCCGATCCGGGAACCACGGCCTTCTGGTTCCCACGTTACATGGATGAGCAACACAAGAGTTGGAAGACAAATAAGCTTTGGTTCTGTCCTTCAGCCACAAAACCTATAATTGACGAAAATGGAGTTCAGTCGCCCACTTTCAATATCTACAATGCCTGGGGAATATTTACAGGCGACAGGCTCTCAAAAGACGGCATAGCCGGCAGTTATGGTATCAACGGCTACTGCCTTATACCGGACAGTGCCACTACATATGAGAGTGGAGTTTCTACCGAGTACGGGTGGAAGACCGCCGGTGGACGCAATGCAGCCAATGTACCATGGTTCGTTGAGGCTCTGCGTTTTGACCTTTGGCCATTACCAACTGACGCACCTGTCGCTAACGAGTTTGCAGCCTGGTCCGGCAACCTAATGGGCCGTTGCGCCATCAACCGCCACCAGGGATTTGTGAACGCTGCCTTCATGGATTGGTCGGCAAGAAAGGTCGGCATCAAAGAGTTGTGGACGCTTAAGTGGCATAAACAATTCGATACATCAGGCCCTTACACGAAAGCTGGCGGAATGCAGCCGGAGAACTGGCCGGATTGGTTGAGTCGCTTCAAGGATTACTAATAACAGATTATAGCAGGGAAATGCCCGACGTTTTTCAGCCCGGATATTCTTGTAGAATAGTATTTTTGAAAAAGGCGATTTTTCAAGTCCAGAAGCGGAAAGGATTTCTTATGAGCAAAAAAGAAGGTTTTACGCTTATAGAACTACTGGTAGTAATCGCCATTATCGCGGTTTTAATGGCAATATTGATGCCTGCTCTGAATCGGGTCAAGGAACAGGGCAAACGGGCTACATGCCTGAGCAATCTCAAGCAGTTGACTTTAGCGTGGATTATGTACGCCGATGAAAACGATGATAACCTCGTTAACGGCGATTCAGGCGAGTATAGCATCCATGCTAAAGAGACGCCCTGGGTGCTCTCCGATTGGGGATCCGGGATGACAGAGCGCCAGAAGATAAATGCGATCAAGAACGGAGCCTTGTGGCCGTATTCTAAGGAATTGAGGCTTTACAAGTGCCAGACCGTAAATAAGATCGTTCGCTCCGGCAGTATGGAAAACATCTTGCGAACGTACTCTGTGTCTGATTCGATGAATTGTAAAGACTGGCCTGACATGAACGCCAAGATGATTAAGAAACGAATAGACATTAAGAATCCGGCCTACAGGATGGTCTTTGTTGATGACGGTGGAACCAATCCCTCCGCCCTGGGCGGCTGGACAGTCTATGTAACGGAAGAGAGATGGTGGGATCCACCGCCGGTTCGACACGGTGACGGAACGAACTTCTCTTTTGCAGACGGGCACAGCGAATATCACAAGTGGAAAGATCCGCGTACAATCGAGTTCGGTATGCGGATACCACCGACGGCTTTCTCTGACGTACAAGCAGGTAACGAAGATCTTCACTGGGCCGCCGTGGCTATGTGGGGTGAAGATGCGAAACATCGATAACTCTATATAGCTATGCTCTTAATAAGAACACGAATAGCGTTATAAGAGGTAAATGCCGGTTTATTGATGGGCAAATTCCTTTTTTTTAAAACTTTTGTCTATTGAGTGTTAACTTAATTACGAAGTAAAAGAGGAGCTTATTATGCGTAAATCCAAAGCTTTTACGTTAATAGAGCTGTTGGTGGTAATTTCCATCATAGCAATATTGATGGCCATTTTGATGCCGGCACTACAGCGGGTGAAGAAACAATCCAGAACCGTGGTCTGCCAAGCCAACCTCAAGCAATGGGGCGTAATTTTCGCGATGTATACGGATGACAATAACGGCAATTTCCCCGAGCGCATGAGCGGCAGTAACGCCTACGGGCGATGGATGGACTCGATGCGGGATTACTACATCACAGCCGAAGACATCCGTTGCTGCCCGGTAGCCTCAAAAATTGCCAATCCCAAAATGATAACGGGGATCGACTGGTGGGGCAATACGGAGTTAGCCTGGGGTAAGGTTCCTCCTTGGGATTCCGGAGGTGGCCGGACAGAAGGCTATTACGGCAGCTACGGAGTAAACGGATATATATATGTGCCCGTAGGCACAGAGGTTTATGGTATATCGCCTAACGGATTCTGGAGAACGACAAACGTCAAAGGCAGCAGTGAGATCCCCATGTTCCTGGACAGCTATTTCTGGTGTGGATGGCCGCAGGCTACCAATACCCCTCCGGTATACGATGGCGCGCAGGAACGCTCCGACGCTAACGCTATGAACCGTTTCTTGCTCAACCGCCACGATGGATACGGAACCGCCGTCTTTATGGATTATCACGTACAAAAAATCGGTCTTAAGGAATATTTCACGCTTAATTGGCATCGCGGCTACAACAGGGCTAATGCCTGGACCAGGGCCGGCGGTGTCAGATCGGAAGACTGGAGTAATTACGGAGACGGCTGGTTGGGAAAATACAGCGACTACTAAGATAATTCCGATATACTAAAAGTGAACAAATAAGTACTCCCTTGACGAATTTATTTGTATAAGATTCTGAAAAGAAAAGTATACAAAAGATATTGATGGAGTGTCCCGATGAGAGAACATACAAGAGGTTTTACCCTAATCGAACTATTAGTTGTGATTGCCATTATTGCGATTCTTATGGCAATATTGATGCCGGCTCTAAATCGCGTTAAAGAGCAGGGCAAGCGGATAGTGTGTGAGAACAGTCTCAAGAGCCTGCAGCTTTGCTGGATTATGTATGCTGACGATAATGACGATAAAATCGTAAACGGTGCCGGCGGAATCCCTTACTCAACTTCAGGTCGTACGGAGACGCCCTGGGTAGGCCAGGCTTGGGGAACTAATTGGGACCAGCCAAACGCCGCAACCGTTGGGATACTTTCTGACAGGGCAAAGAAACAGGCAATCGAAGACGGAGCTTTGTGGGATTATTCCAAAGACTACGGCATCTACAAGTGTCCTACGGGAAGGCGTGGTGAGGCCGTCACGTATGCGATCGTAGATGCCATGAACGGCTTATACCGGACCGGTACTTATACCGGAAGCAATCATATAACCGCCAAGGGCGTAAGAGTAGGTCCGACAGTGCTCTGGGTCAAGCGAAAGTCTGAGATAAACAGTCCGGCCCCGGCCATGCGAATGGTTTATATCGACGAAGGCGCGATGACCCCTGACAGCTTTGCCACACACTACAACCAACGAGGGCCCTGGTGGGATGATCCGCCTGTCCGGCACGGAGACGGAACGACAGTATCGTGGGCGGACGGACACGCCAGCCATCTCAAGTGGAAAGCGGCCGAGACCATTAAACACGCAAGGGATCACAGGGATTACTATGGCGGCGGCGGCTGGATGCCGACAACCCCGGAAGGCCTCGAGGAACTGGAGGATTTCCAGAAAGCCGTATGGGGAAAGGTCGGTTTCTAATTATTGTGATTCATAGAATTGTTTGCTTAGATGATCGCCATCTTGTGCCTGTGGCTGTGGCATCGCGGCTACAACAGGGCTAATGCCTGGACCAGGGCCGGCGGTGTCAGATCGGAAGACTGGAGTAATTACGGAGACGGCTGGTTGGGAAAATACAGCGACTACTAAGATAATTCCGATATACTAAAAGTGAACAAATAAGTACTCCCTTGACGAATTTATTTGTATAAGATTCTGAAAAGTAAAGTAATCAGAAGATATTGAAGGAGTGTCAGGATGAGCGAACAAAAAAGAGGATTTACTCTAATCGAACTTTTGGTGGTTATCGCCATCATTGCGATTTTGATGGCAATACTGATGCCGGCTCTACAACGGGTAAAGGAACAGGCCAAGGAAATAACCTGCCGGGCAAACCTGCGGCAATACGGACTTGTACAGGCCATGTATTTGGATGACAATGACGACCGCTATCCTTATTCATGGACCTCTCTCGTTTCGAATGAGAATCCTGTGGGCGGCTACCAACGTTACTGTCGATGGCACGATCCGAGATATCCTCCGGACGGCCCGTTGTGGTCCTATCTCAAGTTAAAGAATGTGAATCTCTGCCCCTCATTCAAAGTCCTTGCCAAATCCGAGGGCACAAGGCACCCCAACCATGTCGCTGCAAATCCGGTTATTCCTCAATACAGTTACAGCATGAACTCCTGGTTAGGCTCGAAGCAAGGGGATCCAGGCGGTTCTTCTGCAACAGACGCCACGGGACGCGGCGGAGTTCGTAAACGTTCCGAGATAACAAGAAGCAAAGCCGAGGTGTTTTTCTTCGCTGAAGAGAATATGTGGGGCAGGTCGGGCAATGCCAATGTGCTCAATGACAACGCCCTGTGTCCCGACGGACGCGATTGGTTCGGGACCTTCCACAGTGCATCGAGTTCTGACCTCAACACCGGCACAATCAATGCGGTTTTTGTGGACGCCCATGTCGAGGAAGTTCGTTCAGCCCTGGGCCCTGACGGTGAGGACTTGGGAAAAGAGTTCGGCAGGTTCGAGAAATACGGCTGGCCGAACAAACAGCCGTTTAAATAGTCTTGATTCTTGCTACTCGATTCTCGTCGAGCATTCAACACCGGGTGTCGAGTCAGATTGTCGCTGTTTTATGCCTGTGGCTGTGGCATTCGATGTTAACCGCTACCGGCAGTGAAGCGATATGACACGCAGCCGTCTCGACCAGGCAAGCCAAAGTAGTTGTATCGCCGCCAAGACCCTGTGGACCGATACCGAGCGCGTTGATTCTCGAAAGCAAATCGGCCTCAAGCTCAGCGTAAAACGGCTCGCTATTTTTCTCACCCAAATTCCGGCATAGCGCTTTTTTACTCAGCAGACAGCTCAGCTCAAAATTGCCCCCGATCCCCACACCAACAACGAACGGCGGGCAGGCATCGGCGCCGGCTGAGCCGACAACATCAACAATCCAGTCAATAACATGCTCTTTCTCGGCCGTAGGCCTGAACATCCTGAATTGGCTTTTGTTCTCGCACCCGCCGCCTTTGGTCATCACGGTCAGCTTGAGTTTTTCGCCCGGCACAACCGTGTGATGAATGATCGCAGGCGTATTTGTACCGGTGTTCTGCCGCTGATTCAGAGGATCTGCGACAATACTTTTACGCAGGTAACCTTTTTCGAAACCGGCCTCAACGCCGGCATTGATTGCATCGAAAAGCGTGCCCCGCTCATCTCCGGCAGGATATTTGACGGCCACTTGTGAACCCTGCTCGACAAAGACCACCACCAGCCCCGTATCCTGGCACAATGGAATCTTTTCATCTTTTGCTATGCGGGCATTTTCGATGAGCTGATTCAGAATTTTTGCCGCAGTCGGATTGGATTCCTTCCGTGCCGCCTTCTCAAGAGCAGTTAAAACATCCTCAGGCAGTTCATAGCCGGCTGATATGCAAAGCGATTCAACCGTCCCGGCAATTTTTTCAAATTCAATATAACGCACGATAACCAGCCCTTCGATTTCGCTGCCCCTTCGTCTTCGCTCAGGGTGAAGAGACCCTTCATGCCTCCACAGGACACCTTACGGTGGAGCGGAGACGAGGCACACTAATCGACATTAACTTCGAGAGTCTTATACGTTGTATTGCCATCGGCATCGCTGACTCTGACCGTAATGACATGATCGCCTTTCGGCAAATCCTCTTCCGCGTCTATTCTGATCGTGAAATTCTCGTCCTTCGTATCATAGACCAAATCGTCCGGCACGGTACTGATCCAGCGGTCGTTACTATCGATCGTATATTCGAGCTTGTCAATCGCACTGAGATCATCGGCAACCTCGATCCCCAAAACCCGATACTGTCCGTCGTCTTTGAGGGGCGATGTAATCTTCATGTTCTTTACAACCGGCCCTGTGTTATCGACTATGACCGGCTCGCTGATCCTGCTGCCGGTCAGTTTGGTCAAAGTCGTATTGCTTCTTTCGTCGCTCGCTGTTACCCTGACTTCGTACCGGCCGTCTTCGACGGTTTTGCCGTCCCATTCGAAACTGGAAGCTTCAAGCTCATCCTTCAGTTCGATCCAGTTTGTCCTGCCGAGCTTTCTAAAATCGATTTTATAAACCAGCTTGTCGCCGTTGTCGTCTTTGGTCTCATGGCTGATTTTGAAGACTCCCTGCTTGCCTGCACTCTTTATGCGACTGACAGTAACCGATTCGACTCGCGGCGCCAGATTCGGCACAGTACAAGCTACGGCAATTTCCCTTATCAGTGGGCTGTCAGTACCGTATTGACTTTGCAGGATGAGTTTATACTGACAGAATCTACCCAGGGGGCATTGCAGTTGAACGGGGGCGGTTATTTCGGCAGGCTCGGACCATTCGGAGAAAGTCGGATCGTTAACATCCTTGACATTACCGCTGCGAACCGAGACCAGAACCTTGCATCCTTGCGGAATACTCGCTTCAAGTTGCAGTTTGCCCCACGTCGCCGGCTGACCGGCATCGATCAGGTCGGACGTGTAGGTCCCCTCGGAAGCGAATCCGGAGCCCAGCGTTATCAACTTTGCCGGATTTGCCGTCCCGAGATACACCGCATCACCCGCCAGGGCAATAGCGGTAATTTGTGCCGCCTGCTCGTCCTCGTAAATCACCGCCTGCTGTTCCATGGCCGGCTCAACGCTGAACAGATTGGCGTTGTTGCCGGTACCGACGAGCAGCTTGCCGTCCTTCTCCGCCAGGCAGAAGAAAACCGCCGCCTCATCGAACACATCCGTCACGAAACCGTCCTGTGTGATTTTGTAAATGTGGCTGGCTTGAGTAGACTTGGTTCCCTTACGAACCGGCGGGGGTCCCGCGGCAGGTTTCGCTTCGCTTGCCACTTTTGTGTTTGCAATTTCAAGCTTCAGGTCGCCCTTATTATCGCCGGCACTTTCCTCGCTTTTGTCTTCTTCCGCTTCAGGCCGGCCGGGCGAGGTTCCGCTAAAAGTGGATGCGGCGAATTGAGTTTGTGTCTGGACGATTTTCGCCGAAGTCGCAGCAGCGTATAAACTCACATCGGATTCGGAATTTTCAACAGGCAGCAATACCGTTATTTCCGGCTGGTCGCTGTCATATAAAACCGTTACTTTTTTAGTCTGGGGGTGTATCTTATAGACCAGGCCCCGGGTGTCACTTCCGGCGTAGAGATAGCCGTCCAGGCCAATCGCGAGTGAGAGTATGTTTTTATCTTGACTGTCATAAATAAGCTGAGGCTTTTTGCCGAGGGAATTGAGTTGATAAATCTTGCCTTCCGGCCCGGTTCCCAGGTAAATATTGCCGCCGTCGCCAATAGCCAGCGCAAAGATATATTTGGCATCATTCGGTTCAAAGACGGTCTCCATATTCTCGCCTTCGAGCCGGCATAGTCTGCATTCTTTGCCGCTTATCCCCGCTAAAAGCCGGCCCGACACATCCTTTGCCATGGCAAAAATATGCTCATTAGACAGGTACTCCTCGTCCTCGATATCTCCGGACTCGGCCTTTTCCGGATCATCCTGTTTTTTGCCCGATTGAGCACTGTCCCCATCCGGCGGATAAATCTTCGTCAGCTTGTTAAGGTTGTATTTGTATATGCCGCCGTTCGGGCTTGTGCCGAAATAGACCGTTCCCCCGCTTACAACGATACTGTTGATCGACCAGACATCGTCAAAGCTCTTAAACTCCTTGATCAGCGATTCTGCCGCACGAGACAGTTGAATCGTACCACGCGAGCCAATCACAACCTTTTCGGTCCGGCCCTTCACTAAGTCCGAACTGCTCGTATGACGAGTAACCTTGCTGCTGACCGCAAAACAAGCTGAACTCAAAAACAGGCACACCAAAACAACAAGGATTAATTTGTATCTAAAACCGAGTGTATCCCTCATAGCTACTCCCAAAATAGAAAAGTAAAGATTAAAATCGCCGGATATGTTCCTTATCGTCTTTTTTATTTTTCAACCGTAATTTGCATGACTCTCTTGTCAATTAGAACTGTTCCCGTTTTGAGACTTCGTTCGATCCAGTGCGAATATGGCCGGACTCTCATGGTCCTTTTGTTGTCCTGCATGATCAGTGCCTTTGTTTCCGGCAGGTCCGGCAGCTCGGCCGTTTCGATTATGATCCCGCCCGGCGGCAAAGTTAGAAGGCAATACAATTTATCTCTGCCGATTTGCAGGGAATTATTCAGTGCATCAATCAGAGACGGCAGGCTTTGGGCAATGAATCTTTGAGGGGCCGCCTTGACAAGGAACTGCTCATAATCACGATAGCCGCCCACAGTCAATTCATACTTTCCCGGCGCCAGATCTTCAGGTATTTCCAGGGTCCACTGATATTGCTTCTTGCCCGCCAAAACAGATTCCAGAACAGCGTTTATCTCGATGCTCCGGCCGGCCTTTACTTTCGAATCGGACAACTCGACCGACCAGATATGCGAGACGACACTCCTGGGAACAATGCGAACGTCTACATTTATCGATTCGATGTCAACTTCTTCATACGGATTATTCATAAGAAGCCCGACGGCGCTGTAGCACTCCATTACCAACTCGTTCAGGCCCATACCGCTGGAGACGTTCTCGAAGTTCACTGATTGGGCATCCTTGACGCCGATATTCACTTTATACTCGACCAAATGCTCAGGCGGCAAATCACCGAGCTGAGACGCCGCTCCCATCACGGCCATACGAAGATAAAACGGTGACAGCATCCGATTATTCGCAAGCCGGCAGTTGTAAAGGCGTTTTTCAGTATCGTTGAAGCGGTCTACTCGTATCGTCAGCGGGATCGTTTTGGCTTGAAGCCCAATCTGTCCGATAACGCCGGCAGCCTCATCAATCGTTATCGCACCGACCGTCTCGATAACACTGGCCAGTTTAAACGAGCTGGCAATACTTGATACGACCGTATGCACTTTCGCCGTGGCCAGCGGCAAATCTATCTGCCCGTAACCGAGCAGGAAGTGACCGAAGGCGTAGATCTTATCGCCTATAACTTCCGTAACGGTCCCGGATGTGCTCATGGAGATGTCGCCGGAAACAAACGGTATCGCAATATAGGATCCCGGCACGAGCCGGGCTTTTTCGCCTGTTTCGAAATCACTACCAGTTGAAGCAGCACCAGATACAACCACAAATCCGAGCGGCTCGACCGCCTCACTGAGCTGCTCACAAACCTCGGCGGGCAAGCCGGAAGTAATCAGAGGACTCGGCAAATGATTTACGATTTGCGATTTGCGATTTGCGATTTTGAAATCGTAATTCGGCAATCGGAAATCGGAAATGGAAAACTGCCTGTCAATCTCAGCGAAATTAATGGCAGCGGTGTAATCAAACACCAGGCCTCCCTGTCCCGCTCGCTTCTGAGAATCATCGCCCCGTCCAATAGCAAGCATTTCCGCGATAGGTGTCGCCCCGTAGAGCGGATCCTTCGTATAAGTCCATGTGAAAGCCAGCGCCCCGGCCAATCGACCGTCAATATAGACCGGCGAGCCGCTGCATCCGGCGACCGGCCCGGTGTGGATAAAACGCTCATCGGTTCCTTTGACCAGAATCGCATCTCTGCTGCCCGGACTGGAGCTGGGATTTATGTTACGAACAACATCTACCACTTCCATGCCGAACTTCTCAATCCCGGCAACGCCGTACTCCGTCAGGCAGTATGCCTCCATCCCCGGCTTAATTTCGTCCAGGCTGATGTATTTAGCCGGGTCCCAAAGGCCTTCCGGAACGTTTGGCGCCTCGGCTTGATTGCCGCCTGAAGGGCCGGCCTCGGCTGTCGTATACAACGAACCGACCAAAACCACGGCGATACAAAAACAAAACATTTTGAACATTGAAGCCCTTTCGAATCGTTATGGGCGAAAATTCTAATCGAAAGATATGACTATTGCAAGACAAAACAATTCCTGTTACAATTCCCTTTTGGTTCGTCGTGCGTATTGCGTGACGGCTCTTGCGCGATTGATACGGCGCAAAACAACAACGCAATACGGTTTGCGTAATACGATATACAGGATAACGGAGAAAGAAATGAAATCCGATCATCGGCATGAACTGAAAACTAACGAATTGGCCGAATGGCTTGGCAATCTGCCGGAATGGACAAAAGAAAATCTTGTAACAATCATCGCTGTAGTAGCAGTCGTAGTTGTGGCCGGAGCCATTTACGGCTGGAGGCTATACAGCAGAAATGTGCTGCTGGTGCAAGAAGAGGCCGAGTTTACGAACCTGCTCAACCAGATATCGGGCGGTAAAATGCAAATTCTTCAGGGCCAGGAGGCCCAGGGAAGAGACTGGTCGTTTTTACTTCTCCAGCCGGCCAACAACCTCCAGACCTTCGCCAAAAAAACAAGCCACAAGCGAATGGCCGCTATGGCACTTATTAAGAGAGCAGAAGCCCTGCGAGCGGAGCTGCACTACGGGTCTGTCGAAGCACAGTATTTAGCAAGCCAGACCAATCTGGCAAAAGCAAGTTACACCGAAGCGCTCGAAAAATGCCCGACAATCCCTTCGTTGGCAGCAACGGCCAGGTTCGGTCTGGGTCTTTGCGAGGAAGAACTCGGCAACTTCGGGCAGGCCCGGCAGATGTATCAGGATATCGCGGGAAATTCCGATTTCGAGAACACCCTGGCAGCCATACAGGCAAAACGCAGACTTGAGACTATGGCCGATTATCAGCAGAATATCGTTTTCAAACCGGCGCCAAAAGTCCCTGAATCCATGACACAGACAATACCAACCGGTACTGATCAACTTCCTAACATAATTCCGCCCTTTAACATCTACCGGCCCCTTGAGTTCGATATGCTCACTGAGTCTAACGAACTCGATAAGGCTAAACTTCCCGTCGATGCTAATGTGCCCGGCAAGTGATTCACAAAGTCCGACGTCAGACGAGAACTCCGAGTTCGCCAACGAGGCCGAACAACTGCACGTTGGCCACTCAATCAGAGAACGCAGGCTGGATAAATACCTCCACGGCCGGTTCAGCAATCTGAGCCGGAGTTTCATTCAAAATGCAATCAAACAGGGAGCTGTCAAGGTTAACGGCAACATCGCCAAACAAAGCCTGAAGCTCAGCCCGGGTGATATAATTGACTTTACCCCGCCCGAGCCGCCCAGCAAAGATATTCTGCCCGAAGATATACCGCTGGATATAATATATGAAGACGAAGAGCTGATCATTATCAACAAGCAGCCCGGGATGATCGTGCACCCGGCGCGGGGAAACAGGCACGGAACCCTCGTAAACGCCCTGGTGTTCTATTCAGATGAACTATCAACAGGTCTGGGCGAATTTCGCCCCGGCATCGTCCACCGGCTCGACAAAAATACTACCGGCGTTATGGTCGTTACAAAAAACGACACGGCCCAGTGGAAAATCGCTAAACAATTCGAACACCGGCAGATCAAGAAAACATATCTGGCAATAGTCCACGGCACCCCGGAGCTGACCGCCGACTGTATCGACATCCCCCTGGGCATCCACCCGAGGTTCAGGGAAAAATATGCCGTTCGCCCCGACTCCGGAAAAGAATCCGTGACGTTCTATGAAGTGCTCGAACCCTTTCGCGGCTTTTCTCTGCTGAAACTGACTCCAAAGACCGGCAGAACCCACCAGATCCGCGTCCACCTTACATACATAAAGCACCCGATTGTCGCCGATGATATGTACGGCGGCAAGCTCGTCTATCAGTGGCAGTTGGCCGATGCGGAGCCCGCCGTGACCGAACCGGTCATAAACCGGGTCGCTCTGCACGCTTTTAGCCTGGAATTTATGCACCCGTCAAAAAACGAAATGATGAAATTCGAAGCACCACTGCCGCAAGACATGCAAAACTTCCTCAACGAACTCAGAAAATATCGAACAATCTGACTTGCGCTAATATCTTCCTCCATCCACTTTAGACGACATAGCTGCAACTGCTCCTGATTACACTAAAGTGATGCCCGGTACTGGCCGATGTTCATTCTGTCACAAGTCGTTCAAGGTGGCAGCAGAAGTGGTTGCCTTGAGCAATAAACTTCGGGAGGATAATATCGTAAGGAAGTGGACAGCTGTATGGGAATGGAAGCGGACAAATCAATGAAAACACATCATGAAACAGACCAGTCGGATAAGATGAGATTTGAAGCCCAGATCGAACAACCCCAATTTGAACGTCATAGGCGCTCCTGGGCCACGCTAAAATGGTTCGAGAATACGCCTAAGACCGAAGATGCGTTCTACCTTCGCCTTCAAGAATTACCGGACGAAGATGCAACATTTCTCAAGTCGTTCTATAACGTTAGCGAAGATTGGGACTTGTTCAAGTTGATCTGCAAATTCTGGAATATCGGGGTATCCAGCGGAATGCAGAATGCTGAACTCTGAATTCTGAATTTACAATTTCTATTCTTGCGGCAGTTTTGCGAGATCGGCGTCGGAACCGGCGACCATTAGGATATCATCCTGATATATAACCGTGCTGGGCATGGGCACATTGATAATCTTACCCTTTTGGTTCTTTGCCTTTGTGGCGTGTTCGCCCCGTTTGATTAAGACCAGATTGACGCTGTATTTTTGCCGTAACTGTAAATCCATTACCGTTTTGCCGTCAAAACTGGGCGGCGCCTTCACTCGAGCCAGACTATAGCCCGGTGCAAAATCTATCTTTTCCCCGATTTGTGGTGCGATCAGCTTGAAGGCCCATCGCTGGGCCGATTCGATTTCGGGGTAGATAACCTCGGTAGCTCCAACCTTGGAAAAGACCTCACCGGCAATCAGGTCCTCGGCCCGGGCGTAAATTTGTTTTATGCCCATCTGGCGGAGATTCATAACCGTCAGAATAGCCGCCTCGAAACCGCCGTCCCCCTGCCCAATCCCGATAATGGCGACATCCACCTTGTGGACACCCTGGGCCTTAAGAGCCTCTTCATCGGTGCTGTCAAGCCTGACTGCATGACTGACCTGGTCTGTTATCAGCTCGATCTCATCACGGTTTTTGTCAATAGCGATCACCTCGGCGCCGCTCATCGCCAGCGCGATAGCCAGTTTCTGACCGAACCGCCCCAGTCCTATTACCACAAACCGTCTCATAATTCGTTCCTTATATCGCTTTCGTTGTTCGTTGTCTATAAACGATCAACTGTTAATTCGAAACACTTTTATCCGACAATGACCGCCTCTTGCGGGTAATTGTATTTTGCCGGCTTCAAGTTAAAGGTTAGCGCTGCCAAAAGAGTCAACGGCCCCAGCCGGCCGATCAGCATCATCGCAATAATAATCAATTTCCCGGCCGTTGTCAAAAGAGATGTGATTCCCGTCGTCAAGCCGACTGTCCCAAGTGCGGAAGCCGCCTCGAACATAATATCCGGCATCGTAAAACAATTCGAATTCTCCGTTATACTCAGCGCCAGGGTGCCGCTGAACAGAACAACTGCAAAAAGAAGCGTCACGGTAACCGCCCGGCCGACGACGACGACTCGAACGGAGCGTCTGAACATCTCGACTTCATGGCGTTTCCTCAGGGCTGCGATTGCCGCCATAACAATGACTGCCAGTGTAATCGTCTTGATTCCGCCTGCGGTCGAACCGGGCGAACCTCCTATGAACATCAGGAGAATCAAAATATATTTGCTGGATGGCGATAGCGCGGAAATATCGACAGTATTGAAACCCGCCGTCCTGGCTGTAATCGACTGAAACAGTGCATTGGTAATCGTGTTTTCGGTTTGACTGCCCGCGCCGGCCGCATAACGCTCGAATAAAAGAATCGACAGGGCCCCCAGCACGATCAAAGAGACGCTGACGCTAAGGACAATCTTGGTCTGAAGCCGCATCCGTTTCGGTGTTTCCATCGAGAACCTGTATTGCTTGTTGAACCGCTTCTTGAAGAACCTCTTAATCCTGTCAGCCACAATATTCACCAGGTCGTACAGCACGCTAAAGCCGAGCCCGCCAAGGATAATGAGCGGACAGATCACGATGCAGACCTGCCAGCTCCGGCTGTAACCTACAAAGCTGTCGCTGAAAAGGCTAAATCCGGCGTTACAAAAAGCGCTGATGGCATGAAAAATACTGCAGAACCATTTGTTTTGAACGTCGCCGCCCCACATACCCAAAAGGCTCACCGCACCTATCGCTTCGATCAGGATCGTACTGATAAAAACAAAGGCTATCATATTGGTGATTCGACTGATCGTTTGGGCGCTGAGCAAATCCTGCATAGCCACCGATTCCCGCAGGCTGAAAGCCTGGCCCAGCAGCAGCGCAAAAACCGCACCGAATACTACGATACCCAAACCGCCGAGCTGAATCAGTGCCAGTATAACCACCTGACCCATCATACTGAAATCCCCGCCGGTATCTTTGACTATGAGCCCCGTGACACAGGTGCCGCTTGTCGCCGTAAACAAGGCATCGACAAAACTCAGGCTTTCTTTGCCGTCCGCGGATGCCGCCGGCAGCATTAGCAGCCCCGCCCCGGAAAATATCAAAACCAGAAAACTCGCGATTAACGTCCGCGTCGGATTCTTGCCGGATGCCGCCAGGTTGATGCTGGTCTTGCAAAGTTTAGCGACGACCTGCACAATAAGATAAAGACCGACGGCAAAATGCCGAACTTCCGCCGCTTCAGGTTTCGTCGGGGCGAACCAGCGCCCGGCTCCGAAGACGGTAAATCCAAGAAAAAGCAAAAGCGGAATCTCGAACCAGTTGGCCCGCCAGAATTCGGACTTCGAGACGGCATTGAACATCCGTATGACTTTATCTGCAATAAATACACAGAGCAAAGCCACCTGAATTGTGTATAAAATCCAGGCCCGAAGCAAAGGCTCGTGGAAACCGAACAACAAAACGAAAGACGTCACAACCACCGCCGCAGCCAGAGCATTGGCGCCGATTAAAACCCTCTCCAGCGGCTTGTTTTTATAAGTTATCTGCATAAGTCAATTTTAGACAGCCAAGTTTCGATTGACAATTGTAAGTCTGAAACAGGAAATGGTAAACCGAAAACCTTAAAATCCTTCAGGCGACATCCACCAGGCCTATCGCATCGCCGAATTTGGCCAGCAGCGCCCGGCGAATATTCTTGTGCTCGGCACGTGTCAACATCGGATCCTGCGAAACCATCTCGAACGCATTTTTCCGTGCCATCATAAGCAGATCGAAATCGTCCACGATGTTCGCGATTTTCAAATCGGGCAGGCCGTGCTGCCTCGTGCTGAACATCTCCCCCGGGCCGCGCAGCCGTAAATCGTGCTCGGCGATCTCAAAGCCGTCGTTGCTCCGGGTCATTATTTCAAGCCGGCTCTTAGCCGTTTCATTATCGGTCTCTGCGAACAAAAAGCAAAACGATTTTGCATCCGACCGCCCGATGCGCCCTCTGAGCTGATGGAGCTGGGCCAAACCGAATCGATCGGCTCCCTCTATCACCATGATTGTCGCGTTCGGGACATCAACGCCGACCTCAACAACAATCGTCGAGACCAGCACGTCAATTTTACCCTTTCGAAATTCCGACATCACCTGCTGCTTCTTCGCAGAGGGCATCTGGCCGTGCAGAAGCTCAACGTTAAATTCGGGAAAAACTTTCTTCGAAAGCTGCTCCCACTCATCGATCGCCGCCTTGACGTCACCAGCCTGCTCAGCGGCGGTAATGCGGGGATAGACAAAATAGGCCTGTTTCTTCGCTTTGAGACGTTCGCGGATGAATTCGTATGCTTTCTGCCTGTCGTGCCAGCTCACCCAGCGTGTGATCACTGCCCCCCGTCCCGGCGGCGAGTGCCTGATAACAGAAACATCCAGATCGCCAAACGCGGTCATCGCCAGCGTGCGCGGAATCGGCGTGGCCGTCATTACGAGGCAGTGCGGCGTCGTTTGCTTGCGTAGCAGCGCCCTTTGAGCAACGCCGAACTTGTGCTGCTCATCGATCACAACCAGGCCCAGATTCTGAAATTCGATATCGGCCTGCAGCAGCGCCACTGTCCCAATGACAATGTCAATCTCGCCGGAATTGATTGTGCTTATGACCTGGCTCCTCTTTTTGCCGGTCAGTCCCCCCATTATCAAAATCCGGTTTACGCTGCTGTTCTTCAGGTATCTTTCAATACTGAGAAAATGCTGGCCTGCCAGAATCTCCGTCGGCGCCATTATCGCCACCTGCATCTTATTAGCAACCGCCAGCAAAGCGGCATAAAGTGCCACGACCGTCTTGCCCGAACCCACGTCACCCTGCAACAGCCTATTCATAGGCTCCGATTTGCCCATATCAGCAGCAATTTCAGAAATACATGCGTTCTGGTCCTCGGTAAGCAAAAACGGAAACCGCCTTCTGATTCTGCTGTCGATCTTGTCGGAGCAGCCGCACGGCACCGCTTTTGAAAAATGATGAACCTTGTACCGTCGAAGCGCCAATCCCAATTGCATCAGAAACAGCTCGTCATACTTTAACCTGCGTTTTGCCTGCGAAAGTTTTTTCTCATCCGGCGGCAAATGGATCCAGGCAAACGCATCCTTTCTGGGAATCAATCTCGCTTCTTTCAGAAATCCTTTGTCGTAAAATTCCGAAACAAGATCAGTTAAATGATCAAGCACCGGAGCGATGACTCGCTTGATTTGCCTGCTGGTCAGTCCTTTGCACGCAGGGTAAATTCCGCCGCTGAAAGACTCCGCCGACTGCGGATTTTCTTCTTCGATCACAAAAAACTTCGGATTGGTCATCTGCAACTGATGTTTGTACAAAGCCGCCTTACCCGATACCATGATGATTTGGCCCGGTTCCAGTTGGCCGCGAAGATACCCGCCGTGAAACCAAACAAGCCTGCAAACGCCCGTATCGTCACTGATCATAGCCTCGAAAAGCGGCTGCCTGCGATAACTCTGGTAGTCTATCGATTCGACCAGGCCAATAACGGTAACCGTCTGGTTAGGCTGCATCTGGCCTATCCTGGTCGGCTCCGGCATAAAATTCCAGTCACGCGGAAAATACTCCAGCAAATCCCCCACCGTCTCGACCCCCACTTGCGCGAAGATCTTTGCCCTGGCCGGCCCGACACCTTTGAGGAATTGGACCGGCATCGACAAGTCAGGCCTAGCTTGTGATTTCTCGTCTATCTTTGTCATCGCTGCTTCTTCGTATCGCTGCCCCAAAGGTAACGCCTCTTTCTATTGCTCGAATCCGTGTTTGCCGATTAGCCTTACAAAGCGAACGTCACAGATCGCTCGGGTTATTAATTTGTCTGCTTTCTTTTCACAGGCTACCAGAGCCTGCACTGATCTGCCGCCCACAGGGGCAACAATCAGGCCGCCATTGGCAAGCTGCCCGACCAGGGGCTCCGGTATCTTCGGCACACCGGCGGTAATCATAATCCTGTCAAAACATCCCGAAGAGGGCAATCGTGACGCCGGCCAGCCGCTGCTGCCGTCACCGATATAAAACTCAACGTTGCTGATACCCAGTTTGCTCAGAACCTGCCGGGCCGAATCAGCCAGTTCACTGAATCTTTCTATCGTATAGACTTTTTTTACCAGCTTACTCAAAACCGCCGTCTGGTATCCGCTGCCTGTGCCGATCTCCAGAACCTCGTATTCCGGATCAAGCCGTAATTCCTGGGTCATCAGGGCGACAATATACGGCTGGGAAATGGTCTGATCCTTTCCGATAGGCAGCGGGCCGTCGCCGTAAGCTTGTGAACGGTGCGACTGCGGTATGAACTCTTCCCTCGGAACCTCAGCCATCACAGCCAATACGCGAGGATCGGTAATATCACGCCCCCTCAGATCCCACCTGAGCATCCGCTGCCTGGCGGTGCTAAAATTGTCTTTGCTCTGACGCCCATGCATGGCTTCAATCATCGCTTTTTAAGCGCGGTTTTGCAAAGCAATTCTGTTTTGCCGATGATGAGGGTTTTCAATTAAAACAGAAGTTTGATAGCTGCCGCGGCGGCCAGGATCTGCACTATAGCGTTAAATGCCTTTTGCGGAATGCGTTTCAGCAGAAATATTCCCGCAACCGCCCCGATGGCAATGAACGGCAGCATCATCAGATTAAGTTTCACGGTTTCTGCCGTCATTAAATCCAGATTCGCACTGAAAGGCACCTTAAGCCAGTTGACAACAAAAAAGAACCACGCTGCCGTTCCAACAAATTCGACCTTGGGCAGCCGCATAGCCAGCAGGTAAATAATCATGATCGGCCCGGCGGCGTTGGCCATCATCGTAGTAACACCCGCCATGAATCCGAGCACGACAGCGAACCACCACTGCGTCGGAATCGGCGTATCTTTGCCTTTGGCCCGGTTCCGCCAGTAATTGACGCCCAACATTACCAGAACGATTCCACCGATAATCGGCTTGAGCTGCTGGTCATTGACGTACCTCAAGCCGAAATATCCCGCCACAATCCCTGCAAAAGCCGCCGGAAGCAAACGCAGCACGTGCCCCCACCTGGCGTTACGCCTGTGGTACGTGACCGCAAATAAATCCGCCAGAATCAGGATGCCCAGCAATATCCCGGTCGACTGACGCGTCGGAAGAACCAGCGCCATCAAAGGCACGAGGAGGATTCCAAGTCCGGGCATCCCGGTTTTGGTCGTTCCGACCATCACAGCACAAACAGCAACCACTACCCAACCATATAAGTCCAAATCCAATGCACATCATCCTTTATTAAAGTCTTCTGATTATTTATTTAAGTTTAACGGCCGCACTTTATCGGTTTTGGCCCGGCTTTGCAATTGACAATTGATAATCGATAATCGAAAATGAAAACAGTCGATATTCAAAGGAGACTAAAAAATGAAAGTAAAAAAGGTTCTCTTTTACACGCTCGCCGTCATTATAGGCGGCTGTGTGCCTGTAATATCGCTGCACCCGCTTTATACGGAAAAAGACGTCGTGGTGGATCAAAAACTGTACGGCACATGGGTGGATGACGTAAACAACCCCAAAACCACATGGGAATTTAAGAGTATCGACGAGCCGAAAAACGCATATAAATTGATTTTCTCCGATGAGGAGGGAATGAAAGGCTCGTTTGTGGCGCACATGGTGAAACTGCAAAACAGGCTTTTCCTGGACATTTATCCAAGCGATTTGCCCTGGGAAACGGAAGATCCTAACAAAATGGACTGGCCATATAACTCTCTATTCCTGATACCTGCTCATACGTTTGTGAAGATTGACTCCATAGAAACCCAGTTGAAATTGCGATTAACCATGGAATCCGATATGGAAGAGCTGCTCAAGGAAAATCCGGATGCAGTGGAACATACATCAGTCGGCGACAGGCTTGTCCTGACAGGATCTACAAAAGAGCTTCAGGCATTTGTTCTAAAGTACGCCGACAACGAAAAAGTATTTACGGATCAGGTCGTCCTGAACCGCAAGGAACCCAAAACTGAAACGCCCTAAGCGTTATCGAGTATTAAAATTATGGTTGAGAAATCGGAATTCAGACGCTATCTGGTAAATGTCGACTCTATCTCCGCACACCAGCTTTTTACAGATTGCCTGGTGATAGGGGCCGGTATTGCAGGTCTTCGGGCCGCTCTCGAAGCAGCCGAACGCCGTAGCGTAATAATCGTCTGCAAGGGTGACGCCGAAGAAAGCAACACCTTTAAAGCCCAGGGCGGCATTGCCTCGGTGCTCGATAAAGCAGATACATTCGAATCACACATCGCCGATACGTTCAAGACCGGCTGTGGAATCTGCGACGAAGACGTTGTCGAACTGGTCGTTCGCCAGGGACCGGAACTTGTAAAGCAACTACTCAAATGGGGCACGGAATTCGATCTTAAAGAAAACCATATCGCCGCTACGCTCGAAGGCGGTCACAGCTACCCTCGCGTCGCTCACGCTCACGGCGATGAAACCGGACGGGCGATTGCCGAGGCACTGATAGAACGAGCCAGACGGAATCCCAACATAAGAATAATGGAGAATTTCTTCACGATCGATTTGCTCACCAACGACGACAATATGTGCGTGGGAATCATCGGCTACGAACGTAAGAGAGGCCCACAAATCATCTGGGCGGCAAATACGATTCTGGCTACCGGCGGAGCGGGCCGGCTCTATCGTGAAACTACGAACCCGGAAGCCGCCACCGGTGACGGCATCGCTTTAGCTTACCGGGCCGGCGCTGTGCTGAGGGATTTGGAGCTGGTCCAGTTCCATCCGACGACGCTCTATATCGCAGGTGCCACGCGGGCACTGATTAGTGAGACGCTTCGCGGCGAAGGAGCGATCCTGCTGGACAGTAAAGACCGGCGTTTTATGAAGGACTACCACGAAGCCGCCGAGCTTGCTCCGCGCGATATAGTCAGCCGGGCAATCCTGGCCCAGATGCGAAAAACCGAATCGACGCATGTCTATCTGGACGTCCGGCACATCGAAAAAGCATTTTTCGCAAAAAGATTTCCCTGGATTAACGAGCTGCTCGAAAGTTTCGATATCGATATCACTAACGACCTGATCCCGGTCCGGCCGAGCGCCCATTATATGATCGGCGGCGTAAAAACCGACCTGGCGGCCAAAACAAACATCGAGGGTCTTTACGCCTGCGGTGAAATCGCCTCCACCGGGCTGCACGGCGCAAACCGGCTCGGCAGCAACTCGCTGCTCGAAGGACTGGTATTCGGAAAAATCGCCGGGCAAGAGGTTTCGCAAAAGAAAAAAGCAACCGCCGCCCTTTTCAAGCACCCCCTGATAAAATATCAGATCCCCCACTCGGACCGTACACGACTGGATGCCGACGACGTCAGGAACTCGCTTAGAGCCCTTATGTGGCGAAATGTCGGAATCACCCGCCTGGACCAGCCACTCTCGGAGGTCCAGGAAATTATAAGATTCTGGCAAAGGTACGTGATGGATAAAATCTTCGACTCGCCGGCCGGCTGGGAATGCCAGAACATGCTCACCGCCGCTCTGCTTATAGCCCAATCCGCACAACAACGCCGGGAAAGCCGGGGAGTCCACTACAGAAGGGATTTCCCCGAAACCGACGATAAGAACTTCAAAAAGCACATCGAAATCTCAAGAAATTCTGAATAAAGTCAATGGCCTACATAGCTATCACACTACCTGAATAAACAAAAATTGTAGAAAAAAAATTAATTTTCGTTATAATTAAGACAGATAAGAAAAACAATAGTCAATCATCAATTGTAAATAGTAAATGAAGAGTGGGTCGGGCGGTCGCCGGTTTCTTTGGAAGCCGGAGGAAAGTCCGAGCAGGACAGGGCACGGTGGTGGCTAACGGCCACCCGGGGCGACCCGCGGGAAAGTGCCACAGAAAATACACAGCCGATGTCCCCATGGGGACAGGTAATGGTGAAATGGTGCGGTAAGAGCGCACCGCGGCACCGGTAACGGTGCCGGCAGGGTAAACCCCACCGCCTGCAAGACCAAGCAGCCGGACACTCGGCCCGAGTACGGGCGGTTAATAGCCGCTCTGCCGGCGGGTAGGTCGCTTGCCGAAAGGCAGAGCCAACCGGAAACGGTTGGTCAAGATAAATGGTCGCCGCCCGCCTTATTGGCGGGATACAAAACTCGGCTTACAGACCCACTCTTTTTTATAGATTTACGATTATTTCTCGTCGTTTGCAAAGGCACCGAAGCGGACTTTGACGGTGACGGCGTCATCCGCGGCAACCATCCGGACTGTGCCCTTGTTGAAGTTGATATGATCGAATTCGGCCCCGCCGGCCCGGCTCAGCCTCATCGCCAGCACGGGTGAGGAATCGAGTTTTACCAGCACAGCCTCGAACATCTGATTGATGAGCATCCCGCAGACATCCAGTTTCTGATTATACTGCCCGGGCACATCGACATCATCGCCAAGCTCTTTTATGTCCTTGCGGATGGAATCCAGGACGTACCTGAGTATCGCAATTCGCCTTGCGTTTTCAGATGTGTAAGATTCGCCGAGCACTTCTTTTCCCAGCACCATTTCGCAGTCAAAGCGAAGACCACGCCTGGACCGGGTCCGCAAACTCCCCGCCCTGTCGTCGACGGCAAAGAAGTATTTCCGGATAACGTTGAGCCGGTACTCGTGGAATGTCACCATATTGAACCAGGTGCTGTAGCCGTCCGGGCTCTGTCCCAGCGAGGCAACAACGCGATCGCTGTGACTGACAGTCTCGGTTTCGGCCAGAAGCGAACCGGACTCACTTTGCGACCTTCGAATCTTAGGCAGCGCATCGAGAGTGAGACTCTTTTTCAGCGTGATCTGCTCGTACGGCGCCGACAGCTCCTGCTGCTCGGAAAGCTGTTGACCCTGCGCTCCGGCAGGTGAGGATACCGCAGAACAACCCGCAAGCAGAATACCGAGAAATAAACCGGCATAACAGCACACAGCAATAGTCAATCTGCGATTTCCAATCCTGAAATTCGCGGTCTCGTAGGGTGGGCAAATTTCTTTTTTGCCCACGCGGTTTAGGATTACGCGTGTGCAACAAGTTGCACACCCTACGGGCATCTTGGGCCGCATTGCAATCCTCCTTCAATGAGCCTGTGGTTTAGACTTCTTTGGAGTCAATCCACTTCATCATTTTACGCAGTTCTCTTCCAACGTTTTCCAGCTTGCTGCCGTGGTCCTTGTCGTATAGCTCGTTGAAATTCTTCAGTCCCGATTTATACTCGTTGACCCATTCCTTGGCGAATTCACCGGAAGTAATTTCCGCCAGGATCTTTTTCATCTCGGCCTTGGTCTGCGGCGGAACAATTCTCGGCCCGCGGGTCAGGTCGCCATACTCGGCGGTGTTGGAAATGCTGTATCTCATATAGCTCATCCCGCCCTGATACATCAAATCGACGATCAGTTTCACCTCGTGCATACATTCGAAGTAGGCGATTTCAGGCTGGTACCCTGCCTCGACCAGCGTCTCGAAGCCGGCCTTAATTAGCGCAGTCAGCCCGCCGCAAAGAACGCACTGCTCGCCGAACAGGTCTGTTTCCGTCTCTTCTTTGTACGTAGTCTCGATGATACCCGCCCGGGCGCCGCCGACACCATTGCCCCATGCGAGGGCAATCTGCTTTGCATCCCCGGTTGCATCCTGCTCTACCGCCACCAGGCACGGCACGCCGCCGCCTTTTTCATACTCGCTGCGAACGAGATGTCCCGGCCCCTTCGGAGCAATCATTACAACGTTCACATCCTCCGGCGGCACAATATACTTGAAATGAATATTGAAACCGTGACAGAAACCGAGCGTCTGACCCGCTACCAGGTTGGGCCCGATGTGGTCGGCGTAGACTTTCGCCTGGACTTCATCCGGGAGCGTCACAATGATCAGAGCTGCACCGTCCATAGCTGTTTTTATGTCGGTCGGCTTAAAGCCATGCTTGACCGCGAGCTGGTAATTGTCCGTCCCTTCCAGCTC
>Ga0210003_1000395_pt1 | contig 39724 bp, 62 predicted proteins | sample LantaG_FD_182804 | JGI IMG/M metagenome (GOLD analysis project Ga0210003, IMG submission 182804) | Deep subsurface microbial communities from Baltic Sea to uncover new lineages of life (NeLLi) - Landsort_02402 metaG (SPAdes) (version 2) | ecosystem: Environmental > Aquatic > Marine > Oceanic >...
CGGCACATGGTTTTTGTCCTCGGTTTCCTGCAAGGCCAGCCATGCTGCCTTCAGCGCGTTCTCGATGCTGTAGTTGTCCGGTAGCCTCAACTCCCCGCGTTCGGTGAATTTCCTCAGTGTAGCGGTGGTTGATTTCACGATGTCATAGGGCTTTGCCACTGCCTTTGTTTCCTGTTTGTTTACTTCTGCCATGTTCTTAATCCTCCTTTTTTATTCTTAAAACCTTGTCAGCCTCGCTCACATAGAGCTTTATTTGCTGGCCTTTGGTTGGTAGCAATCGAGCTACTGCTTCACAGTTGTCAACCCATATCGGGGCCACGAATTGATAATGCTCGGATAGGGTGTTGATGATGTCCAGGCCTATGTTTATCCTCTCCGAGTTGCTCAGTGCGGTGGCGTAAGGGGATCCGTGGTAGGTGGTTTCGCAACACTCTGCGATTGCCCCATTGACCTGCTCATCGAACATCTTAAACCTGGCCATCTCAAACTTGCTGTTGATTTTGCCCTCCAAGAGCTGCACCTTTGTTCTGACAAACTGCTCAGTCAGGTAAAGTTCCTGCTCCATCTTCTCAAACTCTGCTGCGAGTAGCTTTTCCTGGTGCTTGAGGTCCTCAATGCGCTGGAGCCCGGATGCGCGTTGCTGGATTTCAGCGATGGTGGCCTCATATTCCGCGATGCTTACGTCCGTTGCCTGGCGCGCTGCTATTGCGCGATCAACCTCTTCCGTGCTCGCTGCCTTGAGTTCTTCTATCTGCTGCTCAATGGCCCCTTTCTTTTCCTCAAGCTGGAGATAGGCGGGAGTCTTGGCATAGTCGGTTTCTGCCTGCTCCAAGGAGGCGACTGTTTCCTCAGCCCTGGCAGCCTCATGGGTGGCTGCGACCAGCTCGGTGTGAGCATTAGAGCCCTCCGTCATAAGTCTGACGTCCTGGGCCGAGGCCCTCTCCTTCCTGAATTTGATTGCGTTACCTTCGGCAACGATTTCCTCTAGCCTTTCTGCCTTCGAGAGGTTGAAGTCGGCTTGCGCCTTCTCCCTGGCTGCATCTAACTGTGCTACCGGCAATGCCTGTCCACAGGTAGGGCAAGTGTCGCTTTGCTCGAAGGCAAACTCCTCGCCGTAAACCGCTGCATACTTTTCTCTCAGGGAGACCAGTTTGTTTTCGTTGAGAGTGACCTCCTCTGACGCCTCCGTTGATAGGCGTTGATTAGTGCCTATCCTTGCCTCAATCTCTCTGATTTTATCCTCCAACCTCCTCAATTCAGCCTTGGCCTTCTGCGTTTCGCCGGCCGACTTTACCCAGTGGTTTTTCTGCAACTTCATCTGCTCGGCCTCGACCTCTCTCAGTTCTATGTTCTTTACTGCTACTCCTCCCCCTGCCACCAAGGTCGCTATCCTTTGGCTTATTCCGGCGCTGTCATTCCTCAAAGAGGAGAGCAGCGATTGTACTTCAGCTTCCCCTTCTCTCTCCCCTGGTAACCCCCGCTGGGTCTCATCGATCCTAACGGGGATCATGGCCAGCTCCTTGTTTATCTCAGTCCTCTTGGCCATTACTATCTTTCGATGATCTTCGAGTTTATGCCCGTTGAGGATGTCGGGGAGACTGGCTAAGGCACCATCGCTGGCTATCACGTCCTCATCCTTAACGTCGCCGCATACTTCCAGCAGCACCTTCCGGCGTTCCTGCCAGTGCAGCACCTCGTTGAAGTGCCGGGGGTTAGTGAGCAACTTGAAAGCATCCTCGTCCACGATGAGCGATATCTTCGCCTCGTACTCGTTCTTTTTCACCGGCACGCCATCAATGCAATAGTCTGTGCTGTGCCCCGTGAATTCCTTGGATGGAGACCCTCTCTTCTTCGTCCAGTTCTCGGAATAAACCTTTCTCAGCGTGAGTGCCGCGTCCCCTAGGAGCAAAACTCCCTCAACCTCATGCTCCAGTCCATGCACGGGCGCCCCGTTTTCCAGCGTTTTAATCTCGAAGTCGGTCTTATTCAGGCTGTCCTTGCCGAACAATAGCCAGAACCACGCGTCTGCCAGGGTAGTCTTTCCTGTTGCGTTGTCGCCGTAAACGGCGATGTCTTCACCCCCTGGCTCAAAAGTAAATTCCTTTACCCCCTTGAAGTTCCTCAGTGATAATCTTTCCAGTTTCATTTCATTTTCCATTATAATTTACCTCCCTCCTGTGTCTCCTGCTAATGGTGCTTGTCTCCATGTTTCTCCCGATAATGGAGGCATCCAGACCTCCGGTCCCACCTCACGAGTCATTCTTACCCGCCTCAGTGCCTCGATGCCTAAAGAGATTGCCTCTCTTCTGTCGTTTTCATCGAAGCCCTGCCGTGGCTGGATGTTAGCTACAATCAACGTGTCTATGGCCTTATCTAACGTCATTTTTTATTACCTCCTTTCTGCCAGCGGCTACCCCTGCGGCATACGCGTCGTTGATCGCCTTGTTGATGCTCTCCAGTAGCTCTGCCACTGTGGTCTTGTTAGTGAGAGAGAACCCTTGCAGTTCGCTAACCCTGTGTTCTGTGCCCTTCGATGGTAAATGCATAATCTACCTCCCTTTTTTACTCGTGAGATTTAACGCAGGTGGCGTTTTACCTCTTCAATAGCCGATTGCACCACTCCAATGCTTTCGCGCCTGTCCTGCCTCACTTTGCTGGTTAATCCGCGGAACATCTTGTGATGCTGAGAGTCCGCGGCCTTTCTCAAGGCTGGGATGTTGTTTGCCACGCCGCTCAGGATCGTGTCGCTCAATGGGAGCGTGCCGGTGCGAGTAGCCTGCCAGAGTTGCCGAGTGCAGCCAATGGATGTAGCAAATTTGGAGTCACTCATGCTGCCTTGCTGCTTCTTTATCTCCTCTAAGATGTCCATTATATTGCCTCGTCATGTTCGAAGGATTTACAGTGCTCACACCCTGGGGCAAACTTTGCAGTCCCGATAACCGAATTAAGGGTGATGTCGTATTTATGCACTCCTAGACGGTAGCCTTGGTCACAATGAACCGCCCCCCCCTGAACCTTTGCATGGACACAGTTCCGTGTGCTTTCCTCGTTGAATTTCCAACCTATTTTCATGCTGATATTCCCTCCTTCCTTTTTTTATTGTTGCCCTTCTCCCTCCGCTATCCTCCAGGATAGGGAGTAGGATACTGTTCATAATCAAAATATTTCTCTATGTTTTTATAGACTACTTCAATTTGTTGCCATGTCTCTATCCCTCCTGTATTTTATTTAACTCCGCGCCGTATAGCCGCGCATAGTTTGTGAAACCTGCCTGGTCAGCAATCGTGGCGTTCCGGTGAAGCCCCCTGGCCTTTCGGTAGGCTATGCCCACCCGGGCCATCCATTCCAGAAATCCTGTAAGAGTAGGGCTTTTGGCCTGCTCTGTGTATGCTACCCAGCGTGGATTGGTTCGGTTCATCATTTTCCTTGCCCTCCTTTTTTAGCCTGTCTCTTCAGTGCCAGGTGGCTAATCCTGACAGACGCCCCGAAGGGCGTTTCGACTTAGGCCATTACAGCAGCCTGATATTTCGACAAGTTCCTCTCCTTAATCCCTCGCACGAATGCATTGCATATCTGTGCTTCGCGTCCCCGTTCATGCACCTGGATATAGCAGTTGTACGAGTCCAGTTCTACCCCTGTGTCCTTATCAACGGAGCGTTTATACACTAACTGTAATCGGGTGCCATCCCCTTCGTAGTCTAAGAGTTCGCTTAACCTGGATAATACAGAGTCAATAAACTTCTGGCTACCTGTTATCCTGATGCCGTCCTCATCATAAGTGCTGCCCTTGTGCTTATATGCTACCGCTCCAATGGATATTGATTGATTGGGCTTAATCCCTCTCCAGTGTTCTAGTATTTCGGCCTTTCTCATTTTCCTTTGCCTCCTTTTATTTCGCTGCCAATATACTAGCATCTTTCCTACTCTCATGTCAAGTCTAAATTAGCTATGACGCTGGCAAAATTAAGACAAAATGCAAAGAAAATTAAGGTTGACTGGGGTTGTGCCGCGTGGTAGTATGTAATTGGTACCCATATCATTTTCTACCTCCTTGAAGCCCTGGGGGTTGGTCTCCCTGGGGCTTCTCTATTACAAAGTAAAGGGGGGCTGGTCGAAGCCCCCCTTCTTTGAGTAAAACGGTTATTTTTCTCGTTGTTCTTTGAATGTCTCCAGGTCTTTATCCTCTATGATCCACACGGCCCCAATCCGCTGTGCCGGCAAGTGTCCCAGTCTGACGTGAAACCAAGTTGCTGTGTGGGATATACCCAGGATTTTAGCTGCTTCGGTTATTGTGTGCATTATATCTCCTCCATTGCCTTCATTGCCTGTGCTCTGGTTTGGTATGCCTGAAATTCTCCAATAGTATCCATATGTCCGTTGTCCAGGTTACAGACTCTTAGTGAGTATAATCTAGGTTGGGCATAATCCCGTTCTGAAGTGACGAAATAAGCCAGAGTGCCCTTAACCTTGACTGTGCTACCTATCCTGCTGTTGAAGAATCTCATAGTATCGGGGCTGAAAAAGTGATGCCCTGCCTGTTCGTTCAGTTGTTTAATTTCATTGATTGTCATTTTCTACCTCCTTATTGCTCCTGATTGCTCATCTCTTGCCAGATATCCTCTTGTGATATCTCTGTTTCGCAGCCCCAGATTTCCTTGGCGCAGACTAGCCTGTAGTTATGCGACCAGCTACCCTGGTCGCACGCTTTGTGCATGGCGCGAGTGTGGCGTTGTAATGCCATGACTGCCGTGCGGAGACTGTTATGCCGGCTTATCTCGATGGGATCGTCACCATAGGTAGGCCAGGTTGTGTGTGCTCTGTGCGTTCGTTGCAGGATGATTTTCATTTTCCTGTCTCCTTTACCTCTGATTATTTTATCCTCTTTCTTCATGTGCTCTGCCCATTCTGCGTCTGTCATTGTCTCTACCTCCTAAAACTTCATCCAATTTACCCTGTACCAGTTGCCTGTAATCCCTGCATAGGCTATCTGATACAAACCATGTGGTGCATCAAACGGCAGGGTGTCCCACTTTTCGTTAGCGTCAGCCATGTTCCCGCTGTATATTACCTCGTCCGCATTGTTCAAGATTACAGCACTGGTGTCCGGGTAATCTCTATTTAATCGGTTCTCTAAGTCTGTCATTTTCATTTCTCTTTGCCCTCCTTTAGCCTATCTCTTCAGTGCCAGGTGGCTACTCTGGTAGACGCCCCGAAGGGCGTTTCGACTTATTAACTTCCCTCCTCTTGATTTTCTAGTAAGGTTTCTACCTCATCAGCGAGATACCAGTCTCCCTTGACCTCGACTATTCGATTGTCACTATTCTCACTATCAAGCCAGTCAGCTTTCCCGCATCTGTAAGCTGTAGGATCGAGTTCTTTTAATGCTGTGGAGGTGTCATAACTATTTCCTGCAATATTTACTTCTCCAAAAACATCATCTAACCATGCATCGTATTCTTGCTCTTCATCAATAGGCGATAACTCCTGTGCTACCAAATTCTCTTGCTCTACTGTTAATTCCATTTCGCACCTCCTGTTTTATTAACTGCCTATATCATATACTCATCAACCACATGTGTCAAGTCTCTCTGTACGAGCGAATCACCAGAACATCAAGTTTCTGTGATTATTTTATGTTATGTCATGCCCGTGACCTGCCCTGTAGGTTGTAGGATATAGCTCTCTGTGGTACTATGGTTGTAGTGATCAAGTGGGAAGCAATGCTCATTATGAGGCAATGGGGTGGGATGCCGAGCATAACAGGTAGGTAATGGCTACTCGCAAAAAAACCAAGAACAGAAAAACTACGCCCAGCACGGAGGCACTCGCCGCCTTACCCGTCATGCATCATCCTCACGGCTCACCGGCTATTATCCCAATTGATTTCTTGGCCCTGGAAGAGCTGTGCGGACTGCAGTGCACCGAAGAGGAGATCGCAGAGTATTTCCATTGTTCGATTGATACCCTGGGCAGGCGCATACAGGAAGAGTATAGTATCTCGTTTGCCGACTACTACGATCAGAAAAAAGGTGAGGGCAAGGTATCCCTTCGTAGATTACTCCGCCGGCACAGCGAGAAGAACTTTGTCCCTGCCATATTCGAGGCTAAAAACCACCTGGGCATGGCTGACAAGCAAGAGGTAGTAACCAAGACGTTTAATTATGACGTGGCTAAGCTATACAGTACCTTCATTGAGGCCCAACGGCAGCTGCAAAAGGGGCCAGCAGAGCTGACACCTGGTAACGAGAGCAACGAGAGCGAGGGATTCAAGGAGATAAAGGAGGGATAATGAACAAGAATAGTTTGATTACATTAAATGAGTTCTTATGCGAGTGTGGAGAGTACAAGGTCGTTGGGATGGTGTTGGCGTCTAACGGCACCCTAACCTGCCCTGTATGCGGAAGGATATACTCATTCAGATGCGTGGGGATGGATGAGCCTAAGGGGTATAACATCACTGGCTTGGTTGATGAGTGGAGTGGTACTGATGCCCAAACTGCCCCAACAGAGACAGAGATAGAGGGCGGGCAGTGTGGCGGGGGTGTATGTGAGCTATAGGATGCTTGCCATTGGGCAAACCCAAAGTGCGCCCCCCTTTGTGATTTATATAATTAACCCCCGAGAAAATGCGCAAGCATTCCAGCGATTTGCTTGCTAAAAAAAATAACAAAAAAACTAATAAAAGGGGATAAGCGAGAGTGGGGAATAGAAGGCATGGAATTAGAGACTAATGTGGGAGAGAGGGTGCGGGTGACATATAGTATATTGTCAAGTGCAGGTTTACGAACAAAAGAGGGCACATTTTGGTACCCTTTTTTAAGAGGTAGGGTACATTTTGGTACCCTTGCAAAACTGCAAAACGGCAAGGGTGATAGCAGATAAGGGATATAACAGGAGGCTATAAGATGCAAATAACCAAACAAATGAATGATGATAATGGGAAGTTTATAGGGGACAGGGTGACGACGTTCCCTGACCCGATGACTGAGGAGGGATATCACTTCCCGTCTCATAAGATGGGTGCTAGAATGTTTATGGATGTAAGGATGCCTGTGGAGATGACGAAGGCGGACAAGGGGCGGATGCAGGACTTGGCCAGATATAATATGATTGCTAGTGCGAATATGTTGGGATACAGGCAGGGACGGCACATTGAGGCTTATACAGCTAAGGAGATAGGCAACCTGGCAGAGTTATCCAAAGGTGGGGGGAAACGGTTTGTGGCTAAAATGTTAAGGCTAAGGATAATGCAGAAGGTTAAGGTTAATACAGGGGTGCAGTTTTATGTTAATCCTGCCTATTATATGGCCAACGGGCATAGGCTGTCGTTAAACTTGTTCTTGCTTTTTAAGGAGGAGTTGATGCCGATACTCCCCGACTGGGCGGCAGATGAGTTTCTGTCGATGGCGCAGTGCAAGGACTGGCGAGGAGGACTTTCTCAGTTGACCAATGAAGGTGATTATGCTGGGTTAAAGTAGTATGAATGAGGAAGAATGCTTAGCTGAGCTGTTCAAGTTAAAGGGAAATCCCTTAAAGTTCTTGGACTATGTTTATATAACAGATGCCGAGAAGGGGTTGGTCAAGTTAATCCAGTGGCCGCACATCTGCGAAACGATAAAGATGTTTCATGAGGAGAAGTTTTCTCTTATAGTGAAGTCGCGGCAGATAGGGATTAGCTGGACAAGCGCGGTGTATGCGTTATACACAGCGTTGATGAATGAGTATGCAAAGATATATTTAATGTCCCGTAGGGAGGAGGATGCGATAGAGTTGCTGGACAAATGCAGGAAGATTCATTCAAACCTGCCTGAGTGGTTAAGGCTTCCGTTGGTTGGCGGCGGTTCAACGAAGATGCTGGAGTTTGAATCAACGGGGTCTAAGATAATAGAATTGCCTGCAACAGAGAGCGCGGGAAGGTCAGCGGATGCTTCATTGATAATCTGTGATGAATGGGACTATCACCCGTTCGCAGAGCAGAACTTCAGTGCTACCAAGCCTGCCATTGACATGGGGAGCAGGAAGTTTATTGCTGTTACGACAATAGATGCGTTTGAGCCTGACACTTTCTGTAAGAGGACAATCAATAGAACACTGGAGGGGAAAGGGAGCTTCAAATTGAAGTTTCTTGGGTGGAATGTCCGTCCTGATCGAGATGAGGCATGGTACGCCAAGATATCAACCGAAATGTCAGACTACATGAGGTATAAGGAGTACCCGAGATCATTAGAAGAGGCGATGTCTCCGCTGTCGTCTATTTCGCCTTTTGATAAGGAGGCTTTAGCCAGGTTATTACGAAATGCCGGTGAACCTATGGAGACCAGGCGTGGGTATGTGCATATTATTCACCCTCCGAGAGTTGGTGTGCATTATGTGGGTGGTGGAGATGTAGCTGAAGGGGTAGGGCTGGACTCCTCAGCGTTTGTTATTCTGGGGACAGATGGGGTAAGTTCTGAGGTTTGTGCGGTGATACATTCTAATTCCATACGGACGGATATGTTTGCGTGGGAGATTAACGAACTGTGTAAAGAGTATCGCGACCCTGTGGTGGGGATTGAGAATAATTCTATCGGGGTTGCGACATTAAATACGTTACAGGACTTGGGCTACCGCAATTTGTATTTTAGTGATAAAATTAAAGCAAAGCCTGGCTGGACTAATACCGAGTTCACCAGAGGTGTAGCGATAAATGAATTAAGTGTAGCGATTAAAGATGCCAGTGTTATTACTAAGTTTAAGCCACAAGTATTAGAAATGATGCAGATGCACTACAACGAGAAACGAAACAATCGCCCTGAAGCAGGCCCGGGGGCGCATGATGATTTGGTTATGAGCTTGGCGATTGGATACCAGATGATGAGAAATTCTCCTAAAATGATACCGTTCAAGAAAATGACGCTTGTACGTCAAGAGATACCAAGGACCTTTGTGAGGACATAAATGCTGAAAAACATTGAAGAGGTTACGGAAAAGGCTAAAGATTACGAGGATTTCTATCATGAGTTGCATGAACAACAGAAGGACATTGACGAATATTATGAACTGACTTTTCCCGCAGGTGTGCCTAAAGGATATTCACAGATTACACCTCCGACGGCAAGGGAATGGGTAGATGCAGGGGTTAGAACATTCATGATGGATAATCCGAAGGTATGGATGCGCGCCAGAGGGGTAAGTGACGAAGACAGGAAGAAAGACGCTGACTGTGAAAGTTTATTGAACTTTTGGCTGTCAAGGGAGATTATCGCTATTAAGCGAAACGCCAGGAAGTTGCTAATCAGGGGGGAGTCGTATATCAAGCTATGGCCTGATGATACTTTTTATGGCGAGGATTTAAGCGACGAGGAAAAAGAGAAGAGGCTGTTTATCTTTCCTGTCATTTTGTCAACTCCAGACCCCATCAACGTATTCCCCTCTCCTGCGCATAACGGGCTTGTCCCCGTAGATGTTGTCGAGCAGTATAAAATAACCGTTTCCGAGGCGAAGAATATTTGCCGTAGGAATGGTTGGAAATGGGAGACAAACAAGAAAGATACTGCTTTAGTGAAATGGATTGCATATTCTGATGAGAGCGTCAGGTGTTTCTTGATTGATGGAGAGCCTATTTTACCGCAAGAAGTGCAGGATAACTGGTTGAAGTTCTGCCCTTATGTGCATATAGATGCTGGATTTGGGCAGACATCTTATGAAGGAAAACCAGAGTATTTATACAGGTCAATTATTTATCCCAGAAAGGACTTCTTAAAGGCTGAGACAAGGATATTCTCGCAGAATGATGCAGTGTGTTCAAGGTATGCATGGACAAGAATGGTGATAGACGGAGAGCAAGAGGATGTAGATAAACTATATGGGGACACTGTAATAAATATGAACCCCGATCTTCCAATCAGGACAAGTGACAAGGTAAAGGTTACTTTCTTGGAGGGGGAGCAGCCTCCTCCCGGGATGTTCCAGCATTTGAGTGTAGTTTCAGCAAAGGCACAGAGTCCAGTGGTGCTAAGCGGAAACAATCCTACAGGGGTGTATTCAGGAGAGCACGCAGAGGTATTGACAGCAGAAGGGAAATCTAATTATAAAGATGCCTTCAAGAATATGGAGGAAGGGTTGGCGATTGCTTCCGGCATGGTGTTAAAGATAATAGATAAGGTGCTGGAGTATCCTGTTCAGGTAAAGGACTTTTCTTCATTTGACTCTCGTGGATATAGAGAGGTTGGCCCAAAGTCCATTGATGGACATTATGATTGTGAGGTCAAGTTGCTGGCTGAAGCTCCTGAAGCGACCATGATGAAGAAAACACTTGGTGATAATGAACAGAAGTCTCACATCATATCTCATTTGACTAATTTGATAAAATACCATGACATGAGTATGGACGAGGCAATGGAGGAGATAGGGCAAGTGTTTGCAGAGCTGGCGGTAGATCGTGATCCTCAGATAATGGATGCTTTGGGGAGAGTAGCCATTGAGAGATTTGGGATAGAAGAGGCAAAGGCAGCGATTGCAACGGAAGGCAGGGAAACTGCCAATATACCGCCTACTCGGACAGGGGCGCAAATGCCTGAAGGGTCGGATATGATGCCACAGAGGGTCTCTTCAGAGGGAATGGAGCAGATACCCTCCCCGACAGAAACAAATATCAGCAATGGAGCAGTATAGGATGAAAGACAATCTCTTAACTAAATCCTCTGAGGGAGTGCTTAAGATTATTAAATCTGCGGATAAGCAGATGAAGGGCATGGCAGGGGATATGCCGTTTAACTATCGCAAGGCTACACCTGAGGAGATGAAGGCAAGGAGGGCGAGCTTAACCCCTGAAAGACTGCAAGCTTTGGTGTTAAAGTATGGGCATAAAGAGGTCAACGAATTCCTGAAGAATACGGAGGGATAAAATGGCAGAAGGTAAAGAAAGTGTAACGACAACCCGTAGTAGGTCGGAATGGCAACAGAAATATGGAGGGTTACCTAAAGAACAGCAACCTGCATGGACTGGCTTTAATCCACAGATTTCTCCATTACTAGAAAGGGTGCAGGGTTTGGATGAGGTGTTGAAAGCATCATTAGACGCAAAGGCTAAAATCCATGCAGAGATAGAGAGACTAACCGAACTTCAGAAAAGTTTAGGGACTGATGATTTTATTGGGAAGTGGATATTTGGCAATAAGATAGGGGAACTCAATCAGCAACTTGCACAGATGGATGCCACTTCTGCAATCGGGAAGCAGGAAATGCTAATGAACCAGGCAAAAGCTATTGAGTCAGGGGCATGGGAAAACCTGCCTGTTAATGAAGAATGGGGGCAGATTGCAGGAGTTACACCTAGAATTAACTCTCCTTCTCATGCCATGTATCCAACAGTTCCAACAATTGGGCCGTATCAAGAACCTGCTTCATGGCGATCGTTTCCTCAATATGGGGGGGGGGTTATAAGCCATGGGCCTGCAACAGGGTCTATTGATAAAAGACCATCAGTTGTTGGCGGTTATCCATCATTCAATGAGATGAGTACGAATTTTGCTGCAAGACAAGCAGAAGATGCTTTTTGGACTAGGGTGTTGGGAGAACAGGGGGCATCAGGAGCATCCCAAGCGTCTAAGCTCCCTATGCCTTCATGGTTAACATCTGTCCTAGAGCCTTCTATGATAGCAGGGAAGGAAGCGAAGTCTAAGATGGAGAAAGGGACAGAGACAGGGGCTGCCTTTACTCCACGGCCTTTGGGGGCACAGGCTGAACTGACTCCTGCGCAGTTGCAGCAACTGGCATTATATGGTGGTTGGGGACAAAGTGGGGCTACGCTAAACCCTGATGAGTACATTGCAAATTTGTCTAACGTGCAACCGTGGTTTGAACAGTATCAGACATTGAGTAAGAAGTTAGCTCCAAAATCTACTAAATTAGCAGCTCCAACATGGAGCAAGAGGAATTAAAATGGACTTTGGAGATATCTTAATAAAATGCACTCGACCTGTAGTAACCATCATCTGCATGGGAACTTTAGCACAAGTAATAACACAGCAGATAGAAATGCCAGCATGGGCGATTAGCCTATTGAGTGGCGTTGTTTTGTGGTGGTTTACTACCAGAACAATAGAGAAGGTGAAGGATGCTAAGAAAACCGACTAGTTTTTTCCATTACCTCGGTGGGTTGATAATCGCCTGCCTGTTTTGGCAAGGGGATATCCTCTATGCTGTCTCATTGCTTGTTTCCTTTGGAGTTTTTGAGTTCTGGCAAGAGCACAAAATAAAGGATACTGGCGCGCTGGACTTCCTTGACTTATTGCAGGCATTGTTTGTGGGAGGTGGTATTTTGGTGATACTTAGGTTGTGCAATATTTTATAAAAAGAAGGAGAGAATTATGCCGACAACTAGAATGAAAGGGCGGATGATAACCAAAGTAGTAGGAGAGCACAGAATAGGTATTTGTGAAAAGTGTGGGGTTAAAACGGTGAAGGAATTTTATATGGATGGGGAAAGAAGGCGAGTAAGGATGGTGTGCCCGAATTGCGGAGAGTTGGGGAAACTTATTGCTAGAACCACTGCTGTGCAAGCTCCACAACCTCTTCGATGTTTCCGCTTTAAGTGCGTGGCTAAATTTATTAAGGACAGCTTATTCTGTGCGCTTTTGTCGGATTACCATAAGAGAAGGATAGCCTATGCTGAAAAGAATAGGCACAAAGTGATACCTGAGAAATACAGGACTGGTGAGCCGTCGCCTAAAACTATATGGCAACTTCTAGTTGCTACCCATAAATTGATTTATACTTCGTAAAAACGATAGGAGGAAATAAAAAATGGCACAAACTCAGACTTGGACAAACACGGGGATTGCAGAATTAATCTTACTATTGAGGGAGGAAGCGGCAACAGGCATGGAGAGCATCGTAGCTCTTAATATGGCTACACCATGCACGGCAGCGGTGGCTTCAACTTTTGCAGACCCAGCAGACACGGCAACCCATCACACGGATTCAGGGCTTGCTATACAGGCAATTGACACTGTGGGGGGAGACACTACTAACACTGCGGGGGATACTATCACCTTTGACCACGTATTCACGGCTACAGCCTCAAAGAACGTGGCGGGCATTCATGTTTGCAATAATGACGATGATGTAGCCTTTGTAGAGTGTTGCTTTAACTCTGTGTTAGCAATGGAGAATACGGACACCTTGACCATTGACGGCCAGAGTACGATTGACCAGGCATAGGGGATATATATGCTAGCCAGGATAAATCCTTCGGGCACTCATATCCATAAGGGGAAGCTAAAGGTGCGGGTCGATATCTACCCTGACGCCACCAGCAAGACCTTTGCTATGCACCATGTTGACAAATATGACCGTGAGCCTACTGAAGAGGAGCGGGCAGACAAGAATTTGCCGGCTAAAATCGGCACTCACAAAGAGGACAATCCTTGCCTGTGCCACTTTATCGTGATTGACGAGGACATGACCAGGACTCAGTTAAGTAACCTGGTGATGGTTACATTTAACAAGACCGCTGTTGATGAACTAGACGATGCTCTAAGCAAAAACGACAGGAGCAAAGTGTCTCAGGTCATGCGGCCCAAGAAAGGCATCGCCGGACTCGTCAAGCAGGGGAACATCGAAGATGTGAACGCCAGGTTCAAAGATTTGGAGGTTACTGTTGGCGTTAATTGATATTGGGGCTGCTGCGATTGATAGAGATTCCAATGCCGCCGATGGCTACACTACTATATCCCTAGATAACTATGCCAATGATACAGGTTCACTTGATACCTTTGAAATCTGGGCACTTAGTAGTCTGGCTAAATGTAAGGTTGGGACATTTTCTGGTAGTGGAACATCGTATGATGACCGTGACTATGAAACAATAGGTTCGGTATCTTCTGGTTCAAAGCAGACATTTTCTGGATTGGATTGTGATGTTGAGACTGGGGATTTTATAGGGGCTTATTGGACTGATGGTGCAATTGAGAAAGCCAGCGCAGGTGGTGCAGGGTACTATAAAGTTAGTGGAGATAAGTTTGGGGATGGAGCAAATACTTATTCACTCAGCGAAGATAGAGTTAATAGTCTCTATGGCACAGGGGCAACGGGTGTAACCAATTATCCCATATCGACATCGTCAGATATTACCGTGTCAGCCACTGTAGCAAGAAAGACAGCCTATACTAGGGCTATGTCAGCAGGATTAACTGCGGCTATCACTGTCGCAAAGTCTTTTGGGCGAAAAGTTGCAATTTCAACAGGATTAACTGCGGCTGTCACAGTTGACAGGGCTTTAACATATACAAGGGCTATGTCAGCAGGATTAACTGCGGCTATCACTGTCGCAAAGTCTTTTGGGCGAAAAGTTGCAATTTCAACAGGATTAACTGTCTCTGCCACAGTTGACAGGGCTTTAACATACACGCGGGTTATAGCAGCTAATCTAGTAATTGCGGTTAATGTGGCAAGGAAAAGGGCAAGGTCTGTTTCTACCACTGCTGGTCTTACAGTTTCCACAACAATATCTATAGCAAAGGCGTTTGTTAGAAGTGCAATAAGCAATCTGGCATCAACGGTTACGGTAAATAGGGAAGCTACATATTCAAGGGCTTCTACGTCTGATTTAACCGTATCAGTCATAGTGGCAAAGAAGAGGAACAGAACAATAATCGCATCTCCAGGGTTAGTTGTTTCGGCTACCATATCAAGAACAATGGCATGGGGGAAAGCTATAACAGCAGGATTAACTTCAGTTGTCTCAGTGTCTAGGATGTGGAACAAGGCAATTACTACTGTAGCGGGGCTTATTATATCAACCACGGTTTCCAGAATAGCAGCTTATACAAAAACACTTTCTCCTGAGCTGGTAATTTCTGTAAGTGTTACTAAAACATTTGCAGTATTGGGGAGGATAATAAGTGCAGTCCTCAAAGCTACCCATTTGCATAAAACAGAGCTTAAGGCTATGCACCTGTATACTGCAACCCTGGAAGCTACCCATTTATACAGAGCAACATTGGAGGCAAAATGACAAAATATGTAAGAACTGAAATAGTAACATTGGAAGGGAAACTTTATGTCAGTGGGGCTTTAACTGATGCCAATGGTGATCATAAAGTTTATGTTGAAGACCCTGCTGGGGCATTGGTAGTAAACGGAGAGGATGCTACCAAAGTTTCAACGGGATTATACAGATATAATTATACGCTTACCTCCAGCTCCCTGCTTGGTGGTTATAAGGCAGATATGGTGCTGGAATATGGTTCAGTGCCACAACGCCCACAGATATTCTTTGAAGTAATAAGTGAGGCAAAGTAATGTTGAAATGGTGGGAAGTCTCGAATATTGCTGAGAGCGAGACAGCAGATTACGTTCGCAAGATGCAGTCTGCACAGCAACAGGCTCAGTATGATGCTGATGCCAGGGCCGACCAGATTGCCCAACAGAAAGAAGCTGACAAGAAGAGGAAGATGGACTTGCTTGCACAGCAGGCTGCATATAGCTGGCAATGTGCAGCGGCAAGGCAGGAACAGGAGGTTGCCTACCAAGAACAACAACAGAAGGCACAACAGGCGCAATACGACAAGATGGACAAAGCGAAAGTGTCTGCTACTAACAAGGTTATCAGTGAGTCTGGCATGAATGATGCTTCTCCTGAAGATATGCAGGCATTCTTGGATGATACTGCAACCAAACAGTTAATCGAGGCTAAGTTATATTCCAGTCTCGCGCAAGAGGCATTGACCTCAGGGGATACAACTTCATATCAGAAGTATAATCAAGCCTATAATCAAGTAATGTCGCCTCCTGAGACTACACAGACTACGCAGCAGAATGCTCCGTGGTGGCAGAAGGCACTAGGAGCAGTAGAGGCTGTAGATATCCCATTCATGATACAGCAACATGCGACGTTATTAAAGAACGTGCAGGACAGTGGGGGTGATGTAAGGCCACAGGACAAAGAGTTCCTAGACTTGCTTCAGAGCGAAATGGGACAGCAAGACTCGTCTATGATAAAGCGACACTTCACAACTTGGATTGAAGGATTCAAGAACCTGAAACCATCAGAGGAATTAAAACAGGCATACTACAAAAGCGCAGGCACGGGAGTCTCTATTCTTGAAGGATTTACTACTCCTCTTAGTGCAGCGACTATGGCATTGCCTAGCGGAGCAGGGATAAGGGCAGGTATGGCAGGAAAGGGTGCTTTAATGGCAGCAAAGGCGGCTAAAGCAACTACTACTGCTGGGAAGGTTGGGGCTAAGGCAGGAGAGGTTGCCATGCAGGTTGGGCGAGGGGTGCTGTTGCCTCAAGAGTTGATTGAGAAGGGCATGACAAAAGTTCTATCAGCTACTATCAAAGTCCCCAAGTATGCCGTGCAGAGATTTAGCAAGAAGTGGACGCAAACCGCTGAGCAGAAGAAAACCATCGTAGACCCGATTATGAGGAAGATAGTTGGCGACGAGAAACTCACTCCTGAAGAATTGGCTGTTTTGAAAGATTGGAATCCTGAGTTTGGGGCAAAGGCAGAGAAATACTATGAGACGTTTGCCGCTCCTGAGAAGGCAAAGATAACTCCTGAGATGGTAAAGCCAGAGGTGAAACCAGTGGTGAAGCCAGAAGTTGCCTCTAAGAAGGTTGCCACTACAGAGGTTAAGCCTCCTGTGAAGGTTGCTGTGGAGAAGGGGGTTGGATTGCCAGAGGTTGAGGGGCGTAAGTTTATAGGACTTACAAAGGAAACAAGGCAAACCAGTGCACCGTGGAGGGTTGCTTTTGAAAAGGGAGGAGAAGAACACGCAGGTCATTTTACAAGTAAAATAAAAGCTATCGAGTATGCCAAGGGGAAACTTGGTGTAGATTTAGACCCTAAGACACTAAAGCCCTTCGCAAAACCCGTTACAGAGAAAGTTGGTACGCCTGCGGTAGAGGTTAAGCCGCCTATTGCAAAGTCGGTAGTGCTTAAAACTCCTGTAACAGGAGAGCAGGCTGGCATGTTAGGCGTACCAGGGAAGGTGCATACGCAGAAAAGAGGGTTTACTTATGCGACTGAAGATATGGGGGATTGGATTAAATACCAGAAGATAATGAAGAAGGAAACTCCAGCTTTTTCTAAGTTGGAAGAAACCTGGAAGGACACAGGGAAACAAGTCAAAGAATTGGAGCAGAGCGTTTACGAGAAAGAGGCAACATACCAAACGATGAAAGAAACTCTGCACGAAAATCCTATCAGCGACAAGGTTACTCGTTTGGCTGAGATTATCCCCAAAACTAAAGAAGGTGTAGGGGAACTTTCCTATATTACGAAATTCCAATATAAGAAGTGGACTGGGAAAGAGCCGAGCAAGTTACTCTTGACGGATGATGGGCAACACGTTAAATGGGAACTTGCACTAGATGAGTTAGCTCAGGAATTGGGATATGAACAAAAGGCTATTGGAACAAGACTTCAACCTGACGACCTATTGAGACAGGACATTGAAAAAGTAGTTAAAGAACACAAGAAGATAGAAGATATAAGGATGCAGTTAAAGACTGATGAAGTGGAACTTGCTGCAATGCGTAAAGAATTAGAGGTAGCATCTGATGAATTGATGCGTATTACAGTAGAAGAACCATGGCGTCTTACTCCGCCAGTTAGTATAGATGATGCAATAGAACGGACACCCATAACCAAAGGTTTGACTGCCGACGATTTTAGGAATGTGCAGGAAGTGCCCGACGGAGGCATGGCAAAGAACGTAATCCACGACTTGATGGATATAGAACCGTTTGCAAAGACTGAGGCTAGGCTATATCCAAACGGCACAGAAGGTAATGTTGCGGAGTGGATACAGAAGAAAGTAACTATCAAAGGGCACGAAATACCCGAAGTCCCAGGGGCAAGGTGGCTTGTTTCTAAGATAGACCCATCAATGACTGCCAGAGACACCATAAAAGCTAAAGAGACGCAGAGGATATTTGCAGTAGGATTAGATAGGATAGAGCGGCAAGGGGCAAGTGCTAAGAGCATAGTAGGGGATATAGGGCACACTATTTTGCCAGATGCTAAAAAGACGTTCCAGCACACTACCCGTGGTATGCAAGATGCTTTTAAGGTTAAGCCTCAGTTCAAGACCGCTGCTTCCAACCTACCAGGGTTCAAGACGTTGGGAACGCATACAATAGACGATGTTCTTACTCATCCTAATTGGTTTGATGGTGTAACTGATGATGTGATGAAGTTCTACAAGTTCAAGAACGAAGTATCAGATGAAGCATTGAGGTTTGCCAAAGAACACGACGTGAAGATTAACGAGATAAAGTATGACGATGAGGGGCACTACTCGCCAAGAATGGTACTTGAAGCTCATGGAGAGAAGGTTGCCTTCCCTCATGTTGCACCTGAAAAGGCACGAGTTTATGAGGAGGGGATTGAAGGGGCATTGAATGATGTAGTCTATAACGCTGATCCTGTGCAGAATTTAGCATCGTTAGTGGATTCTGTTTATAGATTAGTGGCCAGAACAGAGATGATGAAGTCTGTTAATGCGTTGGGGAGGTTGGCGGCTGACTCAGTCCCGATGGATTTAAGAATAGCAAAAGAGGAAGCCGCTAAGACTGTTGCCAGTTTAGTTAATGCTGGGAAAGTTGTTAATCGGATATCAAGGGGGGAAGTTCCCTTAAGGCAGACTCTAAAATCTATCACTGATGTTTCTCCTGAATTAAAACCAGCATTAGATAATCTAATCAAGATGAAGAACAAAGGAGTTGCCGCTGAGAGTTTATCTAACGAAATAAAGGAAATGTTAATAGCCGCAAGAACCGAGGCTAAGATTACACGAAGTGAATTATCCAAAGCCGTGAACATTATGAAGTCTCCTCAACTTGGGGCAAACGAAGCTAAATCAGTAAACAAACTATTCCAGGGGCGTATATTTGACAAAGAGACTGCGAAGGTGATAGACGAGTTTACTGCCACAAGTCCAGGGAGAGCTTTAACATTAGCCAGAAACCTAAGTGATACCATGAGAACCTCAGTAGCGGCTGGAGACCTTTCTGTTGGGGTATTGCAGGGGTGGAACATTCTATGGAGGAGACCTGATGTGTGGGGCAAGGCAATGAAGGAAAGTATGCACACAATGTTCAAACCTAGTTGGATTCCAAAGTTCATGTCCAGAACAGAGAACGTAGCAGTCCAGCAACGGGTTAAGAACATAGCCAGAATGTCAAATGAGTTCTATGAAGGCATGAACTCTATCCAGAAGATACCTGGAATAGGGAAATACTGGCAAGGCATGCTAGAACCGTTTGAGAGGCAATTCACAGCCTTTGGTGATGTGGCCAGGGTTGAGATGGCTAAGGCACTTGAACCTGCCTTCAGGCGTGCAGGACAGATAGATAAATTAGGCACTTACGTCAATAGGTTGACATATACGATGAATACTACTGCTTTAGGTGTAAGGCCTTCTCAGAGAGCATTAGAATCTGCGTTTGTATTCTTTGCTCCAAGATATACTCGCGCAGGATTAGCCTTTATGGGCACGCTATTTGAGAAAGGCGTTACAGGCACAGAGGCCAGAAGGACGTTAGCTCAGATGATAGGTGGAGGGTTAGCTGCATATGTGGGATTTTGCAAAGCATTAGGGAAAGAACCTCGTTTAGACCCATCTAAGCCAACTGAATTTCTAACTGTAGATATTTCAGGAAGAAGGGTGGGTATTGGGGGCATACAGTATGGTTTATTCAAGATGGGTTCTGAGATTATCGCTACTCTTTCTGAGAGTGGGGGGAGAGAGAAGTCTGATCTATTGAAGATAGATGATAGGAAAAATCCCTTTCTAAAGTTTGCACTTTCAAGGTCATCTACTTTAACCGGAGCAATGATACAAGGGTTTAGTGAGAGAGACTTCATAGGCGATCCGTTAGAAACGCCTGCTGACTGGCTGCATTGGGCAGCGGTAGAGCATTTTATGCCTATTTGGGTGCAAGAACAAATCCCTCCTCCTGGCGAGCCTCATCCTGACCCTGCAGCAGCATTTGTAACGGAGATGTTGGGGTTCAGGTCACGTCAGCTTGGCCAATACTTTTTATTGGGCAATCAGTACGCACAAGAGGCTTATGGAGTCAAGTGGGAAGATTTATACAGAAAAGATGCAGAGGGGAATATAGACTATTCCAAGTTATCTCCCAAACAGAATATCCTTTTGATGCAACACGCAGACTTAAAGGAGGCATTAGAAAAAGAGAAGGCAGACCGTGCCGCTTGGTGGAGAGCAGAGCATGGATTCCGCACTTCTCCTTAAAGTATGAAAAGTATGATATTCCTTACTTTTGTGGTAAAATAAAATAAATAGGAGGATTTGATGGACGAACTAGAAGAAGGGCTGGCGCAAGAAGAACAGGTAGAAGCTGCCGAAGTTGAAGAAACTCCAGCAGAGCAGCCTAGTTTTGAAGGCGTAAGTACTTCAGAAGTAGAAGAACTCAAGAGACAGATAAAAGGCTTAGACAGGGCAGCCTCAAAGCATAAGGCTGAGCTAGAGCAAGCACGGGCGCAAGGGAACTCAATCGAAGCAATCAAAGCACAGCAGGAAGAGACAAAGGCAATGCTGCAAGATTTCCAAGCCCTTTTGAAAGGGGAGGAGGTCGAGACTCAGAAGCCTATTTCAGCTTATGACAGGCTGATGCAAGAACGTGCGGCAAGGCCAGTTTCACAATCTCAACAGCCACAATACAACCAGGAGGCCGCTTCAGAGGTTCGAGGGTTAATCAAGCTGAGAGATTGGGAAGTTGACAATCCAGATGTTCAAAAGGCAATAAAAATGGGGACCCCCGAAGAAGCGTTAGATTATCTGAAAAGTGTGGCGAAAAAAGAAGACGAAAAGGCTATAGGTGACAAGGTGTCTCTGGAGATCCAGAAACAGTTAAAGGCTCATGGCTTAACCGGTGGGGGAGCAGGAACGCCAAACATACAAGGGACGAAAACGTTAAAGGTTGGCGATTTCAGGAAAGCTGTTGATGAAGCCAAAACTCCGCAGGAGGTACTAGCAAGGTTTGAAAGGAAGTAGAGTTCCGTTAGTTGGAAGGATACCTGCGAGGTATCGGTTCAAGAAGAAAGATCTGAAACCACAGGTAATCCGGAGGATATGGTGCTCTATTTGTAACCATGTAATCGCTGAGGAGATTTCGGATTTACATCAAACAGCGTATGAATATTGGTCGATAACAAAAGATAGGCTTTGGGTGCAAGGCAAATGGTGGGGGAATTCTTATATATGCCCCTACTGTGGGCAGGCAGGCAAATTCCCTATAGATAAACCTTTGACGGAGGATTAAGATGGCACAGTTGAAACAGACAAGAAAGAGAAAACCTGCTCGTGAAGTTGTGAAAGAGGCGTTCAATTCCCTAGAAGGAAGAACTAACATGGTGGTTAATGGAGTAAAGAGTGCTGATGGGGGTGAAGTCTTTATGAGAGATGATACACCAAGACCAGACGAGGTATTGTCAGAGTTGGAGACGGGGAAGAAAGAGGCATACCTTGAGCTTCTCTTGAATTGGATTATACCCGTAAAGGCAGGAGTAAAAACAACTGTAGAACAGGACAGGGCTTCTTTTGCAGGGAAGATGAATAAACAGCGGCTTCCTGAATTAAAACGGTTCTTTGAGATAGAGATACCTCAGGAAGTCAAGGATGCAATTCAAAGAAAATACAAGGATATTAGTCCTTAGGGAGGCTTAAATTGGCAAGTGGAACGACGGAATTCATGGACAACACTACTCAGGATAATTATATCCCTGAGATATGGAGTCCTTACGTCTTAGAGGCAAGGGAAAATAACCTTCTCTTTGCTTCATTGGTGGAAACAAAATATGAGAAGGGGTTGTCGAAAGGCGATGTCATTCATGTGAATGATGTTCCCAGTCTGTCTGCTACTGAGAAAGCAGCGAACACGGCAGTTAACTATGAGACTGTTTCAATCTCACAGACGGATATCAACATTGACCAGTACTACTACGCCGCCATAGCGGTAGAAGAGGAAACGGATGCTCAGGCGTTGAAAGATCAAGCTGCATTGTTTGCTCCTAAACTTGGTTATGCACTGGCATTGCAGGAGGACGACACTCTTGCAGGGCTGCCTGACGACTTTTCTCACACGGTAGGAACGTTGCTATCTGGCACTTCGGTTGACAACTGGATTAGGGGGATACAGTACCTTGACGATGCAAACGCTCCTGATGAGGATAGGGTTGCTATCGTGTCTCCGGCAGAATGGGGAAACCTGATACAACAGGACTTCTTTATTCGGCAGGAGTACAAGGAAAGTGTAGGTTCACTTTCAGCTAAAGCCAAGAGGGGATACTTCGGTGAGGTTCTTGGAGTAAAATTCTTCAAGAGTTCCAATGTCGAAGGGACTAATGCGGCTGGACATGACAATTGTCTGATGCAAAAGTCTGCTCTGGGTCTTGTAAGGCAAATTGCCCCTACAACCAAGAGTCAGTATGATATTGACTATTTGGCAAGGAAGATTGTGTCTTATGAGCTGTTTGGTACGGCTGAGATGAGAGACGACCACGGCGTATGGGTTAAAGGGTTATAGTCTCCAGCCCGAGGGGGACAATAAATAAGGCGAAGGTGAAAAATGCGACAAGTATGGATAGATGACCACTTAGAGTTTCGGAACGAAGCGAATAACCAGGGCAACGTTAAAGGGAATGTGCTGGAGGAGAAGGTGCACTTCAGTGACCACTTTACTGATGACACGTTGAGCACGGACAAATGGACTGCTACTGTTCCCGGCACAAGCGATGCTGTCGCTCTAGCGGCAGTATCCGGGGGAGTTTGCAGACTTACCACGGGGACGGTGGACAACGACTCTTGTATGTTGGGTGGTGCTGTGATATGGGCTGGCAACAAGAATGCTGTTATGGAGGCTAGGGTTAAGATAACCGATGTGTCGGGATGCGGAGTGTTTGTTGGGTTCTCTGATGCTGTTTCAGAGTCTAACAACAAGATAGCAATTCACTATAACGGGGATAGCTTAACCACTGATGCGACAGATGCGGTAGGGTTTGTTATTGATGCGGACCATGCGTCTTCAAGCCTAATGTGTTGTGGGGTAGCAGCGGATACGGATGCCACGGCAGCTACAACTACGCCTACAATGGACATTGAGTTGGCGAGAAGGGTTATTGAGTATGATGTAGCAACAGCTGTTGGGGAAATAGGGATTACCTGTGACCTTCTGTATGAGCCTGTAGCGCCCATTATAATCAATGGCCCTGCCATGTTGGTGGGATATTGGGGTGGTGATACGGCTACTACAGGTGGGTTCGCCCAAGTCCAGTGGCTTGAGTTCCCGACTAGCTTCTTCGCAATGTAAATCTAAGCCCCGTGGCGGGGAGGGCTGGTATCCCCGCCAAAGGGAGATAATGGACTTAATTGAAAGAAAAAATGAAATAGAAAAGAAGTTCCAAGAGTTAGAGAAAGCGAGACAAAAGAAAGTCAATGAGATAAACGAGATAGTTCAAGAGAAAATGCGACTGCAAGGTGAATCCCGCCTTGCGGAAGAGCTAATAAAAGAAACTCAGGAGGGAAAAGATGGCTCAGTCGATAATATCAAGCCCGATTAAGGATATATGGCCTGATGGCGATTCCCCTATTACTCTTTCAACCACACCTGGCTACTTATGGCGGGACTCTGACGCACAAGAGGTAGAGTTCTTCTGTGATGTAGATTTCCGATTAAACATAAGCCCAAGAATAAAGTATGCGCTATTCTTTGATGATACAGCGGAGACATACACTGATGGGGCTAATGAACTTCAGGACGGGGATACTGATACCGCGCTCACAATCTCTTCAATGACCTCTTCGGACTATATCTATGTAATCACAGATGACCCGATTTTAGGATTTTACATAGATGTAGACAAGCCCAACGGGACTGCCTCAACTATGACCGTTTCATATTACAACGGGACAGAATTCACTGATGCCTCGGATACTGATGGGACGGCTGATGGCGGCAAGACGTTTGCCCAAGATGGGTTGGTTTATTGGGCTGCCAAGACAGACGAAGCACAGACCTCTATAAACGGGCACACGGGGTATATTTACCGCATAGGGGTATCTGCTACGATGGACTCAGAGGTTACTTTATTGCAGATGCTTTCCCTAAGCAAGCGGAGTGACACTCATGCACCGTCAGTTTCAAGGGAAGGTGCAACTTACCACAGTTTCTCAATGAATATAGAAGAAGTTGGAGGTTTCCAGTTAGATGTTTCTTCAGGCTCTGGAACGCTAGTCGTGAACTGGATAAAGCACTAAAATAAAAAGAGGAAGTTTAACAACTGAACTCGTAATACCTGGATATGCCAGTGGCGACGATTGGTATCCTCTTGGTGACGTTATCCTAGGCGATACCTTTGGCGTTTACACGGGGCTTATCTATGGGCGAAACTCTACCTACCTCCGTATTGGTGATGCTGCCACTACCGGACACGGGCTTGATGCCGAAGATGATGCAATGTTTACTGCTGAGACTGAGTTCCACGGGCCTGCATGGTTCGATGCTGATGTCCACATGGGGACTTTGGACATAGATGCGGACTCTGGTGCTGTGACGTTGGTGGATATGGCAGTAAGTGATACCCCTGCTGCTGGGACTGAGGAGAGTATAGCAGTAGCTATAGACACCACAAAGTTTATAACGGCCTTCTCTGAAGCAGACTCCAGCGGTGGGCTAAGATACAAGATGGTGAAGATAGTAGCCGAGGCAACCAAGCCAACTGCTGCTGTGGGGTACAGGAACGGGTTGTGTTTCACTAATGGTGGTGCTGGTGTGGCAGATAAACTCTATGCCTGCATGAAAGGCGATGATGATAACTATGACTGGATACAGATAGCCATAGGGGAGGCTGTATAATGAGTACGGATTTATTGAGACCAAAGGGATCGGCTTTGGACTGGACTTGGGAGCCTATCTATAAGAAAGGTCATGTGACGTGCACAATAGCAGGAGGGGAGTCTGCTGCTCATGTATACGATGTAGCTGCTGGCATACTCCCAACTGACCTGCATATCGACAAGATAGGTGTGTCTCTGGAAAATTATCCTGGGGCAGATAAGACTGTTAGTGTAACTATAAGCGATGGCACGACTACCATGACTGTGGATATTTCAGGCACAGAAGTTAAAGCAGGCTCAACGACAACTAATAACTTTGACCTTGATGTGAGCGAGAAAGACTTCTTGATAGCAATAACAGCAACAGGAGGGACTACTGCTGGCAGTTGTAGCGTTATAATCATTTATCATGAGGTGACTATCTAATGGGCATAAAGCTAAATCCGAGTTTATCAACTAAAATAAATCCTGCCACACGAAGTCTAAAGATAACACCATAGGGGGAATGAATGAGTACAACATTACTAGCATTTAGAAACAAGCTAAATCTTTTAATTGATATCCCAGTAACGGGAACGACGGACTCGACAGGGACTACGACTACCATCGTGGACTCTGAGTTAGCCAAGTACGATAAGATTGACTACTTCGAGGGGTGGGAGGCTTATGTTGCACTGACCACCCCAGAGGCACAGACTGTTGATACGTTCCTCCCTGCTTCAGGGACATTGACTGTTTACTCTGTGTATGGTGAGGCGGTGGCTGATAAGACGGTTTATACCTTATGTCGCTTCCCTATGGCAAATAAGCTAAGTGCTATAAACCGTTCTTTGAACGCTGCCTACCCGTTGTTCTTTGCAAGGGAGATTTCCAAGACCTTATGGGGGCAGAACGCATACGGGGTTGACCCTAACGAGTTCAACAAGTTCACCTATACCGTGCCTTCAGAGTTCGTGGAGTTTCCTACTGAGATATGGCTTACTTCGGCTTACGCGGGAGAACATTCTGGGGCTGATGATGCAGCGATATTGACGGACTCCTCACGAAGCTGGAAGGTAAGCGAGTTAATTGGATTGACCTTATATAACAAGACTGATGGAAGTTCGACTACCGTAACATCGAACACAGCAACCACTATCACAGGTACGTTGGCAGGTGGCACGGACAACGACTGGGACGAGGACGACGAGTATATAATCGCCAAGCCAAGCGTTGCACCCGAAAGGCTCACTAACTTTAGGGTCTTGCCTTCAGGCGAGGATGCATGGGACTTCTATGCCAGCATACCAGAAGATACCTTAATAACTTTAATCGGGAAGGGCAGGCTGACAGCGTTCACTACCGAAACCTCAACCACCGAATTAACGGACTCACAGGCGGATATCGTTGCTCTGAAGGCAGCAGCTATATTCTATGAGTTCTATGTTGGTAGTGTTAATTCTCAGGACTCGGAGCGGTTCGATGCATTAAGCAATAAATTCCACGGAATGTACGAGTATGAGGCAGCTAGATTGTCCAAGCCTGACATGAAGAAAATGAAATTAGATTGGGGGTTCTTATGAAAACACCTGAAAAGATTACCATGCCAAAAGGGTGGGTTACTCGTGCCTTGTCTGCACAAGACTTTGCTAAACTTGACGAGAAGGGTAAAGAGAAGCTGAAGAAAGATGTTGAGGATAGCGGTGGAAGTTATGACGAGTACGAGGCTCATGCAAAAAAGATGATGCCTAGGATAGTTTCACCACGGGAGATTAAATGGCGTATTCGCCCGACGATGTAACCATTGTTGATGGGAACGGAGAGCGGTTCCACTATATGCTGGCAATAAAGGACAGCATCAAAAAGTGGTCTGTTGCTGACACCGCCCTCTTGCCTCCAAGTCTCTTAACAGGTTCAGCTTCGTATGCCAACTATTCACCAGAGAGCAAAATCTTCATTGAAGAGACAGACTGGCGGAAGGGATTTCAAGACAAGATTTGGCAGGAGCATGGTCGCTATTACACTTCTTCGTGTGACTGTAGGTTTAGAAACCGCATAATGCTACCTCCAGAACAACAAACTGCCATCGCTGCGCCTACCGGTACAGATAACACCCGTGCTATTGCAGACGGGGGCATGGAGACATGGACTGATAGTTCTAACCTCACCCACTGGTCAAAGACTGGTGACGGGACATTATCGAAATCTACTGATGGGCATGGAGGAACTTATTCAGCTAAACTTAGCGGTGGCAGCGGAAACTCAATATCAATATATCAGGACTTGCCATTTACTTCAGCAGACAGAGGCGCATCGGTTACAGTAACGTTCTGGGGGAAGAGAGAAGCAGGCACTGATCATTCCTATGGGCAGATAGATGATGGAGTTGGGACCACCGAAACAGATATTACCTCAACTTCCTTTGCTTCATACACAATCACTAGGACACTAGACGACAACGCCACGCGATTAAGGGTGTTGTTTTATTCAGAAGATGAAGCAACTTATGGAGATACACATATAGACGATGTTTCAATTACTCGTAGCACGGTAAACCTCGGTACAACCACCGACCTCATAAACTTTGGTGACGATATCGTTTATGGGAGTGGGTGCACTTTGTGCAAGATAGACTCAGGCTCAGCAGCGATAGTCATAGACATGGGAGCAGAAATCACAGCGTTGTGTGTTTTTGAAGACAGGCTTTATATCGCCTTAGGATTGACTAATGCTTATTGGTACACCTCAGACTTAACGACGTTTACAAAGTCATCTTTTACGGGGAGTGAGAGTTCTGATAGTGCAACGGATACCACGGCGGCATATTCTGATTCAGCAACCAGCATTGCAGTAACGGACTACAGTGTATTCTCGGCAGATGATGTTTATGCAAGATGGGAAGATGAGGTTATTTTATTAAGCGATAGGTCTGCCTCGCCTATGACAGTTGTTAGAGGGTCGTTGGGGTCAACCGCTAAAGCGCATGCTTCAGGAACTACTATCACTGAATTATCGGGCGTATCAGGAGCACAGTTTATGTCCAATGTGAATAGTAACTTTCATATAAACGACACAGCTAACACTATTCGCATCTCGGACAATCCAATAAATAATGGTACGCCATTTTCAACTGCCTACACCATGCCAAACTCGAGCTATAATATTACGGGATTGAAAGACGACATCGGAGACGGGGTTATCTACGTTAGAAAGCAAGACCAGGTTTACTATCTCAGCGGAGCAGAGGTTCTGCCCGTCGTGCCGTCGTGGGCGAGCGAAGCATCTACCACTAACTCATACGGTATAGACGGCTGGCAAGGCAGATTGTATGTTCCTGCCGGGGTTAACTCATTCTATGAATATGACGCTGGTACGGTAACGGACATATCGATAGTCAAGGAAGCGTTCGGAGATACCGACTTTGATGGCAAGATTTTATGCACCGCATGGGACACGGAGTATTTGTATGTCGTGGTAGAGAACGGGGCTACTTGTGAGATTTTATCAGGATCGTGGCGAAGTATCGGCACGACAGACTGGTACTGGCATCCCTTATATTCTATTACCTCAAACGACTACACCTCGGCTTTAATCTCCTCGGTAGATGGCTCAAAGAGGCTTTACCTCGGCACGGGCACGGCAGCCGATGGGATAGACCTGTTCATTGTGCCGTCAAGTTATTCTGATGTATTGAAGGAAAGTTCCTACGAAGTGGAAGCCAGCGGAGACTGGGTGTCTCCGTGGTATGAAACGGACTTCGCAGCTAACGATAAGATGTGGATAAACCTCTACATCACTACGCTCAATTTCACGGGCATCACTTCTATCAGGGTTTACTACCAGAAGAAGGGGGATGCGGACTGGACAGAGTTGGGATACTGTGATGAGGGGGAATACACTTACGTTGCTTCTCCCTGGTCGTTCACCTATCCCGACGAGATAACTAACATCTTCTCCATGAACGCTGTGTCTCAGAGAGTAAGGTTCAAGTTTACCCTCGCCACCTCGGACAGCAAACTCTCTCCAATAGTCAATGCCTTTTCAATAGAATGCAGATTAGTCCCATCAATAGCAGGGCAGTCTATCAAGAAGAAGCAGATAAGGTTCGAGGTTAGAGCTGGCGGAGACACCCCGCGCTCCACGGGCGTGATGGGAAACACCAGAGCGGCTAATGTCGTGACCGAGTTAGAGACATTATCCAAGTCTCTGGACGTCCTGAAAGTCACCCTCCTTGACGGAGTGGAGCGGACTGCCTTGTTTGAGCCGGACGGATTTGCCATCTCCCCCTATATCCACGAGAAAACGAAGCCAAGCGAGATAATCGTGTCCTGTAGCCTAAGGGAAGTGTAAAGATGCAGCCTACAAACAAATGTTCACTCGTAAGAAATGCGCAAGGTGGCGTTTTACTATCAATAATGAACAATCACACAGGGCGTATGGTTACGACCCTAGTTTTAGAGGAGGGAAACACATGAAAAGGTTTCTCGGAATAATTCTGGCCATGGTTGCGGTATTTTTATCCGCAACTCCTTGTTTAGCCTGGGGGCCGGATACTCATTTGGAGATTGATAAGTCTCTGGGCGACTCTAACTTATTCAAACAGGGAAGCGTATTTCCTGATTGCGCACTGGGACTTCATGTAGCCGACGGACATTTATTTGCTCCGTGTCCTGAGAATTACGCGGAGATACATAATACATTCCACTCCAGGGAGTTTGCGGATATCTTATGGATTACTTGCCAGGCTAATGACGTGCAAGAATTTGCAGAGGGTTGGATAGCTCACACGCTAGGCAGCGACCCGATAGAGTCGGCATACTCACAGGACAAAGTTTCTCAGGGCGCACCCGACGGAGCAGACTGGTGCGTTGACTATTTCTATTGTGAGAACACTATGGACACAACAATAGGCTCACCGGTGAGGGCTGCTTTGCAATCAGCCATAGATCAGACTGACCTCGACTGGACTATCTCTGCTGATGGCTGGCTGGATATAGAGTATGTTTACATGATTTATTTGGACTTTGGAGAGTGGTGGTATGAGATTTACGAGTACGACGTTGTGGCGCAAGAATGGTACTCAGACCATGAGTGGTATCTCCAATCCTCAATAGCTCACTCCACAGTTGAGATATTAAGTTACCAGGGTTCGGCTACGTTAGCAGACGTCAACCAGTGCACTAACTGGTGGCAATATGGTGGATACTTAGAAATGAGCGACGTATTGAAGGTGGTAAATCTTTGGTTGTATCCGAGGTGAATTATGAACAGCGAGATAAGGATAAGATATTGCGAGTCCTGCCACAAAAAGAAGATGGTGGCTGAACTTCAATTAGAAAGAAAAACCATCTGGTTGTGCGAGAAGTGCTTGGAAAAGCCATTTCACCAGTTGAGGGCGAAACGCGAATCCCTGGAGGGAGATAGGCCGGCGACACCGTAGGACACTCTATTTCTGAGGAGGCACATATGATCGATCCTGGACTGACGGCAGCAGCAATTACTGGAGGCGTCGCTATCATTGGCGCGGCTTTCTGTCTCGGAAAGTATGCGGGAAGGATCTCCCCCATCAACGAGGCTCGGAAGGTACTCTCTAATAAAGTAGATGATTTGGCTCAGGTGGTGACACGCCTCGACAGAACTAACGGTATCCTGGCCGCCCAAGTCAAGGCGATTAACGAGACCCTTAATAATGGGATTGTAAACCGTATCAATGGCTGCATCGAAGCCCAGGGCCGCATGGACGAGAGGATAAAAGACTTGGAAGGCAAGTAATGGACAACGAGCTAGTTGCAATCAAGGTTGAAATTCAGGAATTAGAGCGGAGGCTAACCCTCTTGAAAAAGAGGATTAAGGAGTGGGAGCATTGGAATTATCTGGAGGGCATAAAAGAGAAGGATTGAAATACCCCATAATCCAGCGATGCGGCAACTATTTCCATATAGGAAACGATTGCTACAAGAGAGACTCAAAAGGGGAAGCTAAACCAATCTCGACGGGGGAATACGAGCGAGCCTGCAAAGGGAAAGAGGTGGGGACTTGGGACCCATTTGTGGTATAATAAGAGGTGCAATGGTAAAAGTTAAAGCGGTTTATCACGATATGCAGCAGGCAATAAGCGAGTTGCTTAAAAGGCTTATTGATTGCGGTGCAATTTGTTGCGAAAAGTAGGTATAATCCGTGACAGAACCTTAACAATAGTGCATAAGTCCCGAGGAACTCAGAACCTTAACAATTGAATATGTGCCATGTGGCGGAATAGCTGACACCGTATGGGGACCAGAAAGACGCTAGCTCACCGAGAGGCAGGAGAACTGGGAGTGAACCCGGCTAGCCGTGTGACGACACGGTAACAAACTCGCAAGAGGGAAATCTCGGCCCTCGTCCTTGGGGTGTAAGTCCCCAGGCATGGCAACACATATCGCGGGGTAGAGCAGCGGAAGCTCGCCGGGCTCATAACTCGGAGGCCGCAGGTTCGAATCCTGCCCCCGCTACCATTTAATTGTTAGGGATGCAACCTTCGGGTTGTGCCCCCTTTTTTTGTGTGTTATAATAAATATGCGTTAAGACCGCTGCAAAGGGGCATGACTTTTGGGTCATGCCTCTTATTTTCTGTGCGCCGAAGGAGTGGGAGCATTAACTCTGTCCTCCTTCGGGAGCCATCTATGCTTGAAGGGGAAGAACTGGCAGAAGAGCCAATACTTCGCTCTGTTGATAAGAGTGTGCTTGGCACAAAGCTGGATTATCAAGTTGCCTTCTTCTTCCCCTGTTTGTAGCTCTATGGTATAAGGCGTCCCTACATAAGCGAGATTATCTACGCCTTCGGCGAGGAGCATCCCCTGGGTAACCTCATACCCCTCCGCATCAGGACAATTTTTAGCTTCCATTAAATATACCCTCCTATACTAAATCTATTTTCCCTTATGGCGTCCTCAGTTGCGCGATCGGCATGGATTTTCCCATGGCAGAGCCAGTGAGCGATGAAACAGTTGGCCTTTGTATCGTCACCGCCCTGGCTTTTCCTTGTTTTGTGATGCCCTACCAACGGGTTGAACTCATCGTCTATTCTCCCCCATTGACCGCAGAACTCACAGATGCCGTCTAGCTCTTCGACCCTTTCAACCGTGGTCTTATGCCACCTGGCCAGAGACTTCCGCCGCTTGGGGCTAATCGCTCGCATCTATCCCCCATTCTTTTAGCTTGGCTTTCCAAATCTTGGAATTGCCAACAGGCCCTATCATTACCGTCCTAGCGTCTTCATTGACAACGGTAAAGCAATTCTTTTTTACCCAGTCCACCACCTCTTTTATCATTATTTTAGCAGTGATTTCAGCTTGGGCTTTCAATAACATATCTTCCTGGGACTCACCGGTAGTCTGCTGATGGCTTCGTGCAACTATCAGCGCTTGCTTTGTCTTTCGGCTCATTACGCTATCTTCAGCTCTCATCTTTCGCCTCCAGCAGTTCAGATATTTCAGAAGTTAGGTCACTACAAGCCTTTATTGTTTCGCTGATGGTATCCCCTTTTTTAATCCCACTCCCTTTGCACTCAGGGCAGGTTATTAACTTATTACCTTTCAAAACTACCATCTCCCCGTAGCACATAGGGCAGATGTTACTTGACACGCTATCCTCTGTGACTGAGACTACCTCGCAGGTAGGCTCGCCTCTCATAAATTTCCTAAAATCTCCCATGCAATGTGGGCATAGAACCACATCATGCCGTGAGTCCAGCAGCCAGCCTAACTTAGCCGCCTCTTCCTCAGGCTTCCACCCATAAACTTTTAGTTCTCCATTGCACCGCTTGCACCTGATAATGGTTTTTACTGTGTCTTTCATTTTACCTCCAACAGTTCGGGATTTTCAAATACGTTTCCGATGACTTTACTGCATGGGTCGAGTCCAAAACCACTCTGTTTTATGTAAAATAACTCTCGTGTTTGGAAAGCGGCATCTTCGTCAGACCATTCCACTACATGGAGGCAAGGGCCACTCCCATCGGTATATTGTCCAAAGCTGAGTATATCTCCCTCGTATATCTCCTTGCCTTTCCAACTATCTTTTGTTTCTCCCTTCTCAATCCATGCTTCCTGTTCTTGCTTAGTCAACTCCTCCCATTTAGTGTTGTCGTGTAGCCCCGTGTATTCTCGCACCTTGAACTGTTCTAGCTCGACCAAATCCGCGAACGCGTAGTCAGGGTGGTCAAAGGCGTCGGGGTACATGAATTTTAACTCCGTATCCCATGCTTGATATTTATGCTCTCTCATACTACCTCCAAGATTTCAATCAAAGTCTCCAAATCCCGAACCACGTAATACTCGTGCCCCAAGTTCTTAATAGTCATCTCAAACACTATCTGGTCTGATGATTGCTTATTCTTGTCCACCTTCAACTCAATGAATATCGCACGATCGTGCACCAAGACCAAGAGGTCTGAGCACCCTGCCCGAACCCCTCGTATTCTGTACCTCTTGTTGCCAGTCCCAACTATCCTATCTCCTGCATTGAGGCGAAGGAACAAAATCCCCTTGAAGTTCAGGTAGCCCTGTATTTGCCTTGATAGCTCAGTCTCAGTCATTTTCTGCCTCATAATCTTCCACAAGAGCAGCTAGTCTTTTTAACTCCTCTATCTCTGATGCACCTGTGGCATCCATGAGCTTGTCAATCTTAGCGAGTGCAAGACGATATTCTTCTTCTGTCACATTCCCTCCTTTATAAATCCTTTTAGCTCTCCGGTAACGCTACTATCATCAAAGTAATAATGCCCGCCTCGCTCACTCTTTCCCCAATACAGTGACCAGAACATGAAATTCCTCTGCAATGCGCTAATAGTATCTTCGTTTCCAGACCAACCCCCAGTATGCAATTCCAGTGTATGTTTCTCTCTTTTGAAGCCCCAATCGCTGTTGTGCCATATCTCCTCTATGCAATCTATCAATTCATGGACTGGTCTTTCCAGTAGGTCAAACTCTTTGATGGCTTTTAGTTGTCTTTTGCTAGGATAGTCGCTCATTTTACCTCCTTTTATTCTCTGCCGGCACGCTTGATAAGGCTGCCTCGATATCCTGGCAACGGGGCTATCACCCTCTTCTCTTCAAGCCGCTCCTGGATGAGCCTGTTCTCTTTGATGGTCGATTTTACTCTCTCGGGCCGGATAACCAGCCTAATAAATGCCTCGTTCACGTTACCTCCTTTTCAATAAGCGCCCCTTTAACTGCCTTTGCCATTGCTCTCCCCATTGGAATAGGAACTCCGTTCCCTATTACTTTTCGTTTTCCTTGTACTGTAAAAGGCGACTCGCTAAGAAAATCCTCTGGTAATCCCTGCAATATCGCTATATCTCTAATAGTTGGCTGCACATCCCATTGGGAGCCGCCTCTTCCCACTGGGCCATGGCCAGCCAAAACGGTTGCGCCAACCTCTTGTTGCTCAAATAGACAAAACTCCACGTTTAATCTAGCCTCTTTAGTGCTGCCAAAGGTAAACACTCTCTCCCTTTTCTGTACGCCGCCAACCCAACGATTATTTACTAAAATAGACTGAGTAAAATAACCAACAACCTGAGGATGCGGCGCTTGAGGTACGTTCTCCATCAGCCACCAATCCGGCTGCGCCTCTTCAACGCCTCTCTCAAACTCTGGAATCATGTTGCCGTGTTTTTTGCCGGCGAGAGGATTTAAAAATCGCAACCTGCTGAAGCATTGGCATGGTGGCCCGCCTATCACTCCACCAAATACTCCTGCCGGCGGATGAAATGTTTTTATATCTCCACCCCATAGCAAGTCAGGACCACGCACCACACAAAATCCATACTCCTCGAAGGCTCGCCCCAACAGGTCAATCCCGGGAAAGATGCTCAGTACCAGGTTATTCATTCCACCTCCATCGCTTCTTTGAAATGCCTGAATGCCCGTTCTGGGGTGTCCTCGCCCCATGCCTCAATCCAAAGGTCAAACGTATCACTACACAGAAACTCCATAACCTCCTCTGGGCATAGCCGGTGGCAATCCTTTGTGATTTTGTAGTCCCTCTGCGCCCTCTCGTAATTTGTATAGTCATGCACCGACTCCGCTAGCACTGCACTCGCTAGCCCGTTGTACCCTGGACTCCGATGCTCACCGTGCCGCATGTCCTCTTCTGCCTTCACCTTCGTGGGTCTCCTGACTGATAATCTCTGGCCGACTCCAGCAAGCACCCGGGCGCATCACACGGCACCACCTGAGAGTATATCGGAGTGCCGTGATAGCCCGTTGGATGCACAAACCCTGCGCCATGGCATCTTTTGCAATATGGATTTGCCCCATAGTTTCCGATGTAATCATCTATCGGGACCATCTCCTCCGCCGGATAATCCCGTGTCATTCCAAGTTTGGCATAGTGTTTTACCCAGGCTGGCGAGCACGGAAAATCAATCAAATCATCGTTCATTTATATTCTCCTTTATTTTTATCCCACTCCAAGTCTAATGTGCCTGTTCCGCCTTGCATCCTGTCCTTGGCAATTATTAACTTTGCCGAGGAGTCCTTCTTATCCCCTGAATAGTAGCTGTCCCTGTAAAGAAAGAGCACCAAATCTGCATCTTGTTCAAGAGAACCACTGTCCCGTAAATCTGACAGCTTGGGGATTTTATTATCTCTCGCTTCAACTGCTCGGCTCAACTGGCTTAACACAATCAAAGGGAGGTCAAACTCTTTCGTTATGGTGGCGAGCTCCCTTGATATAGTCTCCACTCTCTCATTGCCCGACCTCCCACGATCAGCAAACATCTGGAGATAGTCTATTACTACCAACTCCACACCATAAGCAGTTCGCATGCGCTCTATCAATGAGCGTAGTTTCTGAGTAGTAAATGCCCCCGAAGCCAGGTATAAATTGTTTTCATCTATCCCTGCAAGGCTACTAACAATCTTGCCATAGTTATCGTCCGAGTAGTTCCCCCAGCGAATTGTCCTTACAGGCTTGCCGGTGAGCGATGCGGTAATCTTGTCCACCAATGCCGATGAGGTCATTTCAAGGCTCACAAAGAGCACATTCCTTTTAATCGCTACGTGCCTTGCTATCTGTAACGCCAATGTTGACTTCCCCATTGATGCCCTACCAGCTAGAAGGATATAGTCTCCTGCTGATATCCCCCCCGTTTTTTCATCTAAATCCATAACTCCCGTAGCTATCCCTGGCGAGGTATTCCTTAGCTTTGCATACCTTGCATCTGCCATCTGCGCTATTGCCCTTGGTGTGAGAATATCTCCAGATATTACCTGCTTCCCAATCGAGGTTATCATCTGCTGGCACTTCTCTAAACTCTCAGCCGGAGATGAATTCCCATATCCCAACTTGGCTATTTCCCCTGATGCTGCAATTAATGCGCGATTAATGGCACAGTCCTTAACTATCTGAGCGTAATACTTCCCTGTTACCGAGGTCGGGCAAATAGATATCAGATAGCTTAATGTCCCTGGCCCACCGACTTTCTCGATATCTTCCCCAAGCTCATGCGTAACCGTAACTGTATCAATTGCAACTTTCTGAGTGCGCAATCTCTCTATTGCTTGATAAATCGTCTTGTGGCTCTCATCAAAGAAGTCAGATGCAGTCAAGTCAACATACTCCAGAATAGTATTATCTAACATGACTGAACCGATTACAGCTTCTTCAGCCTCATTTGAGTATGGCAGTTGTTCGCTCACGTTCCCTCCTTAGCTCCGCCGATAAGTCCGGATAATTGGGGCTATCGTTATGCCCGTTGCCGTGGTTGTTCTTCTTATAATTATTCCTTACTGTTTCAGGGGGGAGGGTAAACTTCTTCAGCCCCTTGCTTAAAAACTCCTCAACTCCCCAAGTGTAGTTAAAGAAATACTCGTCGCCATGCAAAACCTCAGTATAATTTACAATGGCTTGCGCTATCTCCTCAGAAGAATAATCCTTCAATGCTTTCAGGAAAGATGATTTCATCTTATCGGTAAACTTCTTGTGAACTACTATTTTATGGTCATTCCACTGGTCAAAGAGAGTATATATATCTTCTTCTTTACCCTTCTTCCCCTTCTCTTCCTTCTTACCCTTATTGTTAGTGGTCGCTTGTTGGTCGCTTGTTGGTCGCTTGTTGGTCGTATCGTTGGTCGCTTCCTCTTGGTATTTCTCCCAATTCAAGATTGTAATCACGCTAAATCTCTTGGTCGCTTTGATGGTTAGATTTTCCATGTTTTCTAAATGTCGGCAACATGTCCGAATTGTTCTTTCTGAAAGCTTGGTCTCCAGAGATGCCTTGTGCCGGCCAAAGATAAACTGCCCAGGCCCCAGAGGCACATCCTGATACCCAACTTTCACTACCCTTGCCTTATAAGTTGCTTTCATCAGGCACCACGTCCAGAACCGCCACAGGTTTATATTATCCCAGACTGGCGACTCTTGGCTCTTGCGCCAGAGTTTTATATACCCTTCCATTCCATGTATCCAGAATGGTATTTTAGGCAATTCGCCAGATAGTAAACGTATCTTTGCTACCCAGAGAACGGGTAACAACTTTAATCCCTATTGAAGATGCACAGGCGCCAACTATGCCCCGCGCTGAACGAGGCAAGGTTATACTATCCCCGACCTTAAGTTTTCTTAATTTGCCAGTTGTCCCCCCATTTCTTGAAGTCCAACAACCCGTTCCTTTTTCTGGTATATCCATTTTGTACCCCCTTTTACTTTAAGATAATTAACTATAACACACCCACGTTATCAAGTCAACTTACTCTGGCAGGGGCTAAACTTCGTTGCCCCAACAATCCCACCCTTCTACTCGCTGTCTTGCAAAGAGTTCTATTCGGGGTAAATCGCCACACAGTCTGACTATTCTTTCTCTTGCTTCGTCAGGTTTTTGGCTATGCTCTCTAACCCGTTCTGTTATAAGTTGATGAACGCCTGCATTTATTCTTTTTGGGTGTCCTTTTACAGCCAACCAGCAATCCTCTGTATTTGATCGAGTCCAATAACCCATCCCCCAAAACCAACTATCTGCAACCTTGTTCTTCTTTGCCCAACAAAACGCCTTTGTTTTGTATGTAAATCCCCATGTCTTGATTACGTCTAGTGCTTCCTGTAAACATGGGGGAGTAGTCCATAAAAATAAAGCACAATTGATATCCGCTAGATTGAATACAGGCAAGTCCTTAATATCCCCTATGCTCATAACAGGATACTTGTTACCAACCCATCTGCTTGCAGTCCTGTCAGCATAATTCTTGTAATGCCACGGCGGGTCAGCATAGATTATCTGATATTTCTTGTCTGGGAATGGTATCATTCTACCTCCTTATGCTATCCTCACTATTTTGCCTGTTACGCCTTGGATTGTTCGCCGGAAGCCCTCAGCGTCTGAGTTGTTATTTGATAGGTGTAGCAGCCATATCTCCTCAACCTGGCTCAGGTCGTTTGCCTTCAGGAAAGACACCAAGCTTTCTAAACTGAGGTGTGAGTTTATTACTCTGCGCCATAGCTCCCTGTCCAAACCACCGGAGGCTATCAATCGCTTTACTATCTCCCTTGAGTAGTTGCACTCAATCATGACGTGCGTTAGTCCGTTGAACCTGTTAGGGATGTATTTCGTATCCGTGGCGTAAAGTATCTTGGCTTCGTGATTAGCCAGGAGAAAGCCGAGCGGCTCCGCGGCGTCGTGGATCGCGGCAAAAGGTTTAATCTGCCAGCCGCCCACCTGGAACTGCTCAAACGCTCTAACGATGTGGACCCGGTGGCCGGTAATCTTCAGTGCTGCTGCCGTGCCCTCGGACATGTAGCAGTCTATGCCGGAGCGCACCATTTCCCGAACCGCCTTGCAATGATCAAAGATGCTCGTGGCTGATAATGCAGCCCACGAGCTCTCCTACCTTGAAATTCAATCCTTGTTGGATACGCCGGAATGGGATGCCGGCCTCTAGGAGCAACGGAGTCTCTCCACCCACATAGTAGGCGTTGCCGCTGCTACCGGAGGCCAGCGCCTTTATTTCCATGCTTAGAATCCCGGTCCCTCCGTCGGTTGTCGCTTTGTAGCCCTGGGGATAACAGGTTTGGGAGGCTCTTCCTTTTCGGGAGACTCTTCTACCCCTTCTTCTTCCGTGTCCCCTTCAAGGATTTCCCCCGTCTCTATGTCCACGTCGATGATGTCCCCGTTGGCGTTCTCCTCGATTTCCTCGGCGACCTCTTCCTCTGCCTGCTCCTCGTCGGACCTGTTAAAGTGCTCCAGGAAGAGATTACTGTCACTTGATGCATTGATGAACTTCTTACAGGCGCGGCTTATCACGGTGCGCTTGGCCATCTCGTCAGGGAATTGGGAGTGCGTTGACCCTGTCCCTTGCATCTTCGACTTGGCCCAAGATTTTCGGATCTGCTCTATGGTCATGATCTCGGTGTAGTCTGGCTTGCCGTTCCCAAACTCTATCACACAATAGGCGGCGATGATGTCTGCTCCCACGTTCTCAATCTTCTGCGTGTGCTTGGTGACGTCCTTCCGGTTGTGCTTAATCTCGTACTCGAACTCATCGCCCTTGTACACGACCTCCGCCCAGATGTCCGTAGCCCCTGCAACTCTTTCCGCTACCGCCATCGTCCCGAAGTATGACCGCTGGCATAACAGCTTCTTCCCGTAGGCTATGAAGTAGCACTGCTTCTTGCCCGGGTTCAATCCCTGAACTGCCATATCCAGCAGGGCATTGGCGATGCTGGCCTGTGAACAAGCCCTCAGTACCGGCACATGGTTTTTGTCCTCGGTTTCCTGCAAGGCCAGCCATGCTGCCTTCAGCGCGTTCTCGATGCTGTAGTTGTCCGGTAGCCTCAACTCCCCGCGTTCGGTGAATTTCCTCAGTGTAGCGGTTGTTGATTTCACGATGTCGTAGGGTTTTGCTACTGCCTTTGTT
>Ga0210003_1000396_pt1 | contig 39718 bp, 23 predicted proteins | sample LantaG_FD_182804 | JGI IMG/M metagenome (GOLD analysis project Ga0210003, IMG submission 182804) | Deep subsurface microbial communities from Baltic Sea to uncover new lineages of life (NeLLi) - Landsort_02402 metaG (SPAdes) (version 2) | ecosystem: Environmental > Aquatic > Marine > Oceanic >...
CTGCCGTCTCCACCAAGGGAATCCGGGACGGCATCGAGGCCCCCTGGCTCCCGCTCGCCGACGCGTCCTCCTACGACAGCGCTATGGCCTCCCAGGGCGTGATCCTCTCCTCGAGCGAGCGCGAGAACGCCGTCAGGAGCGGGGCCGAGGCCGCCGCGCATGAGGCCGGGGGCAGGCTCCCCGGCGGCGGTGGCGGCGACTCGAGCTCTTCTTCTTCTTCTCTCGTCGAAGGTCTCGTGAAAGAGGTCGCCCGCCTCGTCGAGGCCCCTTTCCCGCTGCTGGGCTCCTTCGACCCCAAGTTCCTCGACCTGCCGCGGGACGTTCTGGTGACGGTGATGCGGAAGCACCAGCGCTACTTCCCGGTGGAGGAAACAGGAGGGAGCGAAGGAGGAAGCGGCGGCGACGGCAGCGAAGGATCCAGCCGAAAGCTGCTCCCGGCGTTTGTGCTCGTCGCCAACGGAAATTCCGTCGACCCGGCCACCGTCGTCGCCGGCAACGAGGCCGTGCTCCGGGCCCGCTTCGAGGACGCGCGGTTCTTCTACTCTGCGGACTGCGCCAAGAAGCTGTCGGAGTTCGTTCCCGAACTCGAAAACGTTGCCTTCCACCGAGAGCTGGGGTCGCTGCTGGAGAAGCAGTCCCGAGTCGGCAAGCTGCTCCCGGCTCTGAGCGATAAAATTAAAACTTCGACCTTCGCGTTCTCCGAGAGCGACCTCGCGACAGCCGCCAAGGCCTCGGCGCTCGCCAGGGCGGACGCGGCCACGTCGGTGGTCCGCGAGATGACGAGCCTGGCAGGGGTGATGGGCAGGCATTATGCGCTGCGGTCGGGTGAGGAACCGGCCGTCGCCGAGGCGATCTTCGAGAGCGCGCTTCCCCGTTCTTCGGGGGACCTTTTACCAAAGACGCCCGCGGGCGCCCTGCTGGCCGTGGCGGATCGCATCGACTCTATCGTGGGGCTCTGGTCCGTCGGCGGGGCCCCCACGGCCTCCGCGGACCCTTACGGGCTCAGGCGCGCCGCGTTGGGCTTGCTGGAGACGGCGATCTCGACGGGGATGCGGCTCGACGTCGCGCGGGCCGCGCGAGAGAGCTCGAAGCTGCAGCCCGTCGAGGTTACTGACGAATCCCTGGCCGGCGCGACTCAGTTCGTGGCGCGCAGGCTGGAGCAGCTGCTGATAGACAGGGGACTGCCCGTCGAGGCCGTGCGAGGGGCGCTGGGGAGCGGGAGGAGCAACGACCCGGCGCTCGCGGCGAAGACGGCGGAGGAGCTCGCCGCCGCGCTCGAGGAAAGTTTGTCATCGTCTTCGTCGTCGTCGTCGTCGCCTCTCCGCGTCGCCATCGAGGCCCTGTCCCGCCCCGCGAGGATCACGCGCTCCGCAGAGATGCCCCCGGCCTCTCTGGCTGTCGACGAGTCCCTGTTCGACTGCGACGAGGAGCGAGCGCTGGCCGCGGCTCTGAAGGCGACGAAGCAACAGCTCCTCGGAAGCGACGCCTCTTCGTTGTCTTCGGTCTCTGTCGGCAACTTTTTGGCGGCTGTCGGCCAGCACCTCCCGGGCCCCGTCGCTGCGTTCTTCGACTCCGTGTTCGTCATGTGCGAGGACCCGAAAGTAAAGAACAACAGGCTGGCGCTGCTGAGGGAGGTGGCGGGCTTGTCGGAAGGCGTTGTGAAGTTTGACGAGCTTCCCGGGTTTTAGGTTGAGGGGAGAGAGAGTTTTTTTTTTTCAAGAGAGAGAAAAAAAAGAGAGAGAGTTTTTCAATTTTCAATTTTCATTTTTTTACGAATTCCTTTTCGTTGCAACAACTTTTTTTTCACCCACCAAAAAAAACATCAATTTGAAAAAAGGACGATGCTCTCTCTTTCGCAATTTACTTCTCGATCTCGAAAGTGAACCCAGCGGCACGCAGGCGCCCCAGCAGCGTGTTGCCGAGGGCGGCGGCCGGGGTCAAGATCCCAGCGGCAAGTTGCGACGACGAGTCCTTCTTCTTCCCTCCTTCTTTCTTCTTCTCTCCTCCGTCTCCTTCGAGCGCCAGCGCCAGCCCGGCCTCCAGTACCATCCTCGCGGTCATGTAGTACCCGCGGTCCTGCGGGCCCCCGACGACGCCGCGCACGGAGACCGGAGGAGGGACAGAAGAGGAAGAAGAGGTGGAAGAAGATTTCTCAGAAGAGCCAGCTGTCGCGACGACGGCGTGCCTCCACGGCGCCTCAAGCATCTTCTGCCTCGAAGGGCCCGTGCCCGGCTGCGGCACCTTGGCGCTCAGCCAGAGCTTGACCGGAGGTAAGAGGGATCCTGCGAAGACGGCGGCCCCGATCGAAGCGATGCCGGCGTCGAAGAGGGCGGCGTGCTTGAGGGAAGGGAACTCTACGGTCTCGTCGACCTCGACTTCGTTTTCGAACTCGGATTCCCCTTCCTCTCCTTCTTTCTTCTTCTTGCCGTAGCCCAGCAGCGCGGCGCTGCGTCGGACCACGGCGCAGTTGGCGCCCCCCAGGGGCCAGCTCACCGCCCAGCCCGAAGAGCCCGCTGCCCCGGAAGCGAGCGCCGGGGAGCGGCGGGAGAGGCGGATCGGAGGGTAAGGCCGAGCCAAGGCGACACCTTTCGCTTTCAGCTTCTTCTTCTTGGCTTCGGCTTCCTCCGGGGGGAAGCAGACGTAAGGGTCGTTGGCCACGGCCATGGCCTTCGAGTCGCCCATCAGGTTGAGCGCCGACGCCGCGGTCCCGCCGCTGATGCCGCCTCCGTCCATCTTGGATCCGTCGACGACCGTCTCGATCTTCGCGACGCTTTTCCCTCTACTTTTGAGCTCTTCCGCGACCATGAATGCGCCGAGGTCCGAGGGGACGCAGTCGTAGCCGCAGCAGGGGACCTGGAGGGGAGTTTGGAGAAAGAGAGAGGGTGAGAAAAATGAGAGAGAAAGAAAGAAGAAAGAAGAAAGAATAAGGCAAAAACAAAAAAAACAAAAAAAGCGACGACGGAAACGCACCACCTTGACCCCCGCGGCTTTGGCCTTCGCGTCGAGCTGCTCGTCGTCGCGCAGCGAGGCCACCCACGAGAGCTCGCCCGTGATGTCACAGTAGTGGGCGCCGGCGTCCTGTTGAAAAAGAAAAAGAGGGAGGGGATTGGGAGAAAGAGAGAGCAAAAGAATGAGCTTGTTCTTCCTCTTCTCTTTCTCTCTTTTCTAAGAAAAGAAAAAAAGAAAAACTTTTCTCACCACCGCGGCCTTCACGATCGGAGTCCCGTACAGCTGGTACGGCCCCGCGGTCGAGATCACCGCCCTCGCCCTGCCGAACAGTGCCACGAGCGCGGCGTGGTCCGTCGGGTCGACGGCGACGAGCTCGGCCTCCGCGGCGAGCGGCGCAAACTCGGAGACCGCGGCGCGGGCGGCCTCGAGCCTCGAGGCATCCCTGCCCGCCAGCGCGTAGCGGACTTTGTTTTTTCCCTGAGAGTAGTCCCTGGCGAGGTGCTCGGCGACGAGCTTGCCCGTGAAGCCCGAGGCGCCGAAGACGACGAGATCGAGGTCACGGGGCATCTTTGTAAGTGGAGAGGTGGAGGAAGAGGAGGTCGAGAACTAAAAATAGATGCGAAGAGAGTCTAAGAGAAGCAAAGAAAAGCACCAAGCGAATGCTCTTCTTTCCGCTCTTCTATTTCTGAATCTAAAGCAGCGATCGACGTGAGAACGCGAGTGCTGCAGCTAGTGAGAGAGTGAAAGACGGCTAGGGATTAGGAGAGGCGCTAGAAAGCTAGAGATGGGAGAGAGATGGAGGAGAGAGAAGAGAGAAGAGTTTCAAAGTTGTGGGAGCAGAGGTCGCAATCATTTTTTTTTCAAACGTCGTTCGAAGGAGGAAGAAAAACAAAACAAGATGCGGACGCCGCCGCCCGACGCGTCGTGCGACTCGGCCGCCGAGCGCATGAGGCTGCTCGAGATGAGGCTGACGTCCCGTGACCCGATTTCTGTAGCTGCGGCAGCGCAGCAGAGGCCGGCGAGCAGCGGGCTTCGAGAGGCCGGAGGAGGAGGAGGAGGAGCGTTGCCGATGCCATCGACGTCGGCGGGCTCTGCCGGTTCCCGCCCTCCGCTGCACCCTGCTCCTGCTGCTGCTGCTGGTGCTGGTGCTGCTCCTTACCAGCAGCAGAATCCAGCGGCCTCTCCCGCGGTCTCCGGCCGCACGCGAAGCTCGGCGAGCAACGGAGGAAACGATGCGGACAATGCGAACAACAACGCGAACGACGTCGATTCTTCGCGACGCTCCATCGATTTCGGCGTCAATGGCGCGTTTGCCTCGGCGCTCCACGCCGTCGGCGGCGCTTCGACCTTGATGATGAACGCGCCCGGGTTCGCCGCAGGGGGATCCACTGGCCTCGCAGCACGCCGCGGCAAGAGGAAGCAGCCCGATCCGGGCAGGAGGGACGGCTCCGCGGCGCCGAACGCTGCTGCTGCTCTTGCTCCCCCGTCGACGACGGCGGCAAACCGGCGCCGGCCGCGCTCGGCCTCGCCCGCGCCGAGCGGGGGAGGAGTCGCTGGTGCTGCTGCGCAACCTCAACAGCAGCCGACGACCAGCGCCGCGGCCAGAGAGGCCGTCGGGGCCGGTGGAACGCTCCTCCACTACTTTGCCGCGATGGACGGGGCCTCCAGAGGCTCTTTCGGCACCGGGGGAGGGATGAACACCAACACCAACGCCGGCGTTGTCGAGAAAGGGAACAACAACAGCAACAACAACGTTAACGAGACTTCCCTCCATCCTCCTCCCCCGAACAACAACAAGGCAGCGAAGACAGCGCACCCGCACCCCCACCGCCCCCCCTCCGCTTCGACAGCGGCGAAAGCATCGGCAGCAGCCGCAGCGGCAGCAGCCAAGCTCGACGTCGACGACTGGGCCGAGCGCGAGACCGAGCTCACCGGCGCTGCGGCGAGGGCCGAGGCCGCAGCCGACGCCGCCCGGAGCGCCGAGCGCGCCGCCAGAGCCGAGGCCGCGCGCGCGGCCGAAGACGCAGAGGCCGCCCGCGCCGAGACGGCCTCAGCCCGCGCGGAGCTGGCCTCCGTCAGGGCCGAGCTGTCGTCGGCGCGGGCCGAGGCCGACGCGCTGCGGGCATCGGCGAGGAAAGAAGCGGCGCGGGCGGCGGAGAGGGCGGTAGCGGCCAAGGCGGCGATGGCCCGGCTCGCCGCCGACGCCGCCCGAGCCGACCGAGAGCTCAGCAGGGCCCGCGTTCGCGCCGACGCCGCCAGGCTCGGTGCCCCGCGGCTGATAATGGGCGGCGTCATGCGCGGCGGGGGCGGCGGCGCGGGGGGAGTCCTGGGCGGCGCGCAAGAAGTCTGGGAAGATGGAGCAGCGTTCCGGCAGCTGAGCGAGCGCGTCGCGGCCGTCGCGCGCTCGAGGGAGCGGGTCGAGGCGGAGAGGAAGGCACTGCGGAGGAGGCTTCCTCCTCCGGAGCACCCGCTGTCCGTGGCTGGGTCCGTTGCTGCAGCAGTGGCAGCTGCGGCTTCAGCTGCTGCGAACGCAGACAACGCGGAGAACGCTCCCGGCGCTCCTGCTTCTGCTGCTTTAACCTCTTCCTCTCCGGGCCTCGGCCTCATCGGCAGCGCGCTCGCCGCCGCCGCCGCCTCGTCCGACCTCGACGCCGCAACAACAACAGCGACGGCGAAAGCCCTTTCCTCCGCCGCAACAGCAAACCTCAACCCGGAGAACTACCTCCCTCCGGACGAGTACGTTGCCCGCGACGAGGCCTTTAAAGCGCGGCTCGCGGCCCTTCGAAGGGAAGAAGACGCGTGCTCGCGGGAGCGCGACCGCCTCGAGGCCGAGCGCGCGCGGCACGCGGCCGAGCAGCGCCGGCTCGCCGACGAGGACGCGTCGCGCTTCGGCGACTGCCCGCTGCTCGCCGGGAGGTACGCGCTGGGTCGCATGCTCGGCAGGGGCGGGTTCTCGGAGGTTTACGAGGCCGTGGACCTGGAGGGGGACCTCGGAAATGGGAATGGGGGAAGCGGGAACGGAAACGGGAACAGCAACCGAGGAGGTGCGTCGTCGTCGTCGTCGCTCGCCGGCTCGGGCGGCGGCGTCAGCCTCCACGCCGCCGCCTCGTTCCACGATCCGAACCATTCTTCCGCTACCGCAGCCGCTACCAACGCCACCAACGCTGCTGCTGCGTCTTCTCCCTCTTCCTCCACCGCCGTGCCAGGCAGGAAGGTCGCGGTCAAGCTCCACCAGCTGGGCGCGACGTGGCCCGACGCCAGAAAGGCCGCCTACGTGCGCCACGCCGTGCGCGAGTACGGCATCCACCGCGACCTCCGCCACGGCTCGGTCGTCGCCCTGCACGACATCTTCGAGGTCGACGCAGGGACCTTCGCCACCGTTCTCGAGCTGTGCGAAGGGGGGGACCTGGACGCGCACCTGAGGGCGGCGGCGGCGGATGCGGCGGGAGGAGGAGGTGGAACTGGAGGCGGAGGCGTGAACGGCGGCGGTTCCCCAGTGTTGGGCTCGCTTCCCGAGAGGGAGGCCCGGGCGATCGCGGCCCAGGTCTTCTCCGGCCTCGCCTACCTTGCCTCCCCGCCGCGCAGGGTCATCCACTACGACCTGAAGCCGGCCAACATCCTGTTCGACGCCGCCGGGAGGGTTAAGATCACCGATTTCGGTCTGTCCAAGGTGGTCGAGGAGGGGGCGACGAGGGCGGGGACGGAGCTGACGAGCCAGGTGAGACTTTCTTTGCTTTTCTTTTTCTGCGTTTTTTTTTCCTTTTTGCGTTTCTTTTTTGATTCTTTCTTTCTCGATTGAGAGAGGAGGGAAGGAGAGGGAGAGAGAGAAGCGGGGAAGAAGAAAGAAAAAAGACGCTCGAAAAAACTCACTCGGAAAAAAAAAAAAAAAAATCCAGGGAGCCGGCACCTACTGGTACCTCCCTCCCGAGTGCTTCGACGTCTCCGGGCCCAGCCCCCCTCGAATCACCTCGAAGGTGGACGTCTGGGCCGCGGGCGTCATGCTCTACCAGATGCTCTTCGGCCGCCGCCCCTTTGGCGAAGGGAGGTCGCAGGAGGCCGTGCTGCGGGAAGGGGTCATCTCCCGCGATGCCCGCGACCTAAGGTTCCCGTCCAAGCCCGCCGTCTCGGCAGAGGCCAAGGACTTCATCCGGGCGTGCCTGGCCTATAGGCCTGAGGAGAGGCTGGACGTGGAGGAGGCGGCGGCGCACCCGTACCTGGCGCTGAGGAGGCCGGAGAGGAGGGGAGGGAGCGGAGGAGGGGGAGGAGCTGCGGCAGCAGCGGCAGCAGCGAAGGAGAAGGAGTAGATGAAAAAATTTGGTTTTGCTCTGGAAAAAAAACACAACTTCGCATTCTCTTGTCCTTACTTTTTTTACAGTCTCTCTCACACACTCTCTTTGATTCGGATCCACGATGGAGCTCGATGAAGGGCAGAGCATGCCAGAGGTAAACAGAGAGCGCGAGCAGAAGAGCACGGGAAAGAGAAAGGAAAGGGAAAGAGAGAGAACTGATTGCGATTGATTGGTTTGGTTCGAATTGACAAACCCTCTCGCTCAACCTTTTTTTCTTCCACCACTTCCTCCTCCTCCTCAGCTCTCCTCCCGCGTCCTCTCCACCGACGCCCCCATCATCGCCATCATGCGCGCCGTCGTCGCAGAGGCTTCCTCTTCCAACCTGAACGGGAATGCCGTCGCCTCGCTGGCGCAGGGCGCCGTGTGGTGGCAGCCCCCGGCGGTCGCTCTCGGCGCCGCCGCCGACGCCGCGCTCCGAGACCCGGGTCTCTGTTCCGCTTACGGCGACGACATGGGCCTTCCGCAGCTCCGCGCCGCGCTCCTCCGCAAGTGCGAGAGGGACCACGGGCTGAGGGCCGAGGAGCACGCGGCGATGGTGTCTGCGGGGGCGAACCTGGCGGTGTCGGCGCTGGCGCTCGCCCTGCTGGATTTTTCTTCGAGTTCAAATTCGTCGTCGTCGTCGCCGTCGTCGTCGTCGAAAGAGTCGTCGAAAGGTCAAAAAATAAGAAAAAGCCGACGACGAAAGGACGCCGCCGTGCTCTTCCCTCCTTACTACTTCAACGCCAAGATGGCCGTCCAGCTGGCCGGAGCCGAGGTTGTCCTGGGGAGGAGCGACCCGGGGACCTGGCTGCCGGACGCCGATTGGCTGGAAGCGAGGCTGCGCGAGGAGGACGACGAAGAAGAAAGAGAAGAAAACGAAAGCGAAGAAAACGAAAACGAAAAAAGCGAAAGCGATAAAGCTTCCCCGCTTCTTCTTCCGCGCATCCGCATGGTCTACCTCGTCAACCCGGGCAACCCTTCCGGCGTCGTCGTCCCTTACGAGCTCGTGCAGAGGCTCGTCGAGGTCTGTTCGGGGAGGAACAGGAGGAGCAAGAGGGCGGTCTTCCTGGTCCTCGACTCGACCTACGAGGCGTTTGCCCCGAGTCTTTCGAAAAACCCTTCAAATCCTCCTCCTCCGGTCCCGTTCCCGCTCCCCTCGGCCCCGCACGTCATCCACGTGGGTTCGTTCAGCAAGGCCTACGGCGCCGCCGGGTGGAGGGTCGGGTACGTCGTTTACCCTTTGGTAAAGGCGCCGCGGCGAGGGCGGCGAAGAGGAGTAGGAGGAGGAGGTGGGAACGGCGGCGACGATGACGAGAAGAGCGGCGACGGCGACAACAATAACAGCGACGCTACTACTCTCGACCCCCTCGGCCCGCAGCTGCTCAAGATACAGGACACGCTCCCCATCCACGCCGCCATCGCGAGCCAGAGGCTGGCTCTGGCGTGCCTGGAAGGGACGGGAGGAGAAGGAGAAGGAGACGAAGAAGAGGCAAAATCTTCCTCTTTCGGTCGGAGCTGGGTCTCGGAAAAAGTCGCCGGCCTCGCTTCTTCGAAGAGTGCCGCCGAGGCGGCCCTGGCTGAGCTGGGCCCCGGCTCGCGGATGTGGGGCGAGGGCGCGATCTACCTCTGGGCGAGGCTGCCGCCGCCGAAGGCGACGGAAGCAGAAGGAGGACAAGGCGAAGGAGGCGAAGAAGGAGAAGCAGAAGGAGCAAAAAGAGCCGAAGACGACGACGACAGAGAGTTTGTCCGCTTCTGCGTTTCGCGGTTCGGGGTCGCGGTGATCCCCGGGTCGGCGTGCGGCGTTCCCGGGTGCTTCAGGGTGGCGTACGGGAAGCCGGCTCCGGGGCCAGAGTTCGAGGAGGCGGCGGCGAGGCTCGGGAGGGCGTGCAGGGCGTGGGTTGAGAGAAAAAATTTAAAAAAAAATTGAAAACGAAAAACCGAGAAATGAAAAAAAAACTCATTTTTTTTCCTCTCTCGATCTCCCGTTTCTCTCTTCGAATCTCATCCCTCTCTTTCTCTCTCTCCCGAGAGAGAAGAGAGAGATGGGCGTCAAGGGCTTCGCGACCTGGCTCGCGAGGACCTACCCGGAGTGCTTCGTGCCCCAGCAGGACGACGGAGGAGACCAGCGCGGGAGGGGAAACAGGGGAGGCGCCGCGGGAGTGGCATCGTCATCATCATCATGGTCGAGCGCTGGCCGTCGCCCGGACTGGTCGTCGCGGCCACCCGGTTTGCCATCGTCCTCTTCTTCTCCCAGCGGCAGGCCCTCCGCGCCGGCCTCATTCGATCACGTGTACGTCGACATGGCGTCGCTTCTGCACACGGCGCTGCGGCAAGGTAAGAGGGGAAGCGGAAGCGTGGAGTGGAGAACGCGAGAGAGAGAAAATGTCAAGACGTCCGAGATAGAAGAAGAAAAAAAACTCAACCTCAACAACCTCGACTCTCTCTTCCTCTCCTCCTCCTTCTTTCAGCGAAATCCGAGGGCCACTTCGCCCTCCTCATCTTCACCCGCCTCGACGCCCTGCTGCGGGCTACCAGGCCGCGGAGGTCCGTCGTGCTCGCCCTCGACGGGCCCGCTCCTCTGGCCAAGCTGCTGACGCAGAGGCTGCGAAGGAAGCGCGCAGGGAGGAAAGCGACGAAAGCCGGAGAGGAACAAGTTTCGACCCTCCCTCCCTCTTCCTCTTCCTCCTCCTCTTCCTCTTCGGGTCTGAACTCGCTCCACCTCACCCCGGGCTCCCCGCTGATGCGCTTCGTCGGCGACGCGCTCGAGTACTTCATCTGCGCGAGGCTGGAGTCCAACCACGCCTACAGGAGAGTGCAGTGGGAGCTGAGCGGCGCCGACGTGCCCGGAGAGGGCGAGCTCAAGCTGCTGTCGCGGCTGCGGTCGCACTGGGTGAGCAGCAGCGGCGGCGAAGAAGAAGAGATGGGTGAAAAGGTCTCTCCCAGCGAAGGGGAGAGCAGCAGCAGCAGCAGCAGCGATGACGAGGGTGCTTCTTCTTCTTCTTCTTCAACGAACACCAAGAGGAGGAGGTTCCTGGGCGCCAGGAGCGGAGAGACGCACTGCGTCGTCGGCGGCGACTCTGACCTTTTGCTCATGGCGAGCCTCGCCGACGCCGGCGGCCCCGTCTTCGTGATGGCCGACGAGCCGATGCCGATGCCGATGCCCTCGGCTTTGACTTCTTCTCCCCCTGTTTTTGGTTCTTCTTCTTCTTCCGGCATCGGCAGAGGGCGTTACGGAGGCAGAGGCGGCGGCGGCAGCAGAGTGGGAGGAGGGCGGGGGTCGTCGCTCTACCCGGAGCGGAAGCGGCGCGTCTTCTCGGTCGACGCGCTCGACGCCGCAATCGCCCGCGACCTCCACCTCGACAATTCTTCTCCTTCTGGTCCTTCTTCTCCCCTCCTCCGCCGGCAGCTGCTCCTCGCGGCGCGCAGGGACCTCGTGCTGCTGTCGATCATCTCGTGCGGCAACGACTACCTCCCGCCGATGCACGGGCTGGACCTCAAGGCGTCGTGGGCGGCTTACAGGGCTGCGCGGAGGAGCGGGAGGTGGAACGGGGGCGGCGGCGTTCCTTCGGCGCCCAACGGCGACGGCGGCGGCGGCGGCAGCGGCGAAACTTCGACCTCGACCTCCTCGACCTCGACCTCTCTCCCCCCTCGCGCCATCGTCATCCCCCCGCCTCCCAGCCCGGGAGGGGGCACGGCCTCCATCGACCCGGAGTTCCTGGCCCTGGTCGTCCGCGCCGGGGCCACGGCGAGAGGGTGGAGGCCCCGGAAGGGGAAGGCGAAAGCTCCTTCTTCTTCTTCGACGTCGACGACAAACGACGACGACAAAGGCGACGAGAGCGATTCTTCCTCATCTTCTTCGTTCAACGACAGCGACCTCCAGAGCGACTTCCGACCGGCCTGCGACCCTTCGCTCTACCTCAAGGGAGCAGCTTGGGTCCTCGGCATGTACTGCACGGGGGTCTGTACCGACTGGAGGTTCTGCTACGACGCGCGGGGGCCCGGGATCGAGGAGCTACTGAAGGAGCTCGAGCGAGAAATGGCGGCAAAGGCGAAGGAGAAGATGAAGAACTCTTCTTACTCCTCCTCGCTGACTTCGCCGCCGCTCGCGCCCGCCGTCTGCGCCGCGGCCCTCTTGCCTCCCGGTCCGGCGGGGGCAGCCGCTGCACCCGAGTCCCTGAGAGCTCTGTGGGACGTCTCCGGAGGAGGAGGGGGAGGAGGAGGAGGAGACGCGAAGGAAAAGAGCGGCGGCGACGGAGAAAAACCCGAGTCTCAGCCTCGTCCTCCTGTTCCTCGGGACCCAGCCCTCGTCGAGCTCTTCACCGTCTGCGACACCTGCGAGTCCCTCTCCGAACGTTCTGCTATAGCGCAGGCCGCGATGATCGAGGCTCTGGCGGCAAAAAAGAGGCTGGAGCAGGAGGTGGCGGCGGCAGCGGCAGCGGCAGCGGCAGCGGCATCGGGAGGAGGAACAGCGTCGGCGATCTCGTCGTCGCCATCGTCGCCGGAAACGGCGGCCGCTGCGGCGGCGGCGGCGGCCGAGGCGGTCGACCTCGCCGTGACCGCCGCCAGGGACGCCGTGAGGCTCGTGGCCCGCGCCCGCAACGCGCACGTCGCGGCGGCCCACCCGTACGCGCCGTTCCCCTTGGAGAAGCTCGAAAAGGCGGTGGAGGAGGCCCTGCTGCGAGGAGAGGGAGGAGAAGCGGAGGAGGAGAAATCCTCCTTGCTCTCATTCGGCAAGCCGGCGCGCTACTGGCGCAGCGCCGAGGCCGAGAGCTTCTACCTCCAGAACCGCAACCCTCGCGCCGTGGCCCGTCGCTCGGGGGCTCTCGCTCCGTTTCGCCCGTTGCCTTCTCCTCCTTCGAGCAGGCTCCCGATCCTGGAGCCGTGCGTCAAGAGGCCTATTGTGAGGGAGGAGCTTCCGGAAGAGGTGGTGCTTTCTCCTTCGTCGTCGTCGTCGTCGTCGTCGTCGTCGTCGTCGTCGTCGTCGTCGTCGTTTGGAAGGAGCGGCGGCAAAGGCAGCGGCAACGGGAGCAGGAGCAAAAGAGTCGAGAGAGTGGCCAAAGACGAAAATCTCGTCGCTACCGCCGCCGCCGCAGCAGCAGCAGCAGCGACTTCTGTGGGGGGGAGCCGCGGTGCTCCTTTGTCGTCGAACGGGAGGGGCAGGGCTCCTCGGGCCGCGCCGCGGGCTCCGAAAGCGGCAGCAGCAGCAGCAGCTGCAACGACGACGGCGGCGGCGGCAGCGACGGCGATGGCGACGCCTGTTCTCGCTCCTTCTTCTCTTCTCCGACCCCGCATCCCCCTCTCCTCTGCTGCTGCCCGCCGACTCCCTTCCTCCTGCTCCTCTCCGCGGCTCCCTTGGTAGAGAAAAAAAACTAAATAGAAAAGAACTTTTGTGTCCCCAGATGAAAACTGTAAAAAAAAGAACTTGCGAAGAATTTGTTTAAACAATTGAAGAAAAACAAACAAAGAAGAAAAACAAACAAAGAAGAAAACCTCTCTCTCTCTCTCAAAACAAAAAAAATCTCTTTCTCTCTCGGACCCCCTCTCTCTTTCAAGCCAGCTTCTTCACCTCTTCGATCTTGGCATCGATCGCAGCGACCCTCGCAGCCAAGCCCTCGGCCTCCTCGGTCGCCTTGGCCACGACGGCCGGAGGGGCGTTGCTCGCGAACCTCGGATCTTTCGACCTCGCAGCGGCCCTGTCCGCCGCCGCCGCCGCTTTCGCTCGCTGCTTGTCGAGCCGCGCGAGCTCCTTGGCGGCATCGAACAGCCCGGCCATGGGCAGGGCCGCCTGCAGGCCGTCGCGGACGACGGCGGTGATGGTCCCTGAAGTTGAAGAAGAGGAAGCGGAAGCGGCGGCATCGGGCATGCCTTGCACGCTCGAAGAACCCAGGTCGAGCTTCGCGAGCGCCGCGACGACGGCGAGCTCGTCGCTCAGAGCTTCCCTGCATTCCCAGTCGGCGACCTGCAGCGTCGCCGGGACCTTCCTCCCGAGCTCGACGCCGTACTCCGCGCGCGCGTTCCGCACGGCCGTGACGAGCTCCTTGGCGGCGGAGAAGTGCGCCATGGCGGCCTCGTCGACGGCGCCGGCGGCGGGCCAGGGGGCGGAGATGAGGTCGGCCGAGCGAGGTTTTTTCGGGTTTTTGTTTCCTTCTCCTTCTCCTTCTCCTTTTGGCAGCGCCCGCCACAGCTTCTCGGTCACGAAGGGCATGACCGGGTGCGCCAGGGCCAGGACGCCCTCGAAGACGTAGAGCAGCACGGCCCTGGTGGTCTCCGCCTCGGCCTCGGCAGCGGCAGCAGAAGCGGAGGAGTTTCCGTCGGCGCTCAAAGTTTGCGACGACTGCGGGTTGAGCCTGACCTTGGCCGCCTCGAGGTACCAATCAGTAAAGTCCCCCCAGAAGAACTCGGCGAACCCCCGCCCGGCGTCGCCGTAGTCGAGGCGGTCGTAGGCGGCCGTGACGCGGGCCACGGCCTGGTGGTAGGAGCCGAGGATCCAGCGATCGGTCAGCGGCAAAGAGCAGGAAGAAGAAGAGCTCGAAGAAGAACTCGAAAAACTCAGACTCGGGTCGGAGAAGTCGGCGACGCCCACGGGCATCGAGGGCCTCCTCAGCCTTTTGGTCTCCTTGTCCTGCAGCGCCATCAGAACAAACTTGCCTGCGTTCCACAGCTTGTTCGTCAGGTTGCGCGACGACGTCAGCCTCTCGGGGTTGAGGTTTAGATCTTGGCCGGGGGTGGTGCCCGTCGCCAGAGTGAACCTCAGGGCGTCGGCGCCGACCGACGCGACGACGTCGACGGGATCCACCACATTCCCCAAACTCTTGCTCATCTTGCGCCCCTCCGCGTCCCGAACTAATCCATGCAGGAACACGGTGTCAAAGGGTGCTTTTCCCGTCAGTCGGATCCCCATCATCATCATGCGGGCGACCCAGAAGAAGAGGATGTCGTGCCCCGTCTCCAAAGTGGAGGTAGGGTAGAAGCGCTGGAAGTCTTCGGCGTTTTCATTGGGCCAGCCGAGGGTCGAGAAGGGCCAGAGGGCCGAGGAGAACCAGGTGTCGAGCACGTCCGTCTCCTGCCGCAGGGCGAAAGAAGAGGAGGAAGAAGAAGAAGAGCTCGAAGAAGAACTAGACGAAGCATTTTCCTTTTCGACGCGCTCCCTCGCTTCTTCCTCGGACCGCGCCGCCACCCACCTCCCGCTCCTGCCGTCGACAGAGGCTTCGGCTTCCTTTTCCGAGTCGAAGACGTACCACACCGGGATCCGGTGGCCCCACCACAGCTGCCTCGACACGCACCAGTCCCTGATGTTGGACAGCCACTGGTCGTAGACCCCGGCGAACCTCGAAGGCACGAGACGGGTCTGAGGGTTGGGCCCTCGCACGGCCGCGAGTGCTGGCTCGGCGAGGGGCTGCATCTTGACAAACCACTGCTCTCGCACCAGGGGCTCGACGATCTCGCCCCCGCGCTGCGAGCGAGGCACGCGCGAGACGTGTGGCTCCGTCTTGATCGAGAGCCCGGAAGACTCCAGCGCCTCCCAGATCTTCTCCCGGGCGACGAAGCGGTCGAGGCCCGAGAGAGCTTCGCCGGCGTTGGCGTTGAGCGTGCCATCATCACTCATGATGTTTCTCGTTTCCAGTCCGAGCCTCTGCCCGACCTCGTAGTCGACCGGGTCGTGTCCGGGCGTGATCTTGAGGGCTCCGGTGCCGAACTCGCGGTCGACGGCCTCGTCTCCGACGATCGGAATCGTTCGGAAAGAGGTCGAAGTTTTTCCGCTGGAGTTTTCGGTTTCAACTCCTCCGACGCCGCCGACGGCAATGCCAGGGCCCGAGAGGGGAACAACCGCCCTCCGCCCCACGAACCGCGAGAACCTGGGGTCCTCCGGGTGCACCGCCACGGCGGAGTCCCCCGGGATCGTCTCGGGCCTCGTCGTTGCCACGGGAAGGAAATCCCCCTCTTCGAGCCAATTAGGGGAAAGAGTGCCGTCCTCTCTGGCGACTGGGTACCGGAAGTAGAAGAGTTTCCCTTTCTCCTCGGAGTATTCGACCTCGAGGTCAGAGACAGCGGTGCGCAGGCGAGGGGACCAGTTCACCAAATAAGACCCACGGTAGACGAGCCCGTCGTCGGAGAGGCGGACAAAGGCCTCTTTGACCGCCGAAGATAAACCCTCGTCCAGGGTGAAGCGCTCTCGCGACCAGTCGCAGGAAGCTCCGAGAACTTTCAGCTGCCCCGTGATCGACCCTCCGCACCGCCTCTTCCACTCCCAGACCCGCTCCTCGAAGGCGTCTCGCCCCAGGGCCAGCCGCGAACCGCCCTCTTTCTCCAGATCCCGCTCCACGACCAGCTGGGTCGCGATCCCTGCGTGATCGGTGCCCGGCAGCCACAGAGTTTCTCTCCCCCTCATCCTCGCGTGGCGGACCATGGCGTCTTGGAGGGTCACGAACATCGCGTGGCCCATGTGGAGGACGCCCGTGACGTTGGGAGGGGGCATGGCGACGACGAAGGGCGGGAGCGGGAGAGCGGGGTTCGAGGTGGAGGCGGAAGAGGATGAAGAGGTCGAAGTTGAAGAGTTTCGAGGAGGGGGCGAGAAGGCGCCAGAGGCCTCCCAGGAGGAGTAGATCGCCGCCTCCTCGACTGCAGGGTCGAAGGCCTTGGGGAGGAGCTCCCCGCCCTGCTGCTCGGTGGTGGCGGGGGCGGCGCTGACTGCGGCGGCAGAGGTCGAAGAAGAGGTCGAAGAAGAAGAAAAGCGACGACGGAGCAAGGAGCTCGACGACGGCCACGCCGACGACGATAATGTCAATCTGCTCGCGTTCGCTGCGGCGACAAGGCCCCTACTACTGGTTCTTCTTCCCTGTCCCGCCGCGTAAACATCAGCAGCGCTGACGCATCTCATCGCCCGGCGTTGCGAGGGAAGCAATGCGCGGCGATTCAGGGGCCTCATCGCGATGGCTAGATGGTGATAAGAAGAGGAAGAAGGAGCAACAACGGCGGCGCCGACGGCCGACGCCGCCGACGACGACGCCGACGACATCGAAGCCACCATCGACGACAGCAGCGGAGAGCAGTTGGTAGTTCGTTTCAGACCGAGGAGTCGAGCAAGAGCCGCCGCGGCTCCGCGGGGCATGAACCGAAAAGGGGAAGAGAGTAGGATGGAGAGCGAGAGAGCGGGGAAAAGCCTCCTTCTCCTTCCTCGAATTGAGAAGCTCGGATTTTTTTTTCGAGTTTTGAGAGAGGTCCAGGGCGAGAGCTCTGCACTCATCAGCTCACTTTTCGGAAAGTGAGAAGGAAAATCTCATTCCAAAACCACCGTTCCCGACACACCTCGCGCGCGCATCCATTTCAATCCAGCCAAGCGCTCACAGAGAGATCTTCTTCTTTCTCTCTGTCTCCTCATGCCCGTGAAGAGAGAAAGAGGCGGTGGCGGCGGCTCGAGGAAGAGACGCGCGACGACGGAGGACGAGCAACCGATCGTGAAAGCAGAGGCGGCAACGGCGGCGTCGACCCCTTCCGTCTCCTCTCTCCCCGCGGGCGTCACCGCCGTCCGCCTCCTCTGGACCGATCTCGCGGGACTCCGCCGCTGCCGCGTCATCCCGGCCTCCCGCTGGCCCGGGGTCGCCTGCGGGAGCTCGCCGGTCAGGCTCGCGAGGGCCTGCGCCGCGCTGCAGTCGACGGTCGACGCCTGCTGCGGCGAGGCCGAAATCTCGGGCGTCGTCGGCGACGTGTCTCTGTTCCCGGTCCGCCCCGCGGCCAGGCTGCCGTGGTGCGGGGCGCACGCCGTTGCTCTGTGCGAGCTGCGGAAGCTCCCCGATCCCGAGGAGGAAGGAGTGGAGGGGTGGAGGGGTGAGGAGGAGGGGGAAGAGAGAAGAGAAGATGAAGACCCAAAAGAGGAAGAAGAACAACGTCGACGCCTCGTCCAAGAGTGCTTCTCTCTCTGCGCCCGCGGGACAGCCCGCCGCGCCGAGCTCGTCGCCGCGCGGGCCAGCCCGCCCATGGCCTTCCGCTTCGGCTTCGAGACCGAGTTCAAGCTCTCGAGGAGGAACAAAGAAGGAAGCGGCGAATTCGCCGACCCTGGAAGCTACTGCCACTCGGCGGTGCTGGATGCGCACTTGGAGCTCCTCGACGCCATCGTCTCGGCCGTCGACCAGCTGCTCTGCAACGCCGGCATCGACGATGCGCGCGTCGAGCAGTGGCACGTCGAGGCCGGGGACGGCGCCGGCAGCGGCAGCGCGGTCTTTGAGGTCGTGACGAGCCACGCGGCGCTCGTCGACGCCTGCGACGCTCTGGTGCTGACTCGGGAGGCGATCTCTCAAGTCGCGCGCCGAGGCGGGTTTGATGCGATCTTTTTACCGAAGCCTGACGGCGACGGCGCTGCCGGCTTGGGCTGCCACGCACACTTCAGCGCTTACCGCAAGGAGACGGGAGAGAACCTGACCTTTGACGTGACCGGCAAGTGGAGGCGGAGGCGCCTGGCCGAGAAGGCGGCAGCTGTCGCCGAAAGCCTCGCGACGGTGATGGCGGAGGCGACGGCGGCGGCGGCGGAGCCGACGGTGGGAGAGTCCCTCGCCGCCGGGGTCTGCAGCCGCGTCCGGGCCCTCCTGTTCTTCACCGCCTGCGGCCCCACCTCTCATTTACGTTTGAAACCCAACTGCTGGTCGGGAGCTCCCTCTGCTGACCCAAGGGCGAGCGACTGGGGCCCCGCCAACAAGGAGGCACCGCTGCGGGTTCTGCGCGACCGGTGCGAGTTCAAGCCGGCCGACGCGACGGCCAACCCCTACCTCGCGGCCGCGGCGCTCGTCTCCGCCGCGCTCGCGGGGGTCGCAAGGGGGGAGAGGCTTCCCCCGCCGAGGAAAGCGACGGCGACGACGACGAGTCCTTCTTCTTCTGCTCCTGCTGCGTCGGCTCCTCCTCCCTCCGCGGCGGACGAGGCGGAGGCGGCGCTCCGGAGAGCGGAAGCGGCGCTCGGAGAATGGGCGAGTGCCGACGGCGGGGGCCTCTTCAGCAGCAGGGACCTCTTCTCGATCTTCACCCAGGAGGCGATTTCTACGCTGATTGCTCTGCGGCACGCTGACTTGGAGGCCATGCGCGGGTGGAGCTACGAAAAGATCAGGGAGAGGCTGTCGCTGCTCTATTGAAAAAGTTTTTTCTCTCTTTTTTTTCGTGAAATTTTGTAACCAAAAAACAAAAGCAAAAACAACAAAATGAAAAATCTCTTTCTTTCTCCTTCCCTCTTCTCTTCTCTCTTCAAAATGTATCACTCGACCGAAAACTCCTCCTCGACGTCGCCCCACTCGAGGACGCTGCCGGCGGTGTCTCCGAACGAACGGAAGTTCTCTTCTCCGAGCAGCGGAGGAGGAGGAGGAGCAGCAGCAGCGGCAGCGTCAAAGGGAAGCACCTCTTTGGCTCCTTCTTGTGGTTCTCCCCACTCCCCTTCTCCCGCTACCTCTTCTCCCGCTTCCTCTTCTTCGTCCTCCTCATATTCTTCGACTTGCTCCCAGGGAGCCAGCGGCAGCGCGCCCCCCGGCAGAAAGGCCCCCATCTCGGACACGTAATCCAGCCAATCCCTCCAGACCCCTTCCGACCTCGAGCCCCCACCAGCAAGCGTCGAAGGGGCACCGACCACCACCAGCGCCTTCCTCGCTCGCGTCAGCGCCACGTTGGCCCTCCGCGGGTCCGCCAGGAAGCCCAGCGACCCGCGCGCGTTGGACCTCACCGTGGAGAGCACGACGGCGTCCGCCTCCCTCCCCTGGAACCCGTCGACCGTGGAGACGACGACCTTGCTACGCAGCCTGGGAGGCGCGAGCCTCAGCGCGGCCCGGAGCAGGCGGATCTGGCCGGCGTAGGGGGACAGGATCGCGACGGAGGAGATGAGGGAAGGGGTGGAGGAGGAGGAGGAAGCGAGTTCTTTCGCCCTTGCGGCCCTTCTTGCGGCGGCATTGGAAGCGGCGGTGGCGAGCGCTGCCGCGACTTCTTCCTCGCCGCCTCCGGCCGCCTCGACCTCGAGGAGCAATTTTGTCCGCTCTGCCTCCGCTTCGGCCGCTTCCTCCTCCTCCTGGCGGACCTTCTCCTGGAGCAGAAGGGCAGCGGACCTCATCGTCAGGGCCACCTCGCCGGGGTTGGAAAGGCTGCTGCCTCCAGCAGAAGAAGAGCCAGAGGAATTCTCGCCGCCTTGGCCTCCGCCGCGGCTCTCGCTGCAGTCGTCGGCGTCGACAAACGCCAGCGGCACCCCCGGCGCCGGCCAGGGGAAGCCCTCCGGTGGCGCCTGCCTCCTCGCCAGCTCCAGCACCGACTCCCCGTCTTTCAGCCTGTCCCCGTAAAAGGCCGCAGAAGGGAAGCGGGACAGGGCGGGGTGCATACGGTACTGGGTATCCAGCAGAAAGGGCTCGATCCCTCCTCGCATCAGGCGCTCGAACAGCGTCTGTTGTAAACCACTTCCTTTCGCCTCGGCAGAGGTCACGGTGGGAGGGAGCTGTTTCGGGTCTCCTGCCAGCACGCAGGCCTCGCACCCACGGACCAGCGGGATCAGCGTCGAGGGTTCCGTCGCCTGCGTGGCCTCGTCCAAAACAACACAACGGAAGACGATGTTCGGCCCAAGCCTCCTCTGGTCCCCGGCCGTCGCCGTCGTCGAGCAGACGACTTCTGCAAGAAGCAAGACCTGGTCCGCGGCCTCGGCGGCCAGCCGCGCAGCCTCGGCCCTGGCGTCGCGGGCCTCTTGCCTGGCCGTGTTGCTGGCCTGGCGGGCCTCCTCGCGGGAGGACTCGAGGGAGGCGGAGTCCGGGTTGGCGTCGGCCGCGAGGGCCGCGGCGTCCTCGGCCGCGGAGGCCGCGCGCGCGCGCGCCGAGGCCCGGGCCGCGACAGCCCTCGCGCGTTCCGCTTCCTTGCCCTTGGCGGTCCGAGCCGCGATGGCCTCCAAGGAAAGAGTCGCTAGCACGGCCTCCTTGGTCCCGTCCTCGCCGCTGCCGCTGCCTCCTTTGTTTCGGAGAGCGGAGCGAACGGGCGGGGCGCCGAGGCGGACGACGCGGACTCCCGCGGCGGCCAGGCCGAGCGCGAGCCCGTCGGCCGCGGCGTTGGTGTCGCCGCAGGCGAGCACGGGCACGCACTTGCCCGCCTCCTTCAGAGCTTCCTCCTCTTCTTCTCCTGCATCAGCAGCAGCATAGCTCTCCCTGCGCGTGGCCTTGGCCAGGATCGTCAGCAGAGCCACGAGCGTCCTCGTCTTTCCCGTCCCGGGCGGGCCCTGCCACAGCGTCAGGGTCGAGGTCAGCGCCGAAGAGATCGCCGCTCTCTGCGACGCGTTTAATCCAGAGACGCCCGGGCCCTCAGACGCCAGCAGCTTGCTCGCCGCGAGCTGCCACGCAGGCTGCCTCGCCCAGGAGGGCTGCGTCTCTGCTTTGCGCCTGGAGTCAGGGTCCCCGAGCAGGATCGAGCGCACGCGGAGCTCCCCTGAGGTCCAGGGCGAGGAGGAAGGGGGAGAGGCGGGGTCGAGCCCCTCGTCGAACGCCGAAAACTCTTCGTCGGGTTGACGAGGGAGCCGGCGCCCGATGACGGCCGAATGATCTCCTCCTCCCTTCCTGGCCTTCTCCCTGCGCCTCCGGGCGCTCCTCTCGATCTCCGCCTGCGTCATGTCCCCTGCGCGCTCGCCCAGCAGCTCTGTCTCGCGGGCCGCTTCGGCCTCGGACACGCCGTAGACCTCGGCGAAGGGCCTGCCGAGCATGCCGACGGCGGACAACTGGCGCGCTGTCGTCGTGTCGGGCTGGTCGGCGTCGACGCGCCAGCCGACGACGCGACCGGTTCTCCTCCTGTCTCCTCCTTCCCCATCGAAGGCCCCCTCGACGTCCGAGGCCAGGGACTGCTCCTCGAGGTACTCGGCGGCCTCGGCGCCCACGGAGACGATCAGGTGGTCCGGCAGCACGTCGAGGACCGTCGCGTTGACAAGTCGGTGTTTCCCCCTGAAGTCGTCGTCTCGTCCTCCGTTCCTCCCTCCGCTCTTTCCATTCCCTCCGCTCCCATCCCCGCTCTTGAAGAGGTTGGACAGGCCATGCACGGCTGTGGTGAGCGGCCTGGCGTTCGGGTCGGAGAGGCGGATGGGGGCGAGCACCACCGGGTCGCGCTTGCCGAAGCGGTGGTAGGGGAGCTCGACCTCCTCCTCGTCCGAGGAACCCGACTTTGAAGACGCGGCGGGCTCTTGTTCGCCTTCGCCTCCTCCCTCTCCTTCTTTCTTCCTCTGCCTCCGCGGGGGCCTCTGGAACTTCCTGGGCGGGGGCTTCTCCCCTCGGGCCAGCGCCGCGGCGGCGGCCTGCACGGCGAACGACGCGGCGCCGCTGCCCCCTTTGCGAGGCAGAGACAGCGCAAACACCGACCGGCCAAAGGCCTCTCCCGCCGGCGTCGCGACGAGGCCGGCGAGCACCGCCCCCTCGGCCCTCAGGGCCTGCACCGAGTTGCGCCTGTAAAGAGCCGCGCGGGTCTGCGCGGCGGCGTCGGCCTCGGAGCGGACGCCCAGCACCAAGCGGGACTGCAGGGCCTCGGACGCGGCGCAGAACGCGGCGTCGAAGGCGCGCTGCTCCGAGCGGCGGCGCTCGAGGGCGGCGGCGGTCGGGTCCTCCGGAGCATCAGCAGCAGCCGATGATGCGTCTGATGCTGCGGCGGGCAGGGAAGAGAGGCGCTCGCCCGTGATGAGGTCGATCATCGAAGGATCGGAAGAGGAGGCAGGAGGAGGAGAAGAAGAAGAAGAGGCAGCGGCGGCTTCGGCTTCGGCTTCGGTTTCTTCATGGTTGTAAAAAAACCCGTCGTCAAACTCGCGGCCGAGGTCGTCGTCGAGCTCGTTTTCGTAAAACCCGTTGTTGCCGTTTCCGTTTCCTCCCTCCTCCTCCTCGACGTTGAAGGCCATGACGCGGAACTTGCCTCCTCCTCCGCCGCCGCCGCCGCCGCTGGCTCGTCGCACCGGCGGAAGACGCGACGAGGAAGAAGAAGCAGAAGGCGGAAGGTAGGCCCTCAAATCGCCTTGTTCTTCTTCCTCTTCGTCGTCGTCGTCGCTCTCGTCGTCGTCGTCGTCGTCGTCGTCGTTCCACGGCGACGCCGCCTCGACCCACGGCCTCCTCGCCGCCGCTGCGGCCTCCTTCTCGTCCTCGTCGAGGTCCTCATCGTCATCGTCGTCGTCGTCGTCGTCATCCTCTTCCACCTTCGAGAAGCCGCCGGCGAAGCCGTCGATGCCGTCCCCCAGCGCCTCTCCGGCGTCGTCGTCGGGCGTGTTGAGCTCGGCGAGCGCGTTTTCGTAAACGCCCGAAAACTTTTCCTTCTTTTTCCCTTTCTTTGACTTCCTCTTCTCGACGCCGTCGATCTCGTCCAGGAGCTCCTCGTCCTCCCCGAAGCCTACCATGGCCTGCATCGCCCGCTCCGTCGCCGCCACGTCCGCCCGCGACGAGGCATCAGCGGCGGCGGCAGCGGAAGAAGAAGAGCGGGAGAGGTTGGAGGGGTGCAGCTCGGGCTTGACGAGCCTCGGGTCCGCCCGCTCGTCAAAGCCTCCCGGCGCGAACCCCGCGGCGGCGGCGGCGGCGGCGTAGTCCCCGAGCCGCGGGACGCGGCCGCCGATCTCCCTCGCGATGGTCGGCGGGGCGGCGCTGGGGAAGACCGGGGGCGGCCCCGCGGGCTTGAGGCGGGCAAAGGCCGAGGAGAGGTCGGGGTCGGTGTCGAGGTTGATGTTGGTGTCGTCGTCGACGTTGGGTCTGCCGCGGCCGCGGCGGCTAGCAGCTGAGGCATCGGAACTGGAGCTCGGCGCGGGCTTCCTGGGGGCACCGCGCTGGACTCTTCCGGTGCTCCTGGCTTCGCGCGCCGTGTCGGACGTCGCCCGCAGAGGGGCGAGGGAGGCCGGCGGGCGGCGGGTGCGGCGGGAAGAGGAGGCAGCGATGATGGGAGTCGCACCGCTGCCGCGATGAGAGTTGGCATGCGTCGGCGGCGGCACCGCTGGCGCCGATGGGATGGACGCGCTTCCCGTCGCGGCTGGGATGCGGGAGGCTCCGGCACTCATGCTGCTAGATGCAGCAGATACCGAGGGTTCTTGCCGCGTTGTGGAGATGCGTGATCAAGACTCTGGTCTCCTCGCCACCCCCGTCTCGAGAGTTGTCGAAAGGAGAGGGAAAGAAGAAAGAAAAAAGCTTGCGTGAGTGTCGGTAGCAGCGAAGGGGAGGGAAAAAAAAAAAAAAAAACTTCAGAATTTTTCCGGATAAAGCCCGAAGAGAGAAAAAGTTCAAGCTCCCCCGAAACCTCGCTCGTCCGCCCTCTGTGATCCCAATTCGCCACGGCTTAAAGCAAGAAGATACCGTCTTTCACCTCTGCTTCCCCACGCGCCGCAGAAATGCTCGGCGCTGGAGGAAGCTCGCTCACCGCGCCGGCGGGACGACGCATCTCATCGACATCGACGACGACGATGATGAAATCTCCGTCGTCGACGAAAAAGATAACAAAGGCATTGGCGTCGCACCCTGGGCTCTCTGCTCCTCGCGGCAGCAAGATCCTTACTCCGGCGTCTCTGGCGTCTTTGTCTGCATCCGCTAGCACCAAAAACGCACGAATCGCAACGCCATTCGGCAGCATTCCTCCTCGCCCGCAAAGAAGGCTCGACGTTTCGGCATCGGCCGCCGCCGCCGAATCCTCGACCTCCTCAACAACTTCCTCTTCGGGCCCAGCCCTCTCCTCCCTCGACCTCCTCCCGATCATCGACCAGCAGGGCTACATCGCCCCGCCCATCCCCGAAGGAGCCAGCGCGGCCGTCCTCGCCATCTACTCCGAGAACCGCACCCTCCAGCTCGTCGCCTTCTCCGCCGACCCTCGCAGGTCGCTGACGACGCTCGTCGGCCGCAGACCGGACAAGGCGTACCACTACCGCGCGGCGTTCTTCCCTTCGGTGGACCAGGAAGGGATGGTGGCCCTGAGGGAGGCGTGGTTTAAAGAAAACGCTGGTGCCCCCGTGGGGAACAAGCTCGCGCTGGAGAAAGACGCGTGGACGCAGCCTGTGAGCGCCGGGGCGATCTCGGAGCGCGGGAGGCGCGCCGCGGCCGAGGGGCAGGCCGCCGAGCTTTTGAAGCTGCTCCGCACCCGCGGCTGCAAGGAGGACCTGGTGCCCGACGAGGCCCTTCTCGATGCGGGCAAGGTGGATTTCTTGCCGGCGATAGAGAGCACGGAAGAGGATCGGGCTAAGGCCAAGCAGGCCTCGGACGACAGGGCCGCCGCCGCTCGAATCGTCAAGTTACCGAAAGGGATCACCCCCCCTCTGGCCGAATGCACCATCTCGCGGGCCTTCCCAACCAACGGGGGAGTCATGTTCGACGTCACGCTGGCGCACGACTCGAGCGAGACCGAGCACAGGGTCATCGTGGGCAAGAGGTTCTACGAACCGTTCCCGGGCAAAACAGCAGAAGACGCCCTGGATGCGGTTTTGAGTTTTCTGCTGTGGACGCAGACCGACAGGCACACCGACGGTCTGCTGCTGTCCTCGCAGTTCAACTCCAACTACTTCGCCGCCGCGGAGCTCGAGTCGATGTGGGGCGACGCGTTCGAGGAGCACTTGGAGGATGCGGGACTCAGGGAGAGCTCGAAAGGGGACGAGAAGCAGAAGAGGGAGGGGATCTATTCCACGGAAGTGTGGAGGTTCGCGAGGACGCACGACTACAAGGACGACGGCGTCGCCGTCCCTACTTCGGACCCGCTGTGGGTTTGAGAATGGAGAAGGAAGAGGGGGAGAGAAATTAGATAGAGAGAGAGAAAGAGAGAGAGAAAAAAGAGTTTTTGATTTTTTTGAGTTTTGATTTTTCGTTTGTTGCTTGGTCCCCCCGTTTCTTGTTCTTGTAATGTTTTCTTTTTCTTTTCTCTCAAAATTCTATTCAAGTTTTACACACAGATTCTGATCTAGACTAAAAAGGGGGAGGGGGGAGAAGAGCGCGGCGGGCAACGAGAAAGAGGAGGAAAGAAGACGAGAAAGAACAAAACTTCTCTTCCTTCACTGCTCTTCTTCTCTCTCTCTCCCTCTTCTACTCAAACTCCTCCGCCACCTCACCACTCCCGCTGCTGCTCTTCATCCCGCGCACGTAGTCGCGGTAGGCCACGGGGTACTCGATCAGAAAGGCCCACCACCAGACGGAGACCGCGGCCGCGGCGGCCAGCGCCAGCCAGACGCCTCCGACGACTTTCGCACCGCCGACGACGAAGAGGCCCGTGCCGACTATCGAGTAGGGCTGGCACCAGGCCGGCTTGAGGGCCCAGACGTCCTCCGAGAGTTGGGGAGAAGGAGATTCGTTTTTCTCGTTGTCGTTCGGCGTCGCGGAGGCGAGGAGGAGGACGGGGGAGCGGCGGCAGCGCCGAAGCGGCGGCAACGATGTCGACGACGACGGGAATGTGATCGAAGATTGCAGCGACGCGTGCGCGCTCCTTGTTGCTCTCGGGCTCGGCGCCACCTTGCAGCAGCAGCTCGGCGACGACGACGCTGAAGTCGAAGTCGACGCCGCGCGGTGGGAGAGGGCGCGGTTTATCATCTTGTGTGCGCTTGAAAAGGGGGGAGAGAACGCCAAAGCGAAGATTTGAAAGAAGAAATCGGCTAGAAAAAAAACAAAAAAGTGAAGAAAAAACACTTTCGATTCTTTTTCTCTTTTTCTCGCTCTCTCTCTCTCTCTCCTCTCCCGCGCGCGTCTCTTCTTGACCGCCGCGAAAGAGGGAGAAGAGAGAGGATAGAGAGCTTTCTCTTCTAAGCATGAGTAGCCCTCAGCAGGCCGCGGGCAAGAGCAGCAGCAGCAAGGACGACGAAGGGAAAGGAGCGGCGGCGTTGTCGAGCGACGCATCGAAGAGCGATGATGGAATGCCCGCTGCCGCAGCAGCAACTTCATGTGCCTCGGCCTGGGCCGCGCGCGGCAGCGGCCGTTCCCTCTTCACCGCGTCAGCAGCAGCAGCGGTGATGCCGCAGAAGCCTCCTGTCGTGAAAGTGGAGCAGCACGAGGCGGCGGAAGCGAAGAAGAAGAAAGAGGTCGAGGAGAAGAAGAAGATCGAAGAAGAGGTCGCACCGAGAGCGACGACAGAGGCGAAGACCTCTCAACCTCCTCCTCTCTCTCCTCAACCTCCTCCCGCGCCTCCGGCCCCCGTCGTCGCTGCCCCAGCGCAGCAGCCCAAGTCATGGGCGGCTCTCGCGAAAGCGCCCGTAGTTGTGGCAGCAGTAGCAGCAGCAGCTCCGGCTTCGGCTCCGAAAGCGGCGGCGGAGAAGAAGCCCGAAGGAGGAGACGACGACAGGGGAGGAGCCGCTGCCGCCGCTGCCACTCCCGTCCCTCCTCCTCCTCCTTCCGCGCCTCCTCCTCCTCCTCCACCTCCGCCGCCGCCGCCGCCACCTCCTCCCCCGAAGCTCAACCGCGAAGCCTCCGCGGCCCTCCGCTCTCTCCTCTCCTTGCCATCGGCGGAAGAAGAAGAGAAAGAAGAAGAAGGCAGGAACGCACAGAAGAAGAAAAAGAAAAGACAAGCTCCGTCTCTGCTGCCCAGGGGATTCGCCAACGCAGGGAACACCTGCTTCATGGCCGCGACGCTCCAGGCGCTGCTGGGCACGAGGGCCGTCTCCTCGCTGGCAGCCGACGCCGCCGTGGCTGTTCTTGCTGCTGCCGGATCGAATTCGGAAGCAGCAGCAGCAGCAGCAGCAGCATCAAACGCTTCTTCTGCTGCTGCTGCTCCTGCTGCTTCCTCTTCTCTCCGCTCGCTGCTCCGGTCGAGGGCCCCGGTGCTCTCGGGCCTCGCGGAGCTCGCTTCCCACCTCCTCGACGAGCAGCAGGAAGCAGCCAGAAGGGACAAGACAGAGGGGGAAGAAGAGGCAGCAGAAGAGGCGGCGTCGGAAGCAGGGGAGGAGGAGGAGGAGAAGAAGAAGCGCAGCCGGAGGAGCAGGATGAAGAAGAAGAAGAAGGAGGGAGCTTCGACGGAATTCTCCTCTTCTTCCTCGGTCCCGGGCTTTCCTTCTTCCTCCTCTCCCGTCGAACCCCAGCCCCTCCCTGCGAAGCTCGCGGAGCTGACCCTCGGGGGTCGCGCCCTGTCGATAGAGTGCATGTACCCTTCGCTGGCGCGCTTCGGCGGGCGCTCGGGGAGGACGGGCGCCGCGGCGGTCGCTGCGTCGAGGGCCGCGAGCGCCGCGGCCGAGGCGGCGAGGCTAAAAGCCTCGAAAGTGTTTTCTTCTTCCTCTTCGAGTTCCAACTCGAACTCTTCCCAGGGGGGGCCTTCCTCGCAGGAGGACGCGCAGGAGTACCTGACGCACCTGCTGGACTCGCTGCACCAGGAGCTGGTGGCGCTGAGGAGGGTGGTCGAGGAGGAGGAAGGGGATGGGGACAGGAGGAGCGGAGGTGGAGGAAAAGGAGGAGAAGCGACGACGGCGACGACGGCGACAAAAACAGCAGCAGCAGCTCCCGAAGCAGCAGCAGAAGAGGAAGGACTTTTCAACGAAGAAGAAGACAAAGAAGAAGAGGAAGACTCGTGGATCACCGCGGGAAGGACCAGGCGCTCCGCGGCCGTGACGCGCGTCTCTGGGACGGCGAGGAGCCAGCAGCAGCAGCAGCAGCAGAAGAGCGCAGCAGGAGGAGGCGGAGGAGTTGGAAAGGCAAAAACAACAACAGCTTTTTCTTCTTCCTCTTCTTCTCCTCCTCGAGGCGCCTTCCCGGCCCCTCCTCCCCCGCTCTCCCGGATCGCCGCCGCCGTAGGGGGGGCCCTCCGCTCCGAGGTGCGCGCGCGCGGGTTCCCTGTCTCGGCGACGCTGCAGCCCTTCACCGTGCTCTCTCTCGACCTCTCTTCCGCGACGGCAGAAGCGGGAGCTGCTTTCTCTTCTTCTTCATCTTCTTCTTCCTCTTCTTCCGCCTTTGCGCCGCCGCCTCGGATCTCCCTGATAGAGGCCCTGGACGCATTTGTGAGGCCGGAGAGGCTCGAAGGGTACCGGCCGAAGGTCGCCGGAGGAGGAGGGGAGAGAGGAGGAGGAGGAGGGGCGGGAGCGAGGGAACAGCAACAACAGCGACAAACGGCAAATGCCGCCGCTGCTGCGGCCGCTTCAGTGGTCCCCGCCACGAAATCCCTCTCGGTCGTCGCCAACCCGAGCCCGCCGAGGCTGCTCATCCTCCACCTCATGCGCTTCGCCTTCGACGCGCGCACGGGCGCCTCGGGCAAGCTGCACAACCGGGTGAGCTATCCTCTCAACCTGAGGATGAAGCCGTCGTGGCTGAGCTTCTCTCCGGGCTCCTCTTCGTCGGCGGGTTCCGCGAATGCGCCGGCATCCTCAGACTCGGGTTTTGGTCGTCATCAAACCTCTTCTCCGCCGCAGACGCCGAAACGGGAATACCGCCTCGTCGCCACCGTCTCTCACCACGGCCAGGGCGCGGCGCGGGGGCACTACACTGCCGCGGTGCGGCTGCGGGACGAGAGGGAAAGGGAAGGGGAAGAAGAGGTCGAAGAAAGCAAGACGAGGAGGAAAGGCAAGAGCGGCAGCGGCAGCAGCGGCGACGGAACCAAGAAAGACGTCTCCTTCCGCTCGCCCCTCATCCAAGGAGGGAAGCAAACTCTCGCTTACTCGTCCTCTCGCTGGCTCTCCTTCGATGATGACCGCGTGCGCGAGGTCTGCGAGGACGAGGTGACCGACGGAGGGGCCTACCTTTTGTTTTATGAGCTCGCGTGAGAGAAAAAGAATATTTAAAAAAAAATCGACCTCTTTTTTTCCTTCTCTTCTCTCTCTCCTTTTCATTTACACTTTTTTTTGTAAAACTAAAATTCAGAGAAACAAAACGACGGAATTCCGACCACACACCCTACTACTTCTTCCCTTCATCCTCCTCCTGCGGAGTGAGGCACCGCTTGATCGACAGCGCGTGCAGAGACGCGAGCTCTTCCCTGAGAGCAGCGTTGACTAGCCGGTGGCGCGCGAGCGGCGCCTTGGCCTCAAAGGAGCTCGAGACGACTTTCGTGATCTCGAAGGCCGAGCCGCAGCCGCCGCTCTGGTCGACGACCTTTTGAGGTAAGAGTTTTTTGTTTTTCGTGTCGGGGAGGGGCGGGGCAAGGGGGAGGGGGGATGAGGTTTTTAGAAGAAAAAGGAAGGAGAAGGTCGAAGAAAGGAGGAGAAGGTCGAAGTTTTTTTCTCTCTCTCTCGAAACTTCAAAAGCTTCTTCCATACCTCGCAGGACTCGGCGGGGAGGCGCGACAGGAGCGCCGCCTTGATGGACTCGGCCGAGTGCTGCTGCTCCATCTCCAGGGCAGCCGGGCGGGAAAAAGAAGGAGGAGGCGGTGATTGAGCAAGCCAATGCCCCCAAAAAAAACAATCAATCGATTGATGCGATGAAGATCGAAGAAGAAGTGAAAAAGAAAAACGAGAAACTCGAACCTCTTCTCTCTTTTCTCAAATCTCTCCCTCCAGCTCCTCCTCCGCCTCCGCCGCCGCCGCCGCCTCCATGAACGCCCCCGGTCGACCGGGCTCCGTCGCGGCCACGTCCAGCCTCGACAGCAGCGCCGCGGCGAGCGAGGAAGAAGAAGAAGTGGAAGGAGAAGAAGAAGTGGGAGGCCTCCCGAGAGAGACGCGCGGCAGCGGCGGCGAGGGGGTGAGCGGCGAAGGAGAAGCTGCTGCTGCCGTCGCCTCTTCCGCCTCTTCTTCCTCCTCCTCAGACTCTTCTTCGCTCTCGTCTTCGTCGGCGTACATAGCCCTGATCAGCTCGTCCGCCTTTTCTCCGGGACCCCCCGCAGCTTCGACCGCAGCGCTCTCCAGCCTCCGGTCCACGGCGGACCTCCCTCGCTCGAACAGCGAGACGACGTCGGCTCCTCCCAGCGGCGCGGCCGGATCGAAGCCCTGGGGCAGGGCAGGGGAGGGCGCGGAGAAGGCAAAGGCAGCTGCGTTGTTGGGAGCGGGAGTGGGGAGAGAAAGAGAAGGGGCGGAGGCGCGAGAGAAGGAGGGCAGCGAGGGCGACGGAGGCGAGGCCGGGCGCGAGAAGATCGAGTGCTGCGCCGGGAGAGGTTGCGGCGAGAAAGGGGAAGAAGAGGAAGAGGAAGAGCTCGAGGAAGAAGCGCGCGGGGTCGTCGCAGGCGTGTAGTTCCAGGAGCCCTTGGGGGCTGCTTGAACAACGGGAGAAGGAGGAGGAGGACCGGAGGAGGAAGGCGAAGGCGAAGGCGAAGGCGAAGGCGAAGGCGAAGGCGAAGGCATAGAGGAGAGCGAAGGGGAGCGCCTCCAGCCCGCGACGCCGCCGATGTTTCTGCCCCCACTTTGCTTCCTATTGTCCCTCTCGATCCCCAGGATCACGCCGCCCCACAGCATGGAGCTGGCAGAGACCGACGCAGATACGATCTGAGACGCCTCCCTGCGGGCGCCGCGCAGAGACGCGCGGCACTGGGCGTCGGTCGTCGCCGAGGCGAGGTCTCGCCGAGCGTCCGCCAGCAGCGAGACCAGCGACAGCTCTGCGTTGGCGAGCCGAGCGTCGGGCGTGGTTTCGTCGTTTTCGTTGCCTTCTTCGCTTCCCCTCTTCCTCCTCCTGGGAGAATGCTTGCCGAAGGCGCAGACGCAGTCGAGGTATCCTTCGAGGCAGCCGCACTCCTTTGCTAGACCGGGAAGCAAGACGCGTTTTGCTTGGGTCAAGGCGAAGTCGGCCTGCGAGAGCACCGCGCGGCGCGCAGAGCATACCGCGGCGCGGCCGGAGGTGGCGCCCCAGGCGTCGGCCTCGTAGAGGTCGAGGAGGAGCTGGAAAGAGGATAGTGAGTTTTTTTTGTGGTTTGAGTGAGTGAAGTGAGTTCCGAGAGCGGCAGGCGGGAGGCGTGGGAGAGAAAGAGGTTTTTTTTGCGCAGACCCTAAGTCGATAAATTTTTTTGCGCGTTTTGGTTCAACTTCCGCGCTTCGTCGTGCGCTTTCGATATCGCGCAGGGGTAGGAGACGTCGAATACACTCTCCACGTCGCAGGAGAGGTGAAAAGAGAGCAAGAAGAGGGCTCGGAGTCGTTTTTCGATAAATGTTTTTTTTTTCCTCTTCCGGTCGATGGAAACAAATCAGGGTTATGCTGTTGATCAACTCTTGTTTTGTTTCTCTTTCTTATTTTCTCGTTCTCTTTCTTCCTTTTCTTCCAAGCCAGCCACCCCCACCATCACCTCCTCACCTCGTGCACCCCCCCGGCGACCACCTGCTCGACGTTGCGCGTCTCCTCGACCAGGAAGTCCAGCGCCGCCGTCGGGCCGAAGGACGACGCGAGCGAGCGGGCGTCGTCGGAGACCTTGCGAGACCAGAGGCCGGCCAGCGACTCCATTTCCCCTACTCCGTTGTCATTTTCTGCGTTTGCTCCGCTCCCCGCGGGGCGTTGCTGCGACAAGGAGGAGGAGGTGGAGCGCATGGTCGAAAGAGAGAGAGGCGAAGAAGAAAGAGGGTGGAGAAGAGGGAACGGAGAAAAAGAGAGAGAGAGACGAAAAAGCGTCGGCGTTGACGAGTGAGAAGTGAGTTTTTTCTTTTTCTTTTTTTCAGTTCTTTCAGTTCTACCTCTTCTTCTTCTTCCCCTGCGCCTTCTGCTTCGGCTGCCGCGCCTGCTGGTTGTAAAGCATCCCATCACTTCCACCACCCCCACTCCCTGCCTTCCTCTTTCTCTTCCTGCTCCTCCACGCCACCTCCATCGCAGCCAATTCGCCGATTGCTTCTCTCCCTCCAATAAACCCGCACTCCCCGCGAGAGGCCGCCCGCCGCTTCCTTGCTCGCGCCGCGACCTGCTCCGGCACGCGGGTCACGGCCGCCAGCGCCGCGTTCGCCGACATCCCCGCCACCTGGGCCAGAGCAGCGGCGTCCAGCGGAGCTCGCAGGCCGTTGGAATCAAGGGATCCGGAGCTCAGCAGGAAAGGGGAGAGGCACTCTCCGCGGTTTCCGCCGCCGCCGCTTCCTCCGCCGCCGCCTCGGCCTCGGAGCGTCGTCGCCAGCGAGCTCAGCCCCGCCAGCAGCGCCCTCCGCTCCCTCTCTGAACTCAAAGCGGGAGAGTAGCGCACCTCCAGGGAGATCCCTCGGGCCAGGGCCGGGCGCAGGGCGGCCGGCTTCGGCATGCGGGCGAGGGAGAAGGAGGAAGAGGAAGAAGGTTGCGACGACGACGACGGAGGTCGCTTGCTTCCGCTTCCACCACCGCTTCCAGCGCTTCCACTTCCGCTCCCGGTGAAGTCCAGCACGATGACGTCGACGTCAAGGCTGGTGGCCGCCTGCGCTAACACGCGACCGTTCAGGGGCCGGATGGCCAGGATGTCGTAGCTCCTCCTGGCGGAGAAGGGGATCGAAGGAGAAGGAGGAGGAAGAGAAGAAGAACCTGCTGCCGCTGCTGCTGCCCCTGCCGCTGCTGCCGCCACGGCGGCGTTGCCCCCCTCGTTGCTGCCGCTGCTCGCCCCGGCGCCGCCTCCTCCGGCTTTACCTATCCTGTTCCCGAGCACCGCGGCCGCTTCTCCCGGGTCTCCGGTCGCCAAGGTCAGCCTTGTGAGCTGCGTTATGGCCGGCGCCGCGGATGCCTGGCTCGGGCGGCGAAATGAGAGAGAAACGCTGCCTCCTCCGCTGCCTCCTCCTCCGTGGGGCTCCGCCGCTGAGATCCGCAGAGCCGATCGCCGCGGGATTCGGCCGCCGAAAGGCCCCGATGCTGCTGCTGTTGCCGCCGCTGCTGCCAGTGCCTGCCTGGAGACGAGCGAGCCGGGTGGCGGGCTGTTTTTTAAGGTGAGGGAAAAAGGAGGAGGTCGAGGGTGAGTTTTCTTCTTCGATTTTTTTCGAAATCTAGCCGAAAGAGGAAAGACATTCCTTCTCTCTCTGCAAGGCAAATCCCACTCTCACCCGGCCTCTTCCGCGGCGTTCAACCTGCCGTAGGCTTCGCGCTCGATGGCCACCACGCTATAGCCCAGCGACGCGGCGACCAGGAGGCGGTCGAGGGACCGCGACGCGGCGTCGCTGATCGAGGCGGCGTCGACGGCGTCGACTGCAGATGCGCCGCCGCCGCCGCCGCCGGCAATAGCATCGAGCCCCAGCGCCGGCAGGGCGAGGTCGTAAAACATTCGTGACTGTTCAGAGCATGGAGAAAGGACCGAGAGGGCTCTATGCAATGCGCGAGAGATCGATTTCGAGGTATTGGTAGACCTCCACGCCGGCGCCGGAAGAGTGTTCAGAGAGAGATAATTTCGAAAAAAGTGTTTTTTTCCTCCCTTTTTTCGTTCGAATCATTTTTCGTCCTCCAATCGAATGCCCCCGCATTTGCGATGGCGGCCCTTCCCCCCTCCTCCGCGTCCCTCGCGTCCCTCGCCGCGGCCTTCCGCACCCCGGCGGACCTCCTCCTGACCCCTCCCTACGACCTGGCAGAGGCGCTGGACCTGCCGCTCAAGGAGGCCGAGCGGGCCAGGGCCGCGTTCGCGGAGCGATTCCTCTTTGGCGTCGCCTCCGTCGCCGGAAACGAAAACGAAAACGAAAACGACGCCGACGCCCGAAACACCGCCGCGCAACCCCTTCCTGCTCCCCTTCTTCCGACCCTCTTTTCCCTCTCGACCTCGCACCCCGCTCGCCACATCCCGACGGGCCTGCCGGCCCTCGACGCCGCGCTCGGCGGAGGGTTCCGCCAGGGGATCGTCACCGAGGTCGTGGGACCCGCCGGAGCAGGGAAGACGCAGCTCTGCCTCTGCCTGGCCAGTGCCGTGCTGAGGGCTTCCTCGAAATCTTTCTCCTCTTCTTCTTCTGCTCCTTCTTCCTCTGCTCCTCCGCTCGCGGGGGGAGTGGTCTGGTTCGACGTCGAGGGGGCGTTCTCGGCCTCGAGGCTGGTGGAGCTGGCGAGGAGGAAGGAGGAAGAAGAAGAGGAGGAGGAGCGAAGGAGGCGGCGAGAAGAAGAGGAAGGAGGAATGATGATGCCTGAGTCTCCACCTCCTCCTGCTCTTGCCTCTTCTTCTTCTTCTTCTTCTTCTTCCTCCGGGCCCTCTGCCGCGCTGATCGACGCGCTCGGGAGGAGTGTCGCGGTCGTCTCCTCTGCCGCTGTCGCCGGAGCAGCAGCAGCGGGAACAGGAGCAGGAGGAACGGGAACGGGAACGGGAGGAACAGAAGGAGCAACAGCGGCGACAGGGGTCCAAGCCCTCACAGACGCGCTCTCTCGCCTCGCCCGCGACTGCTCCTCTTCCTCCTCCTCCTCCCCTGATTCTTCGCGTCCCTCTATCTCGCTGGTCGTCATCGACTCCGTGGCCGCCGCGGCGCGGGCCGGGAGCGGCGGCGGAGCAGCAGAGCAAAGCGCCTCCTCTTCCTCTTCCTCTTTGGCTTCGGATCGTTCGCGCGCCCTCGCGGCTCTCGCCGCCTCCGCCTCCGCCCTGGCCTCGGCCTCCGGCGCCGCCGTCGTCTGCGTCAACCAGGTCATCGGCACCGCGGCGGGCGCCGGGTTCGTGGCCGCGGCTCTGGGAAACGGCTGGGCCCACTCCGTGGCGGCGCGCTTGGTGCTGGAGGGGAGCAGCAGTGGCGGCAGCGACGGCGGCAGCGGCAGCGGCGGTGGTGGGAGTTCCGACCTATCTTCCTCTTCTTCTGTCCGCTGGGCCCGCGTAGCCAAGTCGCCGTGCTCCGCATCCTCTTCTTCTTCTTCGGCGTTCCCATACCTAGTCACCGCTTCCGGGCTCCAGCAACCGCCTCCTTCTCTTGCTTCTTCTCTTTCTCACCTCCGCCCGCCGCCGAGGCCGCCGCTGCAGTGGTGGGGCGACGGCAGAGGGCGCGGGGCCGCCGAGGCGGATCTCGAGGAGGTGATCTACGCAGGAGGAGGAGGGGGTGGTGCGAGCGGAGGCGGAGGAATTGGAGGAGGAGCAGGCGGAATGAGGCTGGGACGCAACGACGAAGTTTGATTTTTTCCGCAGCTTTGTTTTCCTCTCTTGTATTTTTTGTAAAAAAACAAAACCTGAACTGAAACGCCGCACTTTATTCAATGATGTTTTTCCGATCTCAATTCATCGTCACAGTTTTTACAATCAAAAGAGGAAGCTAGAAGTCGCAAGAGAAGGAAGGGAGGGGAAAAAAGAGTCGAAACCGAAGTGTTAAAAAAAACAAGCATTTTTCCCATCAAAGGAGCGTGGTGTTGTAGCTGCCGCACCCGCCGCACTTGTGGTAGACGAAGTGGAAGCTGGCCTCCCCTTTGGTCCCGCAGTCGTTGCAGAGGATGGGCTGCTTTTTCGAAGCCAGGGCGGGCGGGAGGGCGAGCGCCGAAGAAGGGGAAGGAGGAGACAAGGCGTTGTTGTTGTTGTTGTTGTTGTTATCGGCGGAAGCGGAAGCGGAGGCGTTTGCTCCGGCGTCTCCACCTCCTCCTCCGGCAGCGGCGGCGGCGGCGGCGTTCCTGTCCCTCTCCAGCAGCGCGTCCAGCATCTTCCAGTAGGCACGCATGTCCCCCACGGACCTGCGGCAGACCGGGCACGCGTACGAGCCGCGGGCCCACTTCTCGAAGCAGTGGGAGTGCATGTGGTGGCCTGCGGAGAGAAGGGAGAAGAGATTTTGATTTTTTTGAGGTTTTGGAGAGTCATTTTTTTCCGTTCGTCGAGTGAGTTTTTTTGTTGTTTGTTTTTCTTCGTCTCTCTCGATCACCTTTCTCTCCCGTTCTTTTCCACATCTCTTCTACTTCTCCTCTTCTTCTCTCGAAAGCAAGAGAGAGAAAAGGAGGTGAAAGAGAGCAAAAAAGCACTAAAAAACAACAACCAAAGACTACTCACCACAGGGGAACTGCCGGTAGGGCCTTGGCGAGTCGAACAGCGGCTCCGCGCATGCCGGGCACGCCTCGGGAAGCCTGCGACACGCGTGGCTCGCGTGCTCGGCCAGCGCCATGCACGCGTTGCACCTCATGCAGTGCTGCGCGTCTACCCCGAGCCCTTTGCCCAGGCGACAAAGGTTGCAGAAGGGGCAGTGATAGATCTCTCGACCGGGCGTGTCGTCCCACAGCCGGCAGATGCCGCAGTAGTACCTCGCCTGTTTCAACCCGCAGGCAGAGCACTCTGCCGCCGCGGGCCCCTTGGCGCCGCAGTGCGCGCAGAGCATGGTGGAGACCTGCGAGGGCACGAGCCTGTGGTCCTCGGCCTCGTCGTGGCAGTGGCGGCAGCCGTGCGCGCGGTCGCAGCAGGGCGCGACGACGCGCGTCGCCCGCGAGTAGTGCGGGCAAGAAGAAGAAGGGGAGGAGGAGGTCGAGGGGGGGTTGTTGCCCTTGCCCGGGGTGCCGCCGCCGTGCTCCTCGTGGTAAGCGTGCGGGTGCGACTGCGGGTGGGAGTGGGAGTGGTGGTCACAGGAGGCAGGACAAGAGGCGGTAGCGGTTGCAGCAGCGGCGGCGAAAGAGCTCTCTTCTTCCCTCTCCTTCTGCTGCTGCTGCGCTCTCTTCTGCTGGCTGACGACAAACCTGGCAGCCATGATGTTCTGGGCCAGATAAGCTCTTCTGGCCGGTTCCAGTGTCTCGTCGGTCCAGGCCGAGCGGACCGCGGTCTCGAGCTGGGCCTGGTTCATGGTGAAGATGGCCTCCCAGCCGGGGCGGAAGGTGGAAGAGTTGTTGTTGGAGTTGTTGTTGTTCGTCGTCGCGGGTTTTTCTCCGCCGTCGCCGTCTCCTTCTTCTCCCTCCTCCCCGCCGCTGCCCTTCTTCTGCTTCTCCGCCAGGCCCAGGTACTCCACCACGGCGTCCAGCGCGTCTCCCGGCTGCGCCGCCCTGCCTCCTCCCTGCATGCTCCTGCCGGGAGAAGCAGGGAGAAGGGAAGCGCCAGCAGGAGGAGAAAGAGCAGGAGAAGAAGTGGAAGAAGGATTGACTTTTTCTTCCTTCTCTTCGACCGTCTTCGACGCCTTGAGCCAGTCGTCGAACGCCGTGCCCCTCGCCGCCGACCGCAGGCTCTCCCACATCGCCGCGGCCTCCTGCGGCGTCGTCGCTGCCGCCACCCACGGCAGCGTGGCCGCGAGCACCTCGGCGCCCGTCCTCCCAACAATAGTCCCCACAAGCGCCTCCTGCTCCTCGATCGAAAAGTTCTCGGCGAACAGCGGCCACAGCTCGCGCTCCTCGGCGGTCACGTGCGTCTCGAGGCTGGCCCGCAGCGCCGCGGTCCTGGCCGCGAGGTCGCGGGCCGCGGCGCGCGCCTCTGCCAGCGAGGAGGCCCCGCGAAGGCGCAGCAGGTGCCGCTCGACCTCGGCAAATAAGGCGGACTCCTGCTCGTGGTCCAAGGTGTAAGCGTGGCTGACCCTTCTTAAAGCTTCTCTCGCCTCCAGGGCCGGGAACACGATGTTGTCCTCGGCGTCGGAGTGCGCCTTGTAGACGCCCTGGAGGAAGCGGAAGCGCCCCTCGAGGGCCTTGGCTGCTGCAGGAGAGGCGTCGTCGATTTTGTTATTGGAGTTGTTGTATTCGGCGGCGTTGGCTGCTCCCTCTTCTTCCTCCGCTCCCGCTCCCTCCTCGTCCGCCCTCCTCCACCCGCCGCCTCCCTCGGCGTCCAGCGCGTCGGCGAAGCTCGCCACCTGCCTCTCCATGGCGCGGAGGTCCCTGCGCAGGGCCTTGTGGAACTGGAAGATGTGGTCGATGGGGGCGTCGCCGTCCGCGGCGGCGGTTGTCGTCGCCGTCGCCGTCGTCGTCGTCGCCGTCACAGCGGCGGCCGCTTCTTTCGTCGCTGCCGCCGCTGTTGCCGCCGCCGCCGCCTCCGCCTCTTTCTTCTTCTCTTCGACGGGAGCAGGAGCAGCAGCAGCACGAGAAGCAGGCTGCTCATCAACCGCAGCAGCAGCAGCAGCAGCAGCACTGCGGGGCCTCTTCTCCTCCTTCTTCTGCTTCTTCTTCAGATTCTTCTTCTCCACCGGCGAGAAGAGCAGCAGCTCTTCTTCCCCTCCTCCTCCCTCTCCTCCCTCTCCCTCCTCGCCGTCGAGCCGCTCGCACCACGACCGCAGCAGCCTCGCCTCGGCGCCCTGCTGCCCCCCCTTGGACCCGCAGCACCCAGCGCACGCGTCGCCCACCAGCTCCCTCGCCGCCGAGCTCCCCAGGCAAGAGCCCAGCCACGGCAGCAGCTGCCGCAGGACCCTCGCCGGCATCGACCGAAGAGCCTCCCACAGCAGCACCGCCTGGGCTCCGTGGCACAGCGCCTGCTGCAAAGCAGGGAGCACGCCGCGCTCCTCCGCGTCCATGTGGGCGCCTATGGTCGAGGCGGCGTCGTCGGCGGCCGAGGCCAGGGAAGCCAACGAGGCGGCGACGGCGGCCCTGGCGCCGCCACGGCGCGCGCGAGCTCGCACGTCGTTGAGGAGCACGCCGACCCTCTCGAGGCAGGCAGACTCCCCCCCTCCGTGCTGCTGGTTGCCTGTTCCCGCCTCGTTATCGTCGTCGTCGGTAGAATGGTGATGGTGGTGGTGGTCCTCTGCGGCCAGGGCGGCGGCTGCGAGCTCGGCGGCCGCCGCCGTCGCCGCTGCCGCTGCGGTAGAAGGAGCGAGGGCAGAAGAAGAGTCGTCGTTGTTGTTGTTGCTCGCTGCCGTCGCCGCTAGCCTCCGCGCCACGGGCATCAGCACGTCGTCCTCGGAGGCCGCGTGGTACGCGAGCACGGAGCGGAGGAAACGGAGGCGGTCGGCCATCGCCGGCAGGGCCGCGGCGGCGGAGGCAGCGGCGTCGCTGCCTTCGTCGTCGTCGTCGCCGCCGTCGTCGCCGTCGTCGTCGCCGTCGTCGCCGCCGCCGTCGTCGCCGTCGTCGGCCTTTTCTCCGTCTCCTCCTTGCTGCTGCTTCTTCTCCGAGGCCGCCGCCGCGGCAGCGAGAGCTCTCGCGTCGGCGGCAAACGCCCTCAGGCTCGCGCCCAGGGCCGCATGGAGCACCGCGATGTGACGCAGAGGAGCAGAGGAGGAGGAAGAAGGAATCGAAGCGCAAGAGGTCGAGGGAGAGAGGCCGCACTCGCCGCAGCCGGCGCAAGCGCCGCAAGCGCCGAGGCTCCTCCGCTCTCGTTGCTGCTGCTGTTCTTCTTCTACATCCATCTCCTCCTCCGCGTCCACGTTCCCTTCCTCGGACAGCCACGACGCGACGAGCTCTGCCAGTGGGCCAGCGGGTAAGGCCCCGGCGACGGCCCCGGCGATCCGAGACTGAGCGGAAGCGGAAGAAGTCGAAAGAGGGAGAGAAGCGTCGTCGTCCTTCTCTTTCTTCGCCTCTCCACCTCCTCCGTTCCCACCACCGCCGTCGCTGCTGCTCGCGCTCGCCAGCCACGCCAGCGTCTCCCTCACCGCCGCCAGCGGGATCGAGCACAGGAACTGCGCGACCAGCCGCGCCTGCTCCCTCGCGTCGAACGCCGACAGGACCAGTGGCAGCAGCTGCGCCTCCTCTTTCGCGAGGTGCTTTCCGAGGGTCGCCTCGACCTCGGCGGCCTTGCGAGAGAGCAGGCGGACCGCCGCCGAGGCGTCTGCGGGCGTGGCCGTGGGGGAGGCGTCTGCGGCCGAGGCGCTGCGGGCCAGGGAGACGAGCTCGTCGAGGAGGCGGCCCTGGGTGTTTCGAAGTTTTTTTTTTTTTTTTTTT